>WBZM01000353.1_pt2 | contig 39953 bp, 26 predicted proteins | sample 5204271 | NCBI WGS metagenome assembly WBZM01 (sample SAMN12344346, study PRJNA552823) | activated sludge metagenome | biome: Activated sludge suspended growth; feature: Nitrification reactor; material: Wastewater; isolation source: activated sludge from nitrification reactor of wastewater... | reverse complement strand
TGCTGTTGATTTCAAACTGCCGTTCGACTTCGTGGGTTCTGTGGAAGGTATTTTCAACAAAAACCTGAACAACGTTTATTACGTCAACGCCAACTTGGAGCCTTCAAAAGCCACCTATGCTGGTGCCGACAACCGCCCGACCTACGCTGGCCTTGGCCTGACAGGCACCCCTTCCAACAACGCACTGCGCATCAACGACAAAGTCACCGACGCCATCGTGCTGACCAACACCAACGAAGGTTCTACCTACAGCCTTACCGCAAAATTGGAGCGCCAGTTCAAGAAGGGCCTCTATACGATGTTGGCCTACAACTTCAGCGAGTCGAAGGACCTGATGACTGCTGGCTCCATCGCCTTCTCCTCTTGGCGTGACAATCCAAGCCGCTACGGCAACAACCTCCAAGAATTGGCCTTCTCCGATTTCGACCAGCGTCACCGCATCATTGGCGCAGTGTCTTACCGCTTGGATTATGATTTCGCAGCAACAACATTCTCTGTGTTCATGCAGAGCAGCAATCAAGGCCGTTACACTTTTGCCGTGAACGGCGACGTGAACGGCGACCAGCTCACCAGCAACGACCTGCTCTACATCCCGAACAGCGGCGACGAACTGCTTTTCGATGACATCAAAGATGCCAATGGCAATGTGACTGCCACAGCCGATGCACAGCGCCAAGCCTTCATGGCTTTTGTTGACAACAACGACTACCTGAGCGAGCGCAAAGGCCAGTACGCCGAGCGCAACGGCGCCCTGCTCCCTTGGCTGACTACCTTCGACGTGTCGGTGCAGCAGGAGTTCTCCGTGAAGGTGAAGGAGCGCAAGCACACCATCCAATTGCGTGCTGACTTCTACAACTTCGGCAACCTGCTTAGCAGCAAGTGGGGCGTGGCCGACGTGGTTCGCAACAACTTCCCGCTCCGTTTCGTGAAGGCCGATGCCACCACCAACCAGCCTATTTATACATTTGCACCATCCAGCAGCGGCGTCTATCCGACAGAAGCATTGTCCAAGGACATATCGCTGAACAGCGTATGGCAGGCTCAGTTGGGCATCCGTTACATCTTCTGATTTGATTCGTTTTGAAATAAAAAAGCCGCTTTCCCACGTATGGGAAGGCGGCTTTTTTGTTGGTCTTTGGCCAATAATCAGGCAGTTTTTATCCTTGGGTCAAAAACGAAATCCTCTGTCCGTAACAACTTAACCTTTTGAAAATCAGGATGTTGGGTATTGAACAAGAAATTCTGCTCTGCCGGGACAATTGCCGAAGGTACGGCGAGCACGGCGCTTTTCATCCCATCGAGCCAGGCATCGCCAAGCTGTTGCGTGATGTAATAATTGTTGAAATCGTGCCAGCCATCCGGCAGTTGCTCCGCAATAATTTTTTCCATGAAAATAGCATCTGGCACCTCGATGACCATTGTCTTGAACAGTTGGTTCAAACCGAGGCTGTTGCGATGAACCACGTTTTCGAGGCATGCCAACGCCCTTGTACCAGCCGTGTAAAGCACGAACCTTCCTGGGCTGTTCCATCGTGCCGCTTGGCCAGAGGCCGTCAGCGATTGCGACCATTTTTCCAACACAATCCGGTAAACAAGCATGAGGGTGGGGTTTAAGCGGTAGCACCAAATTCAATTCTGACAAGCTCCTCCATGACCATGTCAATGCCCGTTGACATGCTCAGCAACTCCAAAGGTACCTGCCCGCCAAGCCCGTAAGCCGGCATCCCCAACCATTTGTTGAAATCGTCCCTACCCCCGAATACTTCTATGCCCTTTTTATAGAGTGCCTCCAACTTCAAGACTGCCTCGCCTTCCCTTGGCGTCAGGAGCTTTGCCTCCTGTGCATAGCGTTGAAGGGTTTTCAGGGATAGCCCAAGAAACTCGGTGGCGAGCCATTCCCTTGTAAGGCCGGTAAAATCCGCTAACCCAAAGAACCGATGGCTGCTGACCCCGCTCCGACTGGTGCTGACGATATAGGCTGGGTGATAGGCTATATCGTTGATGAGGTCAGCGGTGTTGGGTTCTTCGTCGGGCATCTTGTAGGCCCTTGGCTTTTTGGAGACTGCTTTTTCGGTGCTTTTCTCGTTTTTCATCTTTTAAGGACATTTGTCCCACAAATTTAGACTTTTTTCTGATTGTTCAAATTTTTTTCTCCTTTTTTCATTGTTCGTTGCCCAATATTGGGATATTTCGCCCTTTCAAGGCTATTAGATTAGCTTTGCCCTCGCAATCGCACCCAGCGCATACCCATTCTTTGCTTCGCAACTTTGAACAACACCGACCACAAATCAACGGAACTGGCCCGGCTCTTCTACCTTGAACTGACCAAGGTGGACGCCAACCCCGATTGGGCACCGCTCAACAAGGCCGATGCCCTCGCACGCCTGCTGGAACTGCTGTTCATCGAGGTCACGAAGGCCGAGGGCATCCAGTTTACCACGCTATTTGCCCGCATCGCCTATGCCTGCCACCGCCACCAGGTGGGCAAACAGACGCAGTATTGGGTGCATCTTTTTCGTAAAAAAATGCGAGCAACCGTTGCGGAGAAGGAAGCCAAAAACATTTACCAGCTCGGCCTGAAAGCGATTGCCGAGAGCATCGAAGGGCTGTTTGGAGAGGCGCCACCCGCAGAAGTCAAGGCTATTCTGCCAAAAAAAATCCCCTACACCTACGCCGAGGTGCAGGTCAGCGAGCGCCGCAAGCACGTCCGGGTCGTCGCCCTCGCCGACGACGAAGCCAACGACCTCCTCCTCGCCCAAGACGAGGGAACCCCCTCGCAACTCATTGGCATTCAATACAATATCCCCGACCGCAACGAAAACTTCGGCCCCACCATCCGGGAAATACGCAGCACTTTTGGCTTCCCAGTTGTGCTCAGCCTCCTCGATGTTCAGATAATTGAATCTGAAAAAGAGGCCAATCCACCCCCCCAATCCGCAATCCGCAATCCGAAATCCGCAATCCCCGTCCACCGTCCACCATCCACCGTTTACCGTCCTCGTGCCATCGTCGTCGCCCCCGACTACCTCCTCGACGTATCCACTGTGGCGAACTGCTACCAGGGCAACAGCGCCGAGCCAGTGGTGTACCTGCTGCAAAAATTCCTGCCCGTGGCCCAGACCAAGGCCATGCTGCTCGGCAACTGCGCCAACTTCTTTTTGGACGAACTGATGCACAACCCCGACGCCAGTTTCAAGGAGACCTTCCCGAAGGTGTTCCGCACCAGCCCGCTGGCCTTCTCGCTGCTGGCCGATGCGGAGATTCGGGAAATTGCGGAGCAGTCGCAAAAGCACTGGGTCACATTGCAAGCAATGGTGAAAACGGGCATGCGGAAGTTCGACATCGAGCCAAAAGAGACCTACCTCGAACCCAGTTTTTACGATGAAAAGCACGGCTTGCAAGGCCGCCTCGACGTTTTTTACAAAAAAGAAAACCGCAGCGCCATCATCGAACTCAAGAGCGGGCAGGCCTTCATGCCCAACCGCCACGGCATTGGCGCCAGCCATTACATCCAGACCCTGCTCTACGACCTGATGGTACGCTCCGTCTTCGGCGAGGAGGTGGAGCCTGCGAGCTACATCTTGTATAGCGGCCTGGAAACCAATCAGTTAAAGTACGCACCGCCCATTGTTGCGGAGCAGCACGAAGCGCTGCAACTGCGCAACCGCCTCGTGGCCATTGACCGCAGGCTGGCCGCCATCGGTGCGGAAAACGTGGCGCAGGTGCCATTGCTGGAGCGCATCGCACGGGGCCGTTTTCCACATCTGAAGGGCTACCTCGCCGAGAGCATTGGCCGCTTTGAGGCCACCTACTCGGCGCTCGGCGACCTGGAGCGGCGCTATTTCAATGCCTTCACGGGCCTCATCGCACGGGAGCATCAACTCGCCAAAACAGGCGACCAAGGCTCGGATGCCTCCAACGGCCTCGCCGCCCTCTGGCTCGATACGCCCGCCGAAAAAGAAGCCTGTTTCGACCTGTTCAAGTCCCTAAAAATCAAGGAGAACCGGGCCTTTGAGGACGAACCCATCATCGTTTTTGAAAAAACCGCCGACACCAGCCCGTTGGCCAATTTCAGGGTGGGGGATATTGGGGTGCTTTATCCGGTTGTCGGTGGACGGTGGACGGCCAACGGTGGACGGCTAACGGTGGACGGTGAGCACGAAATATCGTCCATCGTCCAACGTCCAACGTCAACCGTTCTGCAAACCCAGATTTTCAAAGTCACCCTCCTCGAAATCACCCCCGAAACCATCACTGTCCGGCTGCGCTATCGCCAGTTCAACACGTTGATTTTCAAGGAGTTCGAGCTATGGAACCTCGAACATGACTTGATGGATTCCGGCTACAACAGCCTCTATCAGGGCCTCTTCCGCTGGGCCAGTGCCGAGCAACGAAAGCGGGATTTGCTGCTGGGAACGATGGCTCCGAAACTTCCCCCAAGTGCAGATTCATCCCTCACCCCTCATCCCTCATCCCTTGAAGGCTCCCTGACCGAAGAGCAAAAAGAAATCCTGCAAAAAATGCTAACCGCCCCCGATTACTTCCTGCTCTGGGGGCCGCCCGGCACGGGCAAGACGAGTCAGGTGCTGCGCCATTTTGCCAAATGGATTTTTGAAAACACGGACGAAAACCTGCTGCTGCTGGCCTACACCAACCGGGCCGTGGACGAAATCTGCGAGGCGCTGGACAGCCTCGGCGATGCCGTGAAAAGCGCCTACCTGCGCATCGGCTCCCGTTACTCGACGGGGCAACAGTTTGAAAATCAGTTGCTTACGAAGAAAATCGAGGAAGTGACGACCCGGAAGGGACTGAAGGAAGTGCTGGAACGCCACCGCATCTTCGTGGCGACGCTGGCCTCGCTGTCCAATAATTTGGAGTTGTTGCAGCTCAAAAAATTCAAGCGGGTGGCCATTGACGAGGCCTCGCAAATCTTGGAGCCGGGGCTGGTTGGTCTGCTGCCGCAATTCGAGCAGTGGGTGCTCATCGGCGACCACAAGCAACTGCCCGCCGTGGTGGTGCAGCCGCCCGAAGCCTCGGCGGTGGCTGATGAAAAACTGCACGAAATCGGCCTGCAAAACCTCCGCAACTCCTTGTTCGAGCGGCTTTATCGAAGAGCAGTGGAGCAGGGCTGGCACTGGGCCATCGGCCACCTGAGCCACCAGGGGCGGATGCACGAGGACATCATGCGCTTCCCCGGGGAGCATTTTTACGAAGGAAAACTCCGCATTTTACCGAAGGAAATACCTGCTTCGCAAAAACAACTGGCAGCGCTGCCCTCGCAACCCGTTGATAATCAATCAGATTGGCTGGCGAAAATCGAAGGCCGCCGCATCGCCTTCCTCGACACCCCCGCCGACCGCCAAAGCCCAAGCCGCAAGACGAACCGGCACGAAGCGGAGCTTTTGGTGGACCTTGTCAAGTGGTTTCAAGGTAGCGCCTCAAATCCGCAATCCGCAATCCGCAATCCGCAATCAATTGGCATCATCACTCCATACAGGGCGCAAATCGCTCAAATTCAGGAAGTTATGCAGCGAGAGGGCATTGATTGCGGCAGCATCACCATTGATACGGTGGAGCGCTACCAAGGCGGGGCGAGGGACATCATCCTTATCTCGCTCTGCACCAACGCTGCCTCGCAGATGGAGACGCTTGTTTCACTCTCAGAGGAGGGCGTTGACCGCAAACTGAACGTGGCGCTCACAAGGGCACGGGAACGGGTGGTGGTGCTGGGCAATGAAGAAATTTTGATGAAAAACGCTGTTTATCAGTCTCTTATACGATTCATAAACGGCTGATTTGCCCATCAAATTTGTGCCGTTGAACTGCGATGCGAAATGGCCAAAAGGCCAAAAAACGTCAGCGCCCCGTTCAGCACCAATAGCTCGAACCCGAACTTGTAGCCGAAAATCGGGTAGCCGAAATGACCATTGTAGAGATAGACCCCCGCCGTGACGAGCACCGAGGCGATGCAGACCCACAGGGCATGGCGGTCGGCGATTTGTCGTTTGGTGTAGAAGCCAAAGGCAAAAAGTCCGAGCAATGGGCCATAAGTGATACTCGCAGAATCAAAGACGAGTTTGATGACCTCGCCCGTGGCGGCCATATGGAACACCAATATCAATAGGAAGAAAATGGCTGAGAAGGCGATGTGCACCTTGTGACGGGTGCGGGCATGTTCGGGGGTGTTCACCTCCGTTTTGCCGAAGCCGAGAAAATCCACGCACCAAGCGGTGGTGAGTGAAGTGAGTGCGGAGTCGGCGCTGGCGTAACTGCTGGCTGTGATGCCGAGGATGAACAGGATGCCCACCGCTGCGGGGGCGTATTTAAAGGCGATGGTCGGAAAAAGCAAGTCGGTATCCGGCACAGTGGCCGTGCTGGCTACGCCTTCGGCGAACTTGGTGACTTCCTTCGTGGGTATCTCGATGCCGTTTTGCGCAGCATAAATAAACAACAAAACACCGAGCGCCATGAAGAGCAGGTTCATCAAAACGAGCAGGCTGGAATAGGAAAAGATGTTGACCTGAGCGCCTTTCAAGGTCTTGACTGTGAGGATTTTCTGCATAATGTCTTGGTCGAGGCCGCTCATCACGATGGCGATGAAGGCCCCAGCGGTGAACTGCTTGAAGAAGTTCTTGGGGTCGCTCCAGCCGCCTTCGAAGAAGAAGATTTGCGAGCGCTCGTCCTGCGTTACCGTGCGCACGAGGTCACTGAGGCCGAGGTTCATGTGCTGTCCCACAAGGATGATGGTCAGCACGAGTGAACTGATGAGGAAGAGCGTTTGGAGCGTGTCCGTCCAGATAATGGTCTTCACGCCACCTTTATAAGTATAGGTGAAAATGAGCAGGATGGTCACCAGCACCGTCACGAAGAAGGGGATGTGGAATATAGGCTCGATGACGAAGGCATGCAACACTTTGGCCATTAAAAACAGCCGCAGCGACGACCCTACTGTGCGACTCAAGAGGAAGAAAGCAGACCCCGTCTTATGCGAGACTGGCCCGAAACGTTGCTCCAAATAGCCATAAATGGACACCAAATGCAGCTTGTAGTACATTGGCAGCAGCACCAAGGCAATCACTGAATAGCCGACCATGTACCCCAGCACGACCTGCATATAGCTCATGGCCGAGGAGTTCACATAACCGGGCACGCTGATGAAGGTGACGCCAGAAATGGACGTGCCGATCATGCCGATGGCAATGACCCACCAGCGGCTTTTGCGGCCAGCGATGAAAAAATCGGAGGTGTCGGCATGGCGGCTGGTGTACCACGAAATGCCGATGAGCATCGCAAAATAGGCGATGATGATGGCAAGGATAAGGGTAGGTGAGAGGTTCACGATGATGTAAATTGGGAAATTAGGAAATTAGGAAATTGGGATGCAGGGCTTGGCCTTTAATTTCTCAATTTCAAATTTCCCAATTTCTATTCATTACGGTCTTTCCAAAGGAAATACCCAGAGATGGAGAACACAACTGCCGATGCCAAAATGAGGGCAATGGGCAGGTCTTCTATATTGCCTTCCTTTAGTTCTTTGAGTTTGTCCTGGTTTTTCCAAGTGATGATGACTTGGACACCATTGTTGATGAAATGCGCCGCAATGGGTATCCAAAGGTTTTTCGTCCAATAAAACAACAGGCCCAACACCCCGCCGAGGAGCATGATGGCCAAGAATCGTTGAATCTCAAAATGGGTGATGCTGAAAACGATTGCCGTGATGGCGATGCCGAGCGCTGGCTTTCCTGTGATTTCAATCAGTTTCTGTTGGCCGATGCCCCTGAACACCAGTTCCTCACCCAAGGCAGGCACGATGGCCATGACCAACAGGCTGGCTAACATTTCCCAAGGCGATTGCATCACCAACAGGCCCTCCATCAGCTTGATGGTCATCTTCTCTGTGTGTACCAAGGAATCTAAGGCGGGGAACTGCCCGACCAACCATTTGTTGGCCACAAAAGCCACTTGTGCCAATGGGAATGCGGACGAAACGAATAGCAACCCAAGCATCAGCGTGCTCAGGTTGGGGGCGATGTGGAGCGAGGCAGCTTTAAGAGCCTTTTTTTTGTAAAAAAGCCAAAGCGTCAGGACGGCTGGTAGCAGGAAGCTCGCCGTATGGTTTATGAAGAGGGCCGCCCTCACGAAATAGCGGCTCCCCAAGCTGCTATGCTCGTCTATTTCGAGGGCTGCCTGCAGTTCCTGCCCCCGCAAATGGGCACCGAGCATGAGCAAACCACTGCCAATGATGGCGCAAAGGCCAATCAATAACAACAAGGTCATCAAGACCAAGGAAGGCTTCGGCTCGAAAACCTCTGATTCTGTTTCCGACTCCAAGTGGAGTTCGTTCATTCGGTAGTGAGTTCTTAATTTTGTGCAAAGATAGTTTTAGTTGGCAGTTCGTCAGTTGGCAGTTTGCAGTCAACGACGTGCAAACACCCCCTGACTGCTGATCGAAGAACTACAAACTCATAAAATGACAAAGCTCAGTGTAAACATCAACAAGGTCGCCCTTATACGCAACTCCCGGGGCGGCAACCTGCCAAACCTCGTACAAGTGGCCAAGGACTGCGAAGCGTACGGCGCACAGGGCATCACGGTGCACCCCCGGCCCGACCAGCGGCACATCCGATACGACGACATTCCTCAACTAAAGGAAGTCGTGAAGACGGAGTTCAACATAGAGGGCAACCCGACCTTCGACTTCATGGCCCTTGTCTTGGAGAACAAGCCACACCAAGCCACCCTCGTACCCGACGACCCCAATGCGCTCACCAGCGACAAGGGATGGGACACCATTGCGAACGCATTTTTTTTGAAAGAAATAGTATCAGAATTAAAGGGTGCTGGTATCCGGGTTTCTTTGTTCGTGAATGCCGAGGAGCGATTTGTGGAGGGGGCCAAGGCCGTTGGTGCCGACCGTGTGGAGTTCTATACTGGCGAATTTTCGCAAGAATTTTCAAAAAACAAGGAAGAAGTTATACAGGCACACCGCCGATGCGCTATACTTGCAAATCAAATCGGCTTGGGCATCAACGCTGGGCATGATTTGAACTTGGAAAACCTTCGATTTTACAAAGAAAATGTGCCTGGTTTGCTCGAAGTATCCATTGGCCATGCACTCATTTCCGATGCGCTCTATTATGGGTTCGGAAATACCATTCAGATGTACTTGCGGCAATTGAGATGACATTTTATTTTTGAGGGCAAGGCCGCATTATTCTCGTTCTATTCGTTTTCAATGATAAATTGTAGCGTTACGTCCCATCCAGAACAGTATTCCAAAAGTCCCAGTTCATTCCCAATAAACCGAACAATACGACACAAATCCTTCCTTGGCATTAAAGCTGAGGACAGTGAATTTCAAGTTTGAGGCATGGTCGGTCGGTAAAGAATTGGCAAATTGACCCGTGCCGACAGCAGGATTTTGGCAATTTTTTTTTAATAATACTAAATTTAGATTTCGTATGAAAAAACTCTCACTAGCCCTCGTGCTAGCGTTGTTCAGCATAACTGCTATGCTGGCCCAGCGCACCATCTCTGGTACAGTCTCTGGCGACGACGGCCTATCCCTAATCGGAGCGACTGTACTTTTGAAAGGTACCTCGACAGGTACCATTACCGATGATGACGGCAAATACTCTATCAGAGTACCTGACGCAGGTGCCGTCCTTGTTTTCAGTTTTACTGGTTTTAGTACGGAAGAGATTGCCGTTGGCACTTCCAACGTGCTGGACATTGTGATGCAGTCCGGGCAATTGTTGGATGAAGTAGTGGTGACGGGATTGGGCATTGACCGTAATGCCAGGGGTGTTGTTTATGCAAATCAAACGGTGAGTGCCGATGAATTGCTTGCATTGCCCAATAAAAACACCTTGGAGGCGCTCCGAGGAAAAGCAGCCGGCGTGCGGCTTACTACGGGCTCTGGCTCAGTAGGAGCATCCACCAGGATTGTGCTAAGGGGCGAAGGATCCCTGACGGGGAACAACAACGCATTGATTGTCGTTGACGGCATCCCTATCGACAACCAAGCGGCCAGTGGTGGTGATGGAGCCAACGGTTCGGAAAGCGGTTATGCAGACCACGGTAACCGATTCAACGACATCAACCCAGATGACATTGAGAACGTCACCATCCTAAAAGGGCCTTCCGCCACTTCCCTTTATGGGTCACGTGGGGCCTCTGGAGTTGTACTTATCACCACTAAGTCTGGTACAAAAAACGGTAAAATGAGGGTTGACATCAACTCCTCTTATTCTGTTGAAGAAGCCTACGTCTTGGCCAAAAGGCAGGACCGTTTTGGCCAGGGGTATGACAACTTGCATTTTGATTCTGGTGAAAACTGGGCTTGGGGGCCTGCCTTTGACGGCGTTGAACGCCCTTGGACTTCGCCGGTAGATGCTGACGGAGACGGTGCGCTGGAAGCCTTGGTAAGGCCGTACAGCAACGTACCAAACCAGGTCCAAGATTTTTTCAACCGGGGGAATACCGCTACAAACAGTATTTCTTTGTCAGGCTCTAAAGAAGGCTTTGGCTACTACATGTCCTACTCGAATGCAAACCAGAATGGAATTCTTGATGGGACTTTCTACAAAAGGAATACATTCACGGTGAGCACAAATGGCCAATTGTCAAAAAGGCTGAAAGCCGACTTCAAGGTATCTTATGCCAACACCGATCAAAATACGGCACAAGAAGGTGCGAGGGCTTTTGAAGGCAACAATGCTTATGCCATGGTGCTGCAATCTCCGACGAATATCCCGTTTGGGGAATTGAGGGATTACAACAGCCCTTTCCATGATATTAACGGCTATTGGGGGTCTTATTCCTCTGTAAACCCCTATTTCATTCTTAATGAATATGGCAATGAAGGAAGGATCAACAACTTTTTGGGCAACGCTTCGCTAACCTATAACCTACTACCGGGTTTGAACCTCGTTGGAAGGTTTGGGACGAATGTAGTGAACACCGAAATCGAAACTTGGACTCCGCCATTTAGCCCTGCCACCCAACTTGTCTGGGGCGATGATTTCAGTTTGACCACAAGGAACTCAAAACACTCGGCGGTTGGTGATTATACCAATTTCAAAAGGCAGGCCACCAACTATGACCTTTCCGCTTTAGCGACCTATACCAAAGATATCAACAGCGATTTCAACTTGAATGTGACTGCTGGCTACAACCTATTCCAAAAAGAATTGGAAGAGTTGACAGGGGAAACAACGGGCGGTCTCGTGGTACCGGGTTTTTATAACCTGAGCAATAGTGTGCAAACTCCGAGGTCAAATCAGTACAATGAGCTGTACAGGATTTATGGGGTGTTGGGAAATGCAACTTTGGGGTACAAAAATTATGCATTTCTTGAGTTGTCTGCCAGGAATGACTGGTCTTCAACCTTGCCTGCTGGTAACAATTCATTCCTTTATGGCGCAGCAGGGGCGTCACTTGTAGTCACGGACATGCTTAACCTCAAAAGTGATGCTTTGAACTACTTGAAACTGCGGACCAGTTATGGTACCTCAGGTAAAGATGCAGGACTCTACCTGCTCCGCTCTACGTTTGTAGGAAACCCAACCATACAGAGCCTTGGCGATTTCTCTCTCTTCTTCCCGCTGAACGGAGCGCCCGGATTTACTACAGGCAGTACCATCGGAAATCCAGATTTGAAACCTGAGCTTACTACCACATTCGAAATCGGAACAGATATAGGCTTGTTCAATGACAAGGTAAACATTGAGTACACCTATTACTCCATTAACCACTCCGATCAAATTGTGCAGATCAGCTTGCCTCGTTCTACCGGTTTCAGCAGGACGGTCAGCAACATCGGAAAGATGACCAACAAAGGACATGAAATCACCCTCGGGATCAAGCCAATTGCAGGTATGGTGCCTGGACTGAATTGGGAGCTTTTCGGAACGTTTGCAAAGAACAAAAACAGGGTCGAAAAAATCACGGATGATATTGATGAACTCGTGGTTTATGGCCCATTCCGTGGTGTTACCCTCGTAGCAAAAGAAGGCCTTCCTTTTGGAACGTTCAAAGCATTGGCACCCAAGACCAATGAAGAAGGACAAGTGATCGTTGACCCGAATACTGGCTTCCCACTGTACACGGATGAAGAGCAATATTTTGGCTCTTACCAGCCAAAATACACCATGGGCTTCGGTACTAACTTCAACTACAAAGGCTTTGGTTTCAATATCCTTTTTGATGTAAAAAATGGCGGTTCTTTCTTCTCGCTGACAAAGTTCTCCACAGAGTTCAACGGTACAGCCGCGAATACGGCAGATTTTAACAGGGAGGCTTACATCTTCCCTAACTCGGTCATCGAAAATGCCGACGGAACCTATACGCCGAACAATATCGAGGTTACAGAACAGGATTACTTTACCAATTATGACCCGTCACCTTCTACTTATTTGGTAGATGCGAGCTTCATTAAATTGAGGGAAATTGGTTTGAGCTATTCAATTCCATCTAGCATCCTGAAGAAGGCCTCCATTCAAGCTGCCACTTTTTCCGTATTTGCAAGGAATCTTAAATTCTGGCTGCCAAGCGAGAATATTTTTGCCGATCCTGAAATCAACGGCCCTGGTTTGACTGGAAATGCCAACGGTATTGAAACAACCCAAACACCACCATCAAAGAGCTTGGGCGTGAACCTGAAACTTACTTTCTAAGCAATGATGAAAATAATGCCGGCATATAGAAGGCAATGCTTTTAAATGAAAGTATCGGCCCTATAAGCCCCAAGAATGGAATTATTTTTATCGCTTTTTAATTAATAAAAATTTTGTTCAATGAAGAATATAATCAGATTACTATTGGCTTGTGCTGTATTTCTTCTGGTGAGTTGTGAGAAGAGTCTGGAAGAAGTCAACATTGACCCAAACAACTCCCCAACAGCAAACGACAGCCAAGTACTTTCGAGTGCTTTGGGCAGTCTCGGATACTGGGTGGACGTGGACCTGAATTCACAGTCATTTCTTTGGGCACAATACTATACCTGGGGCATCGGTGTTTCCATTGGAAACCAGGAACGGTTTGTATCGCAACCTGACGATTATGACAATGTGTGGAACCGCGCACATGAACAATGCCTTATCGACCTGAAGTTTTTGACCAAGAGCGAAAGTGCTGCATATCGTGGCGTTGGCAAACTGCTAACCGCATATATCTACCAGGGATTGGTGGATCATTTTGGAGACATTCCTTATTCTAACGCACTGTCTGGCGAGATTGAGGAGGGGTCTATCCTTACGCCTACTTTTGATGATGCTGCCACCATCTACGAAAACCTGATAGCCCTGACCGATGAGGGGATAGCGGAATTCAAGAATGCCACCAGCGATATTGGAGATGAAGACTTTGTCTATAATGGAGATTTGAGCAAGTGGACGAAATTCGGCAACTCGCTAAAACTTCGTCTATTGATGCGGTTGTCAGAAATAAACCCAAAAGGCGATCAGGTGAAAAGCCTGATCAGCAGCGGAGACTTCATTGCTGACTTGTCGGATATTGCAGCTATGCCTTTTTCAGGGGAAACAGGAAGCCAGAACCCCATGTACGCCAGGTTCGAATGGGGTGTTGGCGACTTTTATTTTGCCAGCAACGCCACCGTTGATGTCCTAAAGGACCTGAACGACCCACGGCTTTTTGAATTTTACTCCCTTGCAACAGTCGGTGCGTTTTCAGGTCAGATCAGGGGTATTGACCAAGGTACCATTGACAACGAACCTTTTACTGCCGATGCGGCAGAATACAGCGGATCTTCTCCTTATGCTTATGATGTGGCTAATTCTGTTGTATTGATGAGCCCTTGGGAAGTATGGTTCTTGCGTGCCGAAGCCGCCGCACGGTACGGAACAGCGGATGATGATGAGGCTGCATTTAATGCTGCCATTACCAGCAACTTCGACTATATCGGCCTGAGCGACGCAGACAGCTATATCTCAACTTTGAATTATGGCGGATCTTTGGACGAAAAGCTCAACATGATCGGTATCCAGAAATGGATTTCATTGAACGGTACACAGGAAGATGAAGGATGGATTGAAACTAGAAGGTTTGACAGACCAGGAAACAGGATTTTCACCGAAGGGATTTTCCAAACCCCGCCGCTGTCCATTTTACCTGCTGGCACCTTCCCTGCGTCTTGGCTGTATCCTGCCTCTGAGCGTAGCCTTAACCCAAACACCCCTGCTCAGCGCAACATTACTGACAGGCTTTTTTGGGACAACTGATAAATACATGGCCGAAGGGGGATTGCACCCTTTGAACGGGTGCAATCTCTTGTCATGTATTATTTTTTAACAATGAAATTATTGACAATGAAAAACATAAAATTTTTATTATTGCCTCTTTTCATGGTCGCACTTTTTACCAGTTGCGATAAAACTGAAAATAGTGCGGAGCCATCCTTTATTACCTACCTGCCCAAGTTGACGATGAACGGACCATCCGATATTACATTGGATTGTAACGCAACCGGGTACACTGACGAAGGATTGGTTGCCGAGGAACAAGGAACTGAAATTCCGGTTACAACCTCTATTGAACCCCGGTACTTTGGCGGCAATACAGTAGATGGCCCAGATGTTTACAACATCGTTTACAGCGCCGAAAACAAGGACGGAATCCCCGGTGCGGCAGTAAGGACTGTAGTTTGGGAGGAATGTAATGGTGACTTGGTGAACAGTATTGCCGGCATGTACACGGCGTATTTGTCAAGAACTAGTGCTGCAGGTGCAGTATTGGCCACGCCACAATACCAAGGCGTAGGTCCAATCATAATCAGGGATTTGGGCAACAATGAGTATGCTATATCGGACGCTATCGGCGGTTGGTACGAATACGGCAGAAGCCTTGGTGTCGCCTATGCTGCAATTGGACAGACCATTAAAGCTAATAATATTCCTGCCAATGACTTTACCTTTGGTCCAGCTATCGAAGTTGGTGGATTTGGTGGCTTGAATGAGCTGACCAGTTTTACCGTTACCCCCGCAGAGAAAAAGATTGTTTTCACTACCTCATGGGAAGCAGGTTTCACCTTTGACGTTACCTTGATTCAGAACGACTAAAGGAATTTTATTTAAATGATAGAAACATGAGTCATCCCGAATTTTGGGATGATTTGTTAAAAGAGCCTCTTGTGTAAATTTGAGAATTCTGACAACTCAAAACACAAGAGGCTTTATATTTTGAACATTACCTCAAAGTAGGAAATCCAGTGTTAAAACCAAATGCGGCATCGCTTCTTCTCCACCGCCGCAGTAGTAAGAGGAGTTTTTGCTGTAGCAAAATGTCAGGAAACTTAAATTGGAATAAAACGATTAATAACCCTATTTTTAATGAGCGGTAAAACCTATAAAAAATAACGCCATAGCCAGCAATATTCCAGCCTCTTGATTTTTAGTTTGCGGGCAGGCAGATTCTCGCTTTCTTTACGCATTATTCAAAAAGCACTTAACCAATGTTCGCATCCAACACCTACACCGCCCGCCGTGAGCGGCTCCGCAAAGACCTCGGCTCCGGCCTCATCCTCATCCTCGGCAACAATGAAGCCCCGATGAACTACCGGGCCAATACCTACCATTTCCGGCAGGACTCCAACTTCCTCTACTTTTTCGGCCTCGACCAGCCCAGCCTTGCCGCTGTGCTCGATGTGGACGCCAACGAGGACATCATCTTCTGCGACGAACTCACGATGGAGGACATCGTCTGGACCGGCCCGATGCCGACCATTGCGGAGCAGGCCCATAAGGTTGGCGTGCATAAAACATTGGCGCTCAATGATTTAAGTGGCATTGTTAAAAAAGCCGTGGAGCAGGGACGCACCATCCACTTCACACCGCCCTATCGCCACGACAACATGATTGCCCTTTCGGAAATCTTAGGCCAACCCGTTGCGAAGCTGAAGGAAATGGCCTCCATACCGCTCATCAAAGCCATCGTGGCGCAGCGGGCACATAAAACGCCAGAGGAAATAGCCGAAATGGAGCGGGCCGTGAACATCAGCGGAGCTATGCACGTGGCCGTGATCAAGGCCGCCGCCGCAGGCAAAAAAGAGGCGGAACTGGCGGGCATTGCCGCAGGCATCGCCACAGGCATGGGCGGGGCATTGGCCTACGGCATCATCATGTCCATCAACGGGCAGGTGCTGCACAACCATCACCATTACAATACCCTGCAGCCCGGCCAACTGCTGCTCGGCGACCACGGTGCCGAAACGGCCATGCACTACGCTGGCGACCTTACCCGCACCTGCCCCGTTGACAAGCGTTTTACCCAACGCCAAAAAGACGTTTACAATATCGTTCTGGATGCCGAAGTGAGCGCCATCACCTCCTTGCGCCCCGGCCTGACTTACAAGGAAGTCCATCTCGCCGCCGCCCGCCGCATGGCCGAGGGCCTGAAATCACTGGGCCTGATGAAGGGCGACCTCGACGAGGCTGTTGCGCAAGGCGCACATGCCCTCTTCTTCCCGCACGGCCTCGGCCACATGATAGGCCTTGACGTGCATGACATGGAAGACCTTGGCGAACAGTACGTGGGCTACTCCGACGAGGTGGAGCGCAGCACACAGTTTGGTACGGCCTATTTGCGATTGGGCCGGGCTTTGGAGCCGGGCTTTGTGCTGACAGTAGAGCCGGGCCTCTATTTCATACCTGAACTGATGGATCAATGGGAAGCCGAGGGCAAGTTCACCGACTTCATCAATTATGGGGCGTTAAAGGACTGGCGCACGTTCGGTGGCATCCGCATTGAGGACAACGTGCTGATTACCAACGATGGACATAAGGTACTTGGGCGGCCTGTGCCGAAGACGGCGGAGGAGGTGGAGGCGCTGAGGGGGTAATTCACTCCAGCCCCATATACTCCCAGCACATCGTCGCAAACTTGGAGCCAGCCGCATCGCCAGCCACCAGTGAGAAGTATTCACGGGCCTTTGGCTTGTTACCGAGGTCGAAATGGCGCTTGCCGATGAACCAGCAGGCGGCGCTTTTTTTGTAAAAATCCTCCGATTCCAACAGCTTTTCAAAATAGGGCAACGCCTCGTCGTAGCGTTTCAATTCATGCAGTGACCACGCATGGTAGAAGTTGATATTGTCACGGTCTGCGGCTTCGAGTTGGAGGTTGGTTTGCTGCTCCAATAGCCGGAAAGCCTCGTCGGCACGGGCGTGGCATTTGTTGAAGCAGAGTGTTTCGGCGGCGTTAAAAAAGGGCAGGAAGTCGCCTGTCTCCCGGAATTTTTCATGGATGGGCAGCTTGAACGCATCGCCGGGCTGCAAGGCGTTCAGCACGAGGTAGTTGTCAATATTTAGTTCGAAGCTATCGGACAGCAAGGCACTTGCAAAGGCGGCCTCGGTGCTGTCGGGGGTCGTTTGCAGGAACTTCTCCAATGGTTTGCGCCATTTTTTATCACCTTCCTTAAACTTCAAAATGCCCTCGAAAAGCTGGTGGCTCGTGCCGGGCATCCGTTGCAGCGCAGACAAAGCCAACTCGTAATCGCCGAGCATAGTGCCGAGGTAAAAAGCATTGCCAAGTACGGTCTGGTCGGCTTTTTCATCCTTCAAAGAAAGGCGGAGGTAGTACCGTGCGCTGTCCATTTTTCCATTGAAAAAATACTCGCCCGCCATGTCGCTCAATAGCCCTGTTTGGGCAGGAAAAAGTTGGTGGATATGCCAATAGGTGGCCATCATGCCCTCGAAATCGCCCCGGTCGCCGAGGTAGCGGGCGTAGTTGGAAAGCTGGATGGGGAGGTCGTCGTCGTTTTTCGAGTGGTCTTTGGCGGCCTTCAGTTGCGGCAGCATTTTTTTGCTTTGCAACGAAAGTGCATAAAGCTGGCAAAGTCCCAGTTGTATGTCTTCCCGATTTGGCTCCAATTTCAAGGCGGCCACCCAGAACCGCTCCACACTGGCCGCCACAGAATCCGGCACGACGACCGGGCGCTCGCCCTTCTCCACGATGCCCGCCTCATAAACGTCTTCGTAAAAATTGCGCAGCAATGAGTTTTGCAAACGGGCCTCGTAGAGGTACTTGTTCAGCACCACGTTGCCCTTCATCATGATGGCGTCAATATTGAGCGGGTCCTGCAATAGGTAGCGGTTCACGAGGTCTTCTGCCTCGCCGAGGCGCTCGGCCTTCATCAGGGCGGTGGCATCCTCAATGATGTTTTGGGCAAAAATGGCAGTGTGCAGAATGCCAAGGATTAGGCTAATGGCAAGTGTTTTTTTCATAGTTTCATTGACTCATAATTCTATTGGTTCATAGTTTAATCGGCTCTGGCTTCATTGTCCCGGAGCACGTATTGAGGGCAGCAATTGAACAATGAAACAATTTAACAATGAAACTTACCGCACCATCGGCAGATGGGGAATGTCGTCCTCCATGTATTCATCCCCGCTGACGACGAAGCCGAAGCTTTCGTAAAAACTGCGCAGGTAGCTCTGTGCGCTGATCTTGATGCTTTCACCGGGGAAAAGCAGCTCCATATTGTCCAATGCGGCCTTCATCAGCGATTGCCCGGCGCCCTTGCCCCGCAAGGATGGAGACGTGACGATACGACCAATGGATACAAAACTTTCGTAGGAAACGCCTTTGGGCAACAACCGGGCATAAGCGACGAGCTTGCCATCGTCATCGTGGCCAGTGAGGTGGTAGCCCTTCAAATCCTTGCCGTCGGCATCGAGGTAGGCGCAGTTTTGTTCCACCACAAAGACCTCTTGCCGCAAGGCCATGATGGCATAGAGCAAGTGAGCAGGCAGTTCGTAGAAAGGTTTGCAGCGGAAGGATATCATGGGTTTCTTTGTTTAAAAATCAAAATGACGCCGGTTGTGAGCGAGTAGTGATAAGTGGTTGAGGTTTTGGAAGATGTAACGGGTAAGGATTGAAACAGTTCCAAGCCGTCTTGGTCATGTTCCAAAATGGCAGCCTGGATGTCTCGGGCGAGTTGGTCGCCATTGGTCTCTTCCATTGCAATGCTGAAAGTGCCTTTGTTTTTGGACGTGGCAGCGTCCACAAAAACAGTTTTGTATTTCATTGACTGTCAAAGTTTTACAACGACCTTCCCCGTCGTCTTACCCGATTGGAGCAGCCGCACCGCATCGGGAAGTTTGTCAAATGTAAGCACATGCCCCACCCTCGGCTTGCCGATGTTGAGCGTCTTCAGTTCCTGCACGTATTTGTGGAGCAGGTGCGATTTTTCATAAAGGTAAATGAGGTTAAAGCCCAACATGCCACGGTTGCCGTCTGTCAGTTTCATCGGGTCAATCAGCGGGCGGCGCAGGTATTTCCAAATGATTTTGAAGAGGTTCGGGCGGTTGCCGTGCGTGATAAAATCGGCGGCGCTATACACAATGCTGCGCCCCATGCGGGCCAGCCGCTTGAAGTCGCCCATGAGGATTTTACCGTTGTTCGTTTCCAAAATCAGGTTCAACTCCCTGTCTTTCAGTATCTTATCCAAATTCGGGAAGTAATTTTCATCCCGCACGATGGGGAAGTCAACGCCCTCTTGCCGCAGCAGGTCGAGCTTGGCCGTGCTGCCCACCGTGCCGATGGTGGTGGCGCCAAGTAGCTTCGCAATGCGGTTGGCAAAAATGCCCGTGCCACCTGCCGCACTGTGTACGAGCACGGTCTGCCCCGCCTGCAAATTGCCGAGCGGCACCAACGCATAATAGGCCGTGAGCACCTGCACGAGGTAGGCTGCCCCTTCCTCGAAGGTCCAATCATCGGGCATAGGCATGGCGTATTGCTCGCCCATGTTCAGGTGCGTGGCGTAGCCCCCGAAGCGACAAACGGCCATTACACGGTCGCCGACCTTGGCCGAGGTGACCTCCTTGCCCGCCTTCACCACCACGCCCGACACCTCCAGGCCCGGCGTGAAGTCGCCTTTTGGCGTAGCCGAATAAAGGCCCATGATGACGGACACATCGGCGAAATTGAGGCCGATGGCCTTCACCTCCACGGTCACCTCCTTGGGGCCGGGTTCCGGCAGCTCGTCGTTGACAAGTTTCAGGTTGTTGATATTGCCTGCTTTGAGGCGGTAGGCTTTTCGTTGCATAATGTTGATTTGTTTTCCCTTCGGGAAAGCAAAAGTAGGGGAAGCGAGCATACTTTTACGGGGGAATTTCAAACAACCCAAAGTCAAAAATGACCACCTTCCCAGCCAAGCTCCTCCTTTTCGGGGAGCACACTGTCAACCTCGGCTCCCAAGCCCTGGCTTTGCCATTGCCTTTATTTTCGGGCAAATGGGCTTATGCTCCGCAACTCAGTCCCGAAGCTTTGGCAGCCCGGCAGCAGCAATTGCCACAGTTCGCTGATTACTTGGATAAACTGCATAAACAGGGCGAATTGCCCATACAGCTGGATGTAAAAGCCTTCAAAAAAGAGCTATCAAAAGGGCTGGTATTTGAATCCAACATCCCCATTGGCTATGGGGCGGGGAGTTCTGGGGCCATTGTCGCCGCAGTATTGAAGTTTTGCGCAACAGAAGAAAAAGAGTTCCCAGTGGTCGAGTTCAGGAAAATGTTGGCCAAAATTGAATCCTTTTTCCATGGCACGAGCAGCGGCACCGACCCGCTGGTTTGCTACCTGCAAAAGCCCGTGCTGCTTGGCGGGGAGGAAGGAGCGCTGGTCGTTAAATTGCCCAATAAAATCCAATTCATTGCCGAAGGCGAAGAACCCCAAAAAGGCAGCTACACTATCTTCCTGCTCGACACGGGCATACAGCGTTCGGCCACACCCATGATTGAATATTTTTTGAAGCAATCGAAAGGAATGACGCTTTCTTCCCGAATTGATTTTTCCTTGATACCGGATATTTACGATGCCATTCTCGGCTTTTTGAACGGCAATTCGGCAGCGACTTATAAATATTTTGGAGCCATCGGGCTGTTCCAATACAAGTTCCTTCGGGGCCTTATCCCCGTGAAATACCGCAAGCTATGGGCGGCCAGTTTGGAGTCCGATTTGTTCAAACTAAAGGTCTGTGGTGCTGGCGGCGGCGGATTTATCCTTGGAATGACAAGGGATTGGGCGGGGACGGGAGCGGCGTTGGCAGGGCAGAAATTGATTCCAGTTCTTGGTTTTTGATAAAAAAATAACGGCGGTGGCATTTTTGCCGCCGCCGTTTTCTTTTGGCTGCTTACTTACTTCGACCTCAGCCTCGCTACAGGGCATATCATTTCTTCCAACGAAATCCCACCGTGCTGGAAGGTGTTCTTGTAATAATTGTTGTAGTAATTGTAGTTGTTCGGATAGAGGAAAAAGGCATCTTCCTTGGCAAAAATGAAAGTTGAGCTGATGTTTGGGCGAGGCAGGCCTGCCAGTTTCGGGTCACGGAAGTCAAGTACATCCCGCTTCTCGAACTGCAGGTTTCGGCCCACTTTGTAACGCAGGTTGGTGGTGGTTTCCTTGTCGCCAACTACCCGGCTGGGCGTGTTCACCCGGATGGTGCCGTGGTCTGTCGTGACGACAAGTTGCACGTCTTTATCGGCGGCCCGTTGCAGCGCCGTCCAAAGCGGTGAGTTGAGGAACCATGAGCGGGTGAGCGAGCGGTAAGCCTTCTCATCGCCAGCCAATTCCTTGAGTACCTCCATCTCCGTGCGGGCATGGGAGAGCATGTCAATAAAGTTATAGACAATGACCGTCAGGTCGTTGCGGAGGTAGTTCAGGATGTTGTCGTTCAGTTCCTTGGCATGTCCCACGTTCGTCACCTTGAAATAGTCAAACTTGATGGGCTTGCGGATGGTGCGCTTAACCTGCGCCTCCAGAAAATCGGCCTCGTGAAGGTTCTTGCCGCCCTCGTCTGTATCATTTTTCCAGAGGGTGGGGTGGTTTTTTTCAATATCGGCGGGCATGAGGCCAGCAAAGATGGCATTGCGGCTGTACTGGGTTGCCGTCGGCAAAATGCTGAAGAAAAAGTCCTCTTCCTCTACCCTGAACAGTTCCGAAAGTATCGGTTCTATGACCTTCCATTGGTCGAAGCGCAGGTTGTCGAGCAGGAGCATGATGGTCGGGCGCTCCTCGGTCAGGTGCGGGAACACCTTTCGGCGCATCAGGTTGTGGGACATCACGGGCGCTTCGGCTTGGTCGTTCACCCATTTCTCGTAGTTCTTGGCTACGTAGCGGCAGAACTCCGAATTGGCCTCTGCCTTCTGCGTGGAGAGGATGTCGCTCATGGCCACCGATTCGGAGTGGTCCATCTTGATTTCCCATCCAATGAGCTTCTTGTACACCTCTGCCCATTCTTCGAACTTAGGGCCACTGTTGATCTGCATGCTCAACATGCGGAACTCCTGCTGGTAATCGGAAGTAGTCTTCTCCCGCACGAGGCGTTTGTTGTCAATGATTTTCTTGAGGGTGAGCAGTATTTGGTTGGGGTTCACGGGCTTGATGAGGTAGTCGGCTATCTGCGAACCGATAGCCTCCTCCATGATGTGCTCGGCCTCGTTCTTGGTGATCATCACTACGGGCAACAGTGGGTTGCCCTCTTTTATCTTGCCAAGGGTTTCCAGCCCCGTCATGCCGGGCATGCTTTCATCAAGGAAGACCACGTCAATGTCGTTGTTCGACCCGACCTCATCAAGAGCGTCATGACCGTTGGTGACGGTGACCACGTCGTAGCCTTTTTTTTCCAGAAAGAGCAGTTGGGGCTTCAGCAAATCAATCTCATCGTCGGCCCAAAGGATTTTAATTTTGTCCATAAATAGGTGGTTAGCAAACGTTTGAATATGTGTGTGAAAAAATTGTGTTACCAGATTGGCTTGCACTCGTCATAAAGGTGCCCTGTATTTCCCGACAAAGCTACCAAATTAGCAACTCCCCGGCCAAAAGACATTTTGCATCCATCCCTTGAATCAAAGCTCCTAAAATCCACCTAGTGTAATTCTGCAAGCAAGAACAAGAAGACTATGTACAATGAAGCCCGGTCGCTTAAGCACCGGGCTTTTTTCTTTGAGATGAAACGAAGGTGGGGGAGGGGAGATTGTGCAACGGGTTAGATAGGGCACAGATTAAAAGCCTTAATCGGGCGCCAATAAGAAGATTCAAGTCTAAAAACACCCATCTCGCAGCTCGAAACTCGCAACCCGATTCACCTTATTTTACCACCAGATACTCCGTCCGCCTGTTCATCTTTCTGCCCTCTTCCGTGTCATTGGTTGCCGCAGGCACCGACTCGCCGAAGCCCTTGTACCGCAGGCGGGTGGCGTCGGCGCCATTTTGCACCAGGTGGTCGTAAACGGCTTTGGCCCTGGCCTCCGACAACTTCAGGTTGTCGGCCTCGGAGCCAATGTTGTCGGTGTGGCCGTTGATTTGGATATTGAGCGTGGGGTTTTCGTCCAGCAGTTTTTTCAGGCGGGCAAGTTCCATGAGGCTCTCCTTTTGCAGCTTAGCCGACCCCGTTTCAAAGAAGATATTTTTCAGCACAATGGGTCGTGCGGCGGTGGCATCGGTCATGGGGTTTAGGGTAATGGCCAGTTTGTACGGCTTGTCGAGGGTGCCCGGTTCGGTGAGGGCGAAGTTTTCGGAGTAGAACAAGTATTTTTCCTTTGAAACATTCAGGGCGTAGTTGCCGCCAGCGGGCAGCGTGAACAGGAATTCGCCGTTGGCGTCGGTCGTTGCGGTAGCAAAATTTTTACCCGATTCCAACTCGATGATTTCTGCGGTGGCCACAAGTGGCAGGTGGCTGACCGCATCGGTCACAGTCGCCTTTACAAAGGTGACGGGCCTTGGCTTGGCGCCATTGTGCAGTGCAAAGGAGTAGATGTCGCTTTCACCCTGACCGCCCTCCATCGTGCTGGAGATATAGGCCGTGCTACCGTCGAGGCTGATGAAAACGGCACCTTCGCTGCCCGCCGTGTTAATAGGATAGCCGATATTTTCAGGCTTACCCCACTTGCCATTTGGCTGTTTGCGGGAGAAAAATATGTCGAAATTGCCCATGCCGATGTGCCCTCTTGAGGTGAAATAAAGCGTCTGGCCGTCGGGGTGGATATAGGGGCTTTGCTCTTGGTCGGGCGAGTTGATGGTGCTGTCGAGGGGGATGGGCTGGCTCCATTTGCCGTTGGGTTGGCGCTCGCTCTGCCAGATGTCGCTGTTGTCCTTCCAACCCGATTTCGTCCGCACGAAGTAGAGCGTTTTGCCGTCGGCGGAGAGTGAAGGCTGCGTCTCAATAAGGCCCGTGTTGATGGGAGCGCCTAAGTTTTTCGGTGGCATTACCTTTCCATTGATGGTTTCAGAAAAGTAGAGGTCGCAACCGCCAAGGCCGCCGGGCCTGTTACAGGCGGTGAAGACGATCAGCCTGCCATCGGCAGAAATGGCCTGAGAGCCTTCGCTGTCGGAGGTGTTCAAGTGAACGATAGGTGTCCCCTTTTGCCACTGGCCATCTACCAATTTGCTGATGAAAAAATCTTCTTGTCGGTTGTAGGGGCTGTTGCCCAGCATTGTGCAGTAGATGAGCGTTTCGCCATCGGCGGTAAGGGTGGGCAGGTACTCCGAGTAGGGGGTATTGATGTTAGGTCCCAGGTTTTTCGGTACGAAAGGCACGGGGTGTGCGAAAGCATGGGCGGAAAACCGGGCGTTTTCGAGGTATCTATTGGCCGCAGTTCTACGGTTCCGGCTGATTTTTGGGGCTTTTTTCAGGAAATAATCCATTAAAACAGCCGCCCTGTCAAAGTTTTTCAATTCAAACTCAACGATGCCGAGGCTGTAAAAAACCCCCGGCTCGTAAAACGAATCAATGGCAATGGCCTTTTCATAGCCCGTTTTTGCCTCCTCCAATTTCTCCTGTACGTTTTTGGTGTTCGCCCATTGAATTTGCGCATCAATGAAGGTTGGGTCCATTTTCAGCGCCTTCTCGAAGTCTCCGACGGCATCGTCGAACTGCTTGAACTCGAACATGCGGTTGCCCCGGTCAAAGACGGTCTTCAACTTGTCGTTGGCTGTCTTGGAGGTCGTGAACTTATTTTGGGCAAATGCTGGCGAGCAAACTGCAACTAACAGCAACAGGCTAAAAATTCGAATCATTTTTTGGATTTGAAAATTCGATGTAGAAAACGCTGGAAAAATAGGAAGGATTGCGGCAAGCAAAAGAAAAAAGGGCCACCGCAACAGCGGCAGCCCCTTTTATTTTCATTTTGTATTGTGAGTTCAAGCGATGCCCTCCAACATGGCAGCAGCTCTTTTCGAGCCGAGTACGGCAGCTTCCTTGATGTCGTTCACATAGCCACTCTCGCCTGCCTTTTGCCGGGCAACGCCTCTACTGAGATATTGCTCTGCCTTGGAAGGCGTGTACTCCCGCTGTATATTGAAGCCCATCATGTTGTTGTAAACCTTCACGGCATCGGTGTATTGGCCTATTTCGCAAAGTGCCTTGCCATAGTTGAAAAGCACGTTGGGCTGCCACTTGTAGTTCGGGTCGTCTTCCTTGAACTGGCGGTTTGTCACCAATTTCAGTTCAAAAATCGCCTTTTCGAACTCGCTAAGGCCGAGGTGGAGTTCCCCTTTCAAGCGGCGGGCACTCCAGTAAACGGGCTGATGCGGGATGGATTTGGCAATCGCCAATTCCAAATCTTCCAATGCACCTTGTATGTCGTTCTTCTTAACCTTCGTGTTGGCCCTGCCCCAATATGCATCGGGCAGGTTCGGGTTGATGTCAATGCTCTTGGTGAAATCGTACATCGCATCGTCGTAGTTGCGGAGGCGGTAGTTCACATAACCCCGGCGCTCATAGGCGAGGGCGTGGCGCTCGAACTTGTCGATGGCGCGGTTGAGGGCATTCATTGCTTCTTCTTCCAAGCCCTTGGTTTTCACCATCTCACGGCCTTGGATGAAGGCTTGTGTAGCCGTCTTGTCGCCTGCCGGTTCGATGACACGTTGGTCTATCATCTTGCCATCCTGAATGACCCATGCCTTGAGGTCGCCGGCAATGGCGTACTCGGCCACGTACTCAAGCATGTTGAGTGTGTTTTTCCAGCTTTTCTCTGGGCATTCTTTGATGAAACGAGGGATGGAAAGAATGAAGGACTCTTCTTGGAAAACTTCTTCCGCCTTCAGGAGGATGTCGTTGCGGTAATAGTTCTCCGTGCGGTGCGTGTACAGTTTAAGCACCTGCTCGTAGCTTCTGGCGTTGCCAAATTCGAGGCAACCGGATACAATCGTCTTGTACGTGGCGTTCATTTCGCTGCTGTTTTACTTTCGTTATACGTTTTGTTTCTAGACCGTTGTGTAGTTCCTCAAGCACTGGTTGAGTTGGAATCCTTTTCATAAATCTTGGTTTTGCCTTGCTGTTTCGCTGTACTTGGTAAGCACAAAACTGAATTCTTTACAGCCAAGTTGTATCAGTAAGAATTGAACCCTTAACAGTCTTCTCTATAGTATTCCTTAGTAGTTTGCCCCTATGGGAGAGGGGCGGGATTAGGTGTACCGCCACTAAAAATGCGGCAAAGCATAGGATGCACAAAAGTCCAAAAAAAAATTAAGCTGCCAAATTTTTCTGCAAAAAAAATAAAAAAAACTCAAAAAAAATGTAACTGACCGAGCTTGGTATCCAGTAGAGGCAAAAATTGCGGACTTTCGCAAGCGTGAAATTGCTTTTATGAGGAGGCAGATTCAAAGGGCCTACCTACACAACAAGAAGATTTTCACTGGATTGAGCGAACAACGGGTTAAAATTGCTCTGGATTGCTTTGTCCGCCCGGCGTCGCCAAATTAAATATCGCAACCCCAAAAAACATATTCTATAAACTGCCACAACGTGAAAATTAGCAACATTCCCTACCGTACCATTTGGCCTCACCCTGCTGATGGTCGCACAGTCCAAATCATTGACCAACGGCACTTGCCACACCGCTTCGTAGTGGCAGACTTGAAGACATTGGAGGACTTCGAAGTGGCCATCCGTGACATGCTCGTGAGGGGCGCACCGCTCATCGGCTCGGCGGCGGCATACGGCATGTATGTGGCTTCTTTGCAGTTTTCTGCTTCGCAAAATTTCGATGAAAAAATGCGGGAAGCCGCCGCCCGGCTCAAGGCTACCCGCCCCACCGCCGTCAATCTCGCCTATGCGGTTGACCGGGTTTTGGATGTAGTTGGCAGTTTGACAGTTGGCAGTTGGCAGTCAAGGACAGGAGGGCACAATATTTCGGAGCAAATCGCCAAAATACGCCAAGTCGCCCACGACATCACCGAGGAAAGCGTCGCCCATTGCCGCTCCATCGGCGAACATGGCCTGAAGCTCATTGAAGCGATCCACGGAAGGAAGCAAAAGCAAGCGCTAACGTCCACCGTTGTCCATCCACCGTTGGCCGTAAATATCTTGACGCACTGCAACGCCGGCTGGCTCGCCTGCATTGACCATGGCACGGCCACGGCCCCCATCTATGCCGCACACGACCGGGGCATCCCCGTCCACGTCTGGGTGGACGAGACCCGTCCCCGCAACCAAGGCGCTTCGCTCACGGCCTTTGAACTAAAGGAACATGGCGTGCCGCACACCGTCATCGCCGACAACACGGGTGGCCACCTCATGCAGCACGGGCTGGTGGACATGGTCATCGTCGGTACCGACCGCACCACCCGCACGGGCGATGTGGCCAACAAAATCGGCACCTACCTCAAGGCCCTCGCCGCCGCCGACAATGGTGTGCCTTTTTATGTGGCCGTGCCTTCCAGCAGTATTGACTGGTCGCTGCGCAATGGGCTGACCGACATCCCCATCGAGCAACGGGATGCCACGGAGGTGCATTATATCAGTGGTTTTGATGAAAAAATGGGCGAAGTGCGGGAGGTCAGGTTGACGCCGCAGGGTAGCCCCGCCGCCAACTACGCCTTCGATGTGACGCCCGCCCGATTGGTGACGGGGCTTATTACGGAAAGGGGCGTTTGCAATGCAAGCGAGGAGGGGTTGCTGGGGCTTTTTGCTGAGCGAAAAGAACGGTAATAGAAATGAATGAGCGAGACGATTGTAAAGCGCAATCGTCCCACTGAAATGCTTGCCTATTTCTTAATCAGCTTCCTCGACCACTCGCCCTTCTCGGTCAAAATGGTGAAGAGGTAAATCCCAGCGGGAAGCTCCCTCAAATCAAAATGCTGCTCGAATCGGCCATTGGAGCGGAGCCCTTGCTGCAAATGGGTTTTGCTGCTGGCATCCATTATCCTAATCGTAAAATCGAGATTTTCGGCAGCTTCTAATTTCAAGAATAGATAGCCGTCGAAAGGGTTTGGAGCGAGTGCAACCGACTGAAAACCAAGGGCTTCCACGCTCAAGCTGGTCAAGTTAATGGTCACGGCGGCAGAGGTTGCCCCGCAGCCCTCGGCAGTGGTTATTTGAACGCTGTATTCGCCGCTCTCGGTGGCCTGCAGTGTTTGATGCGTTGCACCAGCGACGGGCGTTCCGTTGAACAGCCATTGGTATTGCGCAGCAACTGCTTCTGTGTACAAAAGGCTGTCTTGCCCCAACAACACAACTGGTTCATCCGGCCCTGCCCCTGCCAAAATTTCCACCAATTCATCGTAAACGCAGCCATTGGCAGCAAGGACGGTCACGATATAGGTGCCGGGGCTTAGGTCGGTGCGGTTCGCTGCTGTGCTCCCATCACTCCAAATTATTTGCGAAAACTGATCAGTGGGGATGTTGAAGCTGGCCTGGCCATTGCTTGCTTGCGCACAGCTTGCGTCGGTGACAGTGAGCATCGGGGTAAATGGCCCAGGCTGCGCCATGATTTCCACAGCCTCCGAAAACTCACAGCCAGTGGTCGTGGTGACGGTCACGGAATAAATGCCAGGAGCCAAATCGGTGCGGCTGGACTGTGTGCTGCCGTCGCTCCAGGCGAAGGCGGCCAGTTGGTCAGTAGGCAGGTTGAACTGGATTTGTCCATCGTTTGCTGCTGCGCAAGTTTCGGGCGTGACCGTGACCGTCGAGGCCGTGGAAGCCAGTTTGTAAACTGTCCCGTCGCCGTTGCCCACGAGGAAAAGCTCGCCTACGCTGTTTTCGCCCACCGCCGAAAAATGGCTTTCGGGGAAATGGGCCAGTTCCCTCACTCCGCCGTTTGGGGCCATGCCCCAGATGCGGCCAGTGCAGCGGTCGGTGAAAATATAAGTGCCGTAGAGTGCCGGTGAACCGCAGCCACGATAGACGTAGCCGCCTACCACACCGCAGCCTACCGTATGGAAATTGGGGTACTGGTAAGCGGGGAACGCCATGCTTGAAGTGGCATCGCAGCCCGCCACGCTGTAATCCTCGTTGCCCTCGTAGCAGCGCCAGCCATAGTTTTCACCGCCCATGCTGCTGGCGGGTTGGCGGTCAATCTCTTCCCACTTGTCCTTGCCCATGTCGCCGAGCCATAGGTCGCCCGTCGCTGCATCGAAGCTGAAGCGGTGGGGGTTGCGCAGGCCAAGTGCCCAAATTTCGCCCAAAGCGTCTGACGTGCCAACGAAAGGGTTACTGGGCGGTATGGAATAAGGGCTGTCATTGTCCACATTAATACGGAGCAGCTTGCCGAGCAGGGAATTCAGGTTTTGGGCATTCTTGAAGGGGTCGCCTTCGCCGCCGCCATCGCCCATGCCAATGTAGAGGTAGCCGTCCGGTCCGAATTTCAGGCCGCCACCGTTGTTGTTGGCAAATGGCTGGGCGATGTCCATCAGCACCTGCTCACTGGCCGGGTCGGCTTGGTTGGGGTCATTGGCCGAAACGGTGAACCTTGCTATGCGTGTATTGCCGCCGGGCTGGGTATAGTTCAGGTAGAAAAAACCATTTTCGGTATAATTTGGATGAAAGACGATGCCCAGCAGGCCCTGCTCCTCGCCGATTGCACCGACCTTGTTTCGCAGGTCGAGGAAGGGAGCGGGCAGTTTTTCTCCATTGGCGGCCAGTATCCATATCATGCCGCTTTGCTCCGCAACGAAGAGGCGCTCGTCACCGCAATGGGCGATGTCGGCGGGGCGGTCGAAGCCAATGCCGAAGCTCAAGAGTTCGGTTTCGACCGTCGTTACGAAGCAATCAGCGACCACGTCGATGGTCATGGGCGTGCTGGGGATGCTGATCTGTATCAAAAACCAGTGGTCAACATATTTGTCGTTGCCAAAATTGCCGTTGTAGGTATAAGGCTGGTTGGTGGGCATGGCTGTGCCGGGCACACCACCGCCGCTCACCATGCCTCCAATTTCGGAGTGGTCGTAGTAAAAGAGGTCGTCGGGATAACCGTCAGGGGCATTGAGCCATTTGAAAGTGACACCGCCCGCCGCGCTTTCCACGTCGGTGAAGGCGATGTGCAGCTCGCCAAACTTCACGGAACCCCTGTAATTGAAGGTATAGCCGCTCTGAACGGGAATGGGGTTGCCAAGGCCGTCGATTCCATCCCACACGACCTCATCAATACCAGCATTGATGGGGGCGGTCAATCTGAGGTCTATCGAGTCGCCGAAGCTGCCATTGTTGTCAAGGTCGAGTTCCACAGTGGCCACACCACCGAGGTTGGTCTCGAAGATAATGTACACGGGCTTGCCCGATTCGATGCTGCCAAAGCTGCATGGTTCGCCGGCACCAGGCTCGCCAATCAGGTAAAGGCTGTCAATGGTGATGATTTCCATCGGCTTCAGCAGCCAAGTGGAGTAGGTGGTGTTCCTGAAAATATCGCAGGTATTTGCCGTGGTGGGCAGGTCGGGGTTGGGCGGATTGAAGAAGAGTTTGTTATTGATTAAAACACCGTCATCCTTGGCCTGTGGCTCGTAGAGGTAAAGGCTGTCGGGCTGCCAATCTGCGATTTGGTCGGTTCGCTCGAAAGCCGATTCAGGTTTTGACTTGTAAACGGGCTTGCGGTTGCCATCGGTCAGGCCGAGCGAGTTGCTAGAGATGGGGAACCGATAAGGGTCTATATCGTGGAAGTCCACTTGATAGACATAGCCGTCGTTGGTCAGCACGTAAAAAGTGGGGGAGGTCGTTTTGCCGTTATTGTATATTACCGAAATATGCTCATTGGTGAAAACACGGCCTTCGAGCAGGATGCCGCCTTGGTTGCCGTCACCGTTCTGGGAAATGGTGATGTCCCAAGCCAATATTACTCTTGGACTGGTTATTTGATTCGCTAATCTACTCCATGGAGCATTGTTTAACAAATTAGGGAACCCAATTGTAGAATAGCTGGGGTAATCAAAAATTACTGTCCAAATGCCATCTTGGTCTTGTGGAACAGTTACAGTACCAGGATTATAGCCAAGGCCGTTTGTGGACCCACCCCCTGTTGGGCCGTTGGCTTCTTCTACATTGTTGTTGATGATACCCATGCCAATTGTAGCACCTGAATTATCGAAGGTGGCGGCCAGTATACCATCTGGATTGAATACTCGAATAAAGCCTCCACTTAAACCAACATGACTGGCCCCCACATTAATGGTCTCCCCAGCATTGGCATACACTTTCAGTTGTTGGGTATCACGGGTATCGAGGTACATCCGGTACCCGGGGTAGCCCACGAAATCTTTTGAACCTTCAGCATTGAGTTGAAATGGGAGGAACAGGAGAAAATAAATGGCTGGAAAGAAGGCGAATAGGGGATTGTGGCGAATGGAGAATGTTCTGGAAGATGATAAGCGCATCATAGTTTTGTTTTATTGTTGAAACGAGGGCGAACAGTTCAAACTTTCGGAGGGTATGGACGTTGATGCAAAAACATTACCAACTTCAATCAGCAAGCATGAGAAAGACCCTCGTCATCGGCGCATCCACCAACCCGGAACGGTACTCGTATTTGGCCATCAATTCCCTGAAAAACCATGGCCATGAAGTGGAGGCTATTGGCCGCAAGGAAGGCAATGTGAGCGGCGTTAGGATTCAAACGGGCCATCCTCCGCTAACAGATATTGACACAGTGACCCTGTACCTGAACCTCTCCCATCAAGAGGAATACTACGACTATTTGCTGGAAATGAAGCCCCGGCGCATCATCTTCAACCCCGGTGCCGAGAACTTCGACCTGCTGGACAGGGCCAGCCGTGAAGGAATTGAATGCATTGAAGCATGCACGCTGGTGATGCTGGCCACTGGCCAATATTGATATGGGTCGCCCGTTGGTCACTGTTTTTTTAGATTCTTCAAAATCACCTCCCGAACCCGTTCCGACAGCGCCTCTGCATCCGCTAATTTTAGTCCAGCAGTTTCAATGGGTTTGCTCCAAACAATCCGCACCGTGCCGGGCCACATATCGAGGCCTTTGTGTTTCGGGTTCGAGATTTTTTCAATATTGAAGATGGTCTGCACGGCAATCGGCTTCTGCGCTTCGATGGCGATGCGGAAAGCACCTTTGTGGAAAGGCAGCAGCGGGTCGGGCGTGGTATTGCGGGTACCCTCCGGGTAAAGGAACACCGAGTATCCGTCTTCCTCCAAGGTGCGGTGCAGGTATTTCATGCTGCTGCTGCGGCTGGCAGCGCTGGAGCGGTCCACCAACACGCAGAGCTTGCGCACGATGAAGCCGAACAGCGGCACTTTTATCAGTTCTTTTTTTGCCAAAAACTTGTAAACCCCTGGAAAGGCACGGGCGTTCATCATGAAATCGAGCGCCGTCTGGTGGTTGCTCACGATGATGTAGGGTTGTTTGCGGTCAATGTTTTCCAACCCTTCAACCTTGAACCGAACCAGCGTCAGGCCAAAGAAAAGCCGGGTGTAAACATGGTGGCTGAACCAGATGATGTGCCGCACCCACGCCCTCGGAAAAACGAGGAAGGCGATGTAATAGAGTGGAAAAAGTACCAGCCAAAGCAGGAAAAAAATAAGGATGCTGTAGATTGCCCAAAGTTTTCGCAAGATGTCCATTGTTGCTCGATATTGGCGGCAAAGGTCTAAAAATCAAGCATGGTTGAAACTGTTTTTATGAAAAACATCGTGATATTAGATGGGCACACGGCCAATCCCGGCGACCTTTCGTGGGACGCCCTCGCCACCCTCGGCAATTTGACGGTCTATGAGCGCACCCCGCCTGAGCTTACCATCGAGCGGGCAGCCGAGGCCGACATCGTGCTGACGAACAAGGTTGTTTTGGATGAAAAAACGCTAACACAATTGCCTCGACTGCGCCTTGTCAGTGTGCTCGCCACGGGCTACAACGTGGTGGAAGTCGCTGCTGCGCAACGGCTGGGCATCACTACCAGCAACGTGCGGGGCTATGCCGCCAATTCAGTGGCACAGCATGTGTTTGCGATGGTGCTAACACTGGCCAACCGCATTGCGGAGCACAGCGAACATGCCAAGACGGGCGGCTGGGAAGCCTCGCCCGACTGGAGTTATACCCTTGCCCCCCTTTGGGAATTGTCGGGCAAAACGATGGGCATTTACGGCTTCGGCCAAATCGGGCAGCGGGTGGCAGAGATTGCACTGGCCTTCGGCATGAGGGTCATCGCCCACCACAAGCATCCAGACCGTGACAGGCGGCCCGGCGTCGAGTTTGTGTCTTTTGAAAACTTGCTTTTGCAAAGCGATGTGCTCACCCTTCATGCACCATTGAATGCTGATAATCAAGGAATTATCAATAAAAATTCATTGGCGCAAATGAAGTCCACTTCCATCCTCATCAACACGGGGAGGGGCGGCTTGATAGTGGAGCCTGATTTGAAAAATGCCTTGGATAATGGCACGATTGCAGCGGCGGGCTTGGATGTGCTGATGGAGGAGCCACCTAAGTCAGGCAACCTTCTTTTGGGCACAAAGAATTGCCTCATTACCCCGCATAATGCTTGGGCGACAAGGGAAGCCAGGGAGCGTTTGATAGCCGAATCAGCGGAAAATGTGAGGGCGTTTATGGAAGGAAAACCGAGGAATGTGGTTGTTGACGGCCAACGGTAGATGGTTGACGGCCTACGGAACCTGTCCACCGTAAGCCGTCAACCGTTGGCCGTTTCTTATGCAATAGGCGGAATGCGGAGCACCTGGCCTGGGTAAATCAGGTCGGGGTCTTTGAGCATCGGCTTGTTGGCCTCAAAAATGACCGGGTATTTCATGGCGTTGTTGTAGTGCGCCTTGGCGATTTTGGACAAGGTGTCGCCCTTGACAACGGTGTAGAACACTGCCTCCGGTTCTGGTGCAACTTCGGTTGTGGCGGCAGCCACGGTCATCCAATCGTCAACGGTGGCAATACCAGCCACATTGCCGACTGCCAGAATGACTTTTTCCTTTTCTGACTGGCTTTCGGCCACACCTGTGATGGTTGCCTTATCGTCGTCCACCACGATGTTCAGGTTTTCAACCTTGAGGCCTAAGGAAACCACATGGTTGGTCAGGCGCATGGCCATTTGAGCATTTTCGAGTTGATCCATGGCGCTGGGGGCAGCAGGTGCAGCAGGTTTTGCAGCTTCTTTTTTATTGCCTCCAAAGAGGGCAGTGCCCGCATTTTTCAAAAATGAGAATAGACCCATGATTCGTTAAGATTTGAAGTTTGGCCACCCTTCCCCAGCCGTGAGGGCTGTCGTCGGGTGGTGGTTTGATGTCATGTTAGCGGCAAAGGTATTCATTTTGAACAGATCGTAAAATTGGTGCCACCCTTGCCATGCATCTTGACGAAAAGCACCCAGTGAGTCACATTTTTGTATGGTATAAAAAAATCAGGCATTAAGATTGCCAATGCGAAAGCCTGCAACAGCGGGAACCACCGCACGACACTTCATTGGATGGGCTGAAACAAAACAGGGCGAATTGAGTAAAAGGCGTATATTTGCCCAGTTTTTTCGGAAGGGGTCTAAAAAATCTTAATTTGTTTCTGTAAATTACTGATTCACAAGCCCTTAACAATTATATAACTACATTTCACAGAGCGTTTTACCACTCGAAAAAATGTGGATTTGGGTCAAGTAACAGGCCCGTTTCGCATCGGAAACAGCATTTGGTTGCCAATTCCGGTCAGTTGAGCGGCTGTTCCCCATTTTTCACAGCTTAAAAATTTGCTTGTCATGCAAGGAAAAGGTTTTATCAAGTTCTTTCTCGTGGCGTTTGCCGTGGTCTCGGTCATCCAGTTGTTGTTCATGTTCCCGACGTGGAACGTGGAGCGTAAGGCCGACAATTTTGCCACTTCCAAGTGTGCCGACGGCAGCGCAACCTGCTTGAGGTTGGCAAAGGCCGCTTACCTGGATTCAATTTCCAGTGAAACCATCTTCAAGATTCCACTCCTCAAGTCTTATACTTACCAAGAACTGAAAGGCTCGCAGCTTGGCTTCGGCCTTGACCTCAAGGGTGGTATGAGCGTATTGCTACAGGTTGACCTTCGGGACTTCATCCGTGCAATGGCCGGGAGCATGGACGCTCAAAACAAGACCTTGGAAGATGCCCTGTCAAGGGCAAACGAGCTACAAAAAAATGCTCAAACGGACTACATCACCTTGTTTGCGCAAGCATGGAAGGAGAAAGCTGGCGGTGCTTCCATGGCCAGTGTTTTCAAGAAGAACGAGTCCCTCAAAAACGAGGTCAACGCAAATACTTCCGATGCCCAAGTGGTGGCGTTGCTGCGCAGGGAGGCTGACCTTACCGTAGGCCGTACCTACGAGATGCTGAAAAAGCGTATTGACAAACTAGGCGTCGTTGGCCCGACCGTATCCTTGGACAAAGGCCGTGACATCATCCTCGTCGAACTTCCTGGTATAGAGAACCCACAGCGTGCCCGCAATTTCTTGCAGAGCGCTGCCAAACTCGAATTCTGGAATGTTTACAGGGTGACCGATGGCGCACTGGGCACCGCTTTTGCGGCAGCAAACGAAAAACTGAAGAAGTTGGAGTCTGGTGAGGTAACGACCACTTCCATCAAGATTGACAGCAGCCAAGTGGATTCTGCGGGCAATAAAATTATGGATACGATAGAAGTCGCTGACACCAACCCTGCCGATACTGGCAAGATTGACCCAACGGCTACCACTGGCCCATTGTTCGATGTGTTCACGCCAAACAATGGCACGAGAGGCTATGCCGTCATGGGCTTGGCCGACAAGAACAAGCAGGACGACGTGATGCGGATGCTGAACCGTCCAGAGGTGCGCTCTTTGTTCCCGAACGATGTGATGTTCCTTTGGGGCCGCAAGCCTGCCAAAGATGACAAGGGCGTTGAAATGACCAACACCTATGAATTGTATGCCATCAAGAAAGAGCCGGGCAAGAACACAGCCCCGCTTGAAGGCGACCGTGTGACCGACGCTTCTGCCAGCCCGAACCCAACCACCGGCGAGCTTTCCATCAGCCTCCGCATGGATGGCGAGGGTGCCCGCACTTGGGGCGTCATGACGCAAAAAGCCGCAACCGATGGCAACCGTGAAATTGCCATCGTCCTCGATTCAGGCGTCGTTTCTGCACCAATGGTGCAAAACCCAATTCTTACCGGTTCATCAGAAATCACAGGCAACTTCTCCCTTGAAGAAGCCAATGACATCGCCAGCATCCTTGAAATCGGCAAATTGCCTGCTGGTACGAAAATCATCCAAGAATCATTGGTTGGCCCATCGCTTGGTGAGGAGAACATCAATACCAGTATGATAGCCCTTTTTGGCGGCTTCCTGCTTGTATTGGCGTTTATGATATTCTATTATGGTGGTGGTGGTGTCGTCTCCATCATAGTGCTTTTCCTCAATGTGATATTCCTGCTTGGTACAGTGTCTTCCATCGGCACAGTGCTCACGTTGCCTGGCATTGCTGGTATCGTGCTCACCATCGGTATGGCGGTGGATGCCAACGTTATCATCTACGAGCGCATCCGGGAAGAACTTCGGGAGGGCAAGTCCCTTCAAGTGGCTGTTCGAGAGGGCTATCGCCACTCTTATGCTGCCATTATTGACGGTAACTTGACGACTTTGTTGACTGCCTTCATTTTGGCTATTTTCGGTCTTGGCCCCATCAAAGGCTTCGCCGTCATCCTCATTTGGGGTCTTATTTTCACCTTCTTCACAGCCGTATTGGTGAGTCGCCTCATAATTGAATGGTGGATTGGTAAAGGCAAGAACATCACATTCTGGACGGAACCGACCAAGAACGCCTTGGCCAACCTCGATATTGACTGGATGGGCAAGCGCAAGATGTTCTACGGTGTTTCGCTTGCCATCACCCTGCTTGGCATCGTTTCTTTCTTCACAAGGGGATTCGACCTTGGAGTTGACTTCAAAGGCGGTTATTCCTACAACGTCACCTTCAGCCAACCTACTGAGGCTCAAGCTATTCGTCAAGCATTGGCTGGCCCGCTTGAAAGCGAACCGGTTGTAAAGGCCGTTGATACGGAAAACACGTTCAACATCCTTACGGAATACAGGGTGAACGATGATTCTCCCAATGTTCAAGACGAAGTGACCCTCAAATTGTTAGAGGGCCTTGGCTCGCTCTCCGGTGGTGCCAAAATCGAAGACTTCAAAAACCCAGATAGCCAGGGCACTCATATCATTTCTTCGAGCAAGGTAGGCCCAACTGTTGCTGATGACCTCCGCAACAGCGCATGGAAGGCCGTTATCTTTGGCCTCTTGGTCATCTTCCTCTACATCTTGATTCGCTTCTCGAAGTGGCAGTACAGCTTGGGCGCCGTCATTGCTACCTTCCACGATGCTTTCGTGGTGATTTCGCTGTTCTCCATCTTGCACGGCATACTGCCTTTCCCTATGGAGATTGACCAGGCGTTCATTGCCGCCATCCTGACCATTATTGGTTACTCGGTGAACGATACGGTAATCGTTTACGACCGTATCCGGGAATATTCAACAAAATTCCCTGAGATGAATACCTACGACCTCATCAACAAAGCTATCAACAAGACGATGAGTCGTACTTTGCTCACTTCTCTGACGACCTTGTTCACGGTGCTGATACTTTGGATATTCGGTAGCGGTAGCATCAAGGGCTTCGCATTTGCCTTGGTGGTGGGTATCGTTGTGGGTACTTACTCTTCCATCTTCATCGCATCGCCGGTCATGGCTGATTTGGCGAAAGGCGACATCCGGGTCAGCAACCGAGGCCCACTTACCGGCAATCCTGCCGATGAAAAGAAATCTTTCACGCACAGGAAGAAGGCCAGTGCTTGATTTTGGCTTTCAACCTGATACTTAAAATGAAATCCCCTTGCGGTGTAAACTGCAAGGGGATTTTCTTTGAAAAAAACTTTTCAAGCCTGTTTCAATTTTTGGCACGGTTGTTGGCTTACTATTAGCACGTAAGTTTTGGTTAATAATTGTAAGAATTGTCAAATCTGCCTGAAGTAAGTTCAGGCTTTTTTTTTGCCCCTACCTCATGTAGTCAAAATTCATTTCCCGATGTAACCGATTGAACGTCAGGAAATGGGTTTCCCGACAACGAAAAAAGGCCCAACGGCAAACCGTTGGGCCTTTTGGCATATAGAAAAAACGCAGTCCTCGAAATTACTTCGCAGCATTGATAACCGCCTTGAAGGATTCAGGGTGGTTCAAGGCGAGGTCGGCTAAGGACTTGCGGTTGAGTTCGATATTTGCAGTAGCAAGCTTGTGTATCAACTTGGAGTAGGTAGTGCCGTTTTGGCGGGCACCTGCGTTGATACGGGCAATCCAAAGTTGGCGGTAAGCACGCTTTTTCAATTTGCGGCCAACATAGGCATAGCCCATAGCTTTGTCCACAGCGTTCTTTGCAACGGTGAGGACGTTCTTGCGGCGGCCAAAATAACCTTTGGCGGCCTTTAGGATTTTCTTGCGCCGGGCACGTGAGGCAACGGCATTTACTGAACGAGGCATAAAAGGAATTTTTAGTACAGCTCAGGGCTTTCGATTGAAATTCGCAATCTGAAATCGCAAATCCGCAATCGAGAAGGCTTGCAGCCTGGACTCTCGTTAAAAATCTGTGTGATTTCTTCTTATCCGACGGCGAGCATCCGCTTGATGCGGGCCTCGTCAGAAGCATCTACAACCGTGGAACCAGCGTGGCGCAGCTTGGCCTTTGGGCTTTTGCCCCAAAACCTGTGCGAGGTGTTTGCGTGGAAGCGCTTAACCTTACCAGAACCTGTCAGCGTGAAACGCTTCTTTGAGCCGGAATGTGACTTCAATTTTGGCATAATAAACGTTTTAAAGTAAAGGAGCGCAAAGGTAAGCAACTCCTTGGGTTATTTCCAAATGAGGGTTGGTTTAAAAAGCGGGGAAAATGCGATTTTTTGCCTGCGAAAGGGTATTGGTAGCCAACTTTGGGTGCCGATACCAACCTCCGATTGCCAATCACTTCTTTTTCTTCGGTGTCAGCACCACGATCATCCGCTTTCCTTCCAGTTTGATAGGAGCTTCGGGTGCGCCGACCTCTTCCAGTTCCTTCACAAAACGGTTCAATAGGTCGAAGCCTCGGTCCTTGAAGACGATGGTACGGCCAAAGAAATGCACGTACGCCTTTACTTTGGCGTTTTCTTCCAAGAAGTTCTTGGCATGTTTCGTCTTGAACTCGAAGTCGTGGTCGTCCGTGTTGGGGCCGAAGCGGATTTCCTTCAATACCGTCTTGGCAGCCTTGGCTTTCATCTCCTTTTCCTTCTTCTTCTTTTCGTAGAGGTATTTATTGAAGTCCGTAAGCCTGCACACTGGAGGTGCGGCATTGGGCGAGATTTCGATGAGGTCGAGCTGTGCTTTGTCCGCCCAGAACAATGCCTTCCGGATTGGTACGATGGAGCCGGGTTCTATTTTTTCCCCGACGACCTCGCTGACCTCTTCCAGGTTTTCTCCTGTGATGCGGATTTCGGGAACCCTGATTTGTTCGTTGATGCGGAACTTAGGCTCTGGTGGCCTTGAGAAGTTGCGGTTAAATGTTCCTTTTGCCAAATGGAAATAGGTTTAGTTTAAGAATAAGTAATATGTGACTGGTGATTGATGATTGATGATTGATGGGCATTGCTGCTAATGATTTTACTTGTTCCATGCCTATGCAAAAACACCTATTACTCAAAAACCTGTCTTTTAGTTGTTAAGTAACGTGCAAAAAATAAGATGTGGGGTTTTTCGGCGGCGAA
>WBZM01000751.1_pt1 | contig 40014 bp, 44 predicted proteins | sample 5204271 | NCBI WGS metagenome assembly WBZM01 (sample SAMN12344346, study PRJNA552823) | activated sludge metagenome | biome: Activated sludge suspended growth; feature: Nitrification reactor; material: Wastewater; isolation source: activated sludge from nitrification reactor of wastewater... | reverse complement strand
CCCGACCGCCAGCGTCGCCGCCGCTAGCAGGCCGCCGGCGAACACGAGCAGAGCGGCCGGCGCCGGCAGAACCGCCCCAACCATGCAGGTCACTGCCGTGCTGATCAGCACGCCCGGCGTGACCGCCAGGGCCTTGGTCATCCAGCGAGTCATACCCGCCACCTCCATCCACGCCCCGGGGCCGCGCCCGGAGTCTTGCTCGTGTTCTTGACCCGCCAGGGCCGGTCTCCCACTTTCGGTGGGTGAGGCCAGTGTCCACACGGGCACTGACACGTCGCCGGTTATCCACACCGGCCGGATTCCGTGAGCGGGATACCCGCCGGATCCGGCTCGATGGGGACGACACGAACCCGAAGGAGCCAAGACCATGACCGGCACCACCCACCCTCAGGCCGCGGCCTACGACACCTGGGCCGAGGTGGTCGTCCTGCTCGACGAGGCCGCCAACCGCGGCTACCGCGACAGCGCGACCGACCCGGCACTGCACTCCACCGCCCTGGCCGCGCACGCCCTGGCGGCCGCCGCGCTCGAGCTGCTGCCGGTTGAGCAGCGTGCCCGGGTCGACCAGATCCCCCCTCCGGCGGCTGCGTCATCGATCGTCCTTATCCGCACCGCCGAGGCCGCGACCAGGCGCCACCCCATCGAGGACCTGCCCCTTGGGGCCTCAGAGATCATCGTCGCGATCTGCGACCTGGTCGGGGAGCTCGGAGCGTGAGCGGCCCCGAGCTGCCGGTCGATGGCCGCAGCGTCGGCGAGCTGCTCCTGGACGCCGACCTAACCGCCCGAGCCAGCCTGTGGGACCCCAGCCCCGAGCAAGCCAAGGATCGGGCCCGCAGCTGGGGCGAGGTCGCCGAAGCCGCTGCCGGCCTCTGGGCCAGCATCCCCGACCCGAGTGCCGACCCCAGTATGGGCCGGATCGCCGAGCTCGCCCGCGGCCTGCACCGCACCCACCTGCGAGCCGGTTGGCACGGTCCCGGTCCCGGAGATCCCCATCTGGAGTCCATCGCCACCTCCCTGGCCCGCGCGGCTGAGCTCGTCCAAGCCCGCCGGCACCCCACCGCTCCCTTGTCCCGGGAGGGCAACCTCGACGCCCACGGCGCCCGCACCCGGATCATGCACACCCTCTACGTCGCCACCCACGGCGCCGGCGTCGCGCTGCGCAACCACCTCGCCGACCTGCAGCGCCGCCTCGACGCCCGCCAAGCCATCCCCGCCGGAGACTCCCTCCAGCACGCCCGCGACACCATGCGCCGCCTCGACGCCGCCGAACGCCTCGCTGGGACATACCTGCACGACCGCTGGCCCGCAGCCCTCGCCGGAGAGCACCGGTACCACCCCGAACAGGCGCGCGTGGCGGCAGCCCTGGCCAGATGGGACCTGCAAGCCCACCGAACCCTCGCCGGCCCGCCGACCACCCCCAACCTGGAGTGGATCGCCCGCATCCAGCAAGGACTCGTCGTCACCACCGCCGTCGTCGGTGCCGCCGCCGCGCATCAGGGCCAGCTCGACCCCAGCGACGTCGACCGATCCCGACCAGCCCTCGTCGACCTCGAGCACGCCTGGGGCTCCCTCGCTGGCGACCTGGCCCGACTCCACGGTCGTCACCGTGTCATCGACCCCGCCCTGCTGCTGGCCGGCCGTGAGGTCCAGGCAGCCCTGCGTGAGATCACCCATCAGCACGCTGGCTACGCCACGCCCGCAGCGATGGCCACCCGGGCAGACCTGGCCCACACGCTCGGCAGCCTCCGCGCCAGCCTCACCGCCGGCGTCGACCTGGCCCACGTAACCCGCGACGCCCTGGCCGAGCCCGACCTCACCGTCAGCGCCCGCGCCGCTCACGCCATGGCCGCGCACGCCTCAGCGCCCACCACCAAAGCTGCCTGGGTCGACGCTGGCAGCCTTCACCACAACCGCGACATCCCCCTGCCACAACCCGTCCGCGCCGTCCTCATCGACCGCGCAGAACACGTCATCACCTCCGGCGTCACAGCCGACTCCGCCACTCTGAGCCTGCACCGCCAACCGACCACCGATCTGCACGGTGTGCCGTTCGTCGGCCGCGCCTACGAAGACCGCGCCCAACCAACGATCGCACCCGCGCCGGGACCGGGCTTTGAGAGATGAGCCGGCACTCGATGGGCTAGAGGGCCGAATGTGCAAGCCGCAAACAGGAGGACTGCCCCTTCGGGCTGTGGGGGAGCGGAGGAGTCGTGGATTCCGCGCCGCCATACCTTGGGCACCCCGGACCGCCGATGAAGCCGACACCTCCCCACGCCTGCAACCCGCGCACAGTCCCAACGCTCGCCGTCACGGCACCCGACGGGCTGCAAACCGGAAGAGAGCCACACCCACAAGATCGGGTGGGCAGCCCAGAAGAGAGCGTCCCGCCAGGCACCTGGACCGAGTCTGGCCAGACACCGGCCCTGCCGGAAGTCTCTAGTAGCCCAGATTGGGCGCGTCGCCGAGCTGGTGCGTGCACAGTGAAGCGGCCGGAGGGAATCGGCGCCTTGCCCACACCGGATGGATCTGAAGGCGGGTGAAGCGCCTTCTCGCCGCCGGCCGCCGGTCGCGTTGCTCCGTCATCTGACGACACAGCCACGACGACACACGAGTGTATCTGGCCCGCCCGGTATGCTCCGGAGCATGGTGAAGTATGTCGCCGGAAGCGACCGTGATTCGAAGGTCCTGAAACCGGGCGTCGTTGCTATTTCGTTTGCTTTGGGCGCGGTCGCCGGCTTTTCTTTCAGGTCGCAACCACCCTATAGGAATCGCCCGCGACCTTCTGAGCCGGACCTCCCGTCCGCAGGAGTAAACACCAAGGCTTTTCAGACGGAGGGTTGGAAGGCCATCGAAACGGAGTTGCGGGCGCAGTCCGCTCTCAGTACGGCTCTGTCGGCAAGCACCATGATCTTAGGCGTTGTCGGGGTTATCTTCGCTGCTTTCATCGGGAAGGACGCAACCGAGAAGGGGGCGGTCTTCGTTCACGACAGCGGATACAATTGGGTGGCGGCTGTCTACGAACTAGTGAGAACCGCCGCCGTCGCAGCGTTGATTGCAGCAGCCATTTGGGGGCTGCTCAATATGTCGCGGGCCGCCATTGATCAGGCGACTCGATATCGGAAGCGATTGACGGCAGGCTCGTTTCTCGTGTTCATGCTGAGCAACTACAACGATGAACTCCGTTCAGGAACTCTGAAACTCGAGAGCGTCATGGCAGTATTCACGACCTGGAGCAGCAGCGTTGAGTCTGCCTACACTACCGTGAAGTTCGGCTCGAAAAATAATCAACGACTTGCATTGGAAATGGGAAGGGACAGCGCCTCTCTGGTGAGCGGAGAGCCGACGAAGAACGACTCACGCAAGGCCGGGGCCTAAGTCTCGATCCGTAGGTTGTGAGGTGGCCTGGGAGGGCTGGGTGTGGCTAAGCCTTGGTCGCCGACATGGTGGCTCCGCTGGAGTGGCCGCCTGGTCCTCCGGGCACCTCGACTGCCTATTGAGATGCGCGCTCTTGGTCGCTGTTTACGGATCGCCAGCGGGGAGTGACGTTCCGCCCAGATCGTCGAGGGTTCTTATGCCGGGTCTCCAATGATCAGGGCCGAGGGCGCTCGGTATTCCAGCGGGCGTGCTGCTCGGCGAATTTCGTGAGCTCAGCCGCCCTGTCGGCATGGCCTGCGTCCGTGAGCCTGTTGACTTGGCGCACCCAGGCCAAACGCTCGCGCGGATCACGGGCGGCGAAGGCCCAACGTCGCATGGCCTCGTCGATCTCGGCGAGCGCCCGACCGACCCCGTTCGTGTCGTTCTCCGATCGCCAGACGAAGAGCGTGGCCCAACCGTGGAAGAGTCGGGCGCGGTCGTCTACGAAGGTCACGCGGCCGAGCAGCGCAGCAGCCTGGCGGTACTTCTCCGGGTTGTCCCCATCCGCCTGGGCCGCGTGATGAAGCAGCTGCCCCAGCCGATTGACAGCATCGAGGTTGTTCGGGTCGAGCCCCACGGCCTCCTCGTAGAGGGCGATGGCAGCGCCGCAGCCCGAGCCCTTCGCAGGCCATGACGCACGACGACTGCACCTCAGACACTTCGAGCAGGGAAGTGTTCACCCGGCACCCACCGACTACGCCCCTTAGGGTGATGGCGAAAGCCTCGGCGACGTTGACTTCGCCGCCGACTTCATGAGCTCCGGGTGGGCCGCGCTCACGACTGGAGAGCCGAGAAGTAGGACGGTCTCGATGGCGAAGAGGAAGAAGCGCACGGAGGGCAACCTCGATGAACGTCCATCGGCCCTCGAATGGCTGCTGTCACATAAGCAGCCGAAACTGCTTCCGACCCCCTGGCTCACTGACACCGAGCTCGAGCACTTCACCGAAGCCGTCTTGGTAGCCCAGCGACTTCTCGGTTCAGGCGTCCGGCACGTCGCCCATGTCGAACGGTGGGGGGTGGCGGTGTCAACCCGTCGAGGCAACGGGTGACTGTCCGAGCAGGAGTCGTTGGAAGGATTCGCGGGGGGTGAGGAACCCCAGTGCGTGGCGTGGTCGTTCGTTGAGCTCTTCGGCGATCGCGGTCAGGTATGGCTGGTGGTCGGGACTGCCCAGGGTCTGGTTGACACCGAGCTTGTGAGGACTGTCAGTCCCCGCAGGAAGGATGCCGATCATGCCCAAGGCGTTTCCCAAGGAGTTCCGCGACGATGTGGTCGCGGTGGCACGTAAGGCCGAAGCGTCGGTGGCGCAGGTGGCGAAGGACTTCGGGATCTCCGAGTCCTGCCTGCACCGCTGGCTAGCTCTGGCTGACATCGAGGACGGCAAACGTCCTGGCGCCACGAAGGAGGAGTCGGAAGCGTTGCGGGAGCTGAAGAAGCGCAACCGGCTGCTGGAGCAAGAGAACGAGGTGCTGCGCCGGGCGGCGGCGTACCTGGCCCGGGATGTGCTCCCAAAATGACCTACCCCCTCATCACTGACCTGGCCGCTGAGGGGGCCACGATCCGGGTGCCCGTGATCGTCTCGTGCCGGGTCCTGGGGGTCTTCCGGCAGGCCTACTACAAGTGGCTGGCCAACCCGGTGTCGCAACGGGATTGGGACGACGCCCACCTGATCAACGCCGCCCGGGACGTGCACGCCGATGACCCGGAGTTCGGATACCGGCTGATCAGCGACGAGCTGGTCGAGCAGGGGTTCACCGCCTCAGAGAACCGGGTGTGGCGGGTCTGCTCGCTGGCCGGGATCTTCTCGGTGCTGTCCCCGAAGCGCCGGGGCGGCAAGCGTCCTGGCCCGGCGGTGCACGACGACCTGGTCGAACGCGACTTCACCGCCGACCGGCCCAACGCCTTGTGGCTGACCGACATCACCGAGCACCCCACCAGTGAGGGCAAGCTGTACCTGTGCGCGGTGAAGGACGTCTACTCCGGGCGGATTGTCGGCTACAGCATCGACTCGCGGATGAAAGCGTCGTTGGCGGTCGCCGCGCTGCGCAACGCGGTCGACCGCGGCGGCGGCTCCAGCGTGGTCGCCGGGTGCATCGTGCACAGCGACCGCGGGAGTCAAGGCGGATTCAACCGGTCGTCGCAACACCTTGATGATGGAGGTGTTCAGGGATGGCGACAGGTGACTGGACTCGGAAGGCCAGTGAGATGCCTGAGGGGGTGCGTCGTCAGTGGCGTGCGGACCGGGCGTTGCGGCCGGCGCTGCGTTCGCCGGGGCGTCCGGAGCCCTCGCGCGGCGTGCAGCGTCAGTTCTGGCGGTTGATCGCGACCGGGATCACGTCGGCTGAGGCGGCGCTGAGGGTGGGCGTGTCCGTGCCGGTGGGGTCGCGCTGGTATCGACACGCTGGCGGGATGACGCCGCTGAGCTTGACGGAGCCGACGGGCCGGTACCTGTCGTTCGCCGAACGTGAGCAGATCGCGCTCCTGCGGGCCAAGGACAAGGGGGTGCGCGAGATCGCCCGTGCGATCGGGCGTGACCCGGGGACGATCTCCCGCGAGTTGCGCCGGAACGCGGCGACGCGCAGCGGGAAGCTGGAGTACCGGGCGGTGGTGGCGCAGTGGAAGGCGCAGCAGGCCGCGAAACGTCCCAAGGCCGCGAAACTCGCGACCAACGGGCGGTTGCGCGAGTACGTCCAGGATCGCCTTGCCGGCAACGTCCGACGGTTTGACGGCAGCATCGTCGCCGGACCCGAGCCTCCGGCGTGGAAGGGATTGAACAAGCCGCACCGGCAGGACCGGCGGTGGGCGAGTGCGTGGAGCCCGGAGCAGATCTCGCACCGGTTGAGGATCGACTTCCCCGATGATGAGTGCATGCGGATCAGCCACGAGGCGATCTACCAGTCGCTGTTCATCCAGGGTCGCGGCGCGCTCAAACGGGAGCTGGTCACCTGTCTGCGGACTGGGCGTGCGCTGCGCCAGCCGAGGTCTCGGACACGAAACCGTCCGCAGGGACATGTCAGCGCCGATGTCGTGTTTTCCCAGCGTCCCGCGCAGGCCGCCGACCGAGCCGTGCCAGGGCACTGGGAAGGCGACTTGATCATCGGCACCGGACGATCTGCGATCGGCACGGTCGTTGAACGCAGCAGCCGCTGCACCGTGCTGGTGCACCTACCGCGGCTGGACGGCTACGGCCAGATCCCTCCGGTTAAGAACGGTCCGGCCCTGGGCGGGTACGGCGCCGCCGCGATGAGTACCGCGCTGACCGCGTCGATGACCAGGATCCCCCAGCAGCTTCGTCAGACGCTCACCTGGGACCGCGGCAAGGAGCTCGCCGCGCACGCCCAGTTCACCCTCGAGACGGGGACGAAGGTCTTCTTCGCCGACCCCCACTCGCCGTGGCAGCGCCCGACGAACGAGAACACCAACGGTTTACTCCGCCAGTACTTCCCGAAGGGCACCGATCTATCTCGGTGGTCGGCGGAGGATCTCGAGGCCGTCGCCCTCACCCTCAACAACCGGCCCCGCAAGAGCCTCGGCTGGAAAACCCCAGCTGAGGTCTTCAACGAGCAGCTACGCTCGCTTCAACAACCCAGTGTTGCAACGACCGGTTGAACCCAGGCAATTCCGGTCCCGTAAGTACACCCGCGCGCTGGCCGACGCTGGGCTGGTCGGCTCGATGGGGCAGGTGGCCTCGAGCGCTGACAACGCGGCCATGGAGAGCTGGTTCGCGTTGCTGCAGAAGAACGTCCTGGACCGACAACGGTGGGCCACCCGCATCCAACTGCGCCTGGCCATCGTCACCTGGACCGAACGGACCTACCACCGCCGCCGCCGGCAACGCGGCTCTCCGACTTTGAGCGGGGTGGCCTGATCTGAGGGGGCTCGTGGCCCCGGTCATGCTGTTGGTCTCTACTCCTACAGCGGCACGAGGCCACGAGCATGATCGACAGTACGTCAGTGCTGTTCGGGCTGGAAGGCGAGTTCGTCGTCACCAGTCTCGAGCGGTTGAGCAGCAGCGACGTGAGGGTCGTGATCGAGAACCGGGACCGGGAGGCGCCCTGCCCGGCGTGCGGTGTCCTCACGACCCGGATCAAGGACCGCCCGCTGGTGAGGGTCAAGGACCTGGACGCGTGCGGGCAGGTGATCGAGTTGTGGTGGCGCAAGCGGCGCCTGGCATGTCCTGAACCCCTGTGTGACACCCGTTCGTTCACCCAGCAGTCCGTGGCGATCCCGGCGCGGGCGCGGCTGACCAGCCGGCTCCGTGAGGCGATCGCGTCCGAGATCGCCTCCGGGAACCGGGCGGTCGATGAGGTTGCCCGCACTCATGGGGTGTCGTGGCCGACGGCGCACCGGGCCCTGGTCGCCGCGGCGTCCAAGTGGCTACCGGTCCCGGAGCCGGTGCGCGTGCTCGGGATCGACGAGACCCGAGCCCGTTCGGTGGGGTGGGTCCTGGCCGACACCGGCTGGCGCCGGACCGACCCGTGGCTGACCAGCTTCGTCGACGCCGACACCACCGGTCCCGGCCGAATGCTCGGGTTGACGCCCGGGCCGGTCTGGGGCGTGCGTGACGGACTGGCTCGCCGAACAGAGCACCGAGTTCAGGGCCGCAGTCCAGGTCGTGGTGATCGACACCAGCGCGCCGTACGCATCCGGGGTCCGCGCCGCGCTGCCCGGCGCACGGATCGCCGTCGACAAATGGCATCTGGTAGCCCTGGCCAACCAGGTCGTCACCGAGGTGCGTCAGCGGGTCACCCGTGAACGCTACGGCCGACGCGGCACCACGAACGAGCGGGTGTGGGTCAACCGCCAGCTGCTGCTCACCGGGTACGAGCACCTGAGCCCCAAGCAGCGCACACGGCTCAAGGCCACCCTCGCGAGCGAGGACCCAACCAACGAGATCGGCGCCGCCTGGGGCGTCAAGGAACGCCTACGGATGCTGCTCGCCGAGACCGACGCCCACCGGATCCGCCACCGGCTGTACGAGTTCTACCGAGACGCCGCGACAGCAGACATGCCCGAGACCACCCGGCTGGCCACCACCATCGAGACCTGGTGGCCCGCCATCCACGTCGCCCTCACCCACGAGGTCACCAACGCCCGCACCGAAGGCTTCAACCGGATCATCAAGAACACCAAACGCGTCGCCTGCGGCTTCCGCAACCTCGAGAACTACCAGCGCCGGATACTCTCAACCATCGCGCTCACCCGAGCACGACGAGACGCAGCCTGACCACGGCCCCGCCCCGCGGAAAGTTGTAGAGCCGGCAACGCCGCCTCGGTCGCCTGACCCCCATCGAATTTGAGACCATCTACCAGACCGCCCCAGCGGCCTGACACAACCACCCACCATGACTGTCAACCAGACCCTGGGCAGACCCTCACGATCAACGGCGATCACGTGCAGGCCATCCAGGCCCACCAGAAGTTCACACCGGTCGCAGTAGCCGCCCGCGGCACGGCAGCACGACGTAGGCTCGCTCATCGTCTGGGGGTGCCCCCTCTGGGGGAGGTCCTTGAGATCAGGAGAGGTAGAAGTCCTCTGATCCTCGGGGACCTCGACCCCACCCCCAGTCAGCCATCGCCCCGGCGCGTCGCGCTCACCCCACACTCATCGGCGAAGAGCCGGCAAGCCGTCGGCTTGGCGTGTCCGCTCGCGGAGTGACTCAGCCGCCTTGGTGGACGGTGAGCTCGGGCCGAGACCCTGCAGGTGCACTGCGTCCGCCCCCTGCGATCGACGTTGGCGCCAGCCCGAACATGTGGGCTCGGACTTCTGCTGGAGTTACTCCGATGTCGGCCGCAACATCTTTGATGCCAACTCCAGTGGCAGCCAACTGCTGGAGAACCTTGGTGAGCAACTGTGACGACTCCTTCGGGAGCCCGCCAGGCTCGCCGCGCCGGTAGCCCATGCGCGAAAGGTCCACACAGGCAGTGCGGTAGCTCCACTCCGACATCAAGCCCATCTCGTTGGCACGGTGGGCCATCGCCATGGCTGCGACACCCCACTTCTTCTTGGCCTGAAGCAGACGGCCAGCGGGCGCATTTCGGAGACCTTGGGCGAGGACAGACGAGTATGGCATCAACAGGGATGCCGCAAACCGGTTCGCTTCGTCCTCCGAGGCCTGCCCGTGTGGAATGCGGTCTTCACCATGGAGCACCAGGTGGCCGAGTTCGTGGGCAGCGTTGAACCTCCCGCGTTCCGCCGACTTGTTCGTCGCCAAGAAGACGTAGGGCTGTTTGCGCCAGGTCGTACAGAACGCGTCGAGGTCGCGATTGTCCTGGGTAAGGGAGAAAACTCGAACGCCGTGCGCCTCAAGGAGGTGAATGACGTTGCGAATCGGCTGCTCTCCGAGTCCCCAGCGTGCACGCACCTCTTGTGCGGCGAGCTCCGGGTCACGGCCGGTCAGGCTGGGTACGTCTACGAGGGGGAGGTCGAAACGTTCTCCGATCCATTCGTCCAGCAGTAGGGCGATGCGCGCAGACGCAAGCCCGCGATCACGCGTGCGAGCAGTCATCTTGCTCAGAGCGCGGAAACTAACGGCGTCGAGCGGGATTTCGTCGAGGTCGTCAGATGTGAGGAACGACGGAGAGACCTGAAGCGCCTCTGCCAGGCGGAGGAGGTTCGCTTCGTCGGGCTCGTGATGGTCGTTCTCGTAGCTGGAGAGACTCTTGGTGCTCAGTCCGCTCTCCTGCGAAAGGCGCGTGATTGTCCAGCCTCGCCGTTTGCGGGCGGCGGTCAAACGGGACGGGTTCAACATCGTCGCGGTGGGCGAGGTCAGCGCATCGAGACGCCGACGTCGTAGCCACCCTCGTCGTCGGGCCGATCCTCGGTTTCGGACTCGCCGGTCTCGCGGTCGATCGGCGGAAGGATGATCCGCTCTTTCCAGTCCGAGATTGTGCCGCCGTTGATGGCGCTCGGCAACGACAGCTCGGCGTAGATCGCGTCTGCGGTAGCGCGGAAGAGCAGGAACCAAGTGATCGCCGCCTTCGAGCCGACGTCCGGGTGCTCGTCATCGGTCGAGAAGTCGAGTACGAGCTGCTCGTTCGTCGCGACTGCCTGGACGACCGTCTCGCCCTTGCTGTACTTGGTCGAGGGTGAGATGCCGGGTACGAACTCGCCGGCGAAGTCGTCGCCCGAGCTGACCACGATTGCGAACTCGCCCGAGGGGTGGATCGTCCGGCAGAAGAGCCGCGAGTTGTCGTAACTCCAGCCGTCCGGAAGAAGCTCCTCGCGAAGGAATCGCACGCCCTTTCCCCAGCGGTTGAACCCGCCCAGGTTCGGCGGGTCCAAGTCGTTGGTCTGGCGTGCTTCCGCATCGGCCCGAAGCAGAGCGCGCTGCACCTTCTCGACAGTCAGATCCAGCTGGTGAAGACGGGTGGCCGCCTCGTCCTCGATGCGCACCTGCAGCATGTAGGTCTCCGTTCCTTGAGCGACCCGTCGGGCCAACTTCACGAAACCTTACCTCATCTGAGGTCGGAAAACGCGAAACGAAGCGTCAGTTCACCCGGCGTGTCGCAGACGAGATCTCGCTCCCGCAGTGGAGCGCTCACCGCGGTCCGTCGGTAGGGTTGCTGGCTGCTGGGGCCCATAGGCGCCGCATGGGTGGAAGGACGATCTTGTGTACATGAGCCGTGTTCGCGTGCGGGGCTTGCGGGGGTCGGTTGACTTCCCGCTTGAGGTGACTCTCCCTGGGCGGTTCACGGTGATCGCGGGTCCGAACGGAGGCGGCAAGACCACCTTCAGCGACGCCGTTTATCTGGGGCATCAGGAGCGGTTCCCGTTCTTGCCGAGACACTCAGCCGCGGCGCTGGGGACCGGTGACCGCGACATCGAGGTGGAATACATGTTCGAGGCGGACGTGGTGGGCGAGGGTCCCCTCGGCCTGCAACTGCAGGCGCAGAGCGGCCGGTCTGCTCCGGGGACGGTCGCTGCTGAGTGGGCGAAGACAATGCACCGTAGTCTGGGCGCCATCAAGACGAGCATCCTGAGCCAGTCGACCAGTCTGGTCGAAGACAAGATCTTGTTGGTGCACCTGCCGGCATGGCGCAACCCGCTTGACGAGTTGTCGCGCCGCGAGGCGCGTGTCCTGGTTGAGCTTCTGCGCGCACAGCAGCAGAACCGCGGTCATGGCCGTGACCTTTCTGACCTGCGTGGGCACGCGTCCCGGCTCCTCGAGAACCTCGCCACGCACGGCGTACTCGCCAGCTTGGAGGATCGGGTGGGAGAGCAGTTGCGGTCGCTGTCGGCCGGCGTGTCCCGCAAGTGGCCCTACATCCGTGGGCAGGTCGTCGACGACCGATACCTGGCACGCGTTCTTGAGCTAATGCTCGCGAACGTCGACGACCGCTCTGCCGCATTGCCCCTCGAGGTCGTCGCCCTCGGCTATGTGAACCTGCTCCACATCGCCGTCACCCTGGCCGCCATCCCAGACTCCTCAAAGATCGCAGCAGCCCAGGCTTCGGCGACTCAGTCGGCCAAGCCACCGGCGCCCCCTCCTCAGCCGACTGCCCAGCCGACCGACGAGGAGCTCGCCGAAGCCGAGCGCATCCTCGAGCAGGCTCGCGCAGAGAGCGAGAGCGTCGAGGACTCGTTCTTCCCTGACAGCCCGTTCCACGCAACCCTGCTCATCGAGGAGCCCGAGGCTCACCTGCATCCGCAGTTACAGCACTCCCTGGTGCGGTACCTCCGGCGCCAGGTAAAGGAGCGTCCCGAACTGCAGGTCATTCTGTCGAGTCACGCCACTGACATCATCACGTCCTGCGACCCCACGGAGGTGGTCATAATCCGGCGCGACAGCCAAGGCCGCCCACTGTCACGTGCCATTGCAGACATCCCGCTTACCACCCGCGACGAGGTCCTCCGCAAGGCCCGGCTGCACCTCGATGCCAGCCGATCCGCATCACTCTTCGCCGACAGGGTCCTGCTCGTCGAGGGAGTCACGGAGGCGGCCGTCCTGCGTGAGCTCGGGTGGGCTTGGGCTGGCGCCCACGAAGGGAAGCAGGCGTTCATCGACGCGCTCAGCATCGTCCCCATAGGCACCAAAGTCGGGCCGTGGTCGGTGCGCCTTCTCGCGACCCGCGGGCACGAGCTGGTCGGTCGCGTCGCCGTCCTCCGCGACAGCGACAAGGACCTCGGTGAGACACCCGACCAGCCTTCTTGGGCCTCAGACCACGACCAGAACGTCCTTCTCGTCGAGCACAGTCACCCCACGCTCGAGCCCCAGCTGGCCGAGCACAACCCCGACCAAGTCGGCGCCGCGCTCGCCGACATCGGTCTCGACGTGCCCGACGAGGTCACCCCCGAGACCGTCCGCGACATCTTCCGCGGCCAGCACAAGGAGGGTGACGTCACCATCAAGGCCGGACCCGGCGCCTCGAAGAAGGGCGCGTTCGCCGAAGCGCTCGCCGGCAGGCTGCGAGACGCCCGGCACAGCGGCAAGACCAACGTACCGACCCCGTATGTGAACATCTTCGAATTCCTCTACGACGACCCGACCCCACCTGCGCCCTCTGCGAGCGCTCCGGACGGCGGTGTAGATCCGGCTCCTGCCGACGACCCCGGCATCCGCACAGCCCAAGGGCAGGTCTAGGGGCGATCACCCAGATGATGATGGAACGCGACCTGCCGTGACCGGGGCCCTCGCCCACGCGGGCGCGATCGACAACCTGACCGCGCAGCAGAAGCACGCCTCGGCCACCAGCACCAACAACATCTTCATCGAAGCCGGCCCCGGCACTGGTAAGACCACCGTGTCCGCCCAACGGTTCGGCGTCCACAGGTACGCAACCGACCACCGCCACGATCCGCGGGCTGTTGTGGCCGTCAGCTTCACCCGTGCCGCGACCTACAACCTGCGCCGTCGCGTACAACGACTCTGGGGGCAAGGAGCCCTCGGTTGGCCGCATCGCATCGTCACCCTCGACACCATCATGTCCGACCTCCTCCACGACCTCCTCCGTGAGGGTCTGGTCGAGTGGCCAGGGTCCAGCAAGCTGTGGCCCGATGGGAACATCACCCTCGATGTCCGCGACAGCTGGGCGTCCTGTGGCGGCACCACATCGACTCGCTCCGTGTACGAGCTGGGGTTGAACGGAAAGGAGATCACGTTCAAGGAGAAGTTCGCGACTGGTTGGGCCAACCGGGTTCCCGCGGTGAACATCGTGCCCCTCATGCGTACAGGCATCTGCACCCACGCCGACGTCCGCACCATTCTCGAGCACGCACTAAGGCAACCTGCCTGCGCCGCCCGCATTCAGCTCCGTCTCGGGCAGCAGATCCGCGCGCTTGTCGTTGACGAGGTCTTTGATGCCAATGATCTCGACATTGCGATAATCGAGGCTGCCGTCGCCGCCGGAGTCGCCGTCACTCTGGTCGGAGACCCTTGGCAAGCGCTCTATCTGTTCCGGGGCGCCAAGCCTCACGTCGTCCCCGGCCTGCTGGCGCGGAACGGTATCCATACGTTCCCGCTAACCCAGTCGTTCCGGTGGCAGACCGCCGAACAACAGACGTTGGCCGACGACCTGCGCGCTGGAAAAGGCGTCATCCTCCCTGCCGACCCCGACAACGTCGACGTGGCCATCGCGCTCTTCTGGAAGGACTTGTGGGCTATCGGCGGGGGGGTCTTGCCACTCGCGTTTCACTCGTTCAAGGGCGGCTACGAGGAAGCGGCAGCCACGCTCCTACTGAACCACGTCACCCGCAGCATCCTCAATCTAGACGCGACGTACCTCGGAGATGCCCTCACGGCACTGAACATTCAGGACCGCGACGTGCCCCGACAACTCGAGCCACAACTTCAAGCGGTCATCGAGACCCTCAAGCCCGGAACCCCGGCAGCGGTGAAGGCTGCGTACGACCAACTCGTGGCGATCGTTAGGGGGGTGTCTGCCCGGCACCTACGTCCAGCGCACCATCAGCACACGAAACGGCTGGCGATGCTTCAGTCCCGCATGCTGCACCCTGGGCGTCCGGTTCCGGGTCTGACAACCCATCAGGCTAAGGGCGGAGAATGGGACATCGTCGGCGTGCTCTTAAGCGACAACGAACGTAGGGCGCTTGGCGCAGGCTTATCCGTTGGCCAGGACACCCACCGCAAGATCTACGTCGCGGCTACCCGAGCGCGTTACCGCACGATAGAAGTCTTCCCGGCCGTGCCACCGCCGAAGAAGGGACCCGCGCACAAGGCTGCAGGACTGTAGGCGGGCGTGCGACTTTCGGGGCGTGTGACCGAGCCCCCTGCGTCCGGTGGGGTCTTCCACAACAGAACCCGATCCGCTCGACGCCGTCACTGAAGTGGTGTTCGTGGTGCGTCCGTGTAGACGCAAGGGGTCGAGCGGGCATCAGCTGGCGGTCTGCCCCCGGTCGGGCCAGTCGTGGGCACGCAGTATGCGCTCCGTGCGTTCTGATACTCCTGGCGGGGCCCCATCGTCGTCGGTGCGGTTGCAGACATCGTTGCGGAGGATCTGGTCGACCTGAGCGTGGTGTCCTTCTGCGAAGGCGACGGCGGCCAGGTCGAGTCGCGGTGTCTCCTCGTCCGGTGCGGCGCGGGCGGCGGTCTCCGCCGCGTCACGTGCCGTCTTCAGGTCTCCGGCGTGGAGGCTGTGAGTGGTGACGATGTGGGCGACGTCGACGATGGCGCAGATCATGTGGGCTCATCGAACTTGTCCGGGCATCTCGCTGATTTTGGCTGATGCTCGTCGGTGTTGACGAGTGCATGCCCAGCGTATGCGTCGGCGCTGGTTGGTGGTGTTCCGGAAGCCGAAGGCGTTGCGTCCTTCGTGTTTGGCGAGCCGGTTGTAGCCCTCTGATCGGGCGTTGGAGTAGCCGGTGGTGATGGCGGCCTCGACGGCTGGCCACCAGGTCTCGATGGTCGTGGCGAGGCGGTGGACTTCGGGGCTGTCGGTGGCGGCGGCGAGGTCCAGGAGGCGCCACAGCCGGTGGGAGATGACCGACCGGTCCGGGGTTGACGTGTCGGGAGTCGGGGCCAGGGCCAGCAGCTGGCGCAGGTTCTCCTTGACGGTGTAGGCGTGCAGGATCTCGATGCCGAGGTCGCCTTGGTCGATCAGCCCGTTCCACATCCGCGCGAACGCCTCGGGGCTGAGTCGCTCGTGGCCGGTGAGCAGCCGCCGGCGGCAGGCCCATTCGGGGTCCTTCTTCCGGCCTCGTCGGCCGCGGTCCTCGCGGGTGAGGCGCTGCCGCAGTTCGGTGAGCATGTCATTGGCGAGCCGGACCAGGTGGAACCGGTCGGCCACCACGACCGCGTTGGGCAGGGCCGTGGTGACGGCCTTGAGGTAGGACGCGGACAGGTCGATACACACGTGGCTGACCCCAGCGCGCCACAGCCCTGGTTGCTCGATGAGCCAATCAGCGACCGTGGTGGCGGTCCGCCCATTGACATGCGCGAGCAGGCCGCCGGTGCCGGCGGCGTCGACGATCCCGGTGTGCCACCGGTCCTGCACGATCCGCCACCGGCCGGTGACGGGGTCCTTGGCCCACACCGGCTTGCCGCGGCGGGTTTCATCGATCCCGAGCACCTGGACCGCCGGCAACGGCTCGGCCAGCCGCGCCGCGACGTGGGCGACGAACGCGGCGTGCGCGACCGGCCAGGACACCCAGTACCGGCGGGCGCCGGACAGAACACACCGGGAGTGCTCGGCGACCTGCTCGCCGCACTCGGCCCGCAGCCGGGACGTCAGCCTTGACCGGGCCGGAACCGCCGACAGCGACTCGGTGAACGTGGCTCGGGACACAGCGGCTCTCGGCAGCGTCACCGCGTCTTGTGCCACCGCAGCCGGACCGGAGCCGGACCGTAGGGCACGTCCCGCGGGCGAGTGGTCGTGCGTTCCTTCACCGAGGTTGACAACACTCCGCAGCCGGGGCAGGCCGCAGCAGCCCCGTCGTCGGTGACCATCTCCACGACCCGAGCGCCGTCGTTGTCAAGGACGACCGACACCACGGTCAAGCCCTCGATTCCCAACAGCACAGTCGCCGCATCTTCGCGTGGGGCATGCGTACGCTGAACCAAGCCCGTGACCTCACCTTCGTGACCATGAACTGCTCGACACAGCCATGATCACCTGGGGGCACCCCCTCCGGGGGAGGTCACGGGCCCCACCGCGTCACCACGAACGACCGGCGTGCCCGGTCAAGTTCGAAGACCCCGTGAACTCCACCGGTGGGGGTGGCGTTCCGCTGTACGTCTCGCGATTCAGCGAATAGAAACCAGTCGCTGCCGTTGTCGGCGTACTCGTGACTCGTTCCGGTGTACGTCTCGCGATTCCGCGAATAGAAGCGCTAGAGGAGGACTGGTAGCCAGTCCAAGTCGGTCTACCTTGTAGCGTCATAGCCGCCAGCCGTGCGCATGCGGCACACGCTATGGGGCGACCCACCTCAAGCCGGGCGACAAGGGGTGTTCGCCCGGTGTTGCCGACGGTCGTTGCTGTGAACTACAGTTGACACATGGTCGAGGTGTTCCGTTCCGGAACGTTCGACCGATGGTTCAGCCAGCTCAAGGACCAGCGTGCGGTGTCACGCGTGCTGGTCCGGATCAACCGACTGGCGGCTGGAAACCCCGGCGACGTCAAACCCGTCGGGCAGGGCGTGTCGGAACTGAGGATCCCCTATGGTCCCGGCTACCGCATCTACTACCTACACGACGGCGACTAGGTGATCTTGTTGCTCACCGGCGGGGATAAGTCCACCCTGGCCGCCGACATCCGCCAAGCACACCAGATCGCTGTCGAATGGAGGAGAGGCCGACCATGAGCACCGAGACGTTCGCACCCTTTGACAGTGCCGACTATCTCAACACCTTCCAGGACGTCACAGCCTACCTCGAAGCGGTCCTCGAGGACTCCTATGACGACCCGAAAGTCATCGCCGCCGCGCTCGGGGCGATCGCCCGTTCTCGTAACCTCAGCCAGATCGCCCGCGAGGCGGGCATGAGCCGAGAAGGCCTGTACAAGGCTCTGTCCGCCGATGGCAACCCCACCCTGGCCACCGTCCTGAAGGTCGCCCATGCGCTCGGGCTGCGTCTGCACTTCGAAGCCATCGCCTGAGCGCATGCGGTGGCGGCACGCTGCTGGGGCTAAGGCTCACCATCGGCCCAAATACGGCCCAGAAACTCGCTAGATAACTGGGGGAGGCGTCTGGGGGCGACGGGGGACGGCAGGTCACGACGCCGCGGGTGCACCGGCCTTGACCTGCTAGTTTGGTCGGACACGATGGTGTCGGCTGGTGGCGTGCCGGGTCGGCTCCAGACACCCCGACCCCGCGGATCCGAAGACTACGGATCAGAAGGTTAGGGGTTCGAATCCCTTCGGGCGCGCTCTGCGTTGAGACAGACGAGAGGCCCCTGATCAGCGGAAACGCGGTTGGGGGCTTACTCGTTCCGGGCGTGGTGGTGGTGTCCACCCAGCCCCTTGTCCCCTTATCCGTCCCCTTACCGGGGCGGGCGGGTGGGGCGAAGATGACCCATGGGCAGTCTCGAGCAGGCCGATCGGTTTGGTGGGGTTGGGGGGTAGTCAACGCGAACGCCGGCCCGGGGTGTGGGAGATCCGGGTGCCCGACCCCGACCGGCCCGGAGCGCGCCGTTCGTACACGGTGCACGGCACCGCCGCCGAGGCGAGCGCGTTGCGGGCTCGGCTGGTGACCGACGATCGGCGCGTGCCGGCGCCGCCGGTGATCAGCGTGGCCGAGGTGTTGACGGCCTGGGTCGAGGCGGTCCCCACCCCTTGCGGTTGATGCTCAGTTCGGGGGGGCGTCCTCCTGTGTTGGTTTGGCCTCGCGCATGGGGGTCTCCTTGGCCGGATTCTTCCGGGCTGGCAGGGGACAGGGCCTACCCGGGTCCTTCGGCTGACTCACATCGCCGCGTATAGCCTCCGGCTGACGCGGCCGTGTCCTATCGCCGCGAGCCGCGCGGGTGCGGCACGCCGCTACGAGGCGACCCACCTGAACCCAGCACCAAGGGGAGGTTCGCCTGAGGTTGCCCGCCGTACCCGTTGTGAACTACAGTTGACACATGGTCGAGGTGGTCCGCTCCGGGACGTTCGACCGATGGTTCAGGCAACTCAAGGACCGGCGAGCGGTAGCGCGCGTGCTGGTCCGGATCAACCGCCTGGCGGCCGGAAACCCCGGCGACGTCAAACCCGTCGGGCAGGGCGTGTCGGAACTGAGGATCCCCTATGGTCCCGGCTACCGCATCTACTACCTGCACGACGGCGACCAGGTGATCTTGCTGCTCACCGGCGGGGACAAGTCCACCCAGGACGCCGACATCCGCCAAGCCCACCAGATCGCCGCCGAATGGAGGAGAGGCCGACCATGAGCACCGAGACCTTCGCACCCTTTGACAGCGCCGACTATCTCAACACCTTCCAGGACGTCACGGCCTACCTCGAAGCGGTCCTCGAGGACTCCTATGACGACCCGAAAGTCATCGCCGCCGCGCTCGGGGCGATCGCACGCTCCCGTAACCTCAGCCAGATCGCCCGCGAGGCGGGCATGAGCCGAGAAGGCCTGTACAAGGCACTGTCCACCGATGGCAACCCCACCCTGGCCACCGTCTTGAAGGTCGCCCAAGCGCTTGGGCTGCGCGTGCATTTCGAGGCCATCGCCTGACTGCACGTGCCGGTGGCACGCTGATGTGGTTGTGACAGCCTGATGGGGCTACGGCACACCGTCGGCCCAAATACGGCCCAGAACCTCGCTAGATAGCTGGGGGAGGCGTCTGAGGACGGCGGGGGACGTCAGGTCACGACGCCCATGGTGCGCCGACCCTGACCTGCTACGTTGTCGAACACGATGGTGTCGGCTGATGGCGTGCCGAGTCGGCTCCAGGCACCCCGACCGCGTGGATCCGAAGACTGCGGATCAGAAGGTTAGGGGTTCGAATCCCTTCGGGCGCAATTCCAATTGCGTTGCAGGACAAGCCGATTCGGCGAAATGATCCAGGGCGGCCCTGATGGCCCCGGACCGGCTCATCTCGTGCTTGACAGCGGCAGCGTCCAGAGCCGCCAGTTCCTGGGCCGTCAAGCGGACCGCTACCACCTGCATCGGCTCGGTCCCTCTTCCGGGACGGCCCCGCCCCCGGCGCTTCAACTCCCCGACGTCGTAGCCGGCCTCGGCTTCCTCCGCCCAGGTGCGGATCTGCTCCTCACTCACCATGAACAAATCGTATAACGAAAATAGGGGTGCATGCCACGCACCATCGGCCCAAATACGGCCCCTTGCTCCGGTGCTCCAGCAGGCCAAGGTGGTGCGGATCGGGCTCTCCGGTGTCACCCCTTTCGACGCCCCGGCGCCCGAGCCCTCATCCGAGCCGCTCAGGTATGCCGTGCCCGTGACGCTCTCCTGTTCATCGACTCCCCGTCGGTGCCCGTGCAGCGCATCCTCGGGATTACGGGCCTGCACCGCATCTTCGACGTAGCGCCAAAGCCTCCCCTCGGCGGCAGGTCCCCTGAGGCGGGACCCGCTGCCAATGGGGTGGCTTGCAGGGCAGTGCTCACCACCCCTCGTCACGACTGAACTGGGCGTGTGCCTCCTGAGCACTGCGGTCTGGGTGGGTGCGAAGTTGGCTCCGAACGCACCGATGGAGTGCTCGCTGCGTCATGCTCTGGCGATCAGGTCCTGGCCCTTCGGCGCGAACCGGGTCAGCCTGCGTCCTCAGGGAGCACCGGATGCCGCTGACTTTGCCTGAATTGGCAGCAAAGATGCGCGAGTTGGACACCTGCATGCTGTGCACGCACGCGGACGACGGGTCGATGAGCACCCGCCCGATGAGCAACAACAAGCAGGTGAGTTACGACGGGTCGGCGTGGTTCTTCACGTGGGAGTCCTCGCGGATGGCCCAGGACATCGTCAAGGACCCGGACACGCTGGCCGTCTATCAAGGCGGATTCGGTTTCTGGGTGGCCGTGCAGGCGACGAGCGAGATCGTCAAGGACAAGGCCGTCATGGCGGCCCATTGGGACCCAGATTTGGAGCGCTGGTTCGCCGACGGGATCGATACTCCGGGCGTGGTGCTCCTGCATGTCAGGGCGCGTCGGATCACCTATTGGACGTTCGCGGACGGCGACGGCGAGATCCTGGTCTGACTGGAGAACCGGCGAAGCGAAGGGGGGAGCCGCGACCATGGCCGAAGGTCACGCAGTTCATGGCATCGCCCACCGACTTTCTCAGGCCGGATGGATTGTCACGGATGACCGGCAACTTGCCGCCGCACGTGGCGTCCTCATCGCGGGCGGCACTGTGCCCCGCTGGCCCAAGGTGTATGCGGTTTACGGGCGCAACGGGCAGCCGTGCCGGGTCTGCGGGTCACCGGTCCGGGCCCAGGCTCATAGCCAGCAACGCGTGTATTGGTGTCCGACCTGCCAGCCTGCCCTCACCCTCCCGGTAGCGTGACCAAGATGCCGGACGATCCCCCGACCACGAAGCGGCCGCAGCCACTGCGCTGGGTCCGCACGGTCGATGACCAACTTTTCGTCGTCGTGGCCCGCACCCAGCAGGACACCGCCGAGGAGTTGCGCAGGCGTCAGGTGCGCAGTGCCATCGTCTTGGCGATCGGTGCTACCGGGCTGGCCGCAAGCCTGCGCATGGACCACGCCTCACCGTGGTTCCCCATAGCCGCTCTGACGGTCGCGCTCGTCTGGGCTGGCGGTGCCTGGTGGTCCGGGCGTCTGCACCTGGGTCGCATCCTCGTGGACGGGCGCCTCGAACGCCCGATCGCCCAACCCATCCTGTTGGGCATCGCGTTGGCCGCTGTGTTCGTGGCCGGCGCCTATGTCACGCTGCGGATCCCGGCCCTGGCCGCCCAGGTCCGCGACGTGCTCGGCTTCGCACAGTCCGGTTCGCTCACGTTGCTTACCGTCACGACACTGCTGAGCGGTATCGCCGAAGAGCTGTTCTTCCGCGGCGGCCTGTATGCCGCGATCCCCCGCCCGCACCAACTGTGGACCTCCACAGTGCTCTACATCGCAGCGACCGTCCTCACCGGCAACGTCATGCTCGCCTTCGCTGCGGCCGTCCTCGGGCTGGTCACCGGGCTTCAGCGCCGCGCTACCGGTGGTGTGCTCGCACCGATCCTCACCCACATCACCTGGAGCCTGTCCATGCTCTACGTTCTGCCCCACGTCCTCTGACACCCAACACCCGACGCAAGGAGCATCGTGAAGATTCTGGTGACCGGCTCAAGTGGCTATACGAGTCGCTCCTATGACATCGGGGGGCCCGATCGGCTGCCATATGCCCAGCTGCTCAGCTCCCTGAGGGGCACGAGTTGATCGCGCTGGACGACAGCATCCGCCGGGCCCTTGCCGAACCCGCCGAGACGGTGCCACCCGAGGACCGCGATCCCATGGGACCGTCTTCGCGGGAGGCGACTGCATCGACCTAAAGCGGCCTCCCTCGGTCCTGCGCCCGGCCAGATCGGTCACGGGGTGACGGGGCGACTCCAACACCGCAGTTCGTGACATGAGACGACGAACGCACCCACGCGTTCGCTGTCCAACAAGGTCAACCCATCGGCGCTCGCGTCGACGCCTGCCGCGGACAGCAGGGCGGACGCCTGCTCGACGTGCCCGAGGAACTTCAGGTGGGCGAACGCGTCGGCCACGAAGTCCTTCGCGCAGGTCCGCTGGGCCAACGCGGCTGCTCCCTGGGCACTGGTGACGAGGGCCACGGCGTCGAAGAGCACCGAAGGGGCCCCATCGATGGCGTGCTGGACCTCTCGCCGGGTCCGGCCCAGCTTCACGCCGCCGATGGACGGACCAATCAACTCGACGGTTGCGCCTGCCTTGCGGAACGCCGCGGTGAGGGAGTCGAGAAGCGCAGCGTCGGCGCCGTCGGTCACCAGCACTCCGAGCTTTCGGCCATCGAACGATGTGGCTCGGTCGCGCATCATGCTCAGCGACGGAGCGTCAACGAGATTCTCCCTGGGCGAGACGGCGGCGGGTGACGCCGGTGGCTGCGGCATACCCAGTGCGTCGGCAACCTGTGTGACGAGACCGTCGTCGACGTTGGCGAGGTTGGCCAGCATGCGCGTGCGGATCGCGGGGGTTTGCACCTTCGCCAGCTCGAATGCGAAGGCGGCGACGATGTGATCCTGTTCAAGTGGGCTTTGGCTGCGGAAGAACTGCCGGGCCTGGCTGTAGTGGTCAGCGAACGACTCGGCGCGCAGACGCCTGGTGCTGCCGTGCTCCGTCCGGTCCAGGGTACGGAAACCAGCGTCGGCATCCGCCCGCGGCCCCCGTTCGCCTCCGGTAAAGGAATTCGGCTCGTATGCCGCGCGCCCGCGTTGCAGGGTCGGCTGCATGTGCCCGTCCCGTTGGAAGTGCGCCACCGGGCAGCGGGGGGCATTGACCGGTAGGTGGGTGAAGTTCGTCGAGCCCAGGCGCGACAACTGCGTATCGAGGTAGGAGAAGTTGCGTCCCTGAAGCAACGGGTCGTTGGAGAAATCCACTCCAGGGACGATGTTCTGTGTGCAGAAGGCGACCTGCTCGGTCTCGGCGAAGACGCTGTCGACGACGCGGTCGAGGGTCAGCCGGGCAATGAGCCGCACTGGCAGGATTTCCTCGGGGATCAACTTCGTGGGGTCCAGGACGTCGAAGTCGAAAGCATCTGCGAAGGTGTCGTCGAACACCTGCACCCCGAGATCCCATTGCGGGAAGTCGCCGGAGGTGATCGCGGCATACAAGTCGCGGCGGTGGAAGTCCGGATCGGCACCGTTGATGGCGACGGCCTCAGGCCACAGGACCGACTGCAGCCCTTGACGGGGTTTCCAGTGGAACTTGACGAAGTGCGACTCGCCGTCCGCGTTCACGAAGCGGAAGGTGTGGACGCCGAACCCCTCCATGAACCGCAAGGACCTCGGGATCGCCCGGTCCGACATCGCCCACATGAGCATGTGAGTCGACTCCGGCATGAGGGAAACGAAGTCCCAGAAGGTGTCGTGGGCGCTGGCGGCCTGCGGCCAGCCCCGGTCGGGTTCTTCCTTGACCGAGTGGACCAGGTCGGGGAACTTCATCGCATCCTGGATGAAGAAGACCGGCATGTTGTTGCCGACGATGTCCCAGTTGCCTTCGCTGGTGTAGAGCTTGACGGCGAAGCCGCGCACGTCGCGCGCCAGATCAGGCGAGCCGAGGTTGCCGGCCACCGTGGAGAATCGAACGAACGCCTCAGTGCGGATTCCCTTGCGCTGGAACAGCGCTGCCTTGGTTAGGCCAGGAATCGCTTCGAGCGTCTCCAGATAGCCGTGGGCGCCGTAACCACGGGCATGGACCACGCGCTCCGGGATCCGCTCGTGGTCGAAGTGGAAGATCTTGTCCCGAAGCGCGAAGTCCTCGAGCAGTGTCGGTCCCCGTGTGCCGAGGCGCAGAGAGTTCTGCCCGTCCGAGAGTGGGGCTCCCTGGGCAGTCGTCATCACCTCGCCCGCCACGGCGCCCTGATGCAGTTCGTCACCGCCACCGCGCCGATCGGACCCGCGGGATCGCCTATTGCGCGGAGCTGTGGCCATGACGTGCCTCTCTATCAGGGATCGAGCAGGGAGTAGATCAGAACGGTGTAAGGGGCAATGGAGAGGCTGACGTGAGCCGCTAGTCCGTCGGCGTCGTCGTCCCACGCATCCAAGTCGTAGGCCGCGGCGTCACCGAAATCCGTGCTGTAAGAGCGCGAGTCGCTGTTAAGCCGAAGAACCCAACGGCCGGTGTGCGGCATGCCGATGCGGTAGTTGTCGTAGGCGTTGGCGCTGAGGTTGACGACGACGACGGTGTCGTCGTCAGATCCGCCGTCAGCCCACCGGTGGAAGGCGAAAACGTTGGACTCCTCGTCAGCGTGGAAGACGTTGACGTGATGGCCGGTGAGACCTCGTGTCGTGCCCTCCAGGTTGCGTCGCAGCCGGATCAGGTCACGGTAGAGCCGCACGACCCCGCGATAGTCGGTGTTCTGGTCCCAGTCCAGGGGGACGTCGTCACGGAACCAGCCTCCTTGGAGGAATTCCTGTCCCTGGAAGAGCATCGGTATGCCGGGTGCTGTCAAGGCCAGCGCGGCGCCGAGGGTTGACCGCTTCTGCGCATACCACCCGGTGGCGTCGCCCTCGTCGATTTCGTGGGGGACCCGAGCCTGGCCGTTGGCGACCTCGTCGTGTGACTCGGTGTAGATCACGCGTTGGAAGGCGTCGTCGTTGTAGAGCGTGCTGACCGCCTCCGACAGCGCTGCCATCGAACGCCATTCGTCCTGTTGGGCGATGACGGCTTCGCGGACAGGGTGCACGAAAGCGCTGTCCCATTGGGCGTGAAAGGCCGCGCCGCCGTCTCCGGTCTGACTGACCATTGGATCCTGGTGCATATCCTCGGCGATGGTGATGCGGCCGGGGAACTGCTCGCGGACCGACAGGTTGATCCAGCGCATGAGATCCCATCCTTCGGGCAGATCCATACCGCTGGCGTCGACACTGCGAATATAAGGCGTCATGTCGAACCGCAGGCCGTCGACGTGATAGTCGTGCAACCACATCATCGCGTTGTCGTGGATGAACCGGCGGACTTCCTCGCGGCCGTAGTCCGGGCGGGTGTCACCCCAAGGCGTGCTGGAGCGGTCGTCGTTGTAGAAGTAGATCCCACCCTTGTCGTTTTCGCTCCAGCCGTCGAACTGCCACAGGTCGAGGTCGCTCGGGCCGAAGTGGTTGTAGACGACGTCGAGGACGACGCCGAGTCCTTTCTTGTGGGCTTCCCGGACGAAGGTCTTGAACGCGTCCGGACCTCCGTATGCCGACTCGACGGCAAAGACGTGGGCCGGGTTGTAACCCCAGGAATAGTCGCCAGCGAACTCGGCCACCGGCATCACCTGGACCACGTTGACGCCTAGTGAGACAAGGTGATCGAACTTGCTCATCGCTAGTTCAAGGGTTCCGACAGCGTCGTCGGAGCGCGTGTAGAACGATCCGATGTGTAGCTCATAGATGACGATCTCGTGATGCCCGGGCAGGTGGTAGTCGTCACCCTGCCAGTCGAAGGCACCATGGTCATACACGACTCCGTTGCCCACGGAGTTGGTGACCTCTCGGGCATACGGGTCGATCTTCGACAGGCTGTGTTCCCCGTTGCGGATGACGTATTTGTATTGCTGGCCCACCGCGGCGCCGGGGACGGCGGCATACCAGTTGCCATTACCTTCCGACGCCAACGGTGTCGCCTGCTCATCCCACTCGTTGAAGTCGCCGATGACCATGACGCCGTCCGCGTGCGGTGCCCACACCCGGAATGCCACCCCTGAGTCGTAGGGGAGCGCACCCATTCCTTCGACAGCGATGTGCTCGGTCACGGCCGGTCCTTTGGTCAGCGGGTCACGAGATGACCGCGTCGATAGCCTTCTTCAGCGCGCTGGGCTGGGCGGGGCTGCGTGGCGCGGTCGGTTTCAGGTCTAGCAGACGCTCCCCCATCTCGCGCAAACGAGTCCGGGACATGGCGGAACGGACCTGAGGGAACCACTCCTGCTCTTCTTCCTTGACGTGATGACGGACGTTCTCCATCAAGACGGTGAACTTCGGGAAGAAGCGCTCGGAGGTGGGATCCATGGCGACGAGCTCGGCGGCCAACACGTCGACGACGTGATGCTCCTCGTAGCTCTCCAGGATGTGATCATTGAGCGCGGGCACAGCCTCGCGCACCTGGGGGTAGACGACCTCGTTCTCGAGGTAGGTATGGACCGTGAGCAGCTCGAGCACCGTCGAAACGATGGTGCGCTTTCGAGCCGGCGTCGTGGGCACCTTCTCGAACTCGGCGAACAGTTTGGCAACTTCGCGGTGATCTGCTTTCAGCAGGACCAGGGCATCGGTGGACATGCGGATCTCCTCGCTCATGCTGACAGACGTGCGGTGGCCGACAGGTGACTCACATCGGCCGCGGACTCACCCGCACCGAGACAAGGGACCTGGCGACAACGTATACGTTGCCCCCGCCCGATGACCTGCTGCGGCCTTATGTGCTTGAGGGCTGCCGCGCACAGCACCCCTGAGGGCTCGTGACTCCCCCTTAGGGGTGTAGACGGCCTCCTTACAGTGGATTCATGACCCCAAAGATCGCCATCGTCAACGACTACGAAGTCGTTGTTCGGGGTGTGGCGGCGATGCTTCGGGCCTACCGGCACATGGTCGAGATCGTCGAGTTGGACGCGCAGACTCCGGTGGCCACTCCGGTGGACATCGCTCTCTATGACACGTTCGCACAGACGCAAGGGGACGCGACCGAGACTCGGGAGATCCTGGACAACCCCAACGTCAGCCGGGTGGTGGTCTATACGTGGAACTTTGACGAGGCGCGCGCCCGCGACGTCATCCGGCAGGGTGCCGTCGGTTGCCTGTCCAAGACGTTGCCGGCCAAGGCGCTTGTCGCGGCCTTGCTGGACGTTCACCGTGGTCGGGTGGTCATCTCTCCGGTGCCAAAGCGAAGGGCGGAGATGTTCGGTGACTGGCCGGGCCGTTCGGAAGGCCTCAGCGCGCGCGAAGCCGAGGTCTTGGCGCTCATCACCCAGGGTTTGTCCAACCAAGAAATATCCGACCGAACGCGGCTGTCGATCAATTCCGTCAAAACCTATATTCGCAGCGCCTATCGAAAGATCGGTGTCCCGAACCGGGCCAAAGCAATTCTCTGGGGCGTGGCCCACGACCTGCTCCCTGACCACGTCAGGGTGCGCAACACCGGTTCGCCCGGGTCGGCGTAGTCCGGCCTCGTCCAGAAAGTCCTCAGTGTGGCCCTGTGCCCTAGTGATGCCGTCCCTCCCCTCCAGTTGGTTGCTGTCCGACCCGGCCGTCGCCGATTCGCCCTCGTCAACGGCGAAGAGGACCCCGATCGGATGGTCGTCAAAGTGACCGATCCGAGTTTGCCGAGCTGCGGAGCCCAGGAAGAGCTGGTCGTTGCCGTCATCGGCGAGCTCGACTTCGGAACTGTGCCTCGGCTTGATGAAGAACTGGTCGGGCTGATCGCCTCCGCCAACGAGGTCCACCTCCGCCTGGACGCCGTCACCTTCTTCGACGCGGCCGGGGCGGGAGCGTTGGTCCGCGCAGCTCGGGTATGCCGTGCTCGCAACGCCCGTCTGATCCTCGAGGATCCCTCGCCTCCCGTTCGACGGATCCTGGAGATTACTGGCCTGAGTCGGGTCCTGGAGATCCGCCGCGACGCAACCCGACCCTGATCGTATGGGCACCTCTGACGTCAGCGGGGGCACGTGAGCGGGCAGACAACGGGTGACAGTCGAGAGCGCCAATCGTTCGACGCGGCCTCGGCAGCCAAGAGGCCGCCAGGCCCGAGGCTTTTCGCCCCGGCCTGACGGCCCCGTTGGGTTCAGCGAGTCGGGTCGACCCCGTCGCGACGCTCGACGTGTTCGATGTGTCCTTGTTCGATCGTTCGTTGTTTGAGGTATTGGTTGTCCAGCCTCGTGAACGCGATGATCGCCCCCACGACCATCAGGAAGATACCGAGTCCCGCGCCCATTTCGTGCTCCTTCACGGTTGACAGTGCTACCCGCTGGGTGACTGCGTGGCTGCTGTCAAGCGCGCAGCCACGCAGCCGTGACCAGGTGTTCAGAGGTCCTCTGCGCGCCCTTCGGCGTGGTGGGCGTCGGCCTCGCGCTGCTGAGCCTGTCCCTCAGCCTCCAGCGACGGGTTATCCGTCCAGTCGCCGGCCGCCTCCTTGACGTGACCGACGATGTCGTCCTTGACGCCCTCGGCGTGTTCGCTGAGGCCGCCATCGTGTGAGTCAACGCTGTCAGCAGCATCGCCGACCGCGTCCTTGGTGTCGTCCGCAGCGCCGGTCACGGCGTCCTCGGCCTCTTCCCAGGCATGCTTGGCCTTGTTCTTGAGGTCGTCCATGTCCATGCGGTCCTCCTCGTAGGTCACCGCCTGTGCTCCCCGGTCGGGCAGGCGGTGCGGACAGGGTAAGCACCGTCCGCCAGGCTTTTGGGTGTTAGCGACTAAGTAGCTGACCCTGGCGGATTGACTGGCCGTTTGGGTCAGATGAGGGTCATGACTGACCGGGCAGCTTGTCCCGCCTCAAGCGGGCGACCCGGCGATCGGTGAGCGCGATCCACGCGACCAGACTCGCCCCCGCAAGAGCTGCCCCAAGGAACAGCAGGATGGCCAACGCTGGATAGCCGAACAACGTGGCGGAGGTTGGCACCTGCATGAGCATGGCGGCTCCGAGAATCGTCGCCGCGAGGACGATTCCGATGGTCAGTCGGTTCGCCAAACGTTGCAGCACGGTGAGCAGGCGTTGTTCGTCGAATGCGTTGACCCGCACGGTGAGCTCGCCGTCAGCGAGCGCTTCGAGGATGCGGTTTGCTCGTTTCGGAAGTTGGCTGGCGAACTCCTTGGCTTCGATCGCCGCCGCGATGGCGCCGCCAGCTGAAAGCGACAAGCCACCTCGCATGATGTCATCGAGGTTGTCGCGGATCGCCTCGGCTGGGGCAAAGGTCGGATCCAAGTGGGTCGTCGCTTGGTCCAGATTGAGCAAGGCCTTGCCGATCATGGACATCTCGGCCGGTGGCCGAAGTCCATGTTGCCCGGATAGACGGCTGAGCTGGACCAATACCGTCCCAGCCTGGAGATCTGAGCCCATCGAGACGGTGCTCGACACGAGATGGGACACCTCGTCGCGGAAGCCTGCCGCGTCGTAGTCCTCAAGGGGGTGCCCCATGGCCGCCAAGACGCCAGCCGCCTCCTCGCCGTCGCCGTCCCCGATCGCAAGGAGGAGTTTGACCACCTTGTCCTGAATGCGGGGAGGCACGCTGGCCACCATCCCAAGGTCCAGCAGGGCGATGCGCCCGTCCGGGGTCAACAAGAGATTCCCGGGGTGCGGGTCGGCGTGCAGGATCCCGTCGACGAGAATCATCCGCAAGTAGGCGCGAAACATCTCGCTCACCAGGACCTTCGCGTCGACGTCCATGAGGCCGAGCGGACCCACGTCGGTGACTCGGCGACCAGGGATGAACTCCATCGTCAGGACCCGGGAGGACGAGTAGCCAGGCAGTGGAGCCGGCACGACAGGGTGGGGATAGTGCTTGGTCAGTTCCGCGAACCGCACGAGGTTCGCGGCTTCCCGGCGGTAGTCCAGTTCGCCGACGAGCGAGCGGCGGAACTGGGCCAAGAGCTGGCTCACGCCGAAACGCCTCCCCAGATCCGTCCGTCGGTCGGCGAAATCGGCCAGCTGGCTGAGCGTGGCCATGTCGTCCCGCACGGTCTCGCGGATGCCTGGACGCAGGACCTTGACGACGACGTCCCTTCCCGCTGCGCGTCCGAGCGCGGTGGACCTGCCCAAGCGACGCCGAACCGATCGGTGTCTCGTCGATGGACTCGAACAGGTGGCGCAGCTGGGCTCCGAGATCGGTCTCGATGATCTCTTTGGCTTGCTCGAAGGGGAAGGCTTCGACGTCGTTCTGCAGACGTTGCAGGGCGTCGGTGTAGGCAGCCGGCAGGAGGTCATAGCGGGTGGACATGAGCTGCCCGAGCTTGACATACGTCGGGCCCATCCGTTCCAGGTCGACGGTCAACTCCTCCGCCAAGGAGGTGGCCGGTGGTGCCTGACCGTCGGTGGACGTCGCGCCCTCATCGACGAGGAACTCATCCAGCCCACTGGCGGATACGAGGTCCGAGCGTCCGTACTTGATCAACAACCGGGCCAACTCGGCATACCGACCGAGATCCCCGCCCCACAGTGCCATGGATCAGGCGACGCGGACGACGAGCGCGGCCTTCTTGATCCCGCAGACGATCCTGGTCCGGGGACCTATTGCGTCGCCGTCGAGCTCTGCCTCAGTGGGCTCGAAGGCCACGATCTCGACGCGTTCGGACGTCCTGCGCTGGAGGCGCTTGTGGCCCTTCCGGTTTCGCGTGGCCAGTTCGAGAGCAACCGCGGACCATCCGACGACGCCCTTCGGGGAGAGGACGACAGTGTCCAACACTCCGTCGTCGACCTTTGCGTCGGGCATCAGGTCAACACCGCCGGTGAGGGTGCCACAGTTACCGACGATGACCGCGCGGGCATGCTGGCGGATCGGCTTCCCTTCACCCGCCGTCACCCGCACCGTGAAGCCCTTGCGGACAGCGGCCCGCGCCCCCGAGATGAGGTATGCCGGCCACCCGAGCAGTCCTTTGACCTTTTCGCTCGCGTTGGCCATCGTGTCCGCGTCCAAACCGATCCCGCACATGACCAGGAACACGTCCTCCGCGTCGTCGTCGCATCGCATCGTCCCCACGTCGATGCGCCGGTCGTGTCCGGTGAGCACCACGTCGAGGGCAACCGCGAGGTCGTCAACCGGGAGATCGAGGTTGCGCGCCAAGAGATTTCCGGTGCCCCCGGGGAGCAGACCGAGCACGGCGTCGGTGTCGACCAATGCCGAGGCGACCGCCCGCACCGTCCCGTCGCCCCCGAGCGGGCAGACCACCGTCGCGCCGTCCTTGATCGCTTGAGTGGCCTGACCTGCGCCAGGGTCCTCCTCGGTGGTCTGGTACCACATGGCCGGTGCCCAGCCGTTCCGCTCGCACCCCGCAGCGACCGTCTCTCGAACGTCCGTCAAGTCATCGAATTTCGTCGGGTTGACGACAATGGCCAACCGGCCGACGTGCCCAGACGCATCTTCACTCATGCGACGAACGCTAACGGGACAGGGACCACAGCTCGGGGTTACGGCCTATCCGCACTCATCGTTCGCCGCCCATAACACAGCACCTCGGGCAAATCGCCGCAATTCATCTGCCCCGACACCACTACTGCCGCGAGAGCATTACCCTCCGTTGTGTGACCGCGAGCCCCTCACCATCCCTGGCCGGAGCCTGGGGCAAGACGACGGGCGCACTGCGGACCACGCGAGGGTGGGCGGCAGTGTGGAGATGTGCCTGGCCACCCGTAGCTGTTGCGGCAGGCACGACGGTCGCGGCATACCTGCTGCGCAGCCGCGTCGAAGGGGTCCTGGGGTGGGACGAGGACGTGATCCGCCGTGCCACCGACTTCACCAGGGACCATCCGGAGTTCCGTCGCGGCCTGCTCGTCTGGGAGCACGTCTTCTTGGAGCGCTATGTCTACGGAGCCGCGACCGGCGTCTGTTGGTGGTCCTGGCGTCGCAGAGGATCCGTGATCGACGGGTCGCGAGCGCTGTGGGCATTCCTCGCGATGATGCTCGTGTGGAACCTCAACTTCGATCTCAAGTACGTGGTGAGACGGCTCCGGCCAGTGGTCGAGGACCCCGTCTCGCTGGCACCGGGGTTCAGTTTCCCCTCGGGACACACCGCCAACACTGCAGCAGCGGCGACTGCCGTCATCATCCTCGTGTGGCCGCTGTTAAGGTCGACACGAGCGCGAGGCGGGGCAGTTGCCATGGGGGCGACGCTGTCGGTGCTCACCGCCCTTGATCGGGTTTTCCTCGGGGTTCATTATCCAACCGACGTGTCTGCTGGGCTGGTCATCGGTCCCGGGATGATCGTCGCGTCGTACGTCGGCTACCGCACGGTGCGGTCGGCCACCAAGGAGTCCTCGTGAGAAAGCTCGATCGCTACCAAAGCGACCCCACCAACCCGGGCCTGAAGTCAGGGCTGGGCGACATGCTCAAGCGGGCTTGGCTCCCGGGGCTGGCCTGGTGCGTCGTCATGATCCTGGGCGGATTCCTCTTGATGGGCCCGCTGCGCTCTTTCACCGACAACGAAGACTCGGTGAACAAGGCCATCGAGGCGGCCCGGACCCCGGCTCAGTCCGAGCTGTGGCACTGGGTGTCTTTGATCGGCAACACCGAATATGTCATTGGCGCGACGGTGATCGCGGCGTTGCTGATCTGGTGGCGGACCAAGCAATGGTGGGTCGCGGCGATCGCACCCCTGGCGTTGTCGATGCAGGCGCTGTTTATGGTGGTTGCCAATGCCATCGTGGCGCGACCCCGACCGGACGTCGAGCGCTTGGATGATCCCGCACCGCCGACGTCGAGCTATCCGAGCGGTCACGTCGGTGCACCGACGACTCTGTACATCACCTTGCTCGTCCTGGCCCAACGGATCACCCAACCGGCTTTGAGGTGGGCAGTCACCGTGGTCTGTGCGGCTGTTCCCGTGGCTGTCATGTACGCGCGGGTCTATCGAGGCATGCACCACGTCACGGATGTCGTGGTCGGGCTGCTCAACGGGTTGATCTGCGTCTGGCTGGCCTGGCATTTCCTTCGCCGCCGTTCCGACACGTCGGAGTGAGGTCCGCTCCATGGATGCATCCGAAGAGGGTCCAACCGAAGCGGCGACGGTCACCGACGCGGTCCGAGAGGTCGGAGATCATCCGATCGTCGAGGGCGGGGCCCGGCTGGGGTATGCCGTCAACGGGCTGCTGCACCTGCTCATCGCCTGGTTGGCGGTGCAAGTCGCCCTGGGTGTCCGCGCAGCGAAAGCAGACCAGTCCGGTGCCTTGGCGACCCTGACGGATTCCAACCTCGGCACGCTCACCTTGTGGGCCGCTGTGGTCGGCTTCGCCCTGTTGGCGATGTGGCAGGTCACCGAGGCGGTGGTCCGCCGCAAGCGCAGCGTCAAGCTCAAGTCGATCGGCAAGGCCATCGTGTATGCCGCGATCGGTTGGAGCGCCCTCGGCTTCCTCCGAGGCTCAGGCAGCGACAGTACGACGCAGTCGAGGGACATCACTGCGACCTTGCTCAACGCGCCGTTGGGCCGCGTACTCGTGGGCGTCGTTGGACTGTTCATCCTCGGTATCGCCGGCTACCACGTCTATAAGGGATGGACGCGGCGCTTCATGCGCGACCTTCGGGAACACCCCGGATCGTGGGCGGTTTGGTCCGGGGTCGCTGGCTACATCGCCAAGGGAATCGCGTTGGCGTTCGTGGCCTTCTTGTTCCTCATCGCGGCGATCCGGGGGACTCCGGACGAAGCGACCGGATTGGACGGCGCAATGCGTAAACTCACCGAACTCCCAGGGGGTGGCCTCCCGCTGCTCGTCATCGCTGCAGGGTTCGCGGCATACGGGGTCTATTCCTTGGCCCGCGCTCGGTTCGCTCGCGTCTGAACATCACGTCCACAGGAGCCGAGCCCGCGTACTTGGTCGCGGACGGCGACTTTGAGACGTGCACAGCGATTCCGACACCTTGCGTTTACCGTGAGGATGCCTGAAGGCCTACGGATGTCACTAGGTTGTACCGGTTGCCGTTGCGGGGATCCTTCTTCGTGCGTATACGGCGGGGCGCCATCCTGGAGCCCAGTGGCCGAGAGGAATCCGGCACCGTCATCGAGTGAGTCATCAACGTGTCACAGGAGGGCCACGTGAGTTCCAAGGTCCATAAGATCAACCCCAAGGACCGGGCCCAACTCGATCGCACTCCGGTGAGCTTCTCCCGCGTGGCAGCGCTGTTTCGTCCCTACCGGGGCAAGTTGATCATTGTTTCCCTCATCATCGTGGCCTCGTCTGTCATTTCTCTTGCTCAACCACTGCTACTGCGGTTGATCATTGACGATGCACTTCCTCACGGTCGTACGTCTCTCCTGGAATTGGCCGTAGCCGGAATGATCGCCGTGTCGATCGTCACCGGCGTTCTCGGCGTTCTGCAGGCATGGCTGTCCACCTCGATTGGCCAACAGGTCATGCATCGGTTGCGTGCGGACGTATTCCGCAAACTGCAGTCTCAGTCCATGGACTTCTTCAAGAAGACGCGCGGCGGCGAGGTGCAGTCCCGGATCACCAGCGACATCACCGGGATGCAGTCGGTGATCACGTCGACCGCGACGACGATCGCTGCCAACGTGACCACCGTGATCGCCACCGCGATCGCCATGGCAGCTCTGAGTTGGAGACTGTCGTTGTTGTCCATGGTGATCCTCCCGCCGGCCATCTTGATGACTCGGCGGGTGGCGATGATCCGCCAGTCAGTCACCCGTCAACGTCAGGAAGCAATGTCGGACCTGCTGTCCCAGGTCGAAGAATCACTTACGGTCAGCGGCGCCCAACTCATCAAAGTCCTTGGAATTGCTGACGCGCGGCAGAATGAGTTCGAATCGTCTTCAGCCACACTGAGTGACCTCGAGTTGAAGTCGAAGCTCGCCGGTAAGTGGCGCACGGCTGTGATGAACGTCACTTTCGCCTCGGTTCCAGCGCTGATTTACCTGGCGGCTGGCTTTGAGGCCACCTCGACCGGGCTGACGCTCGGCACGCTCATTGCTTTCGCTACCCTGCAGGTGAATGTGTTCAAACCGACCCTCGGTCTGCTGAACATCGGGGCCGAGTGGATCGCATCGTTGGCGCTGTTGAGCCGGATCTTTGACTATCTGGATCTACCGGTGGATGTGCCGCCCCCCCGACACGGCATCCGCGTCCCCGATGACCACCTCCTCGGACCCGTGCGCTTCGAGCATGTCTCCTACAGATACCCCGATGCTGACAGGGACATTCTCAGCGACATCGACATCACCGTCGCTCCTGGCAGTTCCATCGCCATTGTCGGTGAAACTGGCTCGGGCAAATCAACGCTGGCGACCTTGCTGGTCCGTCTCGCCGATCCCACTCAGGGCACCGTGCGCATCGGCGGGTTCGACGTCCGCGATCTCGACCCCCGGTCTCTCACGTCGATCGTCGGGGTCGTCTCCCAGGACCCCTATCTGTCGCATACGACCATTCGCCAGAACCTCCTTCAGGCTAGGCCCGACGCGACGGAGGAGATGATCTGGAACGTGCTTGCGGCGGCGCAGGTCGCCGAGACCGTTAAGCGGCTGCCCGACGGTCTGAACACCGTCGTGGGCGCTCGGGGGCACCGCTTCAGTGGGGGTGAGCGCCAGCGCCTGGTCATCGCGCGGACGCTGTTGCGCGACCCGAAGATCCTAATCCTCGATGAGGCCACCAGTGCATTGGACAACGCCACCGAGAAGGATGTGCAGGTGGCCCTCGATCGCCTTGTCGTCGGCCGCACGACGATCACCATCGCGCACCGACTCAGCACGGTTCGCCAGGCGGACCGCATCTACGTCCTGAGCGGCGGGCGTGTCACTGAAGCCGGGTCCCACACCGACTTGTTGTCTCTCGGAGGCATCTACGCTGCGCTCGCTTCGGCGTCCCATGTGAGTGATAGTGACGGCGGCGCGCAGGCGCCCAGCCCGACCTCGTCGGCACCGTCGAACTCGCCGGACCTGACGGACCTGCGGGATGCCGAAAGTGACCAGTTGTCGCTGTCTGCGACCTGACTCTGGCTAGACCCGGGTCGGCAGGAGGTCCGCGCTATGGTCTGGTCGTGTCTGAACGCCTCCAGTCGGGCCCTCGCTCGCAGGCCATGGGCCGGCACCGCATTCGGGCCGGGGGGACATCTGTCGATGTTCTCGAGTTGGGCGCCGCCGTCCAACGACTGCACGTCCGGGACGGGGGCGGCATACGGCGGAACGTGGTCCTCGGGCACGCGACCCTCGACGACTATCGGGCGTCGGTGGCCTATTTCGGAAGCATCATCGGTCGCTACGCCAACCGCATCGCAGGTGCCCGGCTCCGCCTCGACGGCCACGAGTTCCCGTTGGCGGCCAATGAACGTGGCTCAACCCTGCATGGCGGGCCGCAGGGGTTCCACCTCCGGACCTGGACCCTCGTCGATCGGGCCGACGACCGGATCACTCTTGAGCTGGTGAGCCCCGACGGCGACGGCGGCTTCCCGGGTGAGCTCACCGTCCAGGTGACGTACGCCGTCTCGCCGGGGCAGGTGCGCATCGACCTCACCGCCCACACTGACGCGCCGACCGTCGTCAACCTCACCAATCACACGTATGTCAATCTCGAGGGCGAAGACTCACTGACGGTTGACCGGCACCTGCTCCAGGTCGCCGCCGATCGCTACCTGCCGACCGGGGTGGGCGGCATACCCACGGGGGCGCTGACCGCCGTTGACGGCACACCGTTCGATCTGCGCGAGCCCGCACTGGTGGGCGAGAGGCGTCGCGCTGAGCACCCACAGATGCTTGCAGCAGCGGGACTGGACCACACGTTCGTCATCCCGGGCAGCGGGTTGCGCGAGCACGCGCGGCTCGTCGCCCCACGAACCGGGCTGGCCCTCACGATCCACAGCGATCAGCCGGGCGTCCAGGTCTACACGGGCAACCATCTGCGGCCGCATCCGCTGGGGACCTCCGGGCGTCCCTACGGCCCAGCGGCCGGAATTGCGCTGGAGACCCAGCACTTCCCGGACAGCCCGAACCATCCACATTTCCCGTCGACAGTGCTGCGTCCCGGCGAGACATTCGCGTCGACGACCACGTGGGAGTTCGAGGCCCTCGGCTGAAACTGGCAGACGCCTGACGGAAGTCGCTGCGTCGGCTCAGGGTAGCCGGGCCATCTCAGGTGGCTGCGCCGTCGGCCGGTGTATGCCGCCGCCCGGCCCCCATGACCAGCGCGCTCGCCACGACGACGAACGCCATTCCCAGCAGTTGCGTGGGCGTGAGCCGCTGCCCGAGGACGATGAGGCCGGCGAGGGCGGCGACCGCGGGCTCCAGGCTGAGCAGAATCCCGAAGACCCGTTGGCTCAGGCGCCGCAACGCCAACAGTTCGAACGAGTAGGGCAGGACGCTGGACAGGATCGCCACGCCCGCCCCCTTGACGAGCACCTCGCCGCTCCATTGTCGGACCGACCCGATCCCGAACGGCAAGACGAGGACCAAAGCGACGGCCATCGCTATGGCCAGGCCATGCAACCCGGGGAACACCGCTCCCGTGCGTTGCGATAGCACGATGTATGCCGTCCAGAAAGTGCCGGCCAGCAGGGCCAAGCCGATCCCCACAAGATCTAGCTCGCCCCATGGCACCGTCAGGGCCTGGGAGATGAGGAGTATGCCGGCCGCCGCCGCCGCGACCGCCATCAGGTCCCGGATCCGTCGCGACTGAATCGCGGCCAGAGTGAGGGGACCGATGAACTCGATGGTGACGGCAACTCCGATGGGCAGGCGGGCCAACGAGGCGTAAAAGGTCCAGTTCATCGCCCCGAGCACGAGCCCGAAGAGCACAACGGTCCGCCACGCGGCCGCGCCGTGTCCGCGCAGCTCCGGGCGGATCACGGCGATCAGGATGGCGGCCCCGACGCCCAGTCGCAGCACCACCGACCCGGCCGCCCCGACGACCGGCACGAGGGTGGCGGCGATGGCACCACCGAACTGGACGGAGACAACCGCGGCGACCACGAGCAGCAAGGACCCGCTTGTCGTATGCCGCTCGGGCATCCTCGTCAACTCCCTTCCGGTCACCGGGCCCCGCCGAACCGTTCGACCCTATCGCCGCTCCTCGGCGGGGATCTGTCGACGGGTCTCGACGGCGCCAGCGCTCGTCGAGCGAACCGCCCACGTTCCAGATAGCCTTTACTGTGGATAAGCAAAGGAGGCTGCGATGAAGGAAATCCCGGCAATGACGAATGCTCAGGATGTGTCCGCGCCAAGCCGACTTGACGACGTGCAAGCCTCCATTGTGGCCGACCTTCCTGGGCAGACCCGCCGACCACTGGGCCTGTGCAGGTGACGGTGCCGACGATCAGCCCGGTCGTCCCCCCGTCGGAACTTGACGCGCGCTTGGCTGCACTCCTCACGTCCATCTATAAGAACGAGGCCGTCGCCAAGTGCGTCGTAGAGCAGTTGCGGGCGCAGCGGGACAGTGGCGCGGTGACGGCAACCGATATCGACAACTATCTGCGCAACGTCACGACCGATGGGATGCGCGCCGCGCTGGTGAAGATACAGGACTCTGGCAAGTGCTAGCCCGGGTGCTTGGCGACCCCGAAGCGCTCAGCTGAAGCTTGCTGACTGCCAGTTCCCCGGCAATCAGGCTCTTCCCAATCACGCAGGCAGCGAGCCGCGCATCACGCTGTCGCCGGAATGGGTCGGCTTGTCGTCGAACAACTCGTTGGACACGTCGACGATCCGATAGCCCTGCTCAAGCAATCCGCGCGGCACCACGACGGCGGCCTCCCGGCCAGGCTCCAACAGCCCGACCGACACCATCCGCACGCCGTCGGTGTTGATCAGCCAGATCTCCAGGTAGCCGCCGGCGGGAGCCGGCGTCGATCCTGCCCGCACGTGCAAGACAAATCGACCCGCGACCGACTCGATGTCGGCATCGCCGAGCACCCGGGCGCCGTCCAAAGAGGTGAGCCGAGTGGCCCGCACCACGGTGCTGGTCGCGGCGGAAGCCGAGGGAGTGGACCCGACCGTCGGCTGGGTGACCGTGGGCCCTGGTGGCGTCGCCGAGGTGAATCGCCCGACCGAGAAGCCACCGACCACCAGAGCGGCCGCGGCGGCCGCCAGGGCCCATGGCGGCATACCCCGAGATGGGCGGGACGCACGGGCGGCGCGTCGGCCCGCCAGGGCTGCCAACCTCTCGCCAGCAGCACCCGATGCTCCGGTGAGCGGCGGGCCCTGCTCAGGCTCTGCGGCGCTCACGCCATGGTCGAGGCCAACGGTGGCGGCGCGGATGCCGTTCCATACGTGCGGAGACGGCTCGGTGCGTTCAACGGATGAGTGCTCGGCCAGCAATAGGCCGAGATCGGCCAGTTCTCCAAGGACACTCTGGCAACGTTCGCACGACGCGGCGTGAGCGACCACCTCCGTAGGCACGTCGGCGTCACCGATGGCTAGCCCGGCCAACGCATCGTCAGACGGATGCGTCATATGCGGCCTCCTTCAACTGGGCGCGCAGGTGCACAAGGCTGCGGCGAATGTGGCTCTTGACCGTGCCGAGCGGGATGGCGAGCATCGCCGAGATCTGTTCGTGGGTCCTTTCCTCGACGAACGCGAGGGTGAGGATGGTGCGTCGAGGTTCGCCGAGCTGATCGACCTCGTGAGCGAGGGTGAGACCGTCGACCAACCGGTCCAGGCCAGGTGCGGTGGCCTCTGCTGGCAACGTGGTCCCCACGGCCGCCACCGTGTCTCGGTTGCGGTAGCGCCGGCTGAGTTCGTCGGCCACCCGGCGGCGGGTGATCCCGATGAGCCAGGCGGGGAGTGCGGTGTCGGACGGCTGCAAGGTATGCCGGCTGGCCCAGGCCGACACGAACACCGCCTGGGTGACGTCCTCGGCATCGGCGCGGTCACCGAGCGCTCGGAGACAGATGCCCATGACGAGCGACCCCCATCGCCGGTAGATCTGTTCGAGGGCCTCGTGGGAGCCGTTTGCAAGCGCCGCCGCCAGGTCGGCGCGGCTGACCTGCTCCGGCGGGTCGGTCATGTCGGTCACTGTAGATGCACCGGGGTGGACGGGGTGAGATCGAGCGGGGTCACAGGTCCAACGGGTGCAGGACAAACAAACCCCTGTTCGCGATTTGCTTGTTGCCCTTGTTGATTTCTAGGGCCCTGGGGTTGAGGTAGGCCTCGATGTCGAGCGAGAGCTGCAGCGAGGCCGCGCGACGACGGATCATGTCGGCTCCTGGGGTCGTCGGGAGACTTCGCGCCTCCCGTATGCCGCCTATTCCTGCGGGGGTCGGTTCCCGGATGCAGGCAAGCCCAAAAAGAGCCCCCGGTGCCGGATCCATCTCATATCGCGAGATTGACAGGAAGGCTGCATCCGAACCGGCATGGGGATCGGAATCGAGGGACATCAGCAACCGCCCGAAAGGACCCCTTCCCATGCGTCGTGCTTCC
>WBZM01000749.1_pt1 | contig 40108 bp, 46 predicted proteins | sample 5204271 | NCBI WGS metagenome assembly WBZM01 (sample SAMN12344346, study PRJNA552823) | activated sludge metagenome | biome: Activated sludge suspended growth; feature: Nitrification reactor; material: Wastewater; isolation source: activated sludge from nitrification reactor of wastewater... | reverse complement strand
ATGCCAGGTCAGGCGTCTCGATATCCAGCGTCTGGCCCAGGTGACGCAGCAAGGCCGCCGGCACGGCCCGAACGCTGTTCAACGGCCGACCGCTCATGCGCACGAAGCCGATGTGCAGCGCCAGGCCCAGCTTGTGGTGCTCGCCCCGGCGCCGCTCGATCAGTTCGCGCTCGGCTCGGCTGAAGGTGAAGAAGGCCTGCAGTTCGAACGCGGAGATCTCGCGCGGCAACTCCCGCAGGCCCAGGTACGGTGTGTGCCAGCCCTGCATAGCCGCCGCTCCCCACGAGTCGAAAAGCAGGCAAAGATACGCCGGGCTGCAGTGAACAGCAAACGCAGTCGAATCAACGACTTACGCCGGGACACCCGCGCCGTTGCTGGCGATCCGAACCGTCACTTTTTGCACCGAAATCAAACGGACCCCGACCAGCGCGCGCGAGCAGAGCCTGGGCGTAGGCCAGATCGGTCAGGCCGTCAACGAACTGGACCGCATGACGCAGCAGAACGCCGCGCTGGTCGAAGAGACGGCCGCTGCGGCTTCGGCGATGAAGGACCAGGCGCAGGTGTTGTCCCAGGAAGTCGGGCGGTTCCGGATACCAGCCGGCGCGCGCGTTGCATCCATTGCGGCCACCAGCGTCGCTGATTTCGACTTCGACAAGGCGATCGAGGCGCACCGGCAATGGAAGGTGAAGCTGCGCAAGGCCATCGCCGAGCAAGGTAGGCTCGACGCGGATACGCTGTGTCGCGATGACCAATGCCCACTGGGCAAGTGGATCCACGGCGCGGGCGGCGGCTTGTGGGGAAGCAAGCCTGCCTTTGTCGAGCTCACTTCGCGTCATGCCGAGTTCCACCAGGCTGCCGGCGACGTGGCGAAGAAGATCAACGCGGGTCAGTTCACCGATGCCGAGCGACTGATTGGCTCAGGCTCCCGCTTTTCGCAGGTCTCCACCGAAGTCTCGACACTGCTGACGAAAGCCAAGCGTGGCTTGTAGCGCCCGCTGTCGAGTTTGGCACCGTCGCGTGGCCATGGGGTCTCCCTGGGCGTGGAGTCGGTGTGAGGCGAGAAGCGCTTCATTCGGCTTGACGGGCAAGACGGTTGCTCAGATCAGGCGGTCAATCTGGCCATGAGGCCACGCTTACAGCACGGCCGAAGTGCGTGCCGACGATGCGGGCAAGCCCGGGGTCGAAACGGCGCACCAGCTTCATCAGCCTGGGCACTTGTACGCCATCCTGCGGAGCGGCGAGCCCCTCCGCCTGCCTGACACTGCGTCCGTGCATATGGCATGCGCTCGCGGCAGTGATCAACCGCAGCAGCCCTTGGCTCCGCTCTCTTGCATGGGCGGGCAGAGAACATCGCCGTAGGAACAATAGACGCAGCAATCGCCTGCCTTGGGTTTGAGGACGACCTTGCAGCTCTCGCAGTCGTAGAACCACTGGCAGGCGTCGGTGGGCATGGTCTCGGTCTTGGTGTGGCCGCAGTGCGGGCAGCTCAGAGTGGATCTCAATTCGATGCTTGTCATGTCGGAATCCGGGTGATGTTCGCCGCGAACGACTTGCGCACTGCGCCCCAGAGCCACACGGCTCCGATGATGGCGCCCAGCGCGACGAGTCCGATGCCTGCCTTCCACTGACTTTCCAGCGAATAGGCATTGCAAAGCCGCTGGTCTGCCGTGGCCACGAAGCTGCCTGCGGCGAACAGCATCGATACGGCGTAGCCCACGACGAAGAGTTGCAAAGCACCGGGTGAGCGTGCCATCGCCCGCCGCAGCAGCAGGCCGCCGCAGAACAAGAACAGCAGTTTCAAGAGATCCACGCTGGGCAGGACCACCGCGCGATCGATCGCCGACGGCAGCATCCAGTAGCTGAAGATGGCTTGCGCGATCATGAAGCTGGTCAGGCCGAAGTGGTCCCAGGTCCTTGGCAACGGGCCATCGCCCGCGCCGCCACCCGGCCGGCCGGCAAACAGCCAGCCCGCCGCCAGCAGCATCGGCATCTGCACCACCATGTGCCAGACCATGCTCTGCTCGATCAGGCTACGCAGCGGGGGCACGGACAGGGCACAGGCTCCTGTCCCCACGGCCAGCGTGAGCAGCGTCCGATGCGAGAAGCGCCCGCCCGGCCTCATGGTGCCGCCGCCAGAGCGGCGTTGATTGCCTGCGAGGCTTGTTCGTAGTCGAGGATCTGAACCAGGCGGCGGCCGCGGACGATGTGCATTGCCGCGTTGTGTTCGAACTCGCCCAGCGGCGCTGGGATGACCATGATGCCGAAGGCGTCCAGCAAGGCGCGGCGATCCCGCGGCGCAGCGAGGGTGGCAATCTGCCAGACCGCCGCATCCATGCGCATGCGCCGGGCATAGTCGTGCAGCACGGCTGGGCTGTCGTGGGCCGGGTCGAAGCTGATCGACAGCAGCCCGATGCGGTCTTGCAGGCCGCGTTCGGTGACCTGCTGCTGCAACTGCTGGAAGACGCCGCCCAGCGCGCTGCAGACCGTCTGGCAGCGGGTGTAGACGAAGTCGACGATCCAGACGCGCTGGCCGGTCGCCAGCAGCGCGGGCAGCGAAGTCCTGTGCCCTTGGGCATCGACCAGCATCAGATCCGGCAGCGCGCGCGGCGCCTGCTCAACCTCGGTGCGACGCAGCGTTTCCGTCGTGAAGGCGTTGCCGCCCGCCGTGGCCTGCCAGAAGCAGACGAGGCTGATCGCCAGCACGCCGGTGCTGGCGACGAAGGTCTTCCACAGACCCGGGACGGTGCCGCCGGCGTCAGCCGCCGGACTTGAGTTCGGCGCCACCCTTGTAGGGCTCGGTTCTGGACTTGGTGGCTTCGCGTTGGGCCTTGACCGTGTCCGTCACGATCTCTGGCGCCTTGTTGCCCCACTCACTGCGGATGTAGCTCATGACAGCCGCCAGTTCGTCATCGGCGAGCGACTTCCAGGCCGGCATCGCGCCCTTGTAGGTCGTGCCTTTGACTTCCATTTCGCCGTTGACACCGTGCAGCAGGATATGGGTCAGGATCTTCTCGTCGCCAAGCACCCATTCCGACCCGGCCAGCGGCGGGAACACCCCCGGCACGCCCAGCCCGGTGGCCTGGTGGCACGCGGCGCACTTGCTGCCGTAGAGCTGCTTGCCGTCGACCGAGGCAGCCGCACCCGCGGCCTTCACGGGCGGGCGCAACGCGGCGACGGTGCGCTGGTCGCCGTACGAAGATTCTTCGCCGGAAGGCGTCGCGTAGATGTAGAAAGCTCCCCACATCGCCATGGCGCCGAGGAACATCGTCAGGAACCAGGGCAGCGGGCGCGAGCCCTCGTCGGGATCGGCGTGTTCGCGTTTCTGCTGCGGCGTTTGTTCCGGCTTTTCTCCGGGGCGGTTCATGGCTTGTCCTTCCCTGCGGCGCCCGTGCCGGTTGCCGGCGCGGGCAGTGGCGCCAGCGCGGGGTAGGTGCGGTCCAGCGACAGCAGGTAGGCCACCAGCGCCAGCGCCTCCGGCTTCGCGACCACCACTTCTCCGGGCTTTGCAAACGACGGCGGCAGATTGACGACGGTCTCGCCGGGCTGAGCGGCGCCTTGCCGAACCTCGAACAGATAAGGGTAGGGCGGCATGATCGAGCCCGGTGTGTAGGCCCGCGGCTGGTACAGGTGGCCGAGTTGCCAGTCCTTGCTCGGCTGTCGCGCGCCGATGTTCAAGAGGTCGGGGCCGGTCCGCATGGTGCCCAGGAGGTGTGGCGTGTCGTAGGCGTAGTCACCCGCCACCGACGCCCGGCCCCAGCCTCGCGTGGCATCGGGGGCCTGCTTGATGTCACGCGGCTGCTGCGAATGGCAATAGACGCAGCCGTTGGCAATGTAGGACTGTCGGCCGACGAGTTGCTCCCCGCTGTACGGTTTGAGCGCTGCCGGCGGCGGAACCTTCTTCAGCAGCATGTACGGCATCACGACGAGCAGCGCCGTGGCGCCGCTCAGGATCACCATGGCACCCGTGACGATGCGGAGTTCGTCCATCTCCCAGAAGCTCTTGCCCGTGCTCATGCCGCCACCTTCTGGCCGGAAATGCGATTGAACAGCGGTGATCCCAGCAAGGCCGCGCCAAGCCGGCTCGGCCCGAACTTCCAGCCCATGGCGAAGAAGTGCGCGGCGAACACCAGGTGACCGAGGGTCATCAGGCCGCCGCCGATCGAACGTGCCTGCAGGTAAGGCAGGGTCAGTGCGACCGACTGCATGAAGGGCGTCTTCTCATCGAGCATCGCCAGGCCCTGCAGCCAGCCGCCGAGGGACAGCCAGATGAAGTAGATCGCGAAGCCGATCAGCACCAGCCAGAAGTGAAGGGAGATCAGCTTCGGATACGGCCACTCCCAGTTCATCACGCGCGGCATGATGAAGTAGATCGACCCGAACATCACCATCGAGAAGAAGCCGTACAGCCCCAGGTGGGCGTGGGCGATGGTGTAGTGCGTGAAGTGGGTGATGGTGTTGACGGCACGCAGCGCTTCGAGCGAACCCTGAACCGACGCCGCCGTGTACATCATCGCACCGAGCACGATGAAACGCAGCGTCGGCGAGTAGATCAACGCGCGGAAGTTGCCCAGCACCGTCATGTGCTGATTCACCGCGACCGCAAACACCGGGATCACCATCATCATGCTCTGCACGATCGAGATCGTGATCAGCCATGAGGGCACCGGCCCGCCGATCAAGTGATGCCCGCCGACCTGGCTGTAGAAGAAGGCCAGCGACCAGAAGCCCAGCAGCGACAGGTTGTACGAGTGGATCGGCTTGCCCAGCACTTTGGGGATGAAGTAATACGCCGCCCCCAGCCCGATCGGCGTGAACCACAGGCCCAGCACGTTGTGGCCGAACCACCAGTTCATCGTCGCCTGCTGCACGCCGAAGTGCAGGCCCGGCCAGTTGGCGATCAGGAACATGATCGGGAACCACAGCAGCCCGGCGGCGATGTACCAGACCGACACATAGAGGTGCTTGACCTTGCGTTGCAGCAGCGTCAGCCACAGCGGAATGCCGACCATCGCGCCGCCCACCACCAGCAGGATGTCGATCTGCCAGGGGTATTCGAGCCACTCGAGTCCGTCGGAGTAGCCCATCGCGATCGCGACGGTTCCCGCAAACACGCCGATGCTCCACATCGCCCCGCCCACCAACGCATACTTTGCGCCGACCAGTTCGGTCTTCAGCAGCCGCGGGATCAGCCAGATGGCCACGCCGACTCCGGCCAGCGAGCACCAGCCGTAGGCCACCATGTTCAGGTGGATGGGCCGGATGCGGCCGAAGGTCAGCCAGTCGTACTGCACCCACCAGTCCGGCGCATGCAGCTTGATGGACGAGATCAACCCGGCCAGCGATGCGAGAACCAGCCAGACCACGGCCAGCGTCAGGCTGACACCGACGACGAGCGAGGTGGACTGGTCGGCGCGCGCGCGGGCCGCGGCATCGGCGGATGCCATGGTTCGGCCGGCTTCGTCACCCGGCGCCATGGCTTGTTGCAGCCCGCCTTTCTGTGCGGCGGTGGCCGCAGGGTCTTCGACCCGGCCCAGTTCGTTGGGCGCGAAGATCTCCGTCGCCGCCGCCGTGCCATCACCGAAGAGGCCGTTCGACAAGGACCAGATGAATACGAACAGTGCTGCGATCGACAACAGGAACGTGCCCAGCAGCACACCAACGGTAAAGTCCATAGCGCGTCATCTCCAAGGTTTGCGCACGGGCCGCAACAACGCGGCCCGACGCCAGCACGCGCTGGGCGCGTTCGTTCTAGGGGGGTCCTTCGGGCCTCAGCTCATACGACCCACGGCACAGCTCACAAAGGACCTGGCGCCGGCCACTGCAGCCCCGAGACCATGGGCACTGCCTTTCTCAGGGTAGCCCATGCCACGAAGCCGTTCGAGAATCATCGGCCGCGCCGCCTCGTCGGCCTGTAGCCGAACGGTCTGGTGCTCGTGATCGACCACGACGGCGCTGACGCCGTCAAGCTCGCTCAGCCCCTTGACGATGGACTTCGCGCATCCGCCACACTTGAGGTTGTCGATTTCGATCTGCATGGTTTCGTTGTCAGGCATGACTGGTTTCTCGGGCAAGGTTGGTAGGTGTGGTGGCGGCCGCGCCGTCGAGGATGTCGGGGGTCAGCGAGGCGACGGCCTGGAAGTGCGTCAGGAACACCTGGCCGTTGAGGTGGCGCAGGAAGTCGGTCGCCTTCAGGCGGTCCATCACCGGGCCCTTGACCTCCGACAGATGCAGTGCGATGCCGGCGTCGCGCAGGCGGTGCTCGATGGCTTCCAGGCTTTCGAGCGCGCTGGCGTCGATGTCGTTGATGGCCGAACACTGCAGCACCACGTGGCGCAGTGCAGGCTGCGCGGCAGCGGCGTCGTTGACGCGGTCTTCCAGGCTGCGGGCATTGGCGAAGTACAGGCTCTCGTCGACTCGCAGACTGAGCAGCGCCGGGCTCACCCGCACCGCATGGCGCAGCACGTTGCGGAAGTGCTCCGTACCGGGTACCAGACCCACCGTGGCAATGTGCGGCCGGCTGGTGCGCCACAGGTAGAGCGCCAGCGACACACCCACCCCCACCAGCAAGCCGGTCTCGACACCCAACGCCAGGGTGGCCAGCAGGGTGGCGGCCACGGCGACGAAGTCCGGCTTCGAGTAGACCCAGGTGCGTTTGAGGATGCCGAAGTCCACGAGCGACAGCACCGCCACGATGATGGTCGCGGCCAGCGTGGCCTGCGGCAGGTAGTACAGGGCCGGCGTCAGCAGCAGCGTGGCCAGCAGGATGCCGATGGCGGTGAAGACACCGGCCGCGGGCGTCTGCGCACCAGCGTCGAAATTGACCACCGAGCGCGCGAAACCGCCGGTGACCGGGAAGCCGCCGGTGAAGGCTGCGCCCAGGTTGCTCGCACCCAGCGCCACCAGTTCCTGGTCGGGCTCGATGCGTTGGCGGCGCTTGGCGGCCAGCGTCTGGCCCACCGAGACCGATTCGACGAAACCCACCACGCTGATGAGCAGCGCCGGGACCGCGAGTTCACGCCACAGCGCGGCGTCCCAGGTCGGCAGGGTGAAGGGCGGCAGTCCTTGCGGAATGGCGCCGACGATCTTCATGCCCTGCGCCTGCCATCCGAGGCCCCAGGCCAGGCTCGTGGTGACGGCAATCGCAGCAACCGGGCCGGCCTTGGTGATGACGTCGGCGACCTTCGGGCCGACGCCCCAGCCCATCAGCAGCGGCTTCAGCCCCTTGCGCACCCAGAACAGGAATGCTGTGGCGAGCACGCCGACCGTCAGCGTCAGCCAGTGCGTGTTCGGCACCTGTCGCGCTAACGCCGCGAGCAGGTCGACGAAGTTGTGCCCCTCGGCCTTCACGCCCATCAGTGTCTTCAACTGGCTGGCCGCGATCAGCAGACCCGAGGCGGTGATGAACCCGGAGATCACCGGGTGGCTGAGGAAGTTGGCGATGAAGCCCAGGCGCAGAAGGCCCATGGCCAGCAGCATCGCGCCCGACAGAAAGGCCAGGGTGATCGCCACCTGCCAGTACGCGGCCGTGCCCGCAGCCGCGTGTTCGCCTATCGTCGCCGCGGTCATCAACGACACCACCGCCACCGGGCCGACGGCCAGCACGCGGCTGCTGCCGAACACCGCATACAGCAGCAGCGGGGCCACGCTCGCATACAGGCCCACCTCGGGCGGCAGGCCGGCCAGCAAGGCGTACGCCAGGCTCTGGGGGATCAGCATGATGGTGACGATCAGCGCCGCCACGCCGTCGCCCATCAAGGTCTCACGGTCGTAGCGTTGGCCCCACTCCAGCAAGGGCAGCGAAGGCAGCGCCCGCCGCAAGAGGGATACCGCGGCCATCAGCCCACCATCTCGGGCTGCGCCATCCACTCACGGCCCTTGAGCATGGCATCCCAGTACAGCGGCGGCAGCACGCGTTCCTTGAGGTACCAGGCCAGCGTCGAGGGCTTGGTGCCGTCGATCAGCCATTTCGGGAAACTCGGCGCCACCTTGCCGCCGTAGGTGAACTCGGCGAGCACGATCTTGCCGCGTTCCACCGTCAGCGGGCACGAGCCGTAGCCGTCGTATTTGGCCTCGCCCTTCGCCGCGCCGCGCGTCACCAGCAGGTTGTGCGCGACCACCGGCGCCTGTTTGCGCGCCGCGGCGGCCGTCTTGGCGTTGGTGGTGTTGGCCGCGTCACCGAGCGCGAAGACATTGGCGAACCTCTTGTGGCGCAGCGTGCCTGCATCCACGTCCACCCAGCCGGCGGCGTCGGCCAGCGGGCTGACGCGGATGAAGTCGGGCGCCTTCTGCGGCGGCACCACGTGCAGCATGTCGAACTCGCGGGTGATCAGCTCCTTGCTGCCGTCGGCGTTGGCCTTGCCGAAGACTGCCTTCTTGCCCGGACCGTCCACCGAGACGAGCGTCTGGCCGAAGTTCAGCCCGATGTTGTAGGCCTTGATGTACTCCATCAGCGCCGGCACGTAGTCCGCCACGCCGAAGAGCACCGCGCCCGCATTGCAGAACTGGATGTCGACGGCATTCAGCACGCCGGTGCGACGCCAATGGTCGGCCGACAGGTACATCGCCTTCTGCGGTGCGCCCGCGCACTTGATCGGCATCGGCGGCTGGCTGAAGATGGCCTTGCCCCGATGAAGTTGCCGAACCAGGTGCCAGGTGTAGGGCGCCAGGTCGTAGCGGTAGTTGCTGGTGACACCGTTGCGGCCGAGCGTCTCGACGAGGCCGTCGATGCCGTGCCAGTCCAGCTTCAGGCCGGGGCAGACCACCAACTGCTTGTACTTCACCACGCGGCAACCATCCAGGATGACGGCGTCGCGTTCGGGCTCGAAGGCGGCCACGGCGGACTTGATCCAGTGCACGCCCCGCGGCAGCACGCTGGCCATGGTGCGCGCCGTGGTCGCGGCGTCGAACACGCCGGCGCCGACCAGGGTCCAGCCTGGCTGGTAGTAGTGGATGTCCGCCGGGTCCACGATCGCGATGTCCAGCCCGGGGCTGCGCGACAGCAGGCTTGCTGCCACCGAGATGCCGGCCGCCCCGCCGCCGATGATCACGACGTCGTGGGTGGCGTCGGCCACTTCGACCGGCGTCTTGCCGCCGTTGACGATGCGCCGCACCACGCCCTTCAGGTCGTAGCCGGCCTTGGACGCGCGCTCGATGATGTCGGGCAAGGGCGGGTTTTGCGGCGAATGACCTGCCTGCGACAGCGCCCACATGGTGGTCGAGCGCATGCCGGTGCGGCAGAAGGCCAGCACGGGTTTCGGCAATGCGGCCATCAGCGCGCCGAAGGCGGCCCCTTGTTCGTCCGTCACCTTGCCCGATTCGGCTGGCAGGTAGCGCGCCTGCAGGCCATGGTCCAACGCCGCACGTTCGATCTCGCCGAAGTTGGGCTGGTCCGCACCCTCGCCATCGGGCCGGTTGCAGATGACCGACTTGAAGCCGGCGTCGCTCACGGCCTTGAGGTCAAGAGCGGCGATCTGCGGTGCCACCGACAGCTCGCCGGTGAGGATTCGGATGTCCATGCGGTTTGTCTCCTGGGGCGGTCAGATGAGTGAAGGGGCCGCTCTGACGGCGGCTGCCCTTCGGGCTGTTCGAAGGCGAACGCGCTAGACAGCGTTCAACGGGATCTTGATGTAGCGGGTGCCGTTGGATTCGGGCTCGGGCAGGTGCCCGGCGCGCATGTTGATCTGCACCGACGGCAGGATCAGCGTGGGCATGCCCAGCGTGGCGTCGCGGGCGTGGCGCATGGCGACGAACTCTTCCTCGCTGATGCCGTTGCGCACGTGCACGTTCTTTTCGCGCTCTTCGGCTACCGTGCTGACGAACTGGACCTCACGGCCACCGGGCTGGTAGTCGTGGCACATGTACAGCCGGGTCTCGGATGGCAGGCTAAGCACCTTGTTGATGGAGCGGAACAGCGTGCGTGCATCACCACCGGGGAAGTCGCAACGCGCCGTGCCGTAGTCGGGCATGAACAGCGTGTCGCCGACGAAGGCGGCGCTCGGCGTCGTGTCGCTGACAACGTAGGTCATGCAGGCCGGGGTGTGGCCGGGTGTGTGCATGGCGCGCGCCCGCAGCTTGCCGATGGAGAAGGTTTCGCCGTCGGCGAACAGGTGGTCGAACTGGCGGCCGTCCTGCGCGAAGTCGTTCCCCGCGTTGAACAGGCTGCCGAACACCTTCTGCACCGTGGTGATGTGCTGCCCGATGCCGAGTTGCCCGCCGAGCGCCTGCTTCAGGTAGGGCGCTGCCGACAGGTGGTCAGCATGCACATGCGTCTCCAGGATCCACTGCACAGTGGCGCCGAGTTCGCGCACGCGGGCGATCAGCAGGTCGGCGCTGGCATGCGAGGTCCGGCCCGACTTCGGGTCGTAGTCGAGCACGCTGTCGACGAGTGCGCATTGCTGGGTCGACTGGTCAAGGATGATGTAGCTGACGGTCCAGGTGGCAGGGTCGAAGAAGCCTTCGACCTGCAGGGTGCTGCGGCTGTTCATGAGCGGACTTTCGAAAGGGCGAAGAGGTGGCGCTTCAACGCCGAGCCGGGCAGGTGTTGTTGCCGAGCAGCGTGGAGACGGGATTCATACCCATGGCGCCCGTCAGCAGCGTCACCACCCCGACATAGCCCCACAGGCCGATCTGGCCCGAGGCGGTCAGACCGACGAGTGCCAAGCCGGCGATGACGCGCTGCGCGGGGTCCAGATTGCCTTCGTTCCATCTCAACTTTCTGTCTCCGTTGGTTTTGGGCGTGCCGGCGACGGGCCGTCAATCAGCAATCGCAAGGTGTCCTTCTTCAAGACTCGTGCCAGCCTGTCATCGCGTGAGGTGAATTTCGCAAGCTGTTGATCTAAAACAAACTTCTTGATTCATTGGCTTGCGGCCACGGAGCGATGGCAGCCGGGTTGGCAGCCGCTTTGGCAGCAATGGCAGAAAGTCTGGCAGTATTGGCAGCAACGCGCACAATGCCCTGAAACAGCCAAGCCGCCATGTCCAACACGAGCCGCATTCCCATCGCCGTCGAGCCGCGTGCATTGCGCAGTGCCCCCCAGGTTCAGGCGCTGATCTCCTATCTCGAGCACGAGTCGCAGCCGATGATCGTGCTCGACCCGGACTACAACATCCTCGCCGCCAACACCGCGTACCAGCGCCAGTTCGGGACGGTGGACAAGCCCTACGTCGGCCACAAGTGCTACCGCGTCTCGCATCACTACGACGTCCCCTGCGATCAGGCCGGCGAGCACTGCCCGATGAAGAAGGCCTTCGAGATGAAGGGCCCGGACCGCGTGCTGCATATCCACCACACGCCGCGCGGGCCGGAGCACGTGGACGTGGAACTGCGGCCCATACTGGATGCGCAGCGCGAGATCGTGGCCTACGTGGAGCGCCTGGCCACCGTGCGCAGCGCCTCGGCCGGTCCCAGCGCCGACGGGCTGGTCGGCCGTGCGCCCGCCTTCAACGCCGCGCTGTCGGCGGTGCAGCGCGTAGCACCGTCGATGCTGCCGGTGCTGCTGCTGGGCGAATCGGGCACCGGCAAGGAGCTCTTCGCGCGCGCCGTGCACGAGGCCAGCCCGCGAGCCAACGGTCCGTTCGTGGTGGTTGACTGTTCGGGCCTGACCGAGACCCTGTTCGAGAGCGAGTTGTTCGGCCACGAGAAGGGCGCCTTTACCGGCGCCAACTCGCGCAAGCCCGGCCTGGTGGAGACGGCCACGGGCGGCACGTTGTTCCTGGACGAGATGGGCGATGTGCCGCTGTCGATGCAGGTCAAGCTCTTGCGGCTGATCGAATCGGGCACCTTCCGCCGCGTGGGATCGATCGAGTCTCAGCAGGCCGACTTCCGCCTGGTGGCCGCCACCCACAAGCCCTTGCAGCAGATGGTGGCCGATGGCCGCTTCCGCCAAGACCTCTACTACCGCATCAGCGCCTTCCCCATCCACCTGCCACCGCTGCGCGACCGGGTGGATGACATCCCGATGCTCGTGGCTTCCTTTCTGCAGCGTGGCGGTTCGGCCAAGCACCGGATGGCCGTCGAGGCGCAGGCCATGGCACGGCTGCAGGCCCATGATTGGCCGGGCAACATCCGCGAGTTGCGCAACGTACTGGACCGGGCGCGCCTGTTCGCAGACGACGGCATCGTGCGGTCCGAGCACCTGCCCGAGTCGCTCGCCGGCAACACAGCGGCTGCGGCCGTTGCGGCCGCAGCCGCGGGGCATCCCTCGCGTGGCGGGGAGATCGCAGATGCCGACCTGCGCCGACTCGCGGAAACCTCGAACTGCACGCGCAAGGACCTGGCGCGGAGGGCCGGGCTGAGCGAGCGAACCTTGTATCGGCGCCTGAAGGCGCTGGGACTGGCCTGAGCGCGGGTTGCCGCGGCAACAAGGCGACCACCGGCCTCAAGCCGGCGCGGTGCCGGTGGCCGCGTGGATCGACAAGTTCATCGGGGCCGGCAGCCTGCCGTCCCGCAAGTCCCGAAGTCCCGAACGGCGGCGCGCACGAGCGCGGCGCCGAGCAACGACGTGGCGTCCAGCAGCGCGTTGCCGAGCAGGCTCAGGGTTCCAGTTGGCGCGAGGCTCAACGTCAGGGCATTGAAGGTCGCCATCAGTAAGCCAGTAGGCCCATGCCCCAATGCGCCCTGCGAACGGCTGAGCCGTGATGTGAGGCACCGTTGGCGCCACCGAGGACAAAATCGCACGCAGGCGACCGTGCTGCAACTCGCAGCGGCCGCAGGAGCTCATCGCCAACCTCGGCAGATCGTGTCAACCGCTGGTGACGAAATGCACAGCCAGCGCGAGCGCGACGAAGGCGAGCAGGAAGTTGAGCCAGACGCCCAGGCTCGTCCAGTAACCACGAGGGATTTCCTTCTCGCTCAGGCTGCGCAGCACGGTACGGAACTGCAGGGCTGAGACGATCGAGACGCCCGCGCCCATCAGCAGCAGGCCGACCCCGAGCCACAGGGAGAAGCCGCGCTGTGAGGGCGACAGCGGCTGGTTGCTCACCATGCGCAGGAAAAGCCCGAAGCGCTCGACAACGAAGCCGAAGCCCATGAGTGCAATGGCCGTTCGTTGCCAGGCCAGCAGCGTGCGTTCGGCGGCGAAAAGCACGCGGGGGTCATCGAGGTAGGACATTCGAACTCGCCGTGTGTGGTGTCAGACCAGCCAAGGGACGAACCGGGTGGTCCGCATCCGGTAGTCCTGGTAGTCCGGGAAGCGCCGCATCAGCGCACGCTCCTCGATGGTGGCTTTCGCCAGGAGCACGCCCAGCAGCGCCAACCAGAGCACGGTGTCCGCAGTCTCGAACGATTTCCAGGCTGCCGCGGCGGCCGCCAGGAGTACCGAGGTGTACATGGGATGCCGGATCCATCGGTAGGGGCCGCTCGTGATCAGGGTGCCCCCGGGGCGGGGCGTGGGCCGGATGTTGAAGTTGCCGGGCCGATTGGTCGCCAGGGCCCAGAGCGCCAGCAGCCCCGATGCGGCGAGCAGTGACACGACCTGAACCGAGATTGCCAAGGGTGCGGTCAGGGCCCGCCAACCCAGCAGCGCCAGCAGGCCAAACTGCAGGACCACCAGCAATCGACCGGCCCACTCGGCGGCGTCGGCGCCGGGTGTGCGATCCGACAGACTCATCGACGAGCCACGAGTCCGACCAGCGCCGAGCGGCCACTGTGGCCTTGCCCCTCGTGGATCTCGGCCTCGTACTCGCGCAACTCGATGATCGACAAGCCGGCAAAGGCGGCGAGCAGCAGGTCCTGCGTGTACAGGTGCGACAGGATCGGCGGGCCGCCGGTCCGGTATTCCAGCTGCTTCGGCGTGTAGCCCTGAAGGATGAGCACACCGCCGGGTTTCAGGCTGCGGCCGATGCGCTCGAACAGGCGTGCCCGCATGGGCGGATCGGCGAACTGCACGAAGATCGCGGCCAGCCCGTCGTAGGCGGCCTCGGGCCAGACAAAGCCGTCGCAGTCGGCCACGGCGAAGTTCACCGACACGCCCTCGCGCTGCGCAAAGGCGCGTGCCTTGTCGACGGCCCGGTCGGCCACGTCGAAAGCGTCGACCTGAAAGCCCTGGCGGGCCAGCCAGACGCTGTTGCGCCCCTCGCCATCGGCCACGCTGAGCACCCGACCCCGGGGCGGCAGCAGAGGAGCCTGCGCGCGCAGCCATTCGTTGGGGGCGGTGCCGAAGAGGAACTCGGGGCTGTCGTAGCGCCGATTCCAGGTCTGGGCGGCGTCGGCAAAGGCAGGTGGTGTGCTCATGGGTCGGGATCAGTGCGCCTTGCGCAGCAGACGCACATGCATGGGACGGGTGAAGTGCGCACCGCCCTCACCCTGGTATGGGGCATAGCGCTGCCTCACCCGATCGATCATCGCGTCGTCGATGCCGTGGTCGGCGAAGGTCGGTCGCATCATGCGTTGCTCGAACTCCTCGAAGCTCGCGAATCGCACTGGCATCTCGAAGCGCTGCTCGGCTGCGGCCAGCCACTGCCCGGAGGTGATGACGCGGTCCAGTGCCGCCTGTGCGGCGGCGCGGACTGTACCTTCGTCGTTGAACAAGCGGATCAGCTCATTGAGTGGTCCTGCGTAGACCGGCTCGGACACGTAGAACCAGGCGCCGGGCCGCAATACGCGGGCGACCTCCGACAGGGCCCGGTCCATCAGCTCGATGGGCACATGGTGCAGCGACTTCAGCATCATCGCACCGTCGAACGACGCGTCAGCGAACGGGATTGATTCGGCGCCAGCACGTTCGAAGTGCAGGCGTCGAGCCGGCTCGAGCAGGTTCTTCGCCAGTTGCCGGTCGTCGACCTCGATGCCGATCACTTCGGCGGTCTCGTGGCGCTGGATCAGATCGCGCGCCAGGCGCGCTGCGCCGCATCCCGCTTCGATGATGCGGGCGCGCTGCAGGGGCACCAGGGCCTCCAGAACATCGAGTTCGTCAGTGACGGAGGGAATGGCGGCAGAGGTCATCTCACGATGTTGACACAGCCGCCTGAATCAGCGTCGCAGATCGAGTTGCAGGCTCGCTGCGGCGGCATACAGACCGCCGGCATTGCGGACATCCGCATAGCCCATCTGCTTGAGCATCATGCATGCGATGCCCGACCGTGCGCCGCTGGCGCAGTACAGCGCGATGGGCGTGGCCTCGTCGGCGGCCACTTCGCGGATCCGATGCGCCAGTTTCGACAGCGGCAGGTTGATCGCGCCCTGCACGGCCGTGGCCTGGAATTCGCGTTCCGAGCGCACGTCGATCACGAGCAGGGTGTCCCGTTGCTGCGGGCTGGGCGACGGCGGATCGCCGGGAACGACCGCTGTTTCGATGGAGGGCAGGGGTTGCGTCGCCGCCTGCAGCCAGCGTCGCACACGCTGAAGGATGGGCTCAAGCATGGGCTCGCACCCAATTGAGGAAGCGTGCCGGCTCCATCACGCCCGAGTGCCGTGCCACTTCGCGGCCGTTCTTGAAGATCGCCAGGGTCGGAATGCTGCGGATCGCAAAGCGCGCGGCCAGGTCGCTCTGTTCATCGGTGTTCACCTTGGCCAGCCTGAAAGCAGGTTCCAGCTCGCCGGTCGCACGTTCGTAGATGGGCGCCATCATCCGGCACGGGCCGCACCAGGGCGCCCAGAAGTCGACGACCAGCGGCGTGTCAGCCTGGAGGTGGCGTGCAAAGGATGCCTCGTCGAGTTCGACCGGATGGCCCTCGAACAACGCCTGGCCACACTTGCCGCAATGGGCCTGGGACGGTTCGCCGCCACCGACACGGTTGAGGGTATGGCAATGGGTGCAGGCCGCAGTCTGCGCGCTGGTCGCGATGGTCGTGTCCATGGAATCTCCGGATCAAGAGTGGACGCCACCTGCGTGTCATGTCATGGGTGGCATGGCTGGAAGATTCGCAGAAGACGCGGTGGAGGTCGGCAACCCAGGTTGCTCAGGCGCACCGCACGATCAGACCCAATACTTCCTGACAATGAACTACGGCCCAGCCCTCGCCGATGTGCTGCTGCAGCGCTTCCCGGTCCTCGCCGACCTGCCAGCGGGTGCCTTGGCGCGCGTGGTGGCCGAATGCCCTGTGCGCACGGACCGGGCGGGTGAACGGCTGTTCGATCGGCACATGCCCTGCGAAGGGTTTCCGCTGGTGCTCGATGGTACGGTGCGGGTCAGCACGTTGTCGTCGGGAGGGCGCGAGATCGTGCTCTACCGCGTGACGCCAGGCGAAGGTTGCATCCTCTCCGGCGGCTGCCTGCTGGGGCACACCGACTATTCCGCCACCGGCGTGGCAGAGACAGACGTGAGCCTGGTTCGCCTGCCGCCGGCGCTGTTCAACGAACTGATGACCGTCTCCGAGCCGTTCAGGCGCTTCGTCTTCGACATGTACGGTGCCCGCCTGGCCGAAGTGATGGAGCTGGTGGAGGAGGTCGCCTTCCGCAAGGTGGACACGAGGCTGGCCAGGCTGCTGGTTCAGCGAGGACCGGTGATCGAGGCCACGCACCAGGCGCTGGCCGATGAGCTGGGCAGCGTGCGCGTGTTCGTCAGCCGGATGCTGCGCAGCTTCGAGGAGCGTGGCTGGGTGCGGCTGGAACGGGAGCGGGTGACGGTTGCCGATCCCCGGGCGTTGACGCAGTTCGCGCAAGACTGACGGCTTGAGAGCCTTCAGGGTCCCATCGTCGAGCTGAGCTTGGCAGCCAGCGCTGCGGCGTTGAGTGCACCCATGTGCGCATCGACGCGTCGGCCCTGGCTGTCGAAGAATACCGTGGTGGGCAGCCCGCCGGAGCCCAGCGCCGGGCCGAGACGGGACTGCGCGTCCATCAGCACGTGCGTCAGACCGAGTTGTTCCGCTTCGATGTACCGGCGCACGGCCTCGGCGCTCTCACCCTGGTTGGCGAACACGAACACGACGCCGGGATGGCGGGCCTGCGCCGCAGCCAGCACGGGCATCTCGCGACGACAGGGGCCGCACCAGGTGGCCCACAGGTTGACCACGACGGGCCTGCGGGCAGCCAGGTCGTGCAGGCGAACGGGTTGCCCCGTGGCCAGATCCGTGAGCACCAGATCAGGCAGGGCGCGCGGCGCCAGTGCGGCGATGCCGGCCGTGCCGGCCGACCACAACACCAGTCCCGCCGCGGTGCCTGCGGTCAGCGCCTTGCGCCAGGCCGAGTGTCGCGAGGCCTGCCACACGACCCAGGCGATGCCTCCCGCCAAGCCGGCCCAGGTGTTCCAGCCTCCGTCGCGCACGTCGACGATCGACCAGGGCTCGGCCCGATAGGCCGTCAGGTGAAGCTTCACGTGGGCCACTCGTGCGACGAACAGGCCGAACAGCGCCGAGTGCACCAACACGGAACCTGCAGATCGGCGGGCAGTCGTCGGCGAGGGCGCCACCGCCACGGCCAGCCGTTCGGCCAGCCAGGCTGCAAACCAGGTCGACAATAGCAACAGCAGCGGTGCTGCGGGCAGGGCAAGCGGTCCGAGCGGGATCGACATCATGCAGCGAGGGCGTGCAGGTGCGTGCCGAAGAAGCGCACGAGCTCGTCGCTGTGGGGCTCCAGGGATGGTCGCAGATCGTGATCACCCTCGACGATGAGCAAATCGCCACGGCGCAGGGCTGCGTGCAGGCGGTGCGCGTCCGACAGCGGCACCGTCCCGTCCTGCGCGCCATGCACCAGCAGGACGGGGCAGGCGATGTGTGGCAGTTGGTGCAATGGCGCGATGTGGTCGAAGCGCTCGCCGATCACGTCCTGCACATGTTCGAGGATCGCCGTTCCGATCCAGCGGCGGGGGATGTGGTGCTCCTGCAGCCAGCGTTCCATCACCTCGCGCGGGTGGGCGAAGGCGGACAGGCTGACCACGGCCCGCGTGCCACCCTGGCGCGCCGCGTGCAGCAACACCGCAGCGGCACCGACGGAGTGACCGAGCAGTCCAACCCGACTGGAATCGATGGCCGGCATCCCACGCAGCGTGTCCAGCACCGCACCCAGGTCTTCGGCGAAGCGGGGGAGGGAGCTGAAGGCTTCGGAAGAACTGTCGCCGTGGCTCGCCGCGTCGAACAGCACCACCGCGATGCCGGCGCGCACGAGCGGATCGACCATCGCTGCCAGCGTGGACCCGTTGGCGCCCCAGCCGTGAACCGCCACGACCACGGGCACCGGCCGCTCCGCATCCGCCGTTCGCGGCAGTGCCAGCCAGGCCGCCAGCGTCTGGTCGCGCGCTCCGCGAACCTGGAAGGCCACGAGGCTCTGGCCGCACATCGAGCCCTCGTGCCAGCCCGTGACATGGGGCAGTCGGGGCGCACGCAGTCCGCGCAGCAGCAACCCGTGCAGCAGCGCTCGCAGAGGGTTCGGCAGGCGACCGCGTGGGGTCGCTGCCCGGGTGGCGGCAGTCAAGGCGGAAGTCTCGTCATCGCGGGAAGTACATGCGTTCCCGCTCCAGCTTGTAGCTCCAGGGCAGCCCGGCGTTCTTCCAGCCGTTGACGCTGCGCCGGCCGTCCTTGCCCATGTCGCCCTCGAAGCCGTCCACCACCGACCACACCTGCGTGTAGCCGTCGTCGGCCAGCCGGTTGGCGCCGCGGCTGCTGCGGTCGCCGGAGCGGCAGATCAGCACCACCACGTCGGACTTGGACAGTCCCTTCTGCGTCAGACGGCGGTTCACCTCGGGCACGAAGTCCTGAAGCGGCTCCAGGCGGTAGATGCCGCGCTGGGCGTCCCAGTCGGTCATCAGTTCCTGGTGCTCGACGAAGGGCACCAGTGCGTCAATGCCTGTTGCCATGCCCACGTACATGGCTTCCGCGCGGGTGCGTAGGTCCAGGAACAGCACCTTACTGGCGCCGCCCTGGCCCTGGATGAAGGCCGGCACGTCGGCCGCCATCAGGTAGCGCCCGGCCTTCGTGCGCTTGGGCTCCGCGACGGTGGCAGGATCGACGGCTGCAAGGGCGAAGCCGGGCCGCAACAAGATGGCGGCGGCACCTGAGACAGTGGCGACGAGCCAGCGGCGGCGTTGCAGCGTGTGAATCGGTGTCAGGTGTAGGCAGGGCATGGTTCTGGTCTAGAGGAAAGTGAATATCACGCTCTAATGATATTCCCGCACCACAGCACGCCTGCCGGCCATGCGAACGCCAGGGCCGCCACGCCGATGCCCAGCGCAATGCTGGCCAGGTTCGCCCAGTCGACCCAGTAGGCCAGTTCCTGCAGCGAAGAACTTGTCGTCGTCGGTACCACCAGAAAGCCGATCACCGCTGCAGCGGCTGCAACGCCAGCGGCCAGTGGCCATGCGCCCCGCCACTGGGCCATCGGACGCCGCCACGCCAGAACCATCAAGACCAGCCAGGCAGCAGCAGCACCAAGGGCCAGCAGCGGCCAGACGCCAAGGGCGATCTCCCAGACGATGTTCATCACGAGCCAGATTTCGTACATGGCATGCCTCCTGTTCAGACGCGGCACTTGAGCACCGCCATGTAGGCGGGCTTGAGCATGCGGACCTTCATCAACCACGCGAAGAAGCTGACGTTCAGCGGCTCGATCATCGGCAAGGACGGTGTCAGCCGCCCCTCGTAGTCGAACTCGATCAGCATCGCCGAGCCTTCGCGCGTGATCAGCGGGCACGAGGTGTAGCCGTCGAAAGTCTCGTCGGCCTTTCGCCCGGCGATCACCTCCACCAGGTTGTGCGCCACCAGCGGCGCGCTCTTCTTCACCGTGGCGGCGGTATTGCCGCGCGGAGTGCCGTTGATGTCGCCGATGCCGAACACGTTGGGGTAGCGCCGGTGCTGCAGCGTGCTCTTGTCCACCTCGAGCCAGCCCCCGGCGGCGAAGGGGCCTTCCTTCCAGGCCAGGTCGCTGTTCTTCACCGCGTCGGGGGCGCGCATCGGCGGCACGACGTGGATGAAGTCGTAGGGCAACTCCTGCTTCTCGCCTTCGGGCGACACAAAGGTGGCGCGGCGGGCGCCGATGTCGATGGCAGCCAGCTTGCGCGAGAACTCGACATCGATGTCCAGCGCCTTCAAGCGCTCGAGCACGTTGTCGTTGACCATCTTGACGCCAAAGACATTGCCGAATGCCGACTGGAAGCTGATCTTCGAGCCGCCCAGCGTGCCCGCCTTCAACAGCCGGTCGCGCAGCATGAAGCTCATCTTCAACGGGGCGCCGGCACATTTCAGTGGTGTAGCGGGCAGTGTCATCACGGCATTGCCCCCTTGGCGGTGAAGGCCTGCATCGCCGCCCAGGTGGCCTGCGCCGCCTGCGGACCTGGGTAGACGCTGGCCAGACCGTTGCTGCCGATGGCGCCGACGTACATGCCTTCGATCTGCGCGAAGTCCAGGTGCACCCTGGTGGCCACCACCAGAAAGTCGTAGGGAATTCGCTGGCCACCCGCGCTGACAACGGTGTTGGCAGCCGGGTCGAAGCCGGCCACCATGTCCTTCACCCACGCCACGCCACGCCACGCCGGCAGGCTGGACGTCGGCGTGGCGGTCGCGCACCTTGTCCACCGGCCACACGCCGGTGGCCACCAGCGTGTAGCCGGGTTGGTAGTTGTGCTCTTCCTTGCAGTCGACGACGGTGATCTTCGCGCCGTCGAGCAGGCTCGACAACCGATTGGCCACGGCAATGCCGCCCAGGCCGCTGCCAGCGTCGGCGGGTCGGGTCCATGCCGGACGTGGTGCGGGTCTCTTTCATTCTTGTCTGCAGGTGTGGGCTCGGGCCTGCTGTGGCCCGGCCCGGCCCGGACGCGCAGTGGGCTGCGCTGTTCGAAGTGGGGTCAGAAGGCCAGCGTGTTGACGCCGGGCTTGAGCAGGTGGGCCGCCACCTCGGCCGGCTTGGCGGGCGTGACGCCGGCGATCAGGTCGCTGGCCTGCTTGCCGGTGTTGGGCAGGTACAGGGCGCAGACCTCGACCTTGGCGCCGGCTTTGATCACGCCCTGCAGCATCTGCTGCGGCGTGACGTTGCGCGGCTTGAGCGTGGGCATCTCCTTGCCGACCAGCGCGATGTCGCCAGCCGCGTCACACAACAGCACGCGCACTGCAGCCTTCTGCTCCAGGGCTTGGCCGGCGAGCACCAGCCCGGCACCTTGCGCCATGGCATTGCCAGAGTGGATGTTGACGAACAGCTCTTCGGCCTGCACCGCGGCGGCGGTGGACAGCAGGGCGGCGGCGATGATCAGTGACTTCTTCATGGTTCAGAACTCCAGGGGTGGGTGGACGAGGTTGAGAAAGGGAAACGTCTTGCGGAAGGCCATTCAAGGTGGGGTCGGTTTCGCCGGCAAGCCCAGCAACGTGCGCAGTTCATCGGCCAGTCGGATCGTGGCCACCTGAGCCACACGGCCGTTGTCCAGGCGCAGGACGGTGGCTGCGCCTTTCACGCGCGGGATGTCGGCCACCTGCGTGACCTGGGCGGCTTCGCGGACCAGGGCGATCGGGAAGGGCAGTTCGCGCAGCTTGGGCAAAGCGAACATGCGGGTCACCAGCGCCGGCATGCCGCTGATGTCGGCCACGTACACCAGGCGCAGGCGATCGGCCACGCCCGCCGGCTCGGCAGCCAGCACGGCGCTGACCATGTCGCTGACCGGCTTCTCGGCCGTGAAGACCACCCAGCGCGTCTGGGTGCTGACAGCAGCCGGCTTGTCGTGCTGGTCGTTCAGGCTCAGCGTGGGCATGGCCGAGCCTTCCGTCAGCGGCGCTGCATCCGCCCGCAGTGGCAAAGACAAGGCCACGGCACAGACCAGCGCGGCCAGGGCTGTGGCCCAGAAGGCGTGAACGCCAGGCTGGCGGGGGTTCATCCGGTTCATCGCGGGCACCCCGCGGCACTTCCGGTGTTGACCATGTGCTCGGCCATGCCGGTGAAGGCCCGCTCGACCGCTTCACGCAGCGCCGGGTCGGTCACCTGCTCGGCCAGTGCCTGGCGCATGCACAGCATCCACTCATCGCGCTCCACGGTGCCGATGGCGTAGGGAGCGTGCCGCATGCGCAGCCGGGGGTGGCCGCGTTCGCGGATGTACAGCGGCGGGCCGCCGAACCAGCCGCTCAGGTACTTGAAGAGGCTGTCAGCGCTGCCGGCCAGGCTCTCGGGGTGCAGCCGGCGCACGGTGTAGGCCTCGGGCAGTTCGTCCATCAGCGCGTAGAAGCGATTCACCAGGGCGCGGATCGCCGGCGCGCCGCCCAGGCGGGCGTAGACGCTGTCGGTCGCGACGGCAGTGTCGGCTAGGGTTTCGGTCATGGTGTGTCGGGGTTCCGGGTTCAGCGGTACGTCAGCGGTACTGACGCAGGTAGTTCCACTCGAAGCCGCGCTTGGCCCAATGGAACAGCCGGGTGGACGGCAGCAGCCAGTTGCGCTCGGGCGTGCGCCAGATCAGCGTGCCGTGGTCGACGGCGTCGACGATGCAGATCAGCTCGACCCTGAAGGTGGCGCTGGACGGCTTGCCCTGCAGATCAGCGAGCAGGTTCTCGGCCGCTGCTGCCGCTTGCAGGTCGGCCATGTGGGCCTGCTTGGGCATCCAGTCGGGGCCGGGGAAGCTGCCTGAATCGCCCACCACGTAGAGGCGCTCGGTGCCGGGGATGCGGCACTGCGCATCGGCCTGCAGGAGGCCGCCGGGCGAACGCGGCAGGTCGGTGGCGTCGAACCAGGCGTTGCCCGTCATGCCGGGCATGAAGAGGATCAGGTCGGCCGGAAACTCGCCACCCTCGGTGACCACCTTGTCGGCCTCGAAGCGCTTGAGCCTGTGGCCCAGGTGCGTGCGGATGCCGCGCCGTGCCATCTCGCCCAGCAGGTGCTTCACTGCCTTGGGCCCGAGGCGGTTGCCGGGCTCGGTGCTCGGGTTGAAGAAGACGATCTCGAAGCGGTCTCGCAGGCCTTCGCGCTTGAGCTGCTCGTCGATGCCGAACAGGAACTCGAACATCGGCCCGCCGCGCACCGCGGTGGGCTCGTTCGGGTTGCCGGCGAAGCCCACCGCGATGGTGCCGCCTTGCATCTCGCGCAGGCGGTCGCGGATGCGTTCAGCCGCGGCGATGCCTTCGCAGGGCGTGATCGCGTGTTCGATGCCCGGCAGCTTCTTGAGGAAGCGGCCGCCTGTGGCGATCACCAGCGCATCGTTCGTGACGTCGCCCTGGCTGGTGTGCACGGTGCGCCCGCCATCGGCCAGGCCGGTGACGGCTGCCGCGTGGAAGTCCACGTCCATGCGCCGAAGGAAGTTGTCCAGCGGCACCACCAGGTCGGCCCGTGTGCGCAGGCCACTGGGGATCCAGATGATGCCGGGCAGGTAGTGCAACTCGGCGCGTGGTGCCACGAGCGTGATCCGTGCGTCGCTGTCACGTCGACGCAGTTCTCGCACCGTGGACAGCGCACCGAAGCCCGCGCCCAGCACGGTGATGCAAGCCGGGTCGCTGCGCGATGTCATGTGGCGCTCACCGCGTGGCCGGCTGTGCCTTCAGTGCCGTTCTCCAGGCGCCCAACCACTCGTTGCAAGGCGGCCGTCGCCATCTCGCAGGCCGCGTGCACGGCGGCGTTGTCGGTGGCTGCCGCGATGACGGCTGGGTCCTGCAGCGCGATGCGCGTCACGCCGGGGCGGGCCTCGGAGACGCCACAGCCGCAGGGCAGCATCGCGCCCATGTCGGGCTCGGCGCTGAGGATGGCGTGGGCCACCTTGGGGCTGCAGATGCCCAGCAACTTCTGCGGGTGGCTGTCCAGCCCCAGCTTGGCCTTGAGGGTGGCCTGCACGTCGACCTCGCTGACGATGCCCATCTGCTCGGCAGCGAGCGCGGCTCGCAAGGTCTCGATGGCGATGGGCAGTGGCTGTCTCAGGTCGATGGTGAGGGCGTAGGTGGTGGTCATGGGCTCGGCAATCGGTGTTGGGGCGGTGTTGGGGTGAAGGTCAGAACAGATCAGGCGGGCTCGGCGACTGGCAGCTCAAGCACCCGTGCCAGGAACTCGTCGCGCGTGGCGCCGCCGAACCAGGGGTGCCAGCGCCGTTGTTCGAGCACGTTGGAGACGGCACGCGAGCGTTGGGCGTGGCCGGTGAACAGCAGGGTCTCGGAGGGCCGCCTGAAGACGTCGTTCACGACGCTGTCCCACAGGGCCTCGGGCAGGGCCGGGCGCGGCTGGAAGGGGCAGGCATCCACGGCCAGCAGCCCGCCGCAGAACAGGCGGTCGCGCCACAGGTAGCTCAGGCAACCGGCGGTGTGGCCCGGGGTCTGCAACACCTGGACATGCTCATTGCCGAAAGTCAGGACGGCGTGCCCGGTCTCGCCCGCCGTCGCGGAGGTGGGAAGGTGGTGCTGGATGCGGGGTGCACCCAGCGCGTCCAGCGCGGCGGCCTCGCCGTTCAGCAGTGCATCGTGCTCGTGGGTGCGCAACAGCCAACGCAGGCGCAACTGGTGTTCGTCGAGCATGGCGCCGAGGAGAGGAACGTCGGCGCCGCGCGGGTCGATCAGCACGGCTTCACCGGCATCCAGGTCGGCGAGCAGGTAGCTCACCGCACCGCTGCGCTCGTCGTGCAGGAGTCGGAAGTACATGGATCGCTCCTTGGACGCGCTTCAGTGCTGCAGCTTCAGCACGGCGGCCAGCAGCAGCGCCGCCGCGCAGGCCCATCCGGAGAAGAGGGCGCGCCAGATCCAACGTTGCGGCACGAAGCCCACGCCGCGCACGAAACCCGCGCTCATGGCCCAGAACAGCGCCATCGCCAGGTTGTGGTCGGCCTTGCCGGCCGCATCGGCCATCACCGGGGGATACAGCGTGCCGCCCACCATGATCAACAGGGCCACCGCCAGGCTGGGCCACTGGATGCGGGGTGGTGCTGGCGGGGACATTGGCACAGGCACGGTGCTCATTGCACGGCTCCGTCATCACCATCGCGGGCGGCTTGCGCGCGGGCCGCTTCGTTTTCGCCCCACATCGCATTCATCACGGCCAGCAACACCGCAAAGCCGACGCCAAGCATCCAGGCGAAGTACCACATGGCAGGTTCCTTTCAGGCAGCGGCGTCGTCGCCGATGAGGATCCGCGTGTCGCCCGCATAGCGGTGCGGCGGGATCTCGAGGTTGGTCGGGGCCGGCTTGTTCTTGAACACGCGGCCGGCGCCGTCGAAGGTGGAGCCATGGCAGGGGCAGAAGAAGCCGCCCGGCCAGTCGGCTGGCAGGCTGGGGTTGTTGCCGCCCTTGGGGGCGTCGCTGGGCGAGCAGCCCAGGTGGGTGCAGATGCCGATGGCGACGAAGACCTCAGGCTTGATGGCCCGGGCCGCGTTCTTCGCATAGTTCGGTTGCTGTTCTTTCGTGGACTGGGGATCCACGAGTTCGGCGTCATGGCCTTGCAGCGCGGCCAGCATTTCCGGCGTTCGGCACACCACCCAGACGGGCTTGCCGCGCCACTCGACGGTCTTCACGCCACCGGGGGGAATGTCCGAGATGTCCACCTCCACCGGGCCGCCGGCGGCCTTGGCGCGCTCGCTGGGCGCAAAGGTCGACACGAAGGGCACGGCGGTGGCCAGGGCCGCCGCACCGCCGGCCACACCCGTGGCGATGAGCCACAAGCGCTTGTCCGGGTCGTGCGGCGTGGCGTTGACAGACGGGCAGGTGATGGGCAGGGTGGGGTTCATGATGGGTTCCTTGTTGCAGGCTCAGGCTCAGCCTGAGATCAATATGCCGTGTGTTCGTTGGCGCGTATGTGCGCCAGGGTGACCTTGCCGCGCATCACGCGGTAGGCCCATGAGGTGTAGAACACGATCAGCGGCATGAAGATCAGCGTGGCCCAGAACATCAGGCCCAGCGTCAGGTGGCTGGAGACGCTGTCCCACACCGTCAGGCTGGCGTTGGGCTGGCTCGACGACGGCATCACGAAGGGGAACATCGCCGCGCCGGCCGTGCCGATCACGCCCACGATGGCCAGCGCCGAAGCCACGAAGGCGCTGAGCGTGCGGCGCGCCAGCACCAGGGCGGCGGCGGTCAGGGCGCCGGCAACGCCGATCGCCGGCAACAGCCACAGCAGCGGCTGCTTGCCGTAGTTGATCCACCAGCCATCGGCGCTGCGCGCCACGGTCTTGGCCAGCGGGTCGGGCAGGGCGCCCGGGTCAATGGCCGAGGTGATGACGAAACCCTCGATGCCGCCGAACTTCAGCCACACGCCGGCGCCGACGAAGGCCAGCACCATGACGGCCGCCGCGCCCACCGCACCGCGAATGGCGCGCCGCTGGATGTCGCCCTCGGTGCGATGCGCCAGGTACATGCCGCCGTGCATCGTGATCATGGCGCTGCTCACCACGCCGGCCAGCAGCGCGAAGGGGTTGAGCAGTTGCCAGAACGTGCCGGTGTAGGTGCTGATCAGGTAGTCGTCGAAGCCGAAGGGAACGCCTTGCAGCAGGTTGCCGAAGGCCACACCGAAGATCAGCGGCGGCACGGCACCACCGATGAACAGGCCCCAGTCCCAGGTGCTGCGCCAGGTGGCGTTGTGGATCTTGCTGCGGTAGTCGAAGCCCACGGGCCGGAAGAACAGCGCCCACAGCACGGCCAGCATGGCCCAGTAGAAGCCGCTGAAGGCGGTGGCATAGACCAGCGGCCAGGCCGCGAAGATGGCGCCACCACCGGTGATGAACCAGACCTGGTTGCCGTCCCAGTGCGGGCCGACGGTGTTGATGACGACGCGGCGTTCGTCGTCACCCTTGCCGACGAAGGGCAGCAGCGTGCCCACGCCCATGTCGTGGCCGTCCATGATGGCAAAGCCGACGAGCAGCACGCCCACCAGCAGCCACCAGATGATCTTGAGGGTCGGATAGTCGATCATGTTGTGTCCCGTTGGCTTCAGGCGTGCTGAGGCTCGAACTGGTAGCGACCCGTTCCGAGTGACCCCGGACCCTGGCGCGCAAACTTCTGCATCAGGTAGATCTCAACAATCAGCAGCACGGTGTAGAAGCCGATGAAGCCAGCCAGCGAGCCGTACAGGCTGTTGACGCTGAGCGTGGACACGCTCATGTGCGTGGGCAGCACGCCGTAGATGGTCCACGGCTGGCGGCCGTACTCGGCCACCACCCAGCCCAGTTCACTGGCGATCCAGGGCGCCGGCAGCATCAGCACCGCGGCGCGCAGCAGCCAGGGCCGGGCACGGCATTTGCTCTTGAGCGTGCTCCAGAAGCTCAGGCCGAACAGCAGCAGCATCGCGAAGCCCAGGCCCACCATGATGCGGAAGCTCCAGAACATCGGCGTCACCTTGGGCACGGTGTCGTGCATGGCGCGGTCGATCATCTCGGGCGTGGCGTTGCGTACGTCGGTCGTGTACTTCTTCAGCAGCAGGCCGAAGCCGAGGTCGCCCTTGGTGGCTTCGAGCACACGCTTGGCCTCTTCGTCACCACGGTTCTTGCGCAAGGTTTCCAGCGCGGTCACCGCAGTGATGCCGTTGACGATGCGCTCGCGGTTCTTCGCCTTGATCTCGTGGATGCCGGGGATCTGCTTCGTCACCGAACGGGTGCCGATCAGGCCCATCACCCACGGGATCTCGACGGTCCAGTCGTTCTTCTGCTCGGCCTCGTTGATGCCCGCGATAACGTTGAAGCTGGCCGGCGCGGGCTCGGTCTCCCACATCGCCTCGATGGCGGCCATCTTGGTCTGCTGGGCCTCGCCCACCGTGTAGCCGCTCTCGTCGCCCAGCACGATGACGCTCAGCACGCTGGCCAGGCCGAAGGCCGAAGCCACGCGGAAGCTGCGCTTGGCGAACTCGACGTCGCGACCCTTCAGCAGGTACCAACTCGACACCGACAGCACGAACATCGCGCCCGTCACGTAGCCGGCCGACACCGTGTGCACGAACTTGGCCTGCGCGTCGGGGTTGAACACCACGGCCCAGAAGTCCGTCATCTCCATGCGCATGGTCTGGTAGCTGAACTCGGCGCCCACCGGGTTCTGCATCCAGCCGTTGGCGATCAGGATCCACAGGGCGCTGAGGTTGGTGCCCACGGCCATCAGCGTGGTCACCATCAGGTGCTGCGTCTTCGTCAGCCGGTCCCAGCCGAAGAAGAACAGGCCGATGAAGGTCGATTCGAGGAAGAAGGCCATCAGCCCTTCGATGGCCAGCGGGGCGCCGAAGATGTCGCCCACGTAGTGCGAGTAGTAGGCCCAGTTGGTGCCGAACTGGAACTCCAGCGTGATGCCGGTCGTGACGCCGAGTGCGAAGTTGATGCCGAAGAGCTTGCCCCAGAAGCGGGTCATGTCCTTCCAGACGACCTTGCCCGTCATCACGTAGACGCTCTCCATGATCACCAGCAGCCAGACCATGCCCAGCGTCAGCGGCACGAAGAGGAAGTGGTACATCGCCGTGGCGGCAAACTGCAGGCGCGACAGGTCGACGAGTTGTTCCGAAATCAAGGTTGTGCTCCGCTGGGGACCGAGGGCAGGGGGTTCGCGTCGGCAGACGCTCCGAGATGCGCAGCGGCACGCTCGACATCGATGCCGACCCGTTCGTCCCGCACGAAGGCCCACCACAGTGCGGTCAGCACCACCAACTTCAGCGCGACAGCAATGGCGAGGTGGCGGACAAGACGGTCCTGGGTGGCCTTCATACCGTGATAGGTATCAAGACGCGTGCCACCGGGATGGCGGCCAGAAAGCTGTTCTTAATCAAAGAGTTGCGGTTCAGGCAAGGCCATGTCTGCCAGCGTGCATGGAAACCGGCTCTGCCAGGATGGCGGCGAACTGCCAAAATGACAGCCAACATCAGCGATGGCGTCGGCGAGGTGGGCGGAAAGCCCGCTCAATATATGCATGTGCACTTATATGCAGTGTTGCTGATGTCGCCCCGCCCGAGAGGTCCCCATTGAGGCCCCCTGACGCACCGCTGCCAACCTGAAGAACTGTCACATGTCACTCGATACCGCGATTCACCCAGCATCTCGTCACGGCGCCAGTGGCCAGCGGCGCCGCGCATGGCTTCGCTGGTCGGCGCCGGCAGCCCTTGGCGTGGCGCTGGCGGGCTGCGGCGAGACCGAGGCTTCGACGGACGCGGTGAGCCTGGAGGTGGCGAGGTCCGAGCACGAGGCCGGGAGAGCGGTGCTGATCGACATCCGCGAACCGGAGGATCATGGCACCGGTGTGGCCGCGGGCGCCCGCTTGCTGCCGATGCGTCAGTTGAAGCGCAGACTCAACGAGATCCCCCACAACCCCGAACAGCCGGTGCTGCTCATCTGCAACACGCAGAACCGATCGGGCGCAACCCTGCGGGCGCTGCGCGAGCAGGGGTATGGCCATGTGCGCTACGTGAACGGCGGCATGAGTGAATGGGCTCGCCGCGGCTGGCCGATGGTGAAGCCCCCCGGTGCTCCTGGCGCCTGAGCAACAGCGGACGAGAGATCTGCCCTCATGGACACCCGCACCAATGCCATCCCGATCGATCGACAGGACGGCACGCATCCCCAGGCGCTGGCCTGCGCCGCCTGCGAGGTGCGCAGCCAGGCGCTGTTCGGTGTGCTGGACGACTCGGGTCTGGACCGCATCCACACCCAGATCGCTTCGGTGACCCTGCAGCCAGACGCTCCCGTCTACGAACGCGGCACCGCGGGGCTGGCGGTCTTCACGATCCGCGAAGGTCTGGTGCGCTTCGAGCGCAGCAATGAGCATGGGGATCGCCGCATCGTGCGCATCGCCGGAAGAGGCGACCTTATCGGGCAGGAGGCGCTGCTGAATCGACCCTATGGGGACGACGCCGTGGCGTGCACGGAGGTGCAGCTGTGTCGCATACCGCGCGCGCTGATCGACCAGCTCGCACAAGGCCGCGATGAGCTTCCGCGCGAGCTGATGCTGCGCTGGCAGCGGGCGCTGGACGCGGCTGAAGCCTGGGTGTCGGACCTGTCCACTGGGCCAGCGCGTCGCCGACTGCTGTACCTGCTGCGGCGCCTGGCCGAGCATGCTGGAGCCGACGACACCATCTGGCTGCCCAGGCGCGAGGAGATCGGAGCGATGCTGGACATGACGATCGAAACCGCCAGCCGTCTGGTCAGTGCCCTGCGTCGCGAGGGCGTGCTCACGCTGTTGCCGGGCCGCAGTGCAGCGCTAGACCGCGGTGCCCTTCGCAAGGCGCTGCTGGCCGAGGGCGCGGCGTGATCGCTCAACCACCCGTGCAGGACGTCTGACGCATGGCCACCGTCCTGCCCGAGCTCGTGTCCTACCTGGAAGGACTGCCCGAGCCGCACATCCTGTTCGATCGCCAATACCGGATCCTCGCGGCCAACGCGGCCTACCGGCGCCAGTTCAGCCCGCAGACCTCGGTGGTCGGGCGCACCTGCTACGAGGTGTCTCACCACTTCAGCGTGCCTTGTGACCAGGCCGGTGAGAGCTGCCCGCTGGCGCGATCTCGGGAGTCCGGCCAGCGCGAACGGGTGCTGCACCTGCACCACACGCCGCAGGGTGAGTCCTACGTCAACATCGAACTGGTACCGCTGCGCGATGCCAGTGGCGAGCAGGCCTACTTCATCGAGAAGATGGAGCCCTTGCGGGTGGCGCAAGGGCAGCCGGCCGCGCAAGGCCTGATCGGGCGGTCGCCTGCGTTCCAGCGCATGCTGGAGCTGGTGTCGCGGGTGGGGCCTTCGCAGGCCAGCGTGGAGGGTTGGCCGAGATTCAGGAAATTTCCTCCAAAAAGTGACCTAAGCCGCTGATTCAAAAAGACTTTTTGACATCAAAAGTCTTGGCCGTATCAGCGCCATCACTTCGTTGCGGTCCCAACTCACGCAGAGGCCTTCTTCTTCGTGCCTTTGGGCTGGGGTGCCGTTGCCGCAAGCCGATCGACCAATCCCTGCACCGTCTGAGCTTCAACGCGGTAACGCGTCGCCTCCTGTTGACTCGTCAGGAGCTGTTCGCGCATGCCGCCCAGTTCGTGTTCAAGAGCTTGGCGCGCCTGCAGTAGCTCCTTCTCCGAGGTCATCGAGGTTTCGAGCCTCGACTGCAACCGCGCGGTCGCCTCGGCGTGCTCAAGCGCTGCCTGTCGATCACGCGCCTCGATTGCCGCAAGCTGCGCGCGCAGCGTCTCCACCTGCTTGTCGGCCTTCGCTCGCGCTTGGCGCTCTTGCTCGATCTCGATCAGGGCGCGCTTGTCGGCTGCCGCGGCGCGGCGGTCGGCCGCTTCAACGGCCTCACGCGCTTTGGCCAAGTCGGCGCTGAACCCCTCCTGCTGCCGCTGCTGCAGCGCGCGGGATTGCTCAAGCTGGGCCTGCAGTTCCTGCATCCTCGCCACCGCGCCGGCGTGGGCGCGTCGTTCGGCTTCCAGTTCGACTCGCAGCTGATTCGCCGCCTCGTGTGCCGCGCGCAGCTCGGCACGCAGTTGCTCGACGGCGATCTGCGCCTGGGCGGCCTCCCGTTCGGCGGACTCTTGCCCGTGCATGGCACGTTCCCGGTCAGCCTGCAGGTCGACGCGAATGGCCGCCAACTCGCCGCGGGCGGCCTCGCTCGCCTGGCGCCAGATTCCGGCAATTGCCTCGGCCGCGACCGCCTTGATCTCCGGCGGCAAGTCCGGGTGGTCGACCTCGATGCGCGCCTTGCTTCGCAGATCGTCCCAGAACTTGGCCAGTGCCTCCGCCGGCGTGCTCATCGTGCCCTTGCGGACGTACTGGTAGAGCTTGTTCGTCGTGGGCGTGATCCCGAAGCGAAAGAACAGCAGCGCGCAGACCTCGCGATACAGGGCCTTCGTGTCGTTGAAGCGGGCCTTCAGCGCCTCGACCTCGTTCAGGATCTCGTTCTCGGTGCTCATTTGTTTGATACTACAACGTAATACGTTGATGATCTAGATGTTTCTACTGCACGTTCGACATTATCATCATAGTGTCAAATGAACTGCGATCCCGCCCGAAACCGGATGAGCGAGACCGATCTGAGCCCGATTGGCCCCACCACGACCGCCGTTCAGCCGATGGTGCCGGCGCCGCTCGAGGACGTGGTCATCGTCGACGCGCTGTCGGGCCGACTGGGCACGAATCGCACCGCTGGTCGACGCCAGATCGCCGCCGACACCGACCGCGATGCCGTGCTTGCATGGCTGGCGCGCTGCGCCGACAGTCCGAACACGCTCGCCAACAGCCGCCGCGAGGCCGAGCGTCTGTTGCTGTGGGCGATGTTCCAGGCCGGCAAGCCGCTGTCCTCGCTGACCCACGAAGACCTGCTGCTGTACCAGCGCTTTCTGGCCGATCCGCAGCCGACGGAGCGCTGGGTGATGGCATCGCGCCGGAAACTCCCTCGCCGGCACCCCGATTGGCGCCCCTTCGCCGGGCCGCTGTCGGGCGCCAGCGTGCGCCAGGCACTGGTGGTCGTGAACTCGCTGTTCTCGTGGCTCGTGCAGGCCGGGTATCTCGCGGGCAATCCGTTGGCACTGGCAAGGCAACGACGGGCACGGTCCGCGCCGCGGATCGTTCGCTACCTGGACGAGGAACTCTGGGGGCACGTCAAGGACACCATCATCGCCATGCCCACCGCCACGGCACGCGAGCAAGCGACGCGGGCTCGCGCCCGGTGGTTGTTCAGCTTGCTGTTCCTCTGTGGCTTGCGCGTGTCGGAGGTGGCCAACAACACGATGGGCAGCTTCTTCTGCCGCACCGACAAAGCCGGCGAGCCGCGCTGGTGGATCGAGGTGCTTGGCAAGGGCACCAAGACCCGGCTCGTTCCGGCCACGAGCGAACTGATGGTGGAACTCGCCCGCTACCGCACGAGCCTCGGTCTCGCGCCGATCCCCCGCGAGCACGAAGCCACGCCGTTGCTGCTGCCGGTGTGGTGGCGCGCAGCACCTCACGCGGCGTCGGCGCGGGGCGTGTCGGCACCGCTGACCCGCGCCGCCATTCACGAGGCGGTCAAGCTTGTCTTCGAACTGGCAGCGCAGCGCGCGTTGGCTCAGGGCGAGGCCTATGCGGCCCATGCCGCGCGGCTGCGCGCAGCCTCCGCGCACTGGCTGCGCCACACCGCCGGCTCACGCATGGCCGACGACATCGACCTGCGGCATGTTCGCGACACGCTGGGGCATGCCTCCATCGCCACCACCAGTATCTATCTGCACTCCGACGATGATCGACGGCATGGCGCTGTCGAAGGCGCTCACCGCCTGGGCTGGGATTGAGCTGCTGAGGGCCGCTACCAGTTCCAGATCTCCGGGTTCACGTAGCTGAACTCGTTGGGCACATCCAGGCAGGAGTACGAGAACGACAGGCTCACCTCCAGCGCCGCGACCTGGTGCCACCAACCGAGCGGCAGGAACACCGTGTCGCCCGGCTCAGCCACGACCTCGAGCACCGTGACTTTGCTGAAACGCGGGTAGCGATTCAGGTCCGGCCGGTCGATGTCGATCGGGCTGTACACGCGGGCGTAGTTGTACAGGTTGGGCGTTTCCATCGGCGAGATGAAGCGCCAGCGCTTGCGTCCCACCACCTGCGTGTGAAGCAGCATCAGCGAGTCGTGGTGCAGCGGCGTCACCGTGCCGCCAGGGCCGAACCAGAACGATGACCGGGCCGCCAGTTCGGCGCGGTTGCAGAAGTCGGGCAAGCTACCGATGTCCTCCAGCAGCGGCGCGAACTCTGGACGCCGCAACGCTTCGTTGTTGGCTGTCAGGTAGTAGTCGTTGGTGATCCCACCGGCCAGCACCCGATCGACGAAGTCGGCCAAGCGCAACTGGCGGCGGTGGTCGAGCTTGTTCTCCTCGTAGCGCGGGTCGGCGCCGCGTTCGGCCTGGATCTCAACGTCCAGGTGCCCGAAGCGCTGCTTCAGATCCTGCGGCGACCACCGCTGCATCGCCGGCCAATCCTCGGCGACACCGGTGAGCACCAGCGGCCTGGAACCGCGCACGAAGCGCTCGACGAACTCTTCCTTCGAGACCGAGTGGCGTCGCTCGACGACCGCGTAGTTCGGATCGCTGTTCCAAAGCTTTTGCTGGTTGGCCATCACCGATTCGAGCTTGCGGTACAGCTGCTGGTGCTTTCGGGCGGCCCTGAAGGCGGGATCCACCTCCATCTGCGCCACTGCCGCCTGGCATTCGGTTCGGGCGAGCCCGGCTGCAACCATCGTCTCGACCATGGATTCCGGCGTGCAGTCTCGCAGCCGGTTCTCAGCGATCCACAGGCGCCAGTTGTCGTCGAGAGGAACCTTCGGGCGATCGAGTGGAGAAGGGGCTTGCCGAGTCAAAGGTCTGTCCATGGGGGGCACTCGATGTGGATTGTCGTCAGGCTGCCGCCGGCGATACCGTAGCGGCTCGACCCGGCTCGCCGCGCAGGCGCTTGCGCCAAGGCACCTCCACGTACTGGTAGACGAGAAGCGAGGCGCCGACGGTCGCCAGGAGGAAGAGAAGGTGAACGAGCGGCGTGCCGTACGCTCCGACAAAGCCCATGCGCAGAAACGTCGTCACCGACCAGTGAATGATGTACAGCGCGTAGCTTGCCTCGCCAAGCAAGACCATCCAGCGGTGCTCCAACCATCCATGCAAGATCGTCGGACCGGACGCCACAGCGAGAATGATGGCGGTAAAGGGCAAGATGAACACCGCGTACTTGACCGCAACGTCGAGCAGCCACAGCCACTGGCTGGGTCCGGTGTAGTCTGGGCTACAGATGCGCACGCACACCACCAGCAGGCTGAGCGCGATGACCGCATCACGGCGGCGGCCGGCGTTGCTCGCGCCGACGGCGAAGATCCCGGCTACCGCGCCGCGCCGCAAGAAGAACTGCCCAGCGATGCACCCGGCCATGAACTCGCTGTAGCGAAGCAAGGGGTTGTAGACGAGCACGATGTACTGCGCCTCCCCGCCGACACGCCAGACGTAGTTCAAGAGGTAGATCACGCCTGCATAGAGGGCCACGCCGCCGAGCAGCACGGCGGCGAACAGCATGGCCAGGCGCGCCGTCGTGCGGATGCGCGTGCACAGCCATGCGCACACGAAAGGAAAGGTGGCGTAGAAGAAGAATTCGGCCGCCACGCTCCAGGCGGGCGTGTTCCAGAACATTGCGAAGGGCACCGCCGGAACCCAGGCCTGCAGGCCAACGAGGTTGATGAGCCAGGACGCCCAGTAGGTCTGCCCGGCCGCAGCCAGTTGCCCGGCCTGCAGGCGCTCGATCAGGTGCCAGGGCGTGTCCAGCAGCAGTCCGAGCAGGTAGACGGGATAGATGCGCGCCAAGCGATAGCGCTGGAAGCGCCAGAACAAAGCGTCGACTACGCCATCGGCGAACCACTCGCGGTAGCGGTAGGTGAGGATGAAACCGCTGAGCACGAAGAAGAACGTCACCCCGTACTGGCCGCCGATGATGCCGCGCATCAGCCACGCGGGCAGCGGCCCCAGCAGGTCGCGGTAGTGCAGCACCAGCACCGCGAAGGCCGCCACGAAGCGCAGACTCGTTAGCGCCGCGAGATGGTCTCGCGAAGCATGACTTTCGGACGAGCCCTGGTTCATTGCGCCGAGAGGCGCCAGATTTCCTCGCCGCCGCGTTTGCCGCTCGTCATGACGTACAGGGCATCGGGACCCTGCGCCACGGCCTTGAACCCGACGCCGAGCCTTTGCACGATCGGCGTGGACTGGACGACGCGACCTTGAGAGTCGAACTTCACCAGGTCGAGCCGCTGGGCCTTGTCGAAAGCCACCACGAAAGCGTTGCGCCACTCGCGCCACATTGGATCGCGCAGCCGTTCGACGGCCGTCACGCCCTCGCCGGCCTTGCCGCCGCGCCAGCCGCGGTCGGCCGCTCCGGCGTCGCTGGTCGCCTCGCAGTAGCCGGACTCCGCCGCCGAGCACCGCGGGTCCCAACCCGCGTTCGCGCCGGTCTGAAGCCAGATGAGATCGTCCGGACGCGATCCTCGGCGCTGGGCCACCAGCAAGGTCTCGGTGTTCGGATGAAAGGCCAGTGCGACGGGATCGCGAACCCCATACGCGTAGATCCGCCCGTCGAAGCCGGCCGGGGGACGATTTGACGGCGCTGCCTTGCCCTCGCGGTCGATGCGCAGCACCTTGCCCGTCAGTTGAGACGGCGACTGGGGTGTCGTCGCGGCCCGGCCGTCACCCAGGCCGACGTACAGGAAGCCGTCGGGGCCGAAGCGCAGGCCGCCTCCGACCTGGGGCGCGCCTCGTGCGGCAGGTGGGTCTGCGACGACGATCAGGATCTCGCGGCGGTCGATGACCTTGGCCGATGTTTCGTCCAGGGTCAACCGAACCACCCGGCCAGCATCCACTCCGTCGGCGACCGTTTTCACAAAGATGAAGACGAAGCGATTGCGTGTGAAGTCCGGGTCCACCGCCACGGACAGCATGCCAAGAGATCCGCCGGCGGCGAGTTCCTTCGGCGCGAACAGCGGCGCGGCGGGTTGCCCAGGCCGCTGAACAAACAGGCCTTGCAGTCGCTCCGTGTAGAAGAGGATGCCATCCGAACTGAACGCCATGTCGGTCGGCGCAGCGAGCCCCGAGGCAATGGTCTGGCGGAGGACCGAGGGCATTGCCAGACCTGCACCCGCGAGGGGCAACTTCGTCGAGCCCGCGGTCGGCGCACGCGTTGGCGTTTCGTCGTTCGTGGCCGGAGGGATCGACTGCAAGACCGGCACGTCGGCGGGTGCGGGCGTCGGCAGCGCCAGAGCAGTGCTTGCTTGCGGATCTTCGCTGACACTTTGGGTTTGCGCGGCAACAGGCTCCGGCGCAGCAGGGCCAGAAGGCGAATCGCCGCTTCCGCAAGCGGACAGGGTGGCGAGGGTGGCAATCCATGCGAGACGCCGCATATATGCTCCTGTATTCATTGCTGGCCTCACCGGGTTCCACGGCCCCCTAAGGGAGACCGGCTTGGACGCGTTCGCGTGGTCCCGTCAGACGAGAGTGATGGACCAGCGCCCGCCTGACATCAGCGGGCGCCCTGGAGCCATGCCCATCAGTTAGTCGGCGCTTGTTTGAGGATTGCGCCGCGAGGCCGGCGAAGGCCCGGGAGCAGCAAGTTGTCCAAGTACATGGGATCGTGAAAGTCGTCCCATGCGGACTTGCCGTTGTATGCAGAGATGAGTTCCCACATCGACTTCGACCCGCGTACTTTTGCGCCCACAAACTCGTTGGCGCGCAATGCATCGATCGGAAACAGGGGCGATACATCCAGCGGCGAAGATCGTCCGCAGACCTTCCACTTGCCGGAGTCCAGCAAGTCGCGCGTGGTCAGTTGCACGCTGAGCAACCGGCCAGCCGAGGGCAAGTACGAGCCAACCTTTGCCTCATCCTCCAGCAAGTCAACGAAGAAGGCGCACAGCACGCTGTTCAAGCAATCCGGCTCCTCGCTGATGACCTGACCAACGCCGACAACTCCTTCAGCTGTCGGGATCGGTACAGCAAAGACGTCTCCTACTGTGATCTGCTGTCGCCTCTTAGCCACTACTCGCTCCCGCCATGCTTCCTAAAGTTCGCGTCCGACATCTGATGTCTCTTGTTCGCGAGCGTCCCGCCCTCTTTCTTGATCCCGCCTTGCGCTCGGATCGCGCTCTCTTCTAGCACATCCAACTTCTTCCCCGCAGGTGCTCGCCCGAGAATCTCGAAGTCATGCTCGGTACCGAGATTGCGATCATGCTCCGATTGCCTAGCTTCGTAGCGCTTCTGCGACTTTGCCTGTCCAACATACTTCTCCCCGGTCTTCGCGTTGGTGCGCAGGTAGACCACGCCCTTCTCTGCGGCTGCTCCTGCCTCGACGCCCCGCTCCGCGAGCCTAGCAGCGCCGGCAGCATGATCGGCCGCCTTGAGCCCTTCGACAACCTTCTCCGCGGTCCGAAGCGTCTTCAGGGCCTGTCCCGTTCCCGGGACCGGACTGAAGACGCCGACGGCGCTCATTCCGAGATCGAACGCCGCTGCACCAACGCCCGCGCCCGAATAGATCGCCACTCCGAGTTTCACCGCATCAATCGCGAAGAACGCGAGGTCGACCGGCGTATGCCCATCCGGATCGACATACCGATACGGGTTGTTGTTCGCGTAGGCGTACCGGTTCAGGCTGTGCAGGTCGCTCGGGTCAGCCTCCTGCGGATCGATCGACAGGAAGCGCGCCGCCAGCGGGTTGTAGTAGCGCCCGCCCATGTAGATCAGGTCGGACTTGTCCTGCGTCTTGCCCGCAAACGCGCGGTTCGTGTAGGCGGTGCCAGTGCCGTTGAGCTGCAGCCCGTAAGGCTGGTAGTTCTCCTTGAACAGCAAGCCACCACCCGCCCAGGTCGACGAGATCGGCGACCCGTTGGCGTCCGGCTGCAGGAACATCCACGAGGGCGTCAGCAGCGTACTGCCGAGGAACTCCGTGCGCTGCTCGGCGACCTCCTTGCCCGCCAGGTGCATGTGCTCCTTGAGGGCGTCGTAGAAGCCGCTCTGCTTGCGCCACTCCGCCAGCAGCAGACCGTGCGCCGAGCGGAACTCGTAGGTCGTCACGCCGGCATAGCTGGTCCGCACACGCGTGTTCGTGCCGTCGTACGCAAAGGCTCGCCCGCTCGACGTAGAGACGATGTTGCTCGCGTTGTCGAACGTGTACGTGTCGCTGGCCGCGGAAACGGCGTTGCCGTAGACGTCGTAGGAGATGGCGTACGCGGAGGTGCCACCGCTCGGCCCGAAGTTGCGCTCGACGCTGGAAAGCCTGTTCTGCGCGTCGTACGAATTGGTTCGCGTTTCGCTGCCAAGCACCTGGCTCAGCACGTTGCCGCGGCCGTCATAGGTCACGGAGCCCGTGCCCCACGGACCCGTGGTGGTCGTCAGGCGGTTGATGCCGTCGAAGGCCAGCGTGCGGTTGTAGGACGCGTCCACGCTGTCCGCGATGTTGTAGACATTGCCCGCCACGTCGTAGGACAAGGTACTCGCGATGCGGCTGACGCCGTCGCCGGTCTTGACCGTGATGGTGTTCAGCCACTCGCGCGTGTTCTGCCCGTAGGTCACGCGCGAGCCACCGGCGTACGCGATGTCGTAGACCTGCCCGTTTGGCCAGAACGAGGCTGCCAACATTGACCCGGCGGGAACTGCGATGTTGGTAGGCCGCCCCAGCGCATTGGGGCTGAACGTCACGGTCCGGTTCAGCACCGGATAGACGATCGATGCCAACTGGTCGTTCGCGTTGTAGTTGTAGGTTGCCGCGAGCGTCAGCCCATCGACGACCAGCGACTCCGTCGTCAGGTTCTGGTTGCTGTCATAGCCGTAGGTCCGTGTGGCGACCGCGTTGGTGACCGTGCGGAGTTTGTCGGTTCGCCAGTAGACGTTGGTCACTTGCGATGGTGAACCACCGGGATACGTAACCCGCCACAACCGGTTGCGGCCGTCGTAGTCGAAGGTCGTGGTGCCGGAGGATCCGACCTGCTTGGTCGTCATGTTCCCGACCGCATCACGACCGTAGGTCGTCGTGCCGACCTCGGGCTGGACGGTGGAGGTCAGGAAGTAGCTGGTGTTGTAGTTGAACTGACGCGTCACGCCGCTCTGGGTGGCACTGGTCACCAGCCCTCGGCCATTGCGGGCGATGCTCACGCTCGCGGCGGCCACGGGCGCCGCGATGTTCATGACCAGCGGCTTGTCCGGGTCCCCGTAGGCCCTGTACGAATGCGTGGTGATGAAGTTCCGCTCGTCCCGAACCGCGAGGGTCGGCGTCCCGCCGGAAGACGAGTAGGTGAAGGTTCGGTAGCTCGCATCCGTGTTGTGCGTGATGCGGGTCACGCGGTTCAGGACGTCGTATAGGAAGTTGTGGCCGACGGTCGGGAATCCGATGATCGAGCCGAAGGTCTTGCGGCCCAGACTGTCGTAGCTTGAGGCGATGGCCTGGCCGCCGGTCGTGATGTTGGTGACCCGCCCGAAGCCGTTGAGCGTGATGACCTGTTGCAGCGAGCCTCGCGTGGCCGTCTTGCTCGTGGCCGTGTACGAGATCGTGGTCGGGTTGCCAGCCGGCGGCGTGATGTTGGTGACGCGGTTCAGGCCGTCGTACTGGAACGAAGTTGTCTGCAGTTCGCCATTTCGCTCCCAGGTGACGTTGCCGGCATCGCTGACGGCGCGCGTGATGTTCACGCCCTCGGGATGCGACTCGCTCTGCGGGATGCCGCGGAAGTAGTTGCTGAAGGTCGACGTGAAGCTGCGGGCGTTCGTCGTTGTCTGGATGTCACCGTTGGCGTAGCGCGTGAAGCCGGTGTTGACGCCATCGCGCGACTCGGACAGCAGGTTGCCGTTGGCGTCCCACCCGCGAACGACCGATCCGACCCCCAC
>WBZM01000748.1_pt1 | contig 40183 bp, 38 predicted proteins | sample 5204271 | NCBI WGS metagenome assembly WBZM01 (sample SAMN12344346, study PRJNA552823) | activated sludge metagenome | biome: Activated sludge suspended growth; feature: Nitrification reactor; material: Wastewater; isolation source: activated sludge from nitrification reactor of wastewater... | reverse complement strand
CCGACCACAGCGACACCAATTTTACTCTCGTAGGTAGCTTTAACTTGCTTCAATTCATCATTATGTAATTTTTGATTTCGTTTAATTTCGGCGTTTTTTCTTTTTTCACTTTGTACCTCTCGGCTTTCATATTCCTCACGAAGATCTGTCAACTTATTGGTATCACTAGCCCTTTCAGCTCGAGAAATTGTCATTATTCCCTCCTGGAATATTTAGAGCGTACTTGAAGTATCCCAGCACGCTCTTACATTTTATAAGACTTTAATAATTTATGTCTTAATTTCTAAGAAATATGAGAAAATATAGACTAGACTCTTACCGTTCAAACACTTTATGATAGAACTGCTGTTTGGTTCTCATCGCGGCCAGATCTCTCTTTGCTTTGTCGCTGGCCTTTTGTCTTTCTCTCTGGAGGTCTTCCTCATTCTTCAAGGCAATTAATTGTTCATTCAGTTCCGAGAACCAACGATTGTAATTTATATGTTTTCTTTGAAATTCCTTTGAGTATTTTATAATTTCAGAAAGTGATTGATTCATCGTTTTAGCATATTCTGACAAATGAGGTTCTAGAGGAATAAGCCTCAGAGAGCTAAAACTATAATTGGAGAAGCCCTCAGGCACCAAAAAGACCTCAAATCCTTCAGTAATTTTCATGTTTGAACTGGCTGTTGAATAGGGGGCTGAATTACCCAGGACTATCTCAGCCACTCCCTCCATGGTTCTAATCAAATAGTTTTCAGGATTTCGTCTAATCAAGTACTCTCCTTTTAACAACGAAATGGTGTTACTTTCTATATGTAATTCCATTGCAGAAAGATTCTTGACAACCATTGAGCCTTCAAGGAAATAAATTTTGTTTTTCTCTAATTTAAGAATTGTTTGTTTCCCAAGAAAAAATTTACTCTCACCCATTTGAACTTGTGACGTTTTATTCACCGTACCTAAATAGCAATTTTCAGAATGCGACTTCAAACAACCCCGAGGCGATTCAACATTGGCCACTGCACTCAAAAAAAAGAAGTTTATAACGATACTTAAGTTCCCTATTTTTTTCATGTTATTCATTTAAGTTTGAAAGAAGCCTTTTTGCCTCTCCGGTTAAAGCACTGTCATGAAATTGAGCTATGATGATTTTGTAGATAGACTCAGCTTCATTCACCTGTTCTGATTTCTCGCTAATACTCCCAAGTCGAAGCAAGGAATAGCCCGTCATAATATGCTCAGGATACAAATTAATAAGTTGATTAATTTTCTCTACAGATTTCTCATACTGCTTATTCAAGAAATAAGACTCGGATAAAAAAAATAGTACTTCAGGCTTAACAATAAATGTTTTTTCCTGACCTAAAATACGTTCTCCTAATTCAATTACTTTACTATATTTTTTTTCTCGAAAAAGACTTCGCAACTCTTCTATACGTAGAAGTGAAAAATCAAGTTTGCGAACTGACGCAGGAGTCCTCAATCCTTGTTTAATATGGTTTTTTAACAAGGAATTATTCGTTAATCGACTATCCTGATCTAACAAGCTGAGCACCTGTTGATTCATTTTTTCATTTTCCAGAGATGAAATTTTAGTTTCGAACTCTTTGAGCTCTAACTGATTTTTTAAAATTTGAATCTGTTCCTTATCTCCAGATTTTTCCGCAAAAAAAACTTCAAATTTCTGAAAACTCCAGCTCAGACCTAAGAATAAAAGGGTAGAAAATTGAATGAAAATTCCCAATGGAACACGCATACCCACTTATCGGAAAATATATTTAAACTTTAAGGGTCATGACCTTTGTATCATCTTGAGACGTTACTTCATTTGCTCTAACATCTCTTGAATTTTAGGATAGACATTCTTAAAAGGCTCTCTGCTGTAATAATCTTTTTTACCATTAAAATAAGACTTTAAGTTGATATCTGGATTGACCATATTTTGATAAATTAAATCCTCACACATAATAAAAACCGCAGATAAAGGGGCAATTTTTTGCGCCGTCAACTCCATAGGAAAGCCCTGCCCATCTGGTTTTTCATGATGCTGTCTAATAATGACATCCACATCTGGAGGGCAAAGAGGCCAGTCTAAAACTAAATTTGCTGCATCTACAGGATGATTGAAAAGCCTATTCCCTTCTGGTGTGATTTTAAGTGAAGAAAAGTCATTAGCCATTAATAAAGTTTGCTTATCAGCAAAAAGATCTTCATCCAATAAAAAATCGTGCAATAAGGCAGCAAAAGTTAATTTTTCAATCGTTTTATCTGACTCCCATTTTAACCTCTTAATCACATCAGTTAGCATGATCGATAAAATAATTAAATGTGACGTCAGCTTAAAGTTTTTCTTATTTTTCAACAATTCATTTAGCCTGTCGAAAGTGCTCTCTGTCTTAAGTATATTTATAACTGCCGAAATATTTTCTTGAGCAAATTTTATAATTTCAGGAGTCCACCCAAAAATAGACGTGGCCCGCTGAACCAGTGACAAATCATTAGACAATAGATCTATCTTTTCTTGGCTTTTGGCTTTTTCCCATGCCATTTTAGATAAAACAACTTTTTTAAAATCATTCAAGAAGCTATTAAACTCATCCTTAATAACAAATAGAGAATCCACATTTTTTTTAACAAATCTTTCTTTGTCTTCCAATTTAAATTCGTTATCATTATGTGACACCTTAATAAACTTATCCTTGGAAATTTTCAGGTACAAAGAACAATTTACTTTTCTTAAATGCAATAAAATATCTAAATTAACTGGAATATAATTTTGATGTTTGGGTTCACTTGCCAAAATGACATTTTGGGATTTTTTAATTGAAATCTGCTTTATCTTATTAAAAATAGCTTTGTCAGAAAATGGTTTATCTATATGATGAAAATGATCATCATTTGCAAACTCCTTATGTTTCTTAGGGTCTTCGGAGCTTACAAGAATAAAATCCAAGTTCTTATGGGTTTTTCTCACTTCTGAAAAGAAAGTGCCGCCGTTCATTTTAGGCATATTATAATCGGAAAAAATCATATCCAAATCTAAATTCCTATTGAAGACAGTAAGACCACCCATTCCGTCTATTGCAGTAAGAATTTGAATATCAGGAAACTCCAACGAAATTAATAATTGAAGCAAATCTAAAACATCTGGTTCATCATCGACAAGAAGAATCTTCATAGGGTTATTGTAAAATCATTGAAGTTGAAGGTCCAAGGCATTCTATAACATCTAGACCTAAAGCCTGTCTGTTTTACTTTTGAATGACTCTGGCAAATTTTCTATTATTTCAAGAAATTCATAATAGAACTTTTCAAAAGTTTTACTTTCCATTTTTTTTCTTAATAATGAGTGCAAAAGATCAAGAGAAATAAAGCCGGCCTTATACCCCTTGTATAATTTTTCCCCGATTATAGAACCCAATAAATTTGCACAATGAATATAACTTGTCTTTTTTTGAACTACCATTTTATTTTTATCAAACGAACGTCCTGAAATTTTCATAACTTCTTTTGTTTTTTGGTAAAGTGCTAGTTTTAGAGCCTCTTTATCTGAATCTTGAGATCCAAATTGAATCACTTTCTGCTTTATGTCCTTAATCGTTTCCGTTTTTCTCTTAGGATTTATGAGTTTTGAACCAAAATAACAAACAGCCTCTATCCAAATCAGGCAAACAAAATCTTCTGGTAATTTGTGTGGAACTGATTTAATGCCTATAAATGCAAAATAAATGTACTGCATTGCCAACGCCGCAGCATGATTGATTGTCAACCTCCCCAAATAGCCAATTCCTAAATCAGGAATATAGAAGGACCTTTCCTCCTCAATCAAAATCTCATAAAACTTCAATTCATTTTCACTTTTTGACATCTTGATTTTTCTTAAGAAAGAAAAATCATTTGAAGTATAAACCGACAAATTTTTAGAATCACAAGGTATCTTAAGTTCCCTTGAAATGACTTTGATATATTGATCAACAAAGTCCGTAAAATCAGGATTCTCTGATTCAATTTCAGAATCATACTTCTTTTCTAAAAAGAGCAAATAAGATTGCCATTTTACCCATGGCGGTACATTCAACAAACAAAATTCATTCTCAGTAAATCTTACAAGATCTACATCATCTTCCCTATTTAGATCCATTAATTGAAAATATATTTCATCGATATTTTGAAAGATCTTTAACTTGCTTATCTTACTTTGCTTTTTTCCAAAATTTAGAAACTTTTTAGAGGTTAAATGAGACTCACCATAAATTACAAAAATCGTTTCAGAATTTTTTTCAAGTTCTTGCAAAATAATCCGAGTGGCTACCCTGTCTCTTTTGTAAAGAGAATCTTTAAAGGACATTAGCTTGAGATTATTCAGCGCAATCATTTTTATTTTTTTTTGCTTTGCATATTTAAAAATCTCTTCGTAATGCTCCCAGGGAAATCCCCAATTTTTTTTCCAATTTGTTTTTTTTAAAAACTCCTTGTCGTTTATTTCACCAACTAAGTATTTATCCAAATATTTCTGATGCTGGAAAGAAATGCACTCGATAGCAATTTTAAAATCTAAATTTTTATAATTCTTAATCAATCGTAAGTGTGATTTTTGTGATTGATGAAGAGAATGAAAATCACCCAGAATAATAACTTGCGACTGATTCATTTTTTCAAATAGATCCTCCTTTTTTGAAATTATCCATTTTCGATGACTTTCACTATCATACTTATTACGATAATCCAGAATTTGTTTTCCAAGATTTCCCCATCGTTGTTGAACTTGATGGTAAACATGTTGGTACAATTCTTTTTTAATATTTACCCATTCAACTAATCGTGCCACCCTGCATCTCCAAGCTCACAGCTCAAAAATTATTTCCCCTTATTACCTATTTATGATCTCATTAGGAAATGGAAACAAAAAGAAAAAAATTAATATCCCTTGCCCTTTGCTCTTCATTGTTGTCTGCAGGCCTACATACCTACTTAAGTATTAAGTTTTATGGACTGAGGTATGGCTTTTCTAACAGTAGCCTTTGTAACATAAATGAAAAATTTAATTGCGATGTGGCTTCAACAAGTAGCTTTGCTGATATTTTCAATATCCCCATTGCCTTGTTAGGCCTTCTTACAAATTTAGTTTTGGCCATCTTCATTCTCAACGGATTTCTGAGTTCTAAAGAATCCCATCGTCCTTTTCGTTTTGGCTTTTATCTCGCAAATTTTGTTTTCTTTGTTTCCATTGTTATGGCCGCCATTTCTAGCCTCTATTTATCAAGCTATTGCCCTTTTTGCATTGGAACTTATTTCCTTTCTATGATTTGCCTCATTTCACTTTATTTTACCTTTCCCAAAGATCGTGAACTCAATATTTTCGCGGACATACCTCATCTGTTTAAAGAAAATAAAGCCAGCCTTTATCTTCTGTTCGCTGTTCCTATTCTTGGCTTTTTAATAAATTGGGATGTTCAAAAAAGATTCACCGGCGAAAGGCTCGACTTATTTATTCAAGAAAGTTTACAATCGTGGAAAAATCGAAATCAATTTTCATTTAACCCCACTACGGGATTAATTGCCGGCAATGACAATGCTAAGTTTACCATTGTTGAATTTGCCGACTATTTGTGCCCTCATTGTAAAAATGCAGTGACCTCATTAAAAACATTTATGGCCTCGCATCAAAATGTGAAGTTGATTCACAAACCTTTTCCTCTGGATGGATCTTGCAACCCTGGACTTGCTTCAAATAGTAAAGGCAATGGAATTAGATGCAGACTTTCCTATGCTGCCTATTGCGCAGAAAAAGAATTTAAACAAGGGTGGGATTATCACTACTTTATTTTCGAAAATCAAGAGTCCTTTATCGGATTAGGATCACTCACTGACGTCGATTCCAAGTTATGCAGTTTTAATCAAAAAAACTGTGAAAAATTGAAAAATTGCATGGCCCTAGAGGAAACAGAAAACTGGGTCAAAACAGCAAGTAAAGAAGGCGCAGATGCTCAGGTTGCAGGAACTCCAACCATTTTTATCAATGGGGTCAAATTAGATGGTGGTTCAAATATCATGGTTTTAAAATCACTTTATAAAGAACTTGGATTATAGTCCGATCTTTGAAATAATGAAGTCCATTATTTTTTCTGCTGTATCAGTAATGACAACAAAGCTCGTCATTGCAAGTCCTTGAAAGGTTTCCATAATGAACCAGGTGGTCATTATGGCAACAAATGAGATCCAAAAAGCTCGGATGACGTAGATAGTGCTTCTCGCATCTTCAATAGAAAGATCCCTTTCAATTTTTTCAATCTTTTTTAACATGTATACTAGCTCTTTAAAATGATCTTTAAACCGATCCCTTAGCTCTTGCTGTTTAGCTCTGGTCAATTGCTTAACTCCGGGAAAGGTTTTTTTAGCTTTAATTGCAAATATAAGATCAATAGAATGATTAACGAAGCGTTCTATTTTAACTTTGAATGTGGGATACTCACTTTCCTTACGATAAAAGGCTCTGAGATCTTCTATAGATTTTTCATATTTTTCTTCTGCGACTTGGCTTAAAATTAAATATCTTAACGAATCTGATTTGCCGTAGTCCCCAGGATCGATCCCAAAATCAATGACTTTTTTGATTGGACTCGATGCCGATGCGCCTTCCATTTTTAACTCACCCATATAGTCCCTATATCGGCCTTTGGATGATTGACTTAAGACTAGATTTAGGACCTAGGGTTGTGGAAAATGGATCATTTTGAGAATATCAAGAAATGAATACCTATAATACACTGCCAACCAAAGAAGAAACAAAAGCAAATAAATCTCTTGAAACTCTGATTCAAATGAATGAATTGGCAAATGAAAAACTAAAAGTCAGCATTCGTAGATTATCTTATGCTGAAAATGAAATAGAATCTTTAAAGAACAAATTAAAGGAGTTGGAAGGAAACAACCAAAACCTGCAAGATCAGGAATTTATTAATTTTGAAAAAGAAAAAACAAGAAATGCCCAATTAAAACAACTACAAGATGAGAATGAGATTTTAAAAATTCAACACGCCCTAATCACTTCGAGGGAAGCGGAATTAAGAAATGAAACTCATCGGTTAAGAAAATATCAAGAAAAAATAACGACACAAGTAAAACCCTATTTCAAAGAACTCAAAGAATATTCCAAAAATTTAGAGCTACAAATTCAAAAAATTTCGGAATTGAATGAATGCAAGGAAGTTCAGATACAGGATCTAAAAAATCGAGTAGCTGACATGATTAATAATTTTAACTTTCAAATTGAGGCTGAAAAAACAAAAAATGAAAAGATCATTTCCCGTTATGAAGAAATCGTTTCTCAAAACCAGATAGATATAGCTAAACAAAAAGAAACCATCCTCTTTCTTAATTCAAAAGTTGAAGATCTCGAAATCTATCATCAAAAATTTTTGGAAACCGAGAATAAGCTCATTGAAATGGAACGCTTTTTTTCTGAAAAAAGAATCCACTATGAAAAAACGACTCAAGATCTTAATGATAGGGTTGCCGCCCTCTTACGCCTTGAGTATAAATATGAAACAGAAAATAACGATCTAAAATTGACCACCAAAAAATTATTTGATGAGAACACTAAAACAAAGGAAGATCTTTTTAATACGGAAAAACAACTAGAATCATTGAAATATCTTTGGGACCAAAAAAATTCGGAACTTATTAAGTATAAACAAGCCATAGAAGCATTAGAAAAAATCAATATCGAACTTAGCAAAAATCTTTCTGCCAAAAACAGCTGTCCAATTTAGAACCAGAGACTTGGGCCCTAAATAACCAACTAAAATTTTCCCGCTCTAGGCAAAATAATTAGTTTGTTGATTCACAAATTCAAATTTTAGATTTGGATATCGATCAACGAAAATAACTTTCTTAAAATCATCATTCAGTCCAATCACCTTCGAATTGACTTGATGAGAATGGAATAAATTTTCCATGACTGAAAAAAACAGCAGTATTCCATTTGATCCTACAAAACTAATGGATGAAAAATTAAAAACCAAATTTTGATTTTTAAAATCTCTGGCCAAGACTTCTTTTAAATAGTTCGTCTTTAAGACATCCAATTTACCAATTAAATTTATTTGAAATCCATCACTTAATTGAATCACTTCTGTTTTCATACGCCCTCTATTAGGTTAGTTACAATCCATCGCTGTTCTTCCTTCGGCAAAACATCTTTTTTAATAAATACCTCATCGAGATTTTTATTTTTTTTAGACTAAAACCTATTAAAACCTCGACAAAACCAGACTAAAGTGATTTTATTTTTCCAATGTTACCGAATCTTAAGTCCTTTGCCCAACTTCTTTTTTTGATTTTTTTTAACCTCAGCTTTTCATTTTCTTTAGCAGCAGAAAACTCGTTTTCTGCAAAAATTCAGGGACTTCTTATTCAAGCAGATTCTTTGGATAGAGATACAGAAAATGAAATTATAGAGCTCAAAGGAAATATTCAAATTGTCTATAAGGAATATCATATAAAATGTGATCAAGCCTATATTTTCTTAAGAGCCAAACGTATTCACATGTTGGGAAGAGTCATTATGACACATACGAAATCCACTCTTGGAGGAGACCAAGTTTGGTTTGATTATGAATCTAACACGGGTCTCATTTCAAAGGGATTTGTCCAATCTGGGTCAGTAATCTTTGAAGGTGAGCTTATAAACAAAACAGGTGAAAATGATTTTTTTGTGCAAAATGCTGATTATACAACTTGCTCCAATTGCCCAGCCTCCTGGAGTTTCCAAGGGGCGCAAATCAGGGCCGAGCTCGGTGGCTATGCCTACATTAAAAACTCCTTTTTGAAGGTTGGAACTGTTCCTGTTTTCTGGCTTCCCTATTTGGTTATCCCTTTAAAGAGCGACCGCCAGACGGGCTTATTAACTCCTGAATTCGAAAATTCCCAGCCGGGAGGCCTTACCATTTCTCAGCCTTTCTTCTACGTCATATCGAGGAATCAAGACCTCACTTACACTCTAAAAAATTATGAACTTAGAGGACCCAAGAGTTTGCTAAATTATCGTTTTGTTTTAAATAGCAACAGCTATGGGGAATTCAATACGGCCTGGCTAAGGGATAAAGTCTTTCAAAATGAAGATCGTATCAATTCCTTTAAAAGCGAAACAGATCGAGGTGAAGGATTCAACCGCTGGTTTCTTAAGTTCGATCACTACCTTGAATTGCCAAATGATTATATTCATCGATTACAATTACTCAATGCCAGCGATCTACAATATCCTAATGACTTTTCAAAAGAAACAAAAAATCAAAATGAACCCTCCCTTGAGAACCGCATGAGTCTTTCAAAAAATACGGAAAATACTCATTTTCACATTGATACAAGCTATCATATCAATCTTCTTAAAAGTGATCCTCTCGCTGGTAATGATGAAAGCGTGCATCGAACTCCCGAAATTATTGTCTCTAAAATGCCTGAATTTATTTCTGATTCAGGATTTATATATAATTGGGAATTTAGTTATCTTAACTTAACAAGGGCCGGAAAGGCCTATGATGATATCACTGAAAAAACTTTGAGCGATAGCACGAATAAATTAAGATACCCCACAAACTCATGTGATTCACCTAACTTTGACAGAGACCCTAATTGTAAATTAGTTCAAGATGGTAAATTTGATTCAAATCGAGACCTCCTTAGAACTGGCCAAAGATTTGATTTTAAGCCGGCAATTGCTTACCCTTTGAACTTCAACGATACAATTGATATTTTGCCAAAAATGACGTTCAGAGATACTCGATATCAATTTCAGCTAAATGATAATTCTGAAGTTTACCGAAGATATCTCAAGGCTGAGCTTGGCGCAAGAACTCAATTTAATAGAGTTTATTCTGATTCTTCAGATCTAAATTCGTCTAATTACCGTCACGAGATTATTCCACAAATTATCTACAGTAAAACCCCTTGGGTTGACAAACGAAGCCACCCCTTCTGGGGATTTGAAAATGAATCCCTTTTAGACATTCCTTTTACCAGTCAAAACGGTATTTCAGATGGAGATCTGAACTCTCCCTATGGTTTGCAGTTTGACTATTTAGATAGGAGCTTAGATAGAGAGATTGTAACTATTTCCGTTGTCCAAAGACTCACTGAGAAAAAAATTAATTCCTCTAGTGCCTCCTACAATCAACTGGCTTCTCTGACCTTAGCCCAATCCTATGATGTTTACCAAGCTGGCCTTAATACGCCCAATAAACAACCCTGGTCAAATTTGTCTGCCTATTTAAATATTAATTTTGATTATTTCTCAACTGCTTCTTCCTTTAACTACTATCCTTATCAAAAAGTTACTGATATTAATTCGGGTATTAAGTTATCAAATAAGTATGGAAATTTTTATGAAATTAATTTAATTAAATCTAATCAGATTGTTCCGGGACAAGATGTGAAAAGCCAAGATGTAACAGAAGATTATCTGTTCAGATCTGGATTGATTTCAAAATATATAAACATTATCGGAGAATTTGTTTATGATGGAAAAAATCTAAGCAATTCATTTAATAATCGACTCAAAAAGTGGGCCTACGTCGCCCAATTCAAACCTCCAGGAGATTGCTGGCTTATCACTCTAGCTCAATACCGTCCAACATCTGGTCCCCAAGAGTTAAAACTAAGGTTTGATTTTACTTTCGATGGAAATTCAAAACCACCATTGACCATCGATGCTATGAATGAAATTATTAAATAAACTTATATAACAAAAGAACTTGAGCCCCATCAACTGATGGCATGAATAAATAATCAAATTTCTTTTCTTTTTGTTTTGTCACTGGGCTAGCCAAAAAGCTAAAGCTATCGACCATAGAGTGACTTTCCTGGGTGGATAGCCAAACCCCATAGCCAATTCCAAAATACAATCCAAAAGAAGCTCCTCTGGCGATATTATTGTAATTTTCGTTTGGTTTTTTTTCAAAAACCAAACTTGCTAATCCAACTCCCGCTCCAGCCAGGGTTCCGTAGCCACATGAACTTAAAAAATTCTTCAACTCCTGAGCCTTTACCGACGAATAGCTCAAACTAAGTGCTAAGATTAAAAATATTCTCATCGTTCTGAATTTAATTAATTTACTCAAAAAGGTATGACTCATTTTTTCCACTTTAATCTTCTAACTGAAAAAATTCAATACTTCCTTTTGAATCGACAAAGGCAATTTGCAGTTCAATATCCTTTTGCCATTTATAGCTGAAGTACAACAAAGCTTGATGAAGCCGAACTTTCTGCCGATTTGATAATCTTAAAAATAAATAATCTCTATTACTAACTGATTTGACCTCTATCATTCTAATGGTCTCATTCATGTATTTCCCCTCGCTCTTAGAAGCCAGAATATCAACTTCAGCATAGGGACATTTGACTCTTCGACCTAGGATTTTCCACCCGTTATGCTCCAACCAAGAACAAACTAATTCTTCATACCTAAACCCTTTAGCATGTTCATAAAACATACTCCTTTACTCCCTTAAAAGAACGCCTATGCCATTTGCTTGGGCCATTTTTTTGGATAAGGTCTCGATGCAGTTGAGTTGCGTAGCCTTTGTGGATTTCAAATTTGTATGCAGGAAACTCTTCGGCAATAGATCTCATTAACCGGTCTCGAAATACTTTGGCAAAAACAGAGGCTGCTGAAATTAATGCAATTTTTTGATCTCCCTTAATAACAGGTGCCTGATCATAACCAAGTAAATTAGGAATCACTTGATTTCCATCGAGTAATAACAATTTTCTTACATAAACGTTGCCCTTTAAGTCATTTTCCAATTGTTGAACAGCTCTCTTCATTGATAATAAAGAGGCTTGCAATATATTTATCCTATCTATTTCTTCAGTGGAAGCAACGCCTATACCATAGGTCAATGAACCTGAGAATTCATCGAATAAATCTTCTCTGCGTTTTTCGGAAATTAATTTTGAATCTTTAAATTGGACAAGGTCAGAAATTTGATTAAATTTAACGGCACAGGAAACAACAGGACCAGCCAAACAACCACGACCAACTTCATCCGTACCTATGATCAGATCATAGGGAAGCTGGTCCCAGTTTTGAATTTCCTTTGGATTAAGATTAAGCTTCTTTATTGGTTTCAGGAGCGTCACTAGTTCTAGCAGTTAAATCAGCTTCAATTCGTGCTGCTTTACCATGTAGTCCTCTTAAATAATAAAGTCTGGCTCTTCTCACTTTACCTGCAACTAATTTTTCTACCTTTTCTAAATTACTACTTCTAAATGGAAAAGTTCGCTCAACACCAACACCAGAAGAAATTTTTCTTACTGTAAAACATTTTGCAGAACCTGAACCCTGGATCTTTACAACTACACCCTTGAAGATCTGAGTTCTTTCTTTTTCTCCCTCTTTTACTTTGACATGAACATTGACAGTATCACCTGGGTTAAAATCTTGAATATTTTTATTAACTGGTTTCAGAGTGAGCCTTCTGATTAATTCTGCACCTGTTTTATTTCCAAGAGTTTTCTTTGTTGCCGTTTTCTTCACTGTAGTTTGTTTAGTCATTGAATTATCCTTTTTGAAACTATGTTGTCTACCATGATCCAAGAAGACGGTCAAGACAGATACTTACTGCAGATCGCACGGAAAGATGACGGTAATCTCTGGGCGGAGCCCCTCTGATACTCTCTAACACATAGTGACAGTTTTTCATAAATTCATCTGTTAAACCAAATCCTGTTCCAAAAATAAGAAACACTGGTTTCTTACTCTCCCAGAGTGCCTCTCTAGCATCTTGAAAAGTGATAGGGTTCGCTCCACTTACAGTTCTCGCATGAGTTGCAATTATTATAGGGTCCTCATCCGTTCCCAATCTTTCCTTCCAATCGGCAATGGCCTTCTCACTATCTTCCGCTGTTCTCACTGGATTCAAAGCTGTTTTTCGATAGGGATTAAACTTGGAACCTTGGCCAACCCTCCAGTGGTCCAAAATTCTTTCAACAAACATCAACTGTTCCCGCATTGGATGAATCAGATAATAATGATGAACTCCAAATACGGATGCAGCTCTGGCAATGTCATGAATATCAAAATTTGTAATATTGGTGGCCACTATTTTTTTTTCACGATCTAGAATAGGGTAATGAACAAGACCTATCGCCATCCTCGGGATGAAATTCTTATCACCATTCAAATTATTATCTGTATTCATAGGACTTCAAATATCATATCATGAATTCCACAGACAACCTTTTCTTTTTCACTCATCTGTTGATAAAATATTTTTAATTCAGATATGCCAAATGATTTTCCGTTAATAAAATGAACCTTTTTTTTAGTTAAGAAATCCTGAACCAAATCAGGTCTTTTTTTAATGGTTACCAATAGGGATATTTTTTCTTTCCACTCTTCAATTTTCTGATGGTGACCTGATAATAAAACTTCGGGAACATCTAGTTCCTGCCATTCTTGTGGCCTCGTAAAAGAGGGAGCTTCCAATAAATTAGAATAAAATGAATCTTTAATTGATGATTGCGAGTTTCCAAGAACTCCGGGAACTTGCCTACTAATGGCATCCATAATCACCAAGGCTGGCAACTCTCCACCACTCAAGACAAAATCACCTATGGAAATCTCCTCGATTTTATTATGGATGATAAATCTTTGATCAACTCCTGCGTAACGGCCACAAATAAAGGTAATTTCATCATAATTTAATAAATTTTTAACGTGATACTGATGGAATGTTTTACCCTGGGGGGATAGATAGAATGTCTTTATATTTTTAGAAACAGAATGATTCATTTTATTAAATGCCTCCAGGGCTTTATGCATAATTTCAGGCTTCATAACCATCCCGTCGATTCCTCCATATGAAATAGAATCAACAGTACGATGAACATCTGTGGCCACATTTCTAGGATTAAAGGACTCAAAGGAAATAATATTTTTATGAATAGCCTGACCAACGACACCCACCTTAAGTGAAGTTTCAATTAGCTCAGGAAATAACGTGATAAAATTAAACTTCATTCTTTTATGACTCACTATTGACGGTCATTAAACTTTCAGGAAAATCCATAATAATCACTTTTTCTTCATAGCAAATATCCAAGATAAAATGATCAACGAAGGGAACCTCATAAATTAAATCATTTTTCTGAATCACCAAAATATCTTGAGCTGTATTAGACGAAAACTTCATAACAAGACCCAAATCTTGACCTTGCTTATTGGTAACTTTAAAATTGAGAATTTCACTTAAATAAATCGTCTCGCCAGGTTTCGCGACGAGCGCTTCTTCTGGAATATAAAGGCTTCGCCCCTTCAATCCTTCGGCCATGGTACGATCTGATACACCCTTGAGCCTAATAATAGCACCTTCTTTAAAAATTTTATAATTTTCCAATTCGTATTTTTGAAAAGAAGATTCATCCTTATTTTTATTAACGGCTTCTAAATAGACTTCAGATAAATCATCAAGCCATTCTGTTTCTCCCGAAAAAGAAAAAAAATACAGCTCTCCTTTTAAGCCATGGGCATCTTTAATTTTTCCTACTTTTACTATTGAAGGGACTTCTGATTGCATAGAAGGACAGTCTTCTCACAAAAATGAAGAAAAGAATATCAATCCCTCAATATCTGTAAATTCTTTAAGATTTGACATATGAGATTATTTGCCTCAGCTAATTGCTTAAGCTAGATTCAGATACCTACTCAACTATATCTAAATGGTACCTTTTATTCAATTTGGTTCCAGCAGCCCTTATGATCGTTCTCATTGCGGCAGCTGTTTTACCTTGTTTCCCAATAACCTTACCCAAGTCTTCTTTATCAACTTTTAGGGCTAACAAAGTCGTTTGTTGTCCAGGAATCTCATCCACTTCCACATTATCTGGCTTATCAACTAAGGACTTAGCCATGTGCTCAACGAGTACTTTTAAGCTATCCATCTCTTCTCCCCATCGAAAAAAATACCTAAATTAACAAAAACAGATACAGACACAATTTTCAATAATTCAAATATTTCTCTACTAGAATTATTCTACTAGATTTTCTCTATTAGAATTTCTCCGCTAGTTTCTACCTACTAGTTTAATTAGACACTGAGTCTATATAAAAAAACAACAATTATTTTTGGGCCTGGGCTAGCTTCACAACATGCTTAACTCTAGGGGAAGGCTGCGCCCCTTTTTTTAGCCAAAAATCATATTTATCCATATCCATTTTGACCTGAATATCCTTACCCTTAGGTGTTGGAATATATGAACCAATAACTTCAATAAATTTACCTGTTACATATTTTCTTTGGTCAGCTACTGTGATCCTGTATTTAGGAGCATGCTTTTTTCCTAGTCTAGCTAGTCGAATTACTACCATTTTCCATCCTTTTTAGAATTAAACCTTAGTCTTAATATTTAATAATTGAAAAACTATCAAGTATTAAATGAGTTTTTTGTTAAAATCTTTTTCCCATAGGTCCTTTTCCTAAACCCATTTTCATAAACTGACTCATCATTTTTTGTGCTTCTTCAAATTGTTTGATCAATTTATTGACATCAGCAACTTGGGTACCACTCCCCTTTGAAATCCTCAGACGCCTTGAGCCATTCAAAACTTTATGATTTCTTCTTTCTTCATTTGTCATCGAACGAATGATGGCCTCAATTTTTTTAATTTCTTGATCAGGAGGAGTCATACTTTTGAGCTGTTTTGAAATCTCTCCCATTCCTGGTAAAAATTTCATAAGCGTCTCGATTCCGCCTAATTTTTTCATCTGTTGAATTTGAGCTAAAAAATCCTCTAAAGAAAATTGATTTTTTAATAGTTTTTCAGTGGATTGACGAGCTAGCTTATCGTCCATAACCTCTTGAGCTTTTTCAACAAGGGTTAGAACATCTCCCATGTCTAAAATTCGACCTGCTAGACGATCTGGATGAAAAATATCCAGAGCTGAAACTTTTTCACCCACACCTAGAAATTTAATTGGAATGCCCGTAACTTCACGGATACTTAAAGCGGCTCCCCCTCTGGCATCCCCATCAATTTTAGTAAGAATTAGTCCCGTCAAAGAGAGGCGCTGATGAAAACCCTCTGCGACCTGAACCGATTGCTGTCCCAGCATGGCATCTGCCACCAATAACATTTCTTGAGGTTTCCAAATGTTTTTCAATTCAGAAAGTTCCGTCATCAGGGATTCATCAATGGTCAACCGACCTGCCGTATCCACAATGACCACATCCAGTTTCTGAACTTTAGCCCATTCCTTAGCCTGCTTTAAAATCTCTTGAGGTTTTTGAGTAGGCAGGGAAGAAAAAACGGGGAAATTGTTTTGTTTACCCAAGGTCTGTAATTGCTCGATGGCCGCTGGTCTGTATACGTCTGCCGGCACCAATCCTACTTTTTTATTCTTTTTATTTCTTAAGAACAAGGCTAATTTGGCAGCACTGGTTGTCTTGCCAGCCCCTTGAAGACCTACTAAAAACAAAACAGCTGGCTCCGACGAAGACATCTCTAAATTTAATTCTGCAGTTCCTCCACCCAGGGTTTTTACAAGCTCATCATGGACAATTTTAATAAACATTTGTCCCGGGTTAACATTTTCAATTACTTTTTCGCCAATGGCCTTGAGTTTTACTTCATCAATAAATTTCTTTACGACTTTAAAATTAACATCCGCATCTAATAAACTCAGTCGAATATCTTTGATAACCTCTTCAATATTGGCCTCAGAAATTCGCTGTCCACCTCTTAGCTTTTTAACTGAATTAAGAATTTTATCTGATAAATTTTCAAACATTTTTAACTCTAAAACGAGTGCGTAAATTGGTGAATTTTTTTAAAGAATTTTCTTGATGACTCTAAAATTTGATTGTCAGTCAAGCTATCCAAAGGCTCAACTCCAACAAGACTTTTATATAAATCATGCTTGTGGTTTTTCTCGAGAAAAGTTCTAAAATGTGTTTTTGCCATTCCAGGACCAAAAACTAATAATTCTTCAACCTTACCAATGGCCGAACAGACTTCTTTGAAAAAATGTTGTTCCAAATTATCCTTATGGGTCTCTTGTTTGTTATTTGAATGTGACATTCCGTGCAGTTTGACTTCTTTTTTCTCTACAGCGGCTGCTGAAATATTAAACACCTTCGCATGTTCTGTATCTAACCATAAAACACTTGCTGACATCATGAACCTCCACGGTTACTTTTATTCTGTTTCACTCATCTCCAAGAGGACCATAACATTTCTAAAAAAATTTTCAAAGGTAGAATTTGGACTTTTTCACCGGCAAAGTGAGGCTGCGTCGATAGACATTAGGAGTCTGCAGAAAGAAAAGCCCTTTTTTTAAAACAAGCTGATGTTTTTAATTCTATCTTGCTCTGCTAATGGAGTTTGCAAATTCAATCTCTGGATTTTCCCTCTGGGCCCAATTCAAATCCCATTCTTGTTTTAAAAGAATAACTGGATTTTCATTTAGATCTCGAAAAATTTGAAATCCACCCTTAAGAACATCCGTCGATTTCCCGTCCTTGGTTTTTGGCCAACGAGCTACGGAGTAGGGCAGTCGATTCATTCGAACTTCAAGATTGTACTCATCTTGAAGTCGGTGAGCAAGCACTTCGAACTGCAGCTCTCCAACAGCGCCGATAAGTGGATCCTGCATCCCGACTAAAGGATCAATAAAAATTTGAATCGCTCCTTCTTCCGCCAGGTGCTTCAAGGCCTCTTGTAATTTAGATCTTTTCAAAGCATCGCCAACGGTTAGTTTTGTAAAAAGCTCAGGAGCAAACTTCGGAATGTCTTCAAATTGAATTTGCCCCTGAACAGCCACGCAATCGCCGATAGCAAAATTTCCTGTATCATTCACGCCAACGATATCACCTGCATAGGCCACATCCACGGTCTCTCGTTCAGCAGCCACAAATTGGTTCGAATAGGCCAATCTTAATTCTTTTTTCAAACGCATATGCTGAACCTTCATCCCTCTTTCAAATTTTCCAGAACAGATGCGTAAGAAAGCAACTCGGTCCCTATGCCTCCGATCCATATTGGCTTGAATTTTAAAAACAAAGGCGCTGAAATTATTATCCAGAGGGTCCATATCCTCCCCTGTTTTTCTTTTTCTTGCTTGAGGTGCTGGAGCATAGGAACAAAAAAAATGCAGAAAGGTATCCACTCCAAAATTTTGTTTTGCCGAACCAAAAGTCACAGGTGAGATCTCCCCGCTCAAAAAAGCACCTACATCAAAAGGGGGTAATGCGCTTTCGATAAGTTCTAATTCGTCTCGAACTTGAGCGGCAATCTCACGATCTAAAAACTCGTCTAACCTCGGATCAGTAACACCTTTAAAGGCATACTTAATAGTCTCATCCCCTTCGCGCCTTTGATCATAAAACTGAAGTTCCTGGGTGATACGATTGTAAATCCCTTTAAACCGTTGTCCAATTCCTAAGGGCCAAGTCACTGGATAACATTGCATTCCCAATGTTTTTTCGATCTCGTCTATTAATGTTAGTGGGTCCTTGCCTTCCCTATCCAGTTTGTTAACAAAGGTAAATATGGGCACTTGCCGGTAGCGACAAACCTCGTAGAGTCTTTTAGTTCGCTCCTCAACTCCCTTAGCTACATCTATCAACATGCACGCGGAATCCACAGCCATCAAAACTCGATAAGTGTCTTCAGAAAAATCTTTATGCCCAGGGGTATCTAACAAATTTACTTTTAGCCCTTCATACTCAAAGGTCATCACCGAGGAAGTAATGGATATTCCCTTTTGTCTTTCTAACTCCATCCAATCTGAAGTTACTGCCTTGGATCCAGATTTTCCTTTGACCTCACCCGTTTCATGTATCACCCCTCCGTGATAGAGTAGTTTTTCTGTAAGCGTTGTCTTCCCCGCATCTGGATGAGAGATAATGGCAAATGTGCGCCGCCTTTGAATTTCTTTTTGAGAGATAGTATCGATTAGCATCCTTCGTTTTTACATTTTTGCAAGGTCTTGGGCAACTCAAAGCTTGACTCCTTTTTCAGATTACCTTACGAGTCAACGTGAAACTAAGATCAGGCTACGTACATGAAGAAAAAAATGCTTATTTTTGGGTTTGAAGCTCAAAGTCAATAGGAGATTTAAATGCACCCTTTTTCTATTTCAACATTCTATCATTTTTTTAAAATTAACAACCTAGAACAAGTCAAGTTAGATCTGAAGGCTCTTGCAAAGAAAAATGATATTCTGGGACTCATTGTAACAGGCCCCGAAGGAATCAACTCGACAATAGCCTCTTCAACCTCCGAAGCCATGGTTGCTTTTAAAAAAGAACTCCAAAAATATTTTGGGATTTCCATTGCAAACTTTAAAGATTCTGCTTCAACAAAGCCTCCCTTTCGTCGATTTTCAGTCAAAGTACGAGATGAAATTGTCACCACGGGCATTCCTGGAAAAGTCCCCAATGAGGATAAGAATTCTCATCTAAGTCCGGATCAATGGGATCACATCTTAAAAAATGAAAAAGATTTTGTCATGATTGACACTCGCAACTGGTATGAATACAAAATTGGAACTTTTAAGGGAGCACTTAATCCCAACATTGAAAAATTTACCGAGTTTCCCGAATATTTTGAGTCTCAAAAAATACCCAAAGATAAAAAAATAATGATCTTTTGCACTGGCGGTATTCGTTGTGAAAAAGGAATCTTAGAACTTCAAGATAAGGGCTATAATAACGTCTATCAATTAGATGGAGGAATTTTGACCTATCTCAAAGAAAAACCTAACGAAGAATTTATTGGGGAATGCTTTGTTTTTGATAACCGTGTGGCCGTGGATCAAAATCTCTCTCCCTCAGAAAAATTCAAACTTTGCCCCCATTGCGGTCAACCTGCAGAGACAAAAATAAATTGTCAGCAATGTGATGAGGAGGCCCTGATCTGTGATGACTGTTTGAAGTTGGACCTAAAAAAAAGCACTTGTTCTAAAAACTGCGCCTACCAAGCCACCATTCATCCTGGAAGGAAGAAAGAAAAATCAAACAGAAAAAGCAAGCAGCAACTTCAACATTGTGAAATTCAAAACCATAAGACTCAATAATCTGAAAAGTTATCCCGCTAGAACCTACATTCATATATTGATTTTTAAATTTAATTTTACATACTTTCAGAATTAGCCCGTGCTTCTCTTGAGCTGGAGTTCAAACATTAAAACACATTAGTTGGCAGAAGCACTCCACCAACTCTATTGGAATGCTGAAAATCTATAGTTTTGCAATAATGCGAAGTAAAGGGTGGTCACTTTAAACCCCTTAGAACACCTTATAACTAAAGGTTTTTGAAATGCCCCGGTCAGAGAAAGCATATGTTACCTTTATAGTTAAGACCCCCTTACCTTCACAGCTTAGGGTGCCGATGGAATTTGGCTTTAATGTAGGCTTAACATCTTTGTTAAATTCACAATTGAACTCAACCCCTGGTACTGAGCTTACTGAGGTAACAACCTCGAACTTTACTAAAGCAGAATCCATTAGCGGATTTAAATATACGCCGTAAGCGAAGTCTCCTCTTTCAAAAAATAAATCAATAAAACTTGATTGCGTAATCTCGTAAGTTCTATCAATGATGGTTTCTGAATTCAATCCAATAGGAACTTTTGCAAATAGAAAAATTCCCTCGCCAATATATGAACTATCTGAACTTTCCGGTTTGACCACATTGTACTCGACAAATTGTGTGCGGGTTTCATTATTTCGTTGTATTTCAAGAACTAGCTTTCCTGATCCAAATCAGATAAATGTATAGTACGCCTTTGGATAGAAAGAACGTTTATCTCCTAACATACAGTTAGCAGAACTTTTCGAGTCCTTAGTAATTTTGTATGTTGAAGCACTATATGAACTCGTTGAATTAAAAAAATACTCAATATAACTCAAAGTATAAATTTTTTGCTCAAATAAATCTTGGCTGTCAGTATTTGAAACGGCAAACTCCAAACTATTTAAGAAAGCAGCAGAAGCTATATCTGGGCCATCTGGGACAACTAGTGGCGGATTGGTTGGAACTTGGTTTTCTGGCGGGGTGCTAATTCGTGGAATAACAAAAAACTTCCGTTGTTCAACTGCCGTGACTTTACCTGGATTTATGAAAGTAATTTTCAAATCTAAAACACCTGGTGCAGAACACGACCCTTTATGAGCATGCTTTGAAGCGGCTTCACGCCTCAGCAAACATATTGCTGTTGATGTACTTTGAATTTCAATCGTTAACTCAGCATCGTTTCTAAGCTTACGATTTAAAAAGTCAGCGTAATAATTTTCCCCGACAAAAAGATAACTGTCCTTTACTTCAACGTTTTGAGAAGTATTTTGAACAGTCAATTCCGAAATACTTTCAACAAATCGATCCTCTGAAAGCTCACCTGCAGTTGAGGGATTAGCATTATGTCCATTTGACACGAAAGATCGCGAGCAATTTTAAAAACTTAGAGTGACACCAGCCACAAAAACAAAAAGGAAAAAGCCACTAAGAAAATTACGCAACCTCATTAGTCCCCCTTTTTAATGGTAAACGTATAAGTCTGAAGAGTAAAAATAAAAATCAAATTGTGTTTCATTTTGAAACGGGAAAGCCCCAAAATAAAGTATAGTATGAGCCCAGGTAGTATTATGTCACTACGACCCTATTCAGTTACTTAGATCTGAAAACAAAGCTTTTCTTAAAAAAACAGCAATTTCGCTCCGCTCATTTCGGCTCACGATCTCTGGAGTTCCCGTCACGACGATTTCGCCGCCATTCTTTCCGCCATCTGGCCCCAAATCAATAAGATGATCCGCGGTTTTTATCACTTCCACATTGTGTTCAATGACAAGCAAAGTATTTCCTTGCTCTGTAAGCTCATGCAGTAGTTCAACCAATTTTCGAATGTCTTCAAAATGTAAACCGGTGGTGGGCTCATCTAAAATATACAGTGTTTTTCCCGTACCTCTTTTAGAAAGTTCTTTAGATAGCTTTACTCGCTGGGCCTCGCCTCCAGACAAAGTTGTCGAACTTTGCCCTAGAGTCATGTAATCAAGACCCACACGGGAAAGGGTCTCTAATTTTTTGTGGATTGCCACATGATTCTTAAAAAAATCTAAGGCCTCCCCTACGGACATTTCAAGGATCTGTGCGATGTTTTTTCCTTTATAAGTAACAGCCAAGGTTTCACGATTATAACGTTTTCCATTGCAGGAATCGCAGGGAACAAAAACATCTGCCAGAAAATGCATTTCCATTTTAATTTGACCATGCCCCTGACAAGACTCACAACGCCCTCCCTTGACATTAAAACTAAATCGTCCGGGAGTGTACCCACGGATCTTAGCATCCGGAATCTGCGAGTACAGATCTCTGATCATTGGCAAAAGTCCAACATAGGTAGCCGGAGTGGACCTGGGTGTTCTGCCGATGGGCTTTTGGTCTATTTCAATAACTTTATCTATATGTTCAAGCCCCAAAATTTTTTGATACGGCGAAGGCACTACGCTGGATTTATAAAACTCTTTGGCTAAAATTTTATAGAGAGTATCGATTATCAACGTACTTTTTCCACTACCAGACACTCCAGTCACACAATTAAATAAACCCAAGGGAATTTTTAAATTTACATTTTTTAAATTGTTTCCTGTCGCCCCTGTGAGATCGATAAACTTACCATTTCCTTGACGACGGATCTTTGGAACGGGAATATGTAAAACTCGATTTAAATATTTTCCTGTGAGAGAATTTGTATTCTTCATCACCTCCTGGGGGGTACCTTCAGCAAGTATTTCACCACCGAGTTTTCCAGCTCTTGGCCCCAGATCCACCACATGATCTGCAAATAATATGGTATCTTCATCATGTTCAACAAGAATAATGGTGTTACCCCGATCTCGCAACTCTGCAATGATATGCAACAATCGATGATGATCTCTTGGATGAAGTCCAATGCTTGGTTCATCCATAACATAGAGGACGCCAATTAAAGAAGATCCTACTTGTGTTGCAAGCCTGATTCTCTGAGCTTCGCCACCGGAAAGGGTTCTTGAGGACCGGCTCATGCTTAAATAACCTGTCCCCACTCGGATAAGATAATCTAGCCTATTTTGTATTTGTAAAATAATTTTTTCAGCGACCATTAAATCTTTGGTTTTAAATATACTTTTTTTATTTTTCACTTCTTGAAGAAATTCTTTTAATTCCAAACAAGAATAGTCGGACACTTCAGAAATATTTTGATGATGGATTTTGACATTCAAAGCTTCGGGTTTTAATCGATGACCTTGGCAGCTGGGACAAACAGAGATATCCGGTTCAAAACTGAAATCATCTTCCTCTTCTTTTTCCTTTGCATTTTTTAAAGTGTATTTGACCTTACTTAATTTTTTATTTCCACCCTCACCTTCTTCATAAATTTCTTCTTCTAAAAAATCGAGGGTTCCTAGACCATGACAGGTAGGACAATACCCACGCGGGTTATTAAAACTAAAAAGTCTTGGTTCCAAATCTGAAAATGAATAACCGCACTCTGGACAAGCAGATTTCAGGGAAAACAATTGCCTCTTTCCCTGATGCGTTTCTAAAATGATTTTCCCCTCTGCCATCACCAATGCCGTATTCACACTTTCAGAAAGTCTTGTTTTCAGAGAGTCCTTAATAATCAGTTGATCAATAACTAAATCGATATCATGGGGCTTTGTTTTGGCTAACTTTGTGGCCTGGGATAGTTCTAAAAATTTCCCATCCACTTTGGCTTTTACAAAACCTTTTTTTTGCCATTTTTGAAATTCATTTAAAAACTCCCCTTTTTTTCCCTGGGCCATGGGCGCTAAAATATAAATTTTATGGTTATCTCCTAGCTTCAAGATATCAGTCAGAATTTCTTGAGGAGTTTGCGATGTCACGGGAATTTGATGTTGCGGACACAAAGGAGTTCCGACCTTAGCATACAATAATCTTAAGAAATCATAAATTTCGGTAACGGTACCTACTGTGGATCTGGGATTACTCCCCACGGACTTTTGATCAATCGCAATGGCTGGAGATAAACCCGTTATCGAATCTACTTCAGGTTTTTTTAATTGCTCAAGAAATTGTTTGGCATAGGAAGACAAACTATCAATGTAACGACGTTGCCCCTCCGCATAGATGGTATCAAAGGCGAGGGAGGATTTTCCAGAGCCACTGAGCCCTGTAAAAACAGTTATTTTATTTCTGGGAATATTCAAACTAAGGGATTTTAAATTATGCTCCCTAGCATTCTTAATTACAATAACTTCTTCATCGACTTTAATCTCATTCTTCGTGCTTAACATTGACATGCTGGACACACCCCATAAAGTTCTAACACGTGATGAGTTAATTTAAAACCATATTGATGAGCCACTTTTTCCTGCAGCAGCTCGATATTTTTATTCTCAAACTCAACAATACGACCGCATTGGGTACAGGTCATGTGATCATGATGTTTTTTGGGAGTGAGCTCGTAGCGCGTAGGCATCCCACCCATCCTCACTTCCGTTACTGAATTCGCTTTTGAGAGATCCTTCAAAAAACGATAAACCGTCGCGAATCCCAATGCTGAATTTAATTTTTGTACCTTTTCAAAAAGTTCCTGAGCGGTAATATGTTTTCTGTACTCATGAAGCACCTTTAAGATCAGCATCCTTTGCGGAGTGACCTTTAAATTTATCTTCCTAATAATATTTCGAAAGTCATCCTCTGACCATTTCTCATCACAAAACAAGGTTTCATTATCCAACTGACGAGGTAATAATTTTTCTTCTATTCTTTTTGTCATTTCTGAAATATAGTTGAAAACGATTGTCATTTGCAATGAATTAATTTAGTGTGGCCCCTTAGGACAAACCAATAATGAAAAAAATTGTATTAGCCAGCACTTCCGTTTACAGACAGCAACAATTAAAAATTCTGGGCTTACCCTTTGAATCCAAAAACCCATTGATCGATGAAGATTTCGAAAAAAGCAAAAACCCGACACTCAGCCCATCTGAATTGGCTTTGCAATTAGCCTATTTGAAAGCATCTTCCGTAGCCAGAGAAGACCAAATTACGATTGGTGGTGACCAACTTATTCAACTCAACAATGAAATTCTTGGAAAAGCTGGATCGCGGGAGAAAGCCATTCTTCAACTTCAAAAAATGCAAGGACAAACTCACGAATTGATAACCGCTCTAACGGTACTCAATGGATTCCATCGAGAAGATATATTAAATTTAACCAAAATTAAAATAAAACCATTAAAACGAACTCAAATCGAAAGCTATGTCGATTTGGATTCTCCGTGGGACTGTTCCGGTTCCTACAGAATGGAGGCTCATGGTATCCAGATTGTCGAATCGATTGAATCAACAGATCACACAGCTATTCAGGGAATTCCACTTCTTGGACTTGCTAAAATTTTAGAATCCTTTGGATTCTTCATTCCATAGGATTCCCAAAAAATCCAACTGGCCATCTAGCAACAGGCCTTTGATGTATTGACTAATTGCATTTTAGAGCAACAACCATTTCAGTATGGTTCTATGAAAAATCCCGTAGGCAGTCTACTGACAAACTAATTGAACAAGAATGGAATAATTTCATTCGCAATGGATTCTCCTGCAATAGCTTGCCCCAAAACCGGTATTTGATTTGCTCCTATGAACGACCTCAAGGTGGTATTTCATGCTTAATTATATTGTAAAAATTTCTGTTTGTTTTATTTACATTTCTTCATTTGCACAAAGTGGATTCAATGAGATCTATGATTCCAATAACAAAGTGCGACCTGAATATGAATATGCTCAAAGCCTATGGCAACATCGTTATGCTGAAAATCAAAAGCAGTTTTTGCGTCAAAGTCGTAAAGCCTTTAAAGGCGATAATGCTTTAGATTCAATGCCTCGTATTTTAACTTCTGAAGATTATGACCTATTAAAAAAAGGAGTTGAACAAAGAGCTCGGGCCATAAGGGCCTTCCTAACAGACCATTACTCTGAACGCAAAGAATATGCAGAATCAAATGTTATTCCCAAAGATGTGGTTAAAAGAATCATCGCAAGAAGTGGGGAGGCCGGATATAAAGACCTCATTGCTCCAAAAAATATCTCATTTTTCTATGGACCTGATATTATCAAGGATTCAGAAGGAAGCTGGCGCGTGATTGAAGACAATATGGGCTACATTGGAGGAATTGGCGACTTATTGTTAGCACAAAAATTCATGTTGAAGGCATATCCTGAAATGGAAGAAACCATCGAACCCAGATCTGCTCAAGAGTTTTATGAAAACATTGCTAGATCTTTTCACGAAAGGGCCCTTCGTTATAATGGAAAACCGATCCTTTATGTGATCAAAGATTATTCATCAGACAATGAAGACAAACGAATTTCAAAAATATTTGATAAATTAGGAATTGAAACCGTCACGCCTAAGTCAGAAAAGAGGTTAACGATAACTAAAGATGGCGTCTACTTAGTTTCTAAAACCAAGAGTGGAAAAAAGATAAAAGAAAAGGTAGGCTTTATATTTCTAAATGGGGAACACGCATGGACTGATCCATCTCATCCTGCAGCATTACAAAGATTAGTTATTGAAGAAGCCTCTTCTTTGCTCAAAGAAAAAAGTACAAAGGAAAAAGATAAAAATGAAATAACAAAATTGTTTAATTCCGCTGACTCCAAAAGTTTAGTTCCAAATATCCAAAAAATGAAAAAGTACTTAGATAATATTGAACCCGTTGTTGATGACGAAATCGAAAAAAATAATAAAGGACTCTTAAATGCGATTCTGCAAGATCAAGTCGGTGTTAATTACTCACCAGGAGTGGACTTTATTGGTGACAAGGAATTTTATGTTTATATAGAAGATCTAATTCGATTTTATCTAAACCAAGAACCCCTCTTAAAAAACATTGAAACAAGTAAATTTGTTATCGAAGGAACAAACCAAGTCGACTCGACAAAGATCCGACGGATTTTTTCTTCCCTTTCTGATTATGTCATCAAAAAGGTTGACGGGCGAGGAGGTGACAGTGTTTGGGTGGGACCCAAAATTAAACCGAGAGAAGTCCCTTTCTTGATAAAATCAATCAAAGCCAATCCTCACTTATATATAGTTCAGCGCTACACCCCATTGTCCTATTTAAATAAGAACATTGTTGATTTAAGAGTCATCACTGATGTTTCTGAAAAAGAAATCATAGTGACAAATACTCCATGGGGAAGAGGATTGCCCATGAATGGCAATGGAAAAGTTAATTTAAGTGATAAAGGTAGAGAAGTAACCGTTCTTGTTTCTAATAAAAACCTTCAGAAAAAAAACCTTTGTTTGAATTTTTATTAGCTGCTTTTTTCTTAATTTTTAGGAATCTGTTTCATTTTGAGTCAATTTTTCCTTTTGAAAATTGGTGGTTAATTACACAATTTTTCCTATTAGGTCCAATTCAAATCTTCCGATGAAGATGCTAGATTGTTTCAAAGAGAATCAAGTTGTTAAGAAATCTTGTGTCTCGCCCTGGCCATGTTAAAATGAACTGGGAGATTGGTGAAGATATTAATTATTTTAGAAGATGTTCGTAGTTGTACTAGATTGGAATATTTTGAATGAACCACTCGTTTAGGAATTATCATTTAAAGCTAGATTTAAAATCAAATTCAGGTTTTTCATTGCTAGAAGTGCTTGTGGCTCTTTCACTCATGATGGTTGCTGGTTTAGCCATGACAACCATGATGTACAACCAAATGAAGGAAATTCGGGCTATGCAAGAAAAAATGGCCACCGTCGAGCTTGGAGCTAACATTGTAAAAACGTTAACCTCAAGCAGTATCTGCCGTTTTTTAATGTCAGATCCCTCTCAATCCTCAACATCAGCAACTCCTAATAGATCTGCGGATAATATTAATGCAACGGACGCTACCACTTTAGCAGCATCGACAATCACGTTTCAAAGATTGCCTGCTGCTGCTTCTATAACAGCTATTCCTGTTGCAAAGGTAGGCGATGCCGCCTCTGCAAATACACCCGATTTTAAAGTCACCGCAATGAAGTTCAAGAACTTTACTTCCAATGGCCTCGATCAATACTTGGCAGATCTGGAGGTGAGTTTTGCACAACCTCCCTTGGCCGTAAGAAGCCTTAAACCTTTCGTTTTAGAAAAGGTAAACTTTACCACATTAGATACCGATCCCATCAACTCAAAAAGGATTACTGACTGTTCAGCACCTCGCGGCCCTGGCCCCCAGCTACGCAGATTTTCCTTTTATTATACCGGTGACGTGCAAACATTTACCGTACCAGCAGGAGTTACTTCAGCATTTGTTTCAATGGCCGGTGGTGGGGCCACCGGTTTAGGCTGGCGAATCACAAATGCTTTAAGTACTGGATCTTCAGGAGGCTATGTCGTTTCTTACCCACTAACCTTAATTCCTGGAGATACTTTATCTATAACTATAGGTCGGGCAGGTAGCAGTTATGGCCCTTTAGCTACAACGGCTACAGCTGCCTCAGGACATCCTTATTATATCTATGCAAACCCATCACCATCTGATGATGGCTTGGGTGGATGGCCTGGGACTTTAACCAAAATAGTTTCAGCATCTCTTGGATCGACGTTAATTGAATGCGCTGGTGGAAGTGGCGCGACGACACGAGGATACAGTACCGGCACAAATGGAATCGATTCCTACACTGGAGGACTTGTTCCTGGGCCACTCGCTGGAGCCTTAATTGGGAGTGGAAGTCCAACGTTATATGCTCCCAATAGAGAAGCAACTGACAGTGTTTATTATGGGGCGTTTGGCGGTCCTGGTCATTGTGGAGTTAGTGGCGTAACTACAGGATTTGGTCTCTCAGGGGTTCAATTTTGGGGTGCTACTGGAACCCTTAATTCTGGAACTTGGTACGGAGGAATGACTCCATTAAAATACGGATCAGGAGGCGGTGTTTCAGTTTCTGGGTGTTATGTTAGTTCTACAACAACAGGAACCTGTGTCTTTCCTACATCGGCTCAGAATGGAGTAGTTCATCTTGACGTTCTTTACTAAAAATTCAAACAGGTATGAATTCAACGTCTGTTTTTTCTGAAGGAACCATGGTTCTAGGCCATAAACTTAAGACGTAGCCTCCACCGCCACTCCCTGTGGGTTTACAAGCTCGTGCACCCATACTTTTTAGCAAGCTGATATGCTCATCAATGGCTCCGCGGGTTAGCCCCCACTCCTGAAAAATGGAATACGCTTTACCTATTCCCAAGATCATTTGGTTCTCTCGAATCTGATCGTTGATAAGTGCATTAGAAACGACAAATGCCTGCTTTAGCAATTGAGTCGTTTCCAACATGGACTGATCCAACCTTTGAGCTTTTTCAGGGCTCACTGAAAACATTTTTTTTACCTTTTCAACACAGTCTTTGGTAACTCCTCTTTGACCCGAATACGAAAGATAAAGATGTGGTTTAAAATAATTATCAATATATTCTATTGATTGAGGTTTTTTAAAGATAAGTGGTTTTTCGTTCAGAACCACAGCAATGTCAACACCACTACTTTCGCCATGAAACAGGTTTTCTAGGTTCCTAGAAAATTCGTAGACTTTATTCGGTTCAATTAAGTTCATGGAACAAAACCATCTACCAAAGGCCACGCAAAGACTAGAGCTAGCCCCTAATCCGGATCCTAAAGGGATTTCATTTTGAATACGAATATCACCAGAAAGAGCAAAGTTTTTTAATTCCAAGATCTCAATGGCTTTGGAAAGCAAAGCCCTTACTATAGACTCAATATCACTTGAATGACTTCCTTCAATGTGAATGCGAAGGCCTTCGATTTGAGGTCCAGGTATAAATTCAAAATGCAATTTCTTTGAAAACAAGGGCACCACAATGGCTTCCTGCCCTCTTAAAACACTGTGTTCACCAGAAAGAATCCACTTTCCATAAGCGACAGTTCTAAACACGGAGCTCATTCTAATTCCTTCTGAAAAGAAGTTAACAAATCGTAACCAACAAAAAGCGAATGGTATTTCATCGCTAAATCCAGATCCTCATTTTTAAAAAGGAGATGAATGTTGCTTCCCGCATCCATCGTCATTATTGGGGCCTTTTCTTGATTATTCTTCTCTAATAAAAGCAGTTGATCTATCAGCTTAAAAGTAGCTTTGTTACGATAACTAAATGGGGGAATTGAAGTTTCAAATAGTTGATGCATTTCTGTGAACTCATCAAAACAAAGTTTTCGAAGTAACAACCAATTCGAATTCTTTAATGCCTTTGAAACATCATTAAACCTTTTTTCAACATTGGTCAGTCGTTCCTGAAAAAGAGGGCTTGTTGTAACTCGCAGGTGGGCGTCACTTGAAGAGATTTCCTTTTTTCTTGTATCTACCAGAATAACGATATGGTGCAGATGCGTGTAAGGGAAATCCAATGAAAATCCTCTATCGGTTTTCCAAGCACACCAGGGAGAAAAAAAACTACGACATGAAGACCCTGATCCTCTTCTAGAAAGCGCTGATAAACTAGATGGAGACAAATCTAACGAGTTACTAGATAATTTTTGAAATTCATTCATTGCCGCCACGGTGAGTGCTGCAAAACTAGAACTGGAACTAGCGATCCCACAATCTGAAGGAAAATTATTAGCTGATCTTATCAAAAAAAAATCTTTTACCTGAGCCTGCTCTCGTAAAAAAGACAAGTGATTGATAAATTTTTGTTTTCCTTTTTCTGATAAAACTAAAGGAAACAATCCATCACCCTGTAAAACCCGCCATTCATCTTTATCGTTTTTTTCTAAGGTTAGAAAAGTTCTTAAATGTTCTAAGGTATAAGAAAGTGAGGTATTCGTTGGTAGATTATCCAGGGAACTGGTTTTTCCCATGTACTTTATGAGGGCGATATTTGAAGGAGCCGAATACACTTTTAAATCCATATTTTCCTTTCAAACTTAATGGGCTGGGTCCACAATTCACTAGATCTAAAAGAATGGACTAGTTGATGCTGATGGAGCCATTCTTTTACAAATGAAGAGTCTGATTTTTCATACAAAATAAAAAGGGCATCACTGCCTAAAGCCCCACAACCTTTGATGGCCTTTCGAGAGGAACGGGCACTCATATTTTTTTGAAAATCCCTAACTAATTTTTGAGTGTTATCACATACTAACTGAAGCTCCATGAGCTCTTCATACCAATTGTTAATTTCCTCTACAAAAGATTCCTCATTTCCCGAAACAAACGCCTCTTCAATTTTGCCTTGAATCTGAATAAGCTTTTTTTCATCAAATCTTTTAAGATCTTGAAGATGTGTGTGTGTGGGAGTTTTGTTCCCAGTCAAACAAATAGTAAAATCTAGGTTATTGAATTTCCATTCCAAGGAACGATATCGAATTTTCATCTCATTTTTATTTTTATCTTCATTTTGATGAGTAGGATTATGTTTTTTTTCAATCATATTAAAACCAGGGAAATGTTGGGCCAAGAGATCATTTCCACTGGGGGTTGTCTTACTAAAACCACTTTGACATTGCCAATATTCATTAAGAATAGATTCTAAGGATTCTTCTTCAAAACTTATATCCTTGAAATCATTTTTTTTATAACGACAAAACTGATAGAGTGCCAAAAATTGAGCTGTGCTCGCACCAAATCCACCTTTTTTTTGATAGCCATCATAAAAAAGGATCTCCCAATCAACGAACTGTTCACAATTCTTCTGAAAATATTTTTCTGCTGGTGACTGATTCTCTCTCAAAAAAGACACATCAAATTTTTCGTTACTGAAATGATGTTTTTCAGTTAGCTGAAAAATCAAATCCATCTTTTCCACTTTTTCCATTTTTGGAATAAAAAAAACTTCAAAACCAGGTTGAGTTGAGACCAACAAACTGCTTCCTCCACGCAAGGCCAAGTACTCCCCGGAGATAAAAGTTTTTCCTGGAATTTTTAATGAAAAGTATTCCGTTTTCACATTCGCTGACTGGTTCGGATCTCTTTAAGAACTTCCATGGCATGACTTAAGGTGATTCTTTTTGTAAGTGTTAAAATTTCTTCAAGTTTTGTTTCTAGCAGAGGTATTTCTGTTTCAGTGGCGCCAACTCCTAGGCTTAGATTTTTTATATGAAGTTTCATATGTCCTTCAATTATTCCTACTGTCGTTAAGGCTCTTAAAGCTCCCAGGTTCTGGACCAGTCCAACTGCCGCTGCGATTCTTGATAACTCATTTGAAGACTGCACGCCTAACATGCGTAACGACATTTTAGCCATGGGATGCAAATTGGTAACTCCACCCACGGTTCCGACAATGAGAGGAGCTTCAAAAACTCCCCTCAAGCCCCCTGTGTCTTTATCAAATCTCCATTTGGTAATAGAGGTGTAGTGCCCTGATCTGGCAGCGTAGGCATGTATCCCCGCTTCAACGGCTCTCCAATCATTTCCTGTGGCAATAAGAATTGGATCAATGCCATTAAGAACGCCCTTATTGTTGGTAGCAGCTCTATAGGAATCTAGTTCTGCAAACAAACTGGCTTCTTGGATTTTTATTCCAAGTTCGTCATCCACGGTCATTTCAACTACTGCCCTTGTGATTTTAGAATCTGCCAAGTTGGACAAAATACACATGGTTACAGTTTCGCTACTCAGTTCCTGAATTGGAGATTTTAAGAACTCACAGACTTGATTGATAAGATTAGCCCCCATGGCATCACAAGGATTCATCAAAATGTGAATCACCGCCATGTCCTGCCCATCATCCCTTTTCAATTCCCTTAACTGTATATCGCGAACCCCACCACCCCGCTGAACCAAATTAGGAACGACCTCTGTATTGGCTAAGTTAATAAGAAAATTTTTATTTTTCTGAATCACATTTTTGAGATTTGAAAAGTGCCGAACTTTTCCAATTTGTATTTGCCCGATAATATCAGTCCCCATAACTTCGGTGGTAATGGTTCCCGTTTCCTTAATCCATTTTGCGGTTTTACTTGCAGCAGCTATGATGGATGTCTCCTCTACGGCCATGGGAATAAAAAGCTCTTTGCCATCAATACAAAATTGGGTCGCCACACCCATAGGCATTTGAAAATATCCAATGGTATTTTCAATAAATTTTTCTCCCAGTTGAGTGTCTTTGAGACCTCCGGACTTTAAAAATTTTAAATCGTCTTCATTGATGGACCCAGCTTCAAAAATTTTTTGAATTCTTTGATTTAAATTTAATTTTGAAAAACCTTTGAATATATCACTTAAGTTTTTAATCCGCGACATGCATAACCTTTTTGTTCTGTAATTCTTTAATATTTTTTGATCCTGTACAAAAAAGAGCTACTTTCAATTCTTTCTCTAATTGAGTGTAAAGTTCATATAATGCTTTTTTATTTAGCTTGCACTCATTAAGCCTGCCATTTTCTGACACAGGTTTTAACAAAGCCTCTAACCAGGGTTGAGCCAGACCCGCTTTTTGACAGCCCAAAGCCAGAACCTTCGCAATATCCAATCCCGACCTTATACCACCACTGCCCCAGGTTTCATATGAAAGATTTAATTTTTCACTATCTAGCATCATTTCAGGAAGACTATAACCCCATTCTGAAAAAATAAATCCAGTGGCTCGTTCTTTCGAATTCCTTGGGTAGCGAAGAGCTTCCACTTTGGACCAATCGGTTCCCCCTTTTGCCGACAAATCTAAAGCAAATATTCCAGTGTTATTTAAACGCCTTTTGTCTTCTATAGAAAAGCCATTCCCCACTTCTTTCACAATCACTGGAACTTTAACCGATCTTACTAACTTTTCAATGGAACTTAGTCCCGTCTTAAATTGAGGAGTTCCTTCTTTTTGGATGCACTCTTGTAAAGGGTTTGTATGTATGATCAAACCAATTGCTTCTAAATTTTCTATGATTCGAAGAATTTTGTCTACGGGCGTCTGAATCAACTGACTTAAACCGATATTAGATAATAATAGAGCCTTAGGATTTTTCTTTCTTAGATTTTTCCATTCTTTTTTTGCCAAATCATCTAAAAGCTCTCGCCGTTGGGACCCTACCCCCATTAATATTTTTTTTTCAGCACTTAATTCAGCAAGCGCTAAATTAATTTCCATTCCCTTATCATGTCCTGCAGTCATGGAGCTTATAAAAAAAGGAACTCCTAATGGATGCTCTAAGAAATAACAAGTTGAATCTAATTCTGACCAATCTAACTCTGGAAATGCAGTATGCTTTAATTTTATCTTTTCTAATAGATTAGATTTCAAATACTGTGATTCTTTATTAAGAGTTATTTGAATATGATCTTTTTTTCTTTTTTTAAAATCTCGTAGCTCTGATCCCATGTTTTTTTCCAAAAGAAAAGGGCCTTCTTTTGGAAAGCCCTTTATTAATTTGTCTTAATCTGCTATTTTTTCACTTACTTAAGTGCGTAGCCGCACATTTTTGTAAAAGCTGTTGGATCATTTATAGCTAATTCTGATAAATTCTTTCTGTTCACCTCAACACCCGCTTTGATAAGCCCACCAATAAGTCTTGAATAGGAAGTCCCATTCAATCTGGCAGCGGCATTGATCCTTTGATTCCAAAGGGCGCGAAATTCTCTTTTTCGCATCTTACGACCTTTGAACATATAAGCCATAGCTCTATCCACTTTTTCAGTTGCATGGATGAAAGCTCTGGAGCCAGCGGAATAAAACCCCTTAGCTCTTTTTAATACTTTTTTATGACGTGCATGATTTGTTTTACCTGATTTTACGCGTGGCATTTTTTCTCCTTAGAATACAAGCGTTCGGCTTGTTTGGTACATGTTAGCATCGTCAACATAAGCTGTTTGACCTAAATGTCTCTTGGTTTTTGATTTCATGTGAGAGTTTAAGTGACGCATTTTAGTTTGCTTTCTTTTCACTTTGCCACTTGGCAACAAACGCATGCGTTTCTTTGCCCCCGAATGGGTTTTCTGTTTCATATTATGCCTTTCTCAAACGAGGCGGATTATAAAAATTTATAAACACTTTTTGAGCCTGATTGGTTGAGACATGATTTAAACAAAATAATACACAATGGCAAGTGTTATTTCAGGCTGATTTTTTGACATTCTGGTCCTACAAAAGGTTGAGGGTGAGATATACAATTTCTTTGTACTTTCATAAAATTAAGAGTTTTACAATCCATTCTTAAATGCCAATGATCACCGTGGTTGTTATCAATGACCACAAGGCGGGTTAACATTCTTGCTGCCTCTGATTTCGTATCGGTATTCGACGGCAAATCCTTAGCTAATAGGGCCTGGCGACACATCTCATTTTTTATCTTCCGATTCACATAAATAACCTCTACAGGAGCTAAATCAAAAGTTGCTTTGAAAAGTTTCCATTGCTCGGCCCCTTGAAACTCAGCGTGTGTGAACGACCCTTTCACTCGGTCCATATCCATAAACGCCATTTTTGGATTTTTTGTCACATAGGACAAATCCACATCCATACCTGTTTTATGGCTTGAATGACCTATATTTCCCCCATTTTTTCCAGATATGTCATTCACCTTTAAGGTAAAGGTGGGAATATTATCTTTGATCCATTCTCCCAAATTGACAATAGATTCCACAATATCATACGTGCCGTAATGTCTTAATTTTTTGGGGTTCCATACCGAGAATCCAGAATTGGGACCTATTTTTTGAAAAGCCTCTAGCAAGCTATTGGACTGAGTTAAGAAGATGGTTCTTTGCTGGGTCTTTATATATTTCCCGGTGTGAGGTTTTCCCCATGCCTGATCCTTAGGACGATGATTATTTTCCGCCACCACAACCGTAGTATCTGGTTTTGCTGGACTTGCCGGTTTTGCTGGGCTTGCCTGATTTACAGGGTTTGGAGGTGGGCTATTTGCAGGTGGACTGCTAGCCGGCGGCTTAGGTTTGGCTTCAGGTTTGGCTTCAGGTTTGACCTCAGGTTTTATGTTAGGCAAAGTTGTCTCTTTTTTAGGGCTCTCCACCTTAGGGATCTCTGCTTTTGGGATCTCTACCTTAGGATTTGTTTCTTCTTTCTTTGGAGTTGGCGATTTCACGTTAGGTGGAGAGTTCGGTAACGCAGGATTAAGATCCATGGCTGGAGGTGGACCTATCAAATCGGGACCTTCTGGAATTTTTTCATCTCCAGTCAGTTCTGGCAGAACTTTTAGTTTCTTAGGAACTTTAATTTTTTGTATTTTAGCATCATCTATAGTTTTTTTAACCTCAGGGTAAAGAGCCGAAACATCTTCTAGATTTGGATTAATAAAATAGGATGGCAATTCCGGATTGGCGATATCTTCGTTGCTAGGAGGCTCTTCGTGCTTTCCCTTTTTTTGTTTTTTATCGTAATCAGTTAATTCTTCCTCTGGGATCCCATTAAAATACTCATTAGGAATTACAAACTCCTCAACAGGATGTTGAATTTCAGCAGTAATAAAAGATTTCGAAATTAACTGATCAGTGTAAAAAGTATCCTTATTTTTATAATAAAAATCAATTGCTAGTTTATCACACTCGTCACTTATATTTAAAGAATTTAAATCACCGACAGAGGAATTCTCCGCTGGTTCTTTCAAACAAATGGCCTTTGCCTTAAATACATTTTTTAAACTAGAATTTTTGTCAGCAATCTCTAACGGGAACTCGAAATCAGTGGCTTTTCCTTTTAAAACAAATGGAAAAGTGCTCCTATCATCAAAAGTAACATCCCCAGTTACCTCGAGTTCTTTTGACTCTTCATTTTTATTTGAACCCACTATAAATCGGTGTTTCACTTGGCTTAATTTTAATTTTCCTCGAAACAACTGAACCGTCTTTGAACTCTCAACTTGCTCGGGATTTAGGGTCTGAACAGAATCTAAAACTTCATTTTCAGATATGCCAGGAATTTCTTTAACACGAAAAAAGTCACCTACATCGTCATATTTTTGAGGCAACGCCTGGGTCCATTTTTCTTTACGAATAACTTCGCCAGATTCTGCGATCAATGGCTTATCAGGATTTTCCTGTGTTGTTCCTTGATTAACCTCGTTACTTGCTCCTCGATTTTCTTTTTGCTTAGTATCTTCGATTTCAATGACTTTCTCTAAGTAGGGATTTTCTTTGGTCTTAAACCCCTTTCCACAACCTAATATAAGTAAAAATATGAATATAGCGGCACCCTTTATCATCGAATATTTTAATTGCACGTTTCATACCCAGTAAAGTTGGGTCTAAATCTGATCAATTGCATTTAATATCTCAGAAAAATCAAAAACTGTCTCAATTTTAGACAGTTCATGTAGCTTATTCAAAATCATGTTAGCTATAGGAAATTCGTGGAATCTTTAGTAAGACCTAACTCTTAATGAAAGAAATAGCGAACCCTTTTGAATTATTGCTGCCCGTGGGGCAAAAAGAAATGGCTTTGGCAGCCATTCATAATGGAGCCGATGCCATTTACGTGGGTTTTCCTGGATTCAATGCTAGGGGAAGAAGCTATGATTTTGAATTGGAAGAACTCAAAGAAATTATCGAGACTGCCCACCTCTATGGAGTCAAAGTCAATCTTGCTTTAAATATTGTGATCTTCGAAGAAGAACTTGAAAAAGTTATTGAAGCTGTCTACCAAGTTCTACCATTAAAACCAGATGCCTTTATTATTCAGGATCTGGGGTTAGCCCAAATCCTTCGAAGCCTCTCGCCCCATCAACCACTTCATGCCTCTACCCAGATGACCATCACTAATGATCTAGCCATCCACCTTCTTGAAGATTTAAACTTTAAACGTTTTGTTCTTGGCAGGGAAAATTCCTTGTCTGAAATAAAAAGTATTAAAGAAAGAACCCAAAAAGAGCTTGAGGTGTTCGTCCACGGGGCCCTTTGCGTTTCCTATTCAGGACAGTGTTTCACTTCGGAATCCCTTGGTGGAAGATCTGCCAACAGAGGTCAATGTGCTCAAAGTTGTCGCTTTAGCTATGAATTGATAGTGGATGGAGAAAAGAAAACGCTTCTGGATAAAGAATTCCTTGTTTCACCGCAAGATCTTTGCGGCCTTCAAGAAATTCCCGAATTGATGAGAATAGGAGTCACCAGTTTTAAGGTAGAAGGTCGACTCAAAACACCTGAGTATGTTGCCAGTTGTGCCAAAGAGTTTAGAAAGGCCATGGATCAATATTTAAATGGAAGATCATTAAAATCTGAAGAAATTCAAATTGCTAAAAACAATATGGCAGTACAATATTCCCGCGGTTTTTTTTCTGGGTGGCTCCATGGCGTCCAACACCAAAAATTAGTTGATGGGACCTACAGCTCCCATCGAGGCAGTTTTATTGGAAGAGTCCTACAATTCGAATACGATTCTGAATTGAAGGCTCCTGTGCTTTTGGTAGAATTGGAAAAAGACATCCACTTAACTTCTGGAGATGGCTTGCTTTGGATCCAAGATGTTTCGTCTAAAAAAGAAGTGGCTTCAATTATAAAACAAAAGGCCTCATCTATAGAAACGGAATGGGGAAGTTTTATTTTTTCCATCACAAATGAAAAAGATAATTTATATCGGATTGGCATTTCAAAAGATTTCAGACTGGGGAATGGCTTGGAGACTGAATTCAAAAATGCTAAACTTTACTTAAATCATCAAAAAGAACAAAAAAAAGAACTTCTCAAATCTTTTCAAGATAAGAATTTCTTTAAACGTATTCCTGTTGATATTTCCATAACCCTCTCTCTCCATAAGCCCTTACTTGTTCAGATTTCTGACGGCCGTTTTTCGCTCACTAAAGAAAGCTTGTCAAATGGGGTGCCTGCAGAAAAACACCCCCTCACTGATGAAGCGATTCAAAATGAATTTTCTTCTCTGGGTGGAAGTGTGTTTAAATTACAAAAATTAAATATTTATCGAACGACAACTGAAAATATCTTTTTAAGTGCCAAAGAAATAAAAAATCTGAGACAAGCTTTAATTCAAGAGCTCAGCGAAAAAAGAAAATCTCATCGAATTGATTTCAATTCAGAGCCGGATTTTCCTTACAATTCTTTTTCTAGTAAAGAATTGAATCCAAAATTTGTCGATTCCCCTAAATTGGAAAGAGTTTCAGATCTGCGACAAATTAACTTCAATGTCTTACTGAGAAATCGCCAGCAGGTTGAAGATTTTATTTCAGCCCTAGACGAAAATAAGTTTGAAGCTTCTGATTTTAATTTCATACTTCTGGATTTTGAATTTGGCCGGGACTATCAGCCCTCCATAGAAGGCTTACGAAGTAAAAAAATCAAAGTGGGTATCGCCACCACCAGAATTTTAAAACCTCAAGAATATACAAACCTTAAAATAATCTCTTCTTTAAATCCTGATGTGATTTTAATCAGAAATTTGGGTGCCCTTTATTACTTCCGAAACATCCAACCCTTTCGAGGGGAATTAATTGGGGACTTCAGTTTAAATGTCACCAATCACTTCACTGTGGCTTATCTTTTATCCAAAGGTCTTTCCAGACTTTGCCTTTCCTACGACATGAACCAACTTCAATTAGAAAATGTTTTAAAAAAATCACCGGCGGAAAAACTAGAAATTACCGTTCATCAATACATGCCAAGTTTTCATATGGAGCATTGTGTTTTTGCCGCCTTTTTAAGTAAAGGCTCCAGCTATATAGATTGCGGCAAGCCCTGCGAAAAACATCTTGTCCAATTGAAAGATCAATTTAATCATCTTCATTGGATCAAACCAGATCATGAGTGCCGAAACACCATGTTCAACGCCAAAGCGCAATCTGCTCTAAAATATGTTAATTCTTGGAAACATCTGGGTCTTGGAAACATAAGGTACGAGGCCCTAAATGAATCCGGTTCAGAGCTCATTTTTAAACTTCAAAATTATCTTTACTTCTTACATGGGTTGCAATCTGCAGAAAAAACTCTACTCCATTTAAAAACCCAGGAAAGCTATGGCCTGAACGAAGGAAATCTTTCCCAGGAGCACAAGTACCAGTCTCGAAAAAAAGATTTCTCCCATGAAAAACCTTACTAGCTGCTTAATCAAGCAGGCTTAAAACTCACCAGGTCAACACTTTTTTTGATTGGGAATTAATGACAGAATGCTTAACTTTCTTTTTTTGATGGCGTCCCGTTTCTGGTAGAAACTTTTTAGAAATGCTCCAGAATGATTTTTTATTTTTATTTCCTAAGCTGCATACAAGTCAAGTTCTAGTTGTTGAATCATGTCTAC
>WBZM01000746.1_pt1 | contig 40286 bp, 36 predicted proteins | sample 5204271 | NCBI WGS metagenome assembly WBZM01 (sample SAMN12344346, study PRJNA552823) | activated sludge metagenome | biome: Activated sludge suspended growth; feature: Nitrification reactor; material: Wastewater; isolation source: activated sludge from nitrification reactor of wastewater... | reverse complement strand
GTGGTGGTCTGCAGCCACGGAACCGGCACATAGCTGAGCAGGAACTGCTGCGGCAACTGCACCTGCGAGGTCTGAAACAGGCGCGATGACGTGTCCTGCCAGTAGAAACTGTCCGACACGCGATTGTAGTTGACCACGGCGGAGGCACCTTGGCCGAGGTTCTGCTGGTGCTTGATCTGGTAAGCGTAGCGGTCGCGGTCGGCCAACTGGTCATGGGGCATGTACTCCGCCTTGTAGGCATTGGGATCTCCGGCGACACCGCTATTGAATCCCCAGTAGCGCACTTCGGCGCCCAGTTGCAGTCCGCGCCTGGACATGTAGCGCGGATAGAGCGTCGCGTCGTAATTCGGAGCGATGTTCCAGTAGTAGGGAACCGTCAGGTCGAGGCCGCTGCGCGACGAGGGTGCCAGCAACGGAGTCATGAACCCCGATTGCCGCTGGTGGTTCAGCGGAAAAGTGGCGACCGGTGAATAGAAAATCGGAACGTCCTTGAACCACATCGTCGCATCCCTCGCCGTGCCGACGTCACGGTCGTAATCGAGGTGCATTTCGGACGCGCGCACATACCAGTCCCGGTCTCCCGGCTTGCAGGTCGAGAAGGTGCTGTCGAAGAGCGTAATCTGGTTTTCGCCTTCGAACTCCGCCCGCTCGGCCGTTCCGCTGGCCAGTGACGGGCGGGTGAGCGGCGCCGTGGTCGGCAACCCGTAATTGCCGGGAATATTCAGCATCATCGGCGCGCTGGTGCTGACGGCATTCGAACTGGCAGCGGTGACGACCGGCACCGCTAATTGCTTGGACAGGACCCGGCTGGGAACCTCCTTGACGATCAGATAGTCGGCATCCTCGACAAAGCCGACCTGTTCGGACATCTTCATGCGGACATGCGGCGCCGTGAACTCGGTGCCCTCCTGCAGCATGCGCACGTTGCCTGTCGCGTCGACTTCGTCGTCGAGCGGCCAGTAGATGATCTTGTCCCCGTAGAACACCGAGCCCGCCTTGCGCAGTTCGACATCGCCAGTCGCCACGGCGATGTCATCGGTGCGCCCTTCGAGGTGCTCGGCGATGACAAAGAGCGGATAGTCGTCGCTCTTCTTCGGGTCGAACGCATAGGGAATCCCGACCTCCGGCATGACCGGCGTCTTCTTGCCGCCCAGCACGTTGAACCGGCGCTCGCTGCGCAGGCGGAGCGGAAGATCGTCGCCCACCGCATTGCCGCCGCCAGGCGCCGCGTCACGGCTCGCCGGCGCAGCCTTCCGCACGCTGACGGCAGCCAGTTGCACGCTGTCGGCGTCCTCGGCGGCATGGCCGGCCGGCACCGCGGCGAACATGCAGCACGCAAGGCAGACAAACGGATGGCGGACCGGATCTGGCATCGGGCAGGGGGATGAAGGAAGCGAAACGAAGTGCGCCGGGAGCGACGGCGACCAAGTGTTAAAATTGGCCATTTTACAACGAACCGTCGGCCATCCTGATGTCGCGCGATCAACTTGTTACCGACTGGATTGCCAGTCGCTTCCCGGACCAGTCGGTCGAAATCACTCCGGCCTCAGCCGATGCCAGTTTCCGTCGCTACTTCCGCCTGACCTGGCCTGATGGCAGGACGCACATCCTGATGGATGCGCCGCCGGAAAAGGAGGACTGCACACCCTTCATCCACGTCGCCGGCTTGCTCGCCAAGGCCGGACTCGCCGCGCCGCGCATCCTCGACCAGGACCTCGCCAACGGCTTCCTGGTGCTCACCGATCTCGGCCGCGTCGGCTACCTCGACGCACTGAACTCCGACCGCGGCCTCGCCGACACGCTGATGCGCCCGGTTCTCGACGTCCTGGTCAAGTGGCAACTGTCTTCCCGGGCGAGTACCCTGCCTCCCTACGACGCGACCCTGCTGCGCCGCGAACTCGACCTCTTCCCGGAGTGGTTCGTCGGCCGTCACCTCAGCCATCGGCTGAGCGGCGACGAGACAGTCATGCTCGACCGGACCTTCAGGTTCCTGATCAACTCGGCGCTCAACCAGCCCAAGGTCTTCGTGCATCGCGACTTCATGCCACGCAACCTGATGGTGGTCGAAAGCGAGGCCACCCTGACGCCCGGCATCATCGACTTCCAGGACGCCGTCTACGGCCCGATCACCTACGACGTCGTCTCGCTGTTCCGCGACGCCTTCATCTCGTGGGAAGAAGATCAGGAGATCGACTGGGTCGTCCGCTACTGGGAAAAGGCCCGCGCCGCCGGCCTGCCGGTGCGCGCCGACTTCGGTGAATTCTGGCGCGACTACGAACTGATGGGCCTGCAGCGCCACCTCAAGGTACTCGGCATCTTCTGCCGCCTGAAATACCGCGACGGCAAGGACAAGTACAGCGAAGACCTGCCGCGCTTCATCAACTACGCCCGCAAGACGGCCAGCCGCTACATCCAGCTCAAACCGCTGCAAAACCTGCTTGACCGGCTGGAAGGCAACACCGAGCAGATCGGCTACCGCTACAAATAATGAAGGCGATGATCCTCGCCGCCGGCCGCGGCGAACGCATGCGGCCGCTCACCGACCACACGCCCAAGCCGCTGCTCGTGGCCGGCGGCAAGCCGCTGATCGTCTGGCACCTGGAACGGCTGGCCGCGGCCGGCTTCCGCGAGATCGTCATCAACCACGCCCACCTCGGCGAGCAGATCGAGCAAACACTGGGCGACGGCGCGAAGTGGGGGCTCACCATCCGCTATTCGCCGGAGCCGCCGGGGGCACTGGAAACCGCCGGCGGCATTGCCACGGCCTTGCCGCAACTCGGTGACGCGCCCTTCCTGGTGGTCAACGGCGACGTCTATTGCGATGTCGATTTCGGCCGCTTCGCCGATTTCCCGCTGGCCAGCGGCCACGCCCACCTGGTCATGGTCGACAATCCCGCCCACCACGCCGGCGGCGACTTCAGCCTCGACGGCGACCGCATCGTTTACGCCCACGGCGACCGAACCGTCACCTATGCCGGCGTCGGCGTTTTTTCGCCGACCTTCTTTGCCGGCGTCCGCCCCGGCACGGTGATGAAGCTGCGCCCCCTGCTCGACGCCGCCATCACCGCCGGCGCGCTGACCGGGGAACGCTTCACCGGCCGCTGGGTCGACGTGGGAACACCGCAACGCCTGACCGAGCTGGATGCAGAACTGAGGAACGCATGACCCACGCCCACTTTCTCGCCCGCCGCCAACGCCTGCTGAAAGCCATCGGCGACGGCGTCGCCATCGTGCCCACCGCCCCGGAAGTCATCCGCAATCGCGACGCCCATCACCCCTACCGCTTCGACAGCTACTTCTGGTACCTGACCGGCTTCCCCGAGCCGGAAGCCGTAGTCGTGCTGGTCGGCGGCAAGCGCCCGAAATCCATCCTCTTCTGCCGCGAGAAGCACGAGGAACGCGAGATCTGGGATGGCTACCGCTACGGGCCCAAGGCGGCCAAGGCCGCTTTCGGCTTCGACGCCGCCTATCCCATCGACCAGCTCGACAAGAAACTGCCGGAATTCCTCGTCGACCGCGACACGCTGTGGCACGCCATCGGCCACGACGCCGAGTGGGACGCCCGCATCGCCAAGGCCTTGAACGCCGTGCGCGCCCAAACCCGGGCCGGCAAACGGGCGCCGCGTGCCATCCACGACCTGCGCGCCGAGCTCGACACCATGCGCCTGGTCAAGGATGCCGCCGAAGCCGCCATCCAGCAACGCTCGGCCGACATCGCCAGCGCCGGCCACGCCCGCGCCATGCGAGCCTGCCGCCCCGGCCTGGCCGAGTACGAACTGGAAGCCGAGTTGACCTACGAATTCCGCAAACGCGGCGCCGACGCCCACGCCTACACGCCCATCGTCGCCGGCGGCGCCAACGCCTGCGTGCTGCATTACGTCGAAAACAACAAGCTGCTCAACGACCACACCCTGGTCCTGATCGACGCCGGCTGCGAAGTCGAAGGCTACGCCGCCGACATCACCCGCACCTTCCCGGTCAATGGCCGCTTCAATGCGGCGCAAAAGGACGTTTACGAAATCGTCCTCGCCGCGCAGGACGCCGCCTTCGCCGCCACCGCTCCGGGTCGCCACTTCATGGAAGCGCACGATGCTGCGGTACGCGTGCTGACCCAGGGCCTGGTCGACCTCAAGTTGCTCAAGGGCAGCATCGACACGCTGATCGAAAAGGGCGACTACCGCCGCTTCTACATGCACCGCACCGGCCACTGGCTGGGGCTGGATGTGCACGACGCCGGCGAATACAAGGTTGGCGAGCAATGGACGGCGTTGCAACCGGGCATGACGGTCACCGTCGAACCCGGCCTCTACATCCGCCCGGCCGATGATATTCCCGAGGCGCTGGCCGGCATCGGCATCCGCATCGAGGACGATGTGCGCATCACCGAGACGGGGTGCGACATCTACACCACGGCGCCGAAGACCGTGGCCGAAATCGAGGAGGTCATGCGCCATGACTGATGCCGTCGAGCATGTCGACATCCTGATCGTCGGCGCCGGCCCGGTCGGCATGACGCTGCATCTGGCGCTGGCGGCGGGCGGCCGGAAATCGTTACTGCTGGATCGTCGCCCTCCGCAGGCGTTGCAGGCCGACCCGCGCGCCCTTGCCCTGTCGCACGGCGCCCGCGAACTGCTCGAACAGATCAATTCCTGGCCGACCCGCGCCGCAACGCCCATCGAGACCATCCACGTTTCGCAAAAGGATGGCTTCGGCCGCACCCTGCTCGACCGCAGCGATTACAAGCTACCTGCTCTCGGTTACGTCGTCCGCTATCGCGACCTCGCCGCAGCGCTGGCCGTCAACCTCGCCGCCGACAGCCTGCTCGCCGAGGCGGAAATCCTCGACATCCACGCGGACGACCAGGGCGCCACCGTCGCGCTGCGCCACGCCGGCCAGCTGCGCACCCTCCGCTGCCAGCTCTTGATCCACGCCGAAGGCACGCCGACCGACGATCCGGCCGTCTCGGTCAGCGATTACGGCCAGCACGCGGTCATCTGCGAAGTGACGCCGACACCTGGCCACGGCAAACGCGCCTGGGAACGCTTCACCCCGGACGGCCCGCTCGCCCTGCTGCCGCTCGGCGCCGAATACTCCATCGTCTTCACGCTGCCGCCGGCCAAGGCCGACGCGGTGATGGCGCTCGACGACGACGCCTTCATCGCCGCGCTGCAAGCCCAGTTCGGCCGCCGCATGCGCTTCGCCAAACCGGGCAAGCGCAGCCGCTTCCCGCTGGCGCTGCGCATGCGCGACACGCTGGTCAAGGGCTGTGAAGTGTGGATCGGCAACACCGCGCAAACCCTGCACCCGGTCTCCGGCCAGGGCTTCAACCTCGGCCTGCGCGACGCCTGGCAGCTCTCCGAAATTTTGCTCAAAAACGGTGTCGACCGCAGCGCTCTCGAAAACTACGCCGCCAGTCGCCGCCTCGACCGCCAGGGCGGCGCCTTCTTCACCGACAAGATCGTCAAGGCCTTCTCGAACGATTTCGGCCCGCTCAAAATCGCCCGCGGCCTCGGCCTGCTGGCCCTCGATCTCTGCCCGCCGGCCCGCCACTTCGTCGCCAAGCGCATGATCTGGGGCGCCCGCGCCTGGCCTTGATCTGCGCCAAGGGCAAGGGCGCGACGCCCGGATAAAGTCGCGCCCGTCGCCCTGTCGTCTGCCGCATGAAAAAAGCCACTGCCTGGTTCCTCGCCTGTCGCCCGAAAACGCTGTCGGTTTCGCTGTCGCCGGTGCTCGTCGGCACGGCTGTCGCCTGGCACGATACCCATGCCATCCTCTGGCTGCCGCTCCTCGCCGCCGCACTCGGCGCCGCCTTCATCCAGATCGGCACCAACCTGTTCAACGATGTCGGCGACTTCCTGCGCGGCACCGACACGCCCGGACGCCTCGGCCCCAAGCGCGCCACCGCCGAGGGCTGGCTGACGCCGGGCACGGTCAAAGCCGGCGCCTGGCTCAGCTTTGCGCTGGCCTTCGGGTGCGGCATCTATCTGGTCTGGCACGGTGGCTGGCCCATCGTCGCCATCGGCCTCGCCTCGCTGGCCGCCGGCTGGGCCTATACCGGCGGCCCCCGACCCATCGCCTACGGGCCGCTCGGCGAGCTCTTCGTCTTCCTATTCTTCGGCCTGGTCGCCGTCGGCGGCAGCTATTACCTGCAAACCCTTACCCTGACGCCCACGGCACTGATCGCCGCAACCCTGGTCGGCATCCACGCCGCCGCAGTCATCACGGTTAACAACTACCGCGACCACGACGGCGACCAGGCCAACGGCAAGAACACGCTGGCCGTCCGCCTCGGCCGCCCGGCCACCCGCCACATATACACGGCCGAGATGCTGGCCCCTTATGCCCTGCTGCCCTCACTGGCCGACCTCGGCTGGCCGGCTGCCCTGCCGCTACTGTCGCTGCCCCTGGCCCTCCGTCTGATCGCCCGCTTCCACCGCGAAGTGCCCGGCCCGGTCTTCAACGCCATCCTCGCCGCCACCGCCGGCCTGCAACTCGTCTTCGCCTTGCTGCTCTCTCTCGCCTTCGCGATTTGACTATTTTTTAGGCGCCCTTTCGGGTAGAATGCGCCGCTTCCCCTGATCTGCCCGGCGCCGTTGTTGCGCCCATTCATCGCCCATGGAATTTGCCGGTTTCACCCTGCGAAACAACCTCTTCGTCGCACCGATGGCCGGGGTCACCGATCGTCCGTTCCGCCAATTGTGCAAGAAGATGGGCGCCGGCCTGGCCGTTTCCGAGATGGTCACCTCGAACTCGCTGCTCTACGGCAGTGCCAAGACGCTGCGCCGCGCCAACCACACCGGCGAAGTGGCGCCAATCTCGGTGCAGATCGCCGGCGCCGACCCCAGGATGATGGCCGAGGCGGCCAAACACAACGTCGATAACGGCGCCCAGATCATCGACATCAACATGGGCTGCCCGGCCAAGAAGGTGTGCAACGTGATGGCCGGCTCGGCGCTGATGCAGAACGAGCAACTGGTCGGCGACATCCTCGACGCCGTCGTCGGCGCCGTGCCCAATACGCCGGTGACGCTGAAATTCCGTACCGGCTGGAACCTGGCCAACAAGAACGCGCCGACCATCGCGCGCATTGCCGAGAACGCCGGCATCCGCGCCGTCGCCATCCACGGCCGGACGCGCTGCCAGCAATACACCGGCGAGGCCGAATACGACACCATTGCGATGGTCAAGACGCTGGTGAAAATCCCGGTCATCGCCAACGGCGACATCACGACGCCGGAAAAAGCCAGGCACGTCCTCGACGTGAGCGGCGCCGACGGCGTCATGATCGGCCGCGCCGCCCAGGGCCGCCCCTGGCTGTTCCGCGAGATCGAACACTATCTGAAGACCGGCGAGAAAATGGCGCCGGCGCCGGTCGGCGAGATCCACGCCATCCTGATGGCGCATCTCGAGGACCTCTACGATTTCTACGGCCTGGACACGGGGGTCAAGGTCGCGCGAAAGCACATCTCCTGGTATACCAAGGGCCTGATCGGCTCGGCGGCGTTCCGCAAGGTGATGAACACGCTGCCGACGGTGGAACTGCAACGCCAGGCGGTCAACGAGTTTTTCCTGCGCTACGCGGAAGAACATGAGCATTTGCAGTACGAAGAACATAAAACATCAGAGGAGGCGTTGGCAGCATGAGCCAACATGATTTGGGGCAATGCGTCACGGACGCGCTGGAACAATATTTCCGGGACCTGGACGGCGAAAAGCCGGCCGCCATCTACGACATGGTCCTGCGCAAGATCGAGAAGCCGATGCTGCAAGTCGTGCTGGCCAAGGCCGGCGCCAACCAGACGCTGGCCGCCGAGATGCTGGGCATCAACCGCAACACGCTGCGCAAGAAACTCACCGAACATCAACTTCTGTAAATCACCACCATGACCATCAAGCAAGCGCTGATTTCCGTCTCCGACAAGACGGGCGTTCTCGAATTCGCCCAGGGCCTCGCCGCCCAGGGGGTGAAGCTCCTGTCCACCGGCGGCACCGCCAAGATGCTGCGCGACGCCGGCCTCGCGGTGACTGAAATCGGCGACTACACCGGCTTCCCGGAAATGCTCGATGGCCGCGTCAAGACCCTGCATCCGAAGGTGCATGGCGGCATCCTCGCCCGCCGCGACCTGGCCGAGCACATGGCGACCATCGACGCCCACGGCATCCCGACCATCGATCTGGTCTGCGTGAACCTCTACCCCTTCGCCGCGACCATCGCCAAGGCCGGTGTGACGCTCGAGGACGCGATTGAAAACATCGACATTGGCGGCCCGGCCATGGTCCGTTCCTCGGCCAAGAACTACAACGGCGTCGCCATCGTCACCGATCCGGAAGACTACGCCCCGCTACTCGAAGAAATGAAGGCCAACGGCGGCGCGCTCCAGCTCGCCACCCGCTTCGGCCTGGCCAAGAAGGCCTTCACCCACACCGCCCGCTACGACAGCATGATCGCCAACTGGCTGACCGGCCTAGCCGAAGGCGCCGAAGCCCAGCCAGCCGCTGCCGCGCCGACCCCGGCGATCTTCCCGGCCAAGCTGCAACTGGCCTTCGACCGCACCGAAATCCTGCGCTACGGCGAAAATTCGCATCAGCAAGCCGCCTTCTACCGCGACACCACGCCGCTGGCTGGCAGCATCGCCGCCTACACCCAGCTGCAGGGCAAGGAACTGTCCTACAACAACATCGCTGACTCCGATGCCGCCTGGGAATGCGTCAAGGCCTTCGATGCGCCGGCCTGCGTCATCATCAAGCACGCCAACCCGTGCGGCGTGGCCATCGACGTCACCCTGCTCGGCGCTTACGAAAAGGCCTTCAAGACCGATTCGACCTCCGCTTTCGGCGGCATCATCGCCTTCAACGGCGAAGTCGGCATCGACGTCGTCAACGCCATGAACGAGCGCAAGCACTTCGTCGAAGTTCTGATCGCTCCGTCCTTCACCGCCGAAGCCAAGGCCGCCCTGGCTTCCAAGACCAACCTGCGCGTGCTGGTCGTGCCGCTCGGCCGTGACCTGAACAAGCTGGAATTGAAGCGCGTCGGCGGTGGCCTGCTGGTGCAAACCGCTGACGACTTCACCGCCCAGGCTTCTGGCCTGAAGGTCGTCACCAAGGTGCAGCCGACCGCCCAGCAGATCGAAGACCTGCTCTTCGCCGAGCGCGTCGCCAAGTTCGTCAAGTCCAACGCCATCGTCTTCTGTGGCGGCGGCATGACCCTGGGAGTCGGCGCCGGCCAGATGAGCCGCGTCGATTCGACCAAGATCGCCAGCATCAAGGCCACCAACGCCGGCCTGTCGCTGAAGGGTTCGGTTGTCGCCTCGGATGCCTTCTTCCCGTTCCGCGACGGCCTCGACGTGCTGGCCGAAGCCGGCGCCGTCGCGGTGATCCAGCCGGGCGGCTCGATGCGCGACGAGGAAGTCATCGCTGCGGCCGACGAGCACGGCATTGCGATGGTGTTCACCGGCGCAAGGCATTTCCGTCACTAAGCAGTGAAGAAGCTGATCGCTCTGATGATCATAGGTGTCATAGCCTGGCAGGGCTATGACACCTACAGACAACATTTGCCGAAACTGGATATTTTCAGCAGCAAGGCAATTGAACGCACCTCCCAACCAGCGACAGCCAACTCCCACAGCAAGGTCTATACCGACATCCGTTTGCCGGAGCGTGCCCCCCAAAGGATAGCCTCCGAACAGAATATTCGCAGTCAACCGATCAGTTACCGCTGCGATGGCAGAACTTATTGTTCTCAGATGAATTCATGTGAAGAAGCTACCTGGTTCCTCAAGAACTGCCCGGGAACCAAGATGGACGGCGATAACGACGGCATTCCCTGCGAACGGCAGTGGTGCAATTAACAAGATCAGAAGTTAAAGGAAACGGTCATGAAACTACTGGTAATCGGTTCAGGCGGCCGCGAGCACGCCATGGCCTGGCGCCTGGCGCAGACGCCCGGCCTGCAGAAGGTTTATGTCGCCCCCGGCAACGCCGGCACGGCGCGCGAGCATGAGCTGGAAAACGTCAACATCACCGATCCGGAAGCGCTGGCCGATTTCGCCGAGCAGAACAAGATCCACCTCACCGTCGTCGGCCCCGAGGCGCCGCTGGCAGCCGGCGTGGTCAATGCCTTCCGCGCCCGAGGCCTGAAGATCTTCGGCCCGACCAAGGAGGCCGCGCAACTCGAATCCTCCAAGGATTTCGCCAAGCGCTTCATGGCCCGCCACCACATCCCGACCGCGGAATTCGAGACTTTTTCCGAGTCGACCGCAGCACACGCCTATATCGACCGTAAGGGCGCGCCGATCGTCGTCAAGGCCGACGGCCTGGCCGCCGGCAAGGGCGTCGTCGTCGCCATGACGCTCGCCGAAGCCCACGCCGCGATCGACGACATGCTGTCCGGCAACAAGCTGGGCGACGCCGGTGCCCGCGTCGTGATCGAGGACTTCCTCGACGGCGAGGAAGCCAGCTTCATCGTCATGGTCGATGGCAAGAACGTGCTGGCGCTGGCCTCCAGCCAGGACCACAAGCGCATCTTCGACGGCGACCAGGGCCCGAACACCGGCGGCATGGGCGCCTATTCCCCAGCCCCGTGCGTGACGCCCGAGGTGCACGCCAAGGCGATGCGCGAGATCATCCTGCCGACCGTCAAGGGCATGGCCGCCGACGGCATCCCGTTCACCGGCTTCCTCTACGCCGGCCTGATGATCGGCAAGGACGGCTCGGTCAAGACCCTCGAATTCAACTGCCGCATGGGCGACCCGGAAACCCAGCCGATCCTGATGCGCCTGAAATCCGACTTCGTCAAACTGCTGGAGCATGGCATCGACGGCACGCTCGACCAGGTCGAGGCCGAATGGGACCGCCGCGTCGCACTCGGCGTCGTGCTGGCCGCCGCCAACTACCCCGACACCCCGCAAAAGGGCGACGTGATCAACGGGCTGCCCAAGGGCAACAGCTTCGGCGAGGACGCCCACGTCTTCCATGCCGGCACCACCCAGATGGATGGCCAGGTCGTCACCAGCGGCGGCCGCGTGCTGTGCGTGACGGCGCTCGGCGAGAACGTCAAGCTGGCCCACAAGCGCGCCTACGAGGTGCTGACCCAGATCAGCTGGAACGGCATGCAATACCGCAAGGATATCGGCCACCGCGCGATCAGCCGCTAAGGCGGTTGCGAAACCAGCACCCGAACGGGCGGCTCAGGCTGCCCGTTTTACTTTCCCCGGAGACACGATGGATACCACCCGCCTCAAGGATTTCTTCACCGGCCTGCAAAGCCGCATCGTCGGCGAACTGGAGGCTTTCGACGGCCAGCCATTCCGCACCGACAGCTGGCAACGCCCGGAAGGCGGCGGCGGCATTTCGCGGCTGATCGAGGAAGGCGATTTCTTCGAGCGCGGCGGCGTCAATTTCTCGCACGTCACCGGCAAGTCGCTGCCCGCCTCGGCCACCGCCGTCCGCCCGCAGCTGGCGGGCCGCGCCTGGGAGGCGATGGGCGTCTCGCTGGTGCTCCATCCACGCAACCCCTACTGCCCGACGGCGCACATGAACGTGCGCTGCTTTGTCGCCAGCAAGTCCGGTGAAGAGGACGTCTGGTGGTTCGGCGGCGGCATGGACATGACACCCTATTACGGTCAACGCGAGGATGTGGCCCATTTTCACCGCACCTGCCGCGACGCGCTCGCCCCCTTCGGCGACGAGGTCTATCCGAAATATAAGAAATGGTGCGACGACTACTTCTTCCTCAAGCACCGCAACGAACCGCGCGGCGTTGGCGGCATCTTCTTCGACGACCTCAACGAGGGCGGTTTCGAACGCTGCTTCGCGCTGACCCAGGCCGTCGGCAACGCCTTCACCCAGGCCTACCTGCCGGTGCTGGCCAAACGCCGCGACACGCCCTACGGCGAACGCGAGCGCGACTTCCAGGCCTACCGGCGCGGCCGCTACGTCGAATTCAACCTGGTCTGGGATCGCGGCACGCTGTTCGGCCTGCAGTCGGGCGGCCGCACCGAATCGATCCTGATGTCGCTGCCGCCGATCGTCAAATGGCGTTACGACTGGAAACCCGAGGCCGGCACGCCGGAGGCCGAACTCTACGACGTCTTCCTCAAGCCGCAGGACTGGGCGGTTTAGTCCTTGGTCGGGAGTCGATAGTCGTTAGCTAAAACTAACGATTATCGAGCAGGGCGCTGGCCCGGTAGTGCTTGTTAGCCTCTTCCGGGCGCTCCAGTTGGTCGGCAAGCCGGGCCAGCTCCAGGTGCGCCTGCTGCGTGGGCTCGACGGCCAGCGAAGCTTCGAAATAGCTCTGCGCCTTGCCCCACAGGCGCTGCTGCAGGCACATCCGGCCCAGGGCGTCGAGCAGGCGGGCGTCGTCCGGATGCTGGCGCAGCCAGGCCTCGGCTTTGGCGATGCGCGCCGTCAGTTCGCCGCCGCTCAGACGCCCGTAGAGGGTGAGCAGTTCGGATTGCCAGCTATCGTTGCCGGTGGCGTCGAGCACCGCCTCGATCAGTTTCTGCGCCTCGCCGACCGCGTCTTGCGCGACCAGGGCGCGGGCCGCCGCCAGGGCGACGCGCCGGCCGCGTTCTTCCGCCGGCAGGGCGCGCAGGTAGGCGGTCAGACGGGCCTGGTCGAGCGCCAGCCGGGCGATGTTGCCGAGGTGGGCCTGGGTCCTGACTTCGCGCACGATCTCGACCGGCAAGGCATCGCGCTTGGCCAGCTGGCGCGCCAGCTTGAGCACCCCGTCCCAGTCGCCGACACCCTGGCGCGCCCGCAGTTCCAGGCGCAAGGCGGCGATGTGCCGCCCCTGCTTGCCCTGCAGGCGCTCGAGCGCCGCCAGCGCATCGTCGAAACGGCGCGACTCGTTCATCATTTCGGCTTCCAGCATCAGCGTCGCCGCCTCGTTGCGCGGGTCGTCCGACATGGCGCGCGTCATCCAGTCCTGCTGCTTTTCCGGTTCACGCAGGCGCTGCGCCGCGCGGGCCGCGATCAGCGCCGACAGCCCGCGCGCCGTGCCGGCCTCGTAGGCCTCGCCGGCCTTCTTCAGCGCCTGCCCGAAACGCCCCTCGAAGAGCAGGCGGACGGCATCCTGGAACACCTGCCCGGCCTTTTCGCGCCGCCGGCGTTCGCGATACTGGCGAACGCGCTGCGGCATGCCGAAGGTCAGTGCCAGCGCCCGCGCGGCAACGTACAACAGCAGGAACAGGGCGAGCAGCGCGACGACGAACAGGTTGAGGCTGAATTCGGCACGGTACGGCGGCAGGACCAGCAGGACATAACCGTCGTTGCGGTGCGCGCCGAGGGCGACGGCGACGGCCAGCCCGAACAGGGCCAGGAGCCAGAACAGGCGTTTCACTTCTTTTCCTTGCCGTCGCGCAAGGCGCGCAATGCCGCCTGCGTTTCGCCGAGGTTCGGCGCCTGCACGTTGACCTCGGTCGCCAGCAGCTGGCGCAGCGTCGCCTGGTCACCCTGCACGGTCTTGTCGCGGGTATCGAAATAGCGGGCGAGCCAGTCGCCGGCCAGCTTCAGCTCGCTGCGGAAGATTGCCGGGTCGCGCGAGAGCAGCGCCAGGCGGGCGTTGAGCAGCCGCAACCGGAGATTCTCGCGCAGGAAGAAATCCTGGCCGGGCGCCAGCAGCGGCGGCTCCTCGCGGTCGAAGCGCTGGATGCGGACGAGACTCTTCAGTTCGCGCCACAGCTCGCCGGCGCTCCGCTGCCACCACGGCGAACCGGCGGCCGGCGCGGCATTTTCGGCCTTTTCGGACGGTCGACCGTAGCTGGCGAGCGGCAGCTTGTCGACGCCGACGACGATCTGCTCCAGGCGCAGGCTGATACCCGGCACATCGACGAAGGGCAGCGCGTTGAGGCGCTCCAGGTCGCGGGCCAGCGCCTTGCGCAGCGGCAGGTACTGGGCGCGGTCGAGACGCGCCAGGCGGGCATCGGCAGTCTGCAGGGCGAGGATGGCGATCGGCACGTTGCCGGCCAGCTGCAGTTGCTGCCCGGCCAGCGTGACGGCCTGCTCGACCTCGAGCAGCGTCGCTTCCTCGCGGCTGCGCGCAATGTTCTCGTAGAGCGCCTGCAGGGTTGCGCTCTGGCTGTCGTATTCCTCCAGCTTGCCTTCGAAGGCGCCGAGCTTGCCCTGCAGGGCCTCGATCTGCTCGCGCAGCTGCTTCTGCGCGCCGCGCTCTTCCTGGCTCGCCGCCGTCACCGCCGCCAGGCGGCTCGCCGTTTCCTGCTCGGCCGCGGCCAGGCGCTGGCGGGTGTCGAACCACTGCCAGGCGGCCAGCACGAGGGCGAGGATGGCGACGAGCAGTGCGAGATTCTGCCGGGTGGCCCCGGCCGGGGCCGGCCGGGGCGCGGGAAGCGTAGCGTTATCGTTTTCGGGCATCATGCCGACCAATTATAAGCACCTAAGCCGGCGAGAATGCCAGCGTCGGCCCCGGCAGTCAGGATAATGTTGCTTAAACCCAATGCCCGGGCGTTCTCGGCAATGCGTGCATGCGGCACGAAGACGGGGGTTTTCTGCAGCCAGGCGCGGCCTTCGGCGTCGAGCAGATCGACCAGATGGCGCAGCCCCTCGCTGCTCGACACCGTCAATGCGTCCAGCCGGCCGGCGCGCCACGCGGCGAGCAGCGGCGCGACGCCCCCGGGCGGGCCGGAACGGCGGTAACAGGCGATGCAATCGACTTCGGCGCCGCGTTCGCGCAGCGTGTCGGCGAGCAGTTCGCGGCCGCCGTCGCCACGGAAGATGGCGACGCGGCGGCCGGCGACCCGTTCGCCCGCCAGTTCGGGCAGGGCGAGCAGCGCCTCGGAGTCGAAGCGCTCGCTCGGCGCGATGCAGCCGGCGACGCCATGCGCCGCCAGCGCCCGCACCGTGCCCTGGCCGACCGCTGCCGGCAGCAGGCCGGCCGGCCACGCGCCGCGCGCCAGGATGGCCGGCAGGCTGTAGTCGACGGCATTGGGGCTGATGAAGACGGCCAGCGCGTAATCCGCCAGCCGGGCGACGGCGGCGGCCAGCGGTTGCGGATCGGCAGCCGCCGCGATTTCGAGCAACGGGAAGATCAGAGGTTCGCCGCCGAGGGCGGCGATGCCTTCGGCCAGCGGCGCGGCCTGCGCCCGCGGCCGGGTGACGACGATGGTTTTTCCGGCGAGCGGGCCGGCGGCGTTCATTGGCAGTGGGCGAGCTTTTCCAGGATGGCGTCGGCCCCCTGCGCGCGCAGGGTCGCGGCCAACTGGCGGCCGAGCGCCTCGTCGGCAGCCGGGTCGCCGCGCAGTTCGCCGGCGACCATTTCCTTGCCGTCGGCAGTGGCGACGAAGCCGCGCAGCCACAGCTGGCCGTTGTCGATCACCGCGTAACCGCCGAGCGGCACCTGGCAGCTGCCGCCAAGGGCGCGCGAAAAAGCGCGTTCGGCCTTGACGCAGTGCGCCGTTTCTTCGTCGTTGAGCGGCGCGACGACTGCGGCCATCGCCGCGTCGCCGTCGACCAGCTCGATGCCGAGCGCGCCCTGGCCGGGCGCCGGCAGCGACTGCTCCGCGGTCAACACCGATTTGATGCGCTTTTCCAGACCGAGGCGGATGAGGCCGGCGGCAGCGAGGATGATCGCGTCGTACTCGCCGGCGTCGAGCTTGCGCAGCCGCGTGTCGAGGTTGCCGCGCAGGCTCTTGATGACCAGTTGCGGGTACCTGGCGCGCAGGATGGCTTCGCGGCGCAGGCTGGAGGTGCCGACGATGGCGCCGGCCGGCAGCTCGTCGAGGCCGGCGTAGTTGTTCGAGACGAAGGCGTCGCGCGGATTCTCGCGCGCCGAAATGGCGGCCAGCACGAAGCCTTCGGGCATCACCATCGGCACGTCCTTCATCGAATGCACGGCGAGGTGGGCGCGTCCTTCCTGCATCGCCACTTCCAGCTCCTTGATGAACAGGCCCTTGCCCCCGATCTCGGCGAGCGGGCGATCGAGAATCTGGTCACCCTTGGTCGTCATGCCTAGAATGACGACTTCCGCCCCCGGATTCTGCGCGGCCAGACGGCCCTGGACATGGACAGCCTGCCACATGGCGAGGCGGGATTCGCGGGAGGCGATGACGATCTTGGAAGGAGCGGACATGAAGCGGCACGCGGCAAGGGTTTGGAAGGCGGCAATCTTAGCATGAGCGATTCGCCCGCCTCTCCCACCCAGATCAAACCCGACGACCAGCGCCCGGAGCACCCCGATTTCTGGTGCAAGCGCTTCGACGAAGGCACCACGCCGTGGGATGCTGGCAAGGTGCCGGCCGCCTTCGCCGACTTCGTCGCCCGCCAGCCGGCGCCGCTGAACACCCTGATCCCCGGCTGCGGCAGCGCCTGGGAGGCAGGCCATCTCGCCGAGGTCGGCTGGCCGGTGACGGCGCTCGACTTTTCGCCGGCCGCCGTGGACAAGGCGCGCAAGGTGCTGGGGCCGGCCGCGGTCGACCTCGTCTGTGCCGACTTTTTCACCTTTGCACCGCCTCGACCGTACCAACTGATCTACGAGCGCGCCTTCCTCTGCGCCCTGCCGCGCAGGCTGTGGGCCGACTGGGGCCGGCGCGTCGCCGAGTTGCTGCCGCCCGGCAGTCTGCTCGCCGGCTATTTCTTCCTCTGCGACCAGTTGAAGGGGCCGCCTTTCGGCATCCTCCCGGAGCAGCTCGACGCCCTGCTGCTGGCGAACTTCGAGCGCCTCGAGGATGCCGCGGTCGACGACTCGATCCCCGTGTTTTCCGGGCGTGAACGCTGGCAGGTGTGGCGGCGGCGGTGACCCGGCGTTTGACGTATCATCGGGAAATCCAACCCCGATGCCGCGCCAGACAATGAAAACCGACACCCCCCAGACGATCTACCTCAAGGACTACACTCCGCCCGCCTTCCTGGTCGACACCGTCGATCTCGATTTCGTCATCGCCGGCGGCGCCACCACGGTCACCGCCACGCTGGCGCTGCGCCGCAACCCGGCGCGCCCGGCGCAGGCGCTGGTGCTCGACGGCGACGAGCTGGAAACCCTGTCGGTTGCGGTCGACGGCCAAAAGGTGCCGTTTTCCGCGACACCGACCACGCTGACCATCGCCGACGTTCCCGACGCCTTCACGCTGACCACGGTCGTCCGCATCGACCCCGACGCGAACACCCGCCTCTCCGGCCTCTACCGTTCCAAGGACGGCTATTTCACGCAGTGCGAGGCGCAGGGCTTCCGCCGCATCACCTGGTTCCTCGACCGGCCCGACGTGATGGCGACCTATACCGTCACCCTGCATGCCGACAAGGCGGCCTTCCCGGTGCTGCTGGCCAACGGCAACCCGCTCGCCGCCGGCGACGAAGCCGACGGCCGCCACTGGGCGACATGGGCGGACCCGTTCCGCAAGCCGGCCTACCTGTTCGCCGTCGTCGCCGGCAGGCTCGACGTGCTGCGCGACACGTTCCGCACCGCCTCCGGCCGCGACGTGCAGCTTGCCATCTACGTCGAACCGGGCAAACTCGACCAGTGCCCGCACGCGATGGCGGCACTCAAGAAATCCATGCGCTGGGACGAGGAACGCTTCGGCCTCGAATGCGACCTCGACCACTACATGATCGTCGCCGTCGGCGACTTCAACATGGGCGCCATGGAAAACAAGGGCCTCAACATCTTCAACACCAAGTACGTGCTGGCGCGCAGCGATGTCGCCACCGACGCCGATTTCGAGAATATCGACCGCGTCGTCGCCCACGAATACTTCCACAACTGGACCGGCAACCGCGTCACCTGCCGCGACTGGTTCCAGTTGTCGCTGAAGGAAGGCCTCACCGTCTTCCGCGACCAGGAATTCGGCGCCGACCTGCACAACCGCCAGACGGCGCGCATCCGCGAGGTGCGCGGCCTGCGCGCCGGCCAGTTTCCCGAGGATGCCGGCCCGATGTCGCACCCGGTTCGCCCGTCGTCCTTCGTCGAGATCAACAACTTCTACACGGCGACCGTCTATGAGAAGGGCGCCGAGGTCGTGCGCATGATCCAGACGCTGATCGGCCGCGCCGCCTTCCGCGCCGGCATGGACGAATACTTCCGCCGCCACGACGGGCAGGCCGTGACCTGCGAGGATTTCGTCGCGGCGATGGCGGCCGCCAGCGGTTTCGACTTCACGCAGTTCATGCGCTGGTACGAGCAGCCGGGGACGCCGCAGGTTGCAGTCGACGGCCATTTCGATGCCGAATCCGCGACCTACACGCTGACCTGCACGCAATCCAATCGGCGCGCCACGGACGACGCGCCCTATCTGATCCCGATCCGCGTCGCGCTGTTCACCGCGGAAGGCGCAGCGGTCGCCGGCAGCGAGCGCACCCTGCTGCTGACCGCGCCGACGCAGTCCTTCGTCTTCAATGGCATCGCCGCCGAACCCATTCCCTCGCTGCTGCGCGATTTCTCGGCGCCGGTCATCCTCGATTTCGACTACAGCGCCGAACAGCTGACCGTGCTGCTGGCCAACGAGAGCGACCCGTTCAATGCCTGGGAGGCCGGCCAGCGCCTGGCGTCGACGCTGATCCTCGACGCCACCGCCGCCCTTGCCGCCGGCCGGACGCCGATCTGGCCGAGCGGTTTCGTCGACGCCGCCCGCCGCCTGCTGCAGACCCAGGCCGAACGTGGCGCCGCCTTCGTCGCCGAGGCGCTTACCCTGCCCGGCGAGGCAACGCTGGCCGAGATGCTCGACGTCGTCGATCCGGACGCCCTGCACGCCGCCCGCAACGCCCTGCGCCGGCATCTCGCCGAGCAACTCGAAAGCGAATTCGCCGGCCTCTACGTCGCCCTCGCCCCCAACCAACCCTACGCCCCGACCAGCGCGCAGGCCGGCCGCCGCGCGCTACGCAACGTCTGCCTCGGCTACCTGCTCGAACTCGACACGCCGGCCACCCGCCAGCTGGCCCTGAACCAGTTCCGCGACGCCGACAACATGACCGACCAGTTCGCCGCGCTGGCGGCGCTGGCCAACGTCAATGCCGCCGACTGCCCGGAACGCGACAGCGCCCTGGCCGATTTCCACGCCCGCTGGCAGGCCGAAGCCCTGGTCGTCGATAAATGGCTGGCCGTGCAGGCGACCAGCCGCCGGCCGGATACATTGGCGACAGTGCGGACGCTGACCGCCCACCCGGCTTTCGACATCGGCAACCCGAACAAGATTTACGCGCTGATCCGCAGCTTCGGCGCCAACCACGCGCGCTTCAACGCCGCCGACGGCAGCGGCTACACCTTCATCGCCGACCGCGTGCTCGAACTGCACGACCGCAATCCGCAGGTCGCCTCGCGCCTGGCGCGCTGCTTCGACCGCTGGAAGAAATTCGACGCCGGCCGCCAGGCGCACGCCCGCGCCGCGCTCGAGCGCATCCGCAACCACGACGGCCTGTCGCGCGACGTGCTGGAAATCGTCGCGCGCGCCCTCGCCAGCGCATGAAGATCATCCAGCTCAGCGACCTGCACCTGACCCGGGCGCCGGACGCCGAGCTCTTCGGCAGTTCGCCGCTGACCCGTCTCGAACGGGCGATCGACAGCATCCTCGCCGCGCACGCCGACGCCGACTTCTGCCTGCTCACCGGCGACCTCGCCGATGCCGGCAGCGACGCGGCCTACGCCGCGCTGGCCGCCACCCTCGCCCGCCTGCCGATGCCGGCCCACCTGCTGCCCGGCAACCACGACGACCGCGCCGCACTGCACCGCCAGTTCCCGCAACTGCCCGCCGACGCCGGCGGCTTCCTGCAGCGCACGCTGGCCACGCCGGCCGGGCGCTTCCTGCTGCTCGACACCGTCGAGGCCGGCGCCCCCTGGGGCAGCTACTGCGCCGCGCGCCAGGCCTGGCTGGCGCAGCAACTCGCTGCCAGCGGCGACGCGGCATTGTGGATCGCCATGCACCATCCGCCGCTGGTCCTCGGCATTCCGTCGATGGACCAGTTCGCGCTGCGCGACGCAGAGGCCCTGTGGTCGCTCATCGCCCCGCACAGGGCGCGCATCCGCCATCTCTTTTTCGGCCACCTGCACCGGCCGATTGGCGGCAGCTGGCGCGGCATTCCGTTCTCGTGCCCGAGTTCGCCCAACCACCAGGTCGCCCTCGACCTGGCAACCCTGCGCGGCGACGAGGTGCCCGGCTGCCGCGAGCCGGCCGGCTACGCGGTGATCCTGATCGACGACGACAGCGTAGTCGTGCACCACCAGCAGCTGTTCAACGGGGAAACCAGTTTCTGGCTGTGAAGCGGGCATTCAACCGGTCAGCGCCGCCTTGGCCGGCGCCCACTGCCGGCGGCTGACGGGCAGCTTGTCCGGGACGCCGCGCAGCAGCGCCCAGCCGTAGGCGTCGACATCGTCGCCCGCCGCCTTCTCGAACCCGGCCAGTGCCGACCTGGCGACCAGCACCGCGCGATGCAGGCGCATGAAGCGGTCGGCGTATTCGCTTTCGAGATGGGTCAGCGCCTCGTCGAGCAGGTATTCGCGTTCCGCCGTGCGGGCGGTGACGTATTTGAGATCGGCCTTGAAATAGAGCACTTCGGCGACCGGCACCAGCAGCAGGCGCCCCCGCTCATGACAGGAAAGATGGGTGCGCCCGCCGCCGCGCACCGCCTGGCCGATGCCGGCGAGCACGGCGGGATCGGGATGCGGCGCCACCGCGACCTTCTGCAGCGCGGTCAGCAGGCGCTGGGTGCGCACCGGTTTCAGCAGGTAATCGACGGCATTGAGGTCGAAGGCCTGCACCGCGTAATTGTCGTAGGCCGTCGTGAAGATGACCGCCGGCGGCTTTTCGCAGGCGCCGAGGTGACCGGCCAGCTCGATGCCGTCCATGCCCGGCATGCGGATGTCGGCAAGGACGACGTCGACCGGGTGATCGCGCAGGAAATCGAGCGCCGCCAGGCCGTTGCCGGCCTCGCCGACGACCTCGCTGGCGAACTGGATGGCGATGTCGCCCAGCAGTTCGCGCAGGCGGGTGCGCGCCAGCGGCTCGTCGTCGACCAGGAGGATTTTCAGCGGCTTGTCTTGCGGCATGGCAGGATGATGCGGACCTCGTAGTTCTTCTCGCCGGCGTCGATTTCCAGCCGCGCCTCGAGATCGTAATACAAGGCCAGCCGTTCGCGGATGTTGGCGAGCGCGATGTTGTTGCCGTTGCCGTGCTGGCCGTTGGCGGTCGTCGGATTGGCGATGGCGATGTGCAGTTCATCGCCGCGCCGCGCGATGGCGATGCGGATGGTGCCCCCCTCCGGGGCCGGCTCGATGCCATGATAGACGGCATTTTCGAGCAGGGGCTGCAGCATCAGCGGCGGAATGGGCTGCGCCGGGAATATCACCCCGATTTGCCAGTCGACCGCAAGACGCTCGCCGAGGCGCAGCTTCTCAAGCTCCAGATACTGCTTGCCGAGGGCGATCTCGTCGGTCAGGCTGACCAGTTCGCCGGGGTCGCGCATCGCCGCGCGAAAGAGGTCGGACAGCGCCTCCAGCGCCATTTCGGCCTGCTGCGGCCGGGCGCGGATCAACGACAGCACGGCATTCAGCGAGTTGAACAGGAAATGCGGGCGGATGCGGGCGTTCAGCGCCGCCAGCCGCGCTTCGGTCTGGGCCGGCGAAAAGGCGCGGGCGCGCAGCTCGAAATAGCTCAGCAGCAGCACGGCGGCGGCCGCCGCCAGCAGCACCGGCCGCAGCGGGTTGCCGCCGTCGCCGAAACCGAGCGACTGCCAGAACAGGTGCTGGGCGAAGGCGAGGCCGGCGACCAGCGCCACCACGCACGCCTGCCCGAGGCGCAGCGGCAGGGCGCGCAGGGGGTTGCGCAGGCCGGCCAGCAGGCCGAGCACCAGCAGCAGCAGCGGCTCGACCAGCGCCGCCATCTCGACGTAGCGCGCCGTCCAGTCGGCGATCCCCGGAGACTGGACGAAGGCGACGGCCAGCGCCAGGAGATTGGCGCCGAGCAGCACGCGCAGCATGACGCCGAAGTTGCGCCAGTCGGGTAGCGGATGCGTTGCCGGAAAGTGCCGTATACTTGTCATTCCTGATGCTTTTTCGCTTCGATTGCCCCATTTTATGACATCCAACGCCGCACAATACACTTGGGCCGGACGCTTCTCCGAGCCGGTCTCCGATCTCGTCAAGCGCTACACCGCCTCGGTCGACTTCGACCAGCGCATGTGGCGCCAGGACATCCGCGGCTCGCTGGCCCATGCCCGCATGCTCGCGAAGCAGGGCATCATCGCCGCCGCCGACCTCGCCGACATCGAGCGCGGCATGGCCATCGTCGCCGAGGAAATCGAGTCCGGCAAGTTCGAATGGTCGCTCGACCTCGAGGACGTGCACCTCAACATCGAGAAGCGCCTGACCGCGCTCGTCGGCGACGCCGGCAAGCGCCTGCACACCGGCCGCTCGCGCAACGATCAGGTGGCGACCGACATCCGCCTCTACCTGCGCGATGCGATCGACGACATCCAGCTGCTGCTGAAGCAGTTCCGCGCCGCCCTCGTCGACCTCGCCGAGAAGGAAGCGGCGACGCCGATGCCCGGCTTCACCCACCTGCAGGTGGCGCAGCCGGTCACCTTCGGGCACCACATGCTGGCCTATTTCGAGATGTTCGGCCGCGACGCCGAGCGCTTCGCCGACTGCAAGAAGCGCGTCGCCCGCCTGCCGCTCGGCGCCGCCGCGCTGGCCGGCACCACCTACCCGATCGACCGCCAGTTCGTCGCCGAGCAACTCGGCTTCGAAGGCGTCTGTGAAAACTCGCTGGACGCCGTCTCGGACCGCGACTTCGCCATCGAATTCACCGCCGCCTGTGCGCTCCTGATGATGCACATCAGCCGCCTGTCGGAAGAACTGGTGATGTGGATGAGCCCGCGCGTCGGCTTCATCCAGATCGCCGACCGCTTCTGCACCGGCTCGTCGATCATGCCGCAGAAGAAGAACCCGGACGTGCCGGAACTCGCGCGCGGCAAGACCGGTCGCGTGTACGGCCAGCTGATGAGCCTGCTGACGCTGATGAAGTCGCAACCGCTGGCCTACAACAAGGACAACCAGGAAGACAAGGAACCGCTGTTCGACGCCGTCGATACGGTCACCGACACCCTGCGCATCTTCGCCGACATGGCCGGCGGCATCACCGTCAAGCCGGAGGCTATGCAGGCCGCCCTGACCCAGGGCTTCGCCACCGCCACCGACCTCGCCGACTACCTGGTCAAGAAGGGCCTGCCCTTCCGCGATGCGCACGAAGCGGTCGGCCATGCCGTCAAGGCGGCCGAGTTCAAGGGCGTCGACCTGCCCGGCCTGACGCTGGAAGAACTGCAGCAGTTCTCGCCGCTGATCGAAACCGACGTCTACACGGTGTTGACCGTGGCCGGCTCGCTCGCCTCGCGCAACCACTTCGGCGGCACCGCGCCGGAACAGGTGCGCGCCGCCGTGCAGCGGGCGCGCAGCCGCCTCTGAGATGAAAAAGAAGCTCGGCAAATACGAACTGATCCGCAAGCTCGGGGACGGCGCGACGAGCACCGTCTATCTCGGGCGCGATCCCTTTGCCCAGCGCGACGTGGCGATCAAGGTCGCCAGCCCGGGCATCCTGCGCGACCCGGAAAAGGGCCGGCTGTACAGCAACCTGTTCCTCAACGAGGCCTCGCTGATCGGCAAGCTCAACCATCCGCACATCGTCCAGATCTACGACGCGGTGGTGACCGAGGACATCTGCTACATCGTCATGGAGTACGTCGCCGGCGGCACGCTCGACGCGCACGCCCAGCCCGGCAGCCTGCTGCCGGTCGACCGCGTCGTCGAGCTGATTTTCAAGTGCACGCGGGCGCTCGATTTCGCCTATCGCCTCGGCATCACCCACCGCGACATCAAGCCGGCCAATATCCTGCTCGCCGGCGTCTCGGACATCAAGATTTCCGATTTCGGTGCCGCCATCACCAACGCCCGCGGCGACCGCACGCTGGTTTCCGGCATCGGCTCGCCGGCCTACATGTCGCCGCAGCAGGTCCAGGAACAGTTCCTCGACCACCGCACCGACATCTATTCGCTGGGCGTCGTCATGCACCAGTTGCTGACCGGCAAGCTGCCGTTCGAGGCGAGCAACAACTACAACATGGTCTACCAGATCGTCAATGGCACGCCGGCCCGCCCTTCGGCGCAGCGGCCGGGGCTGCCGGCGGTGCTCGACGAGATCGTCGGCCGCGCGATGGCGAGAAATCTCGACGACCGCTACCCCACCTGGCAGGCGTTCGGGCACGATCTGGCGCAGGCGGTGCGCAACCACCTGCTGAAGAACCAGCCCAGCGAATTCGCCGACACCGAGAAATTCGCGACCCTGCGCGCCCTGCCCTTCTTCGCCGACTTCACCGATGTCGAAATCTGGGAGGCGCTGCGTTTCGCCGACTGGCAGCATGTTTCCCCCGGCACGGCGATCATGCGCGACGGCGAGCCGGGCAATTTCTTCTGCTTCGTCGCCGACGGCAGCCTGACGGTCAGCAAGAACGGCCGCAAACTCGACACCCTGGCCAGCGGCGACTGTTTCGGCGAAATGGCGGTGATCAGCCGGCACGGCAACGTACGCAGCGCCGACGTCATTGCCGAGAGCGCCGCCAGCATCGTCACCATTCGTGGCGAAGCCCTGGAAAAGGCATCCGAATCCTGCCGGATGCACTTCTACCAGGGCTTTCTCGACGTCCTCGCAACCCGGCTGGCGCTCTCCAACCAGCGGGTCGCGGCGATTTAGCTAGCCGCCTTCCGCCACCGGCAGCGAGGCCTCGGCTTCGCTCGCCGTTTCGTACAGGTGCGGCGCGAGGCTCCCCTTCTCCAGCGCTTCGCCGAGCTTGACGCGCAGGAAGGTGTTCGAGGTGTACCGCGTCACGTCGTGGTAGTGGCGCTCGACGACGCCCTTGACCATGGCGATGTAGTCCTCGACCAGTTCCGGCAGGATCGAGAAGCGGTCGTAATTGACGATGGCGAAGACCTTGTGGCCGATCGGCTTCAGGCAATCGTCCACCGCCTGCTCGATGCGCGCGATGTCGTCCTGGCTGCGCACGCTGAGCCCCTCGAAATTGAGGAAGAAGAGGTTTTTCGCGGCATCGTAGGTGAGACGGTCGCTCATCGGTATTTCGAGCATCTGCGCCCGGATCTTCATCGGATCTTCCTGGAAGATCCGGCTGTCCATCAGCGCCGGCTCGGCATGCATGATCGGCATGAAGTCCATCTTGTCGAGGATGTCCTTCTGCAGATCCACGCCGGGCGCGATCTCGATCAGTTCCAGCCCCTCCGGACAGAGCCGGAAAACGCAGCGCTCGGTGACGTAGAGCACGGTCTTCCCCCACTTGGCCGCCTGCGGACCGCTGAAGGTACGGTGCTCGACCTCCTCGACGAATTTCTTCGCCTTGCCGTCCTCGAGAATCAGCAGTTTTCCGGCGTCGACCGCAACATCCAGGTTGCCGGCGGTAAAGGTGCCGACGAACACCACCTTCTTGGCGTTCTGCGAAATGTTGATGAAGCCGCCGGCGCCGGCCAGGCGCGGGCCGAACTTGGAGACGTTGAGGTTGCCCTGCCGATCGGCCTGCGCCAGGCCGAGAAAGGCGATGTCGAGGCCACCGCCGTCGTAGAAGTCGAACTGGCTGGGCTGGTCGATGATCGCCTGGGCGTTGGTCGCCGCCCCGAAACTGAGGCCGCCGGCCGGCACGCCGCCGATGACCCCGGGTTCGGCGGTGAGCGTCATCAGGTCGATGATCTGCTCCTCGGCGGCGACGTTGGCGACGCCCTCGGGCATGCCGATGCCGAGGTTGACCACGGCGTTGGCCTTGAGCTCCAGCGCGGCCCGGCGCGCGATGATCTTGCGCTCGCTCATCGCCATCGGCGGTATTGCCGACATCGGCACCTTGATCTCGCCGGCAAAGGCCGCGCTGTAGGGCTCGGCGAAGGTCTGCAGGTGGTACTCCGGCTTTTCGGCGACCACCACGCAATCGACCATGATGCCGGGAATCTTGACCTGGCGCGGGTTGAGCGTGCCGCGCTCGGCGATGCGCTCGACCTGGACGATGACGGTGCCGCCAGAGTTGCGCGCCGCCATGGCAATGGCCTGCGCTTCGAGGGTCAGCGCCTCCTTTTCCATGGTGATGTTGCCGTCAGGATCGGCGGTGGTGCCGCGGATGATGCCGACATTGATCGGCAAGGCCTTGTAGAAAAGATATTCCTCGCCGTCGATTTCCATCAGGCGCACGACGTCGGTTTTGGTCATCTCGTTCAGCTTGCCGCCGCCGAAACGGGGATCGACGAAGGTGCCGAGGCCGACCCGCGTGATGGTGCCCGGCTTGCCGGCGGCGATATCGCGGAAGAGATGGGTGATGACGCCCTGCGGCAGGTTGTAGGCCTCGATCCGGTTGGCCACGGCCAGCTGCTGCAGCTTCGGCACCAGGCCCCAGTGGCCGCCTAGCACGCGGGAAACCAGGCCGTCATGGCCGAAGTGATTGAGGCCGCGCTCCTTGCCGTCGCCCTGGCCGGCGGCATAGACGAGGGTCAGGTTGCGCGGGCTGCCGAGGCCGTGCATGTCGGCCTGTTCGCCCTCCAGAAAGAGTTCCTCGAGGGCGACGGCGATGTTCTCGGCGAAGCCGATGCCGACGAAGCCGCCGGTCGCGACCGTATCGCCGTCCTTGATCAGGCGCACTGCCTGGCGCGCGCTGACCACCTTGCCGGTGTCCGACGCGCGCAGCGAGAGGGCGACGGGGTGTTTGGCTGCTGGCATGTCTTGTCTCCTTGTAATTGGCGGGCGCAAGCGCTCAGACGATACCGGTCAGGTAGTACGTGGCGATGACCACGAACACGGCCAGGGTCTTGATGCAGGTGATGGCGAAGATGTCCTTGTAGGACTGACGGTGGGTCAGGCCGGTCACCGCCAGCAGCGTGATCACCGCGCCGTTGTGCGGCAGGGTGTCCATGCCGCCAGAGGCCATCGACGCCACACGATGGAAGACTTCGAGCGGAATGCCCGCCGCATGGGCGTTCTCGATGAAGGTCTCGGACATCGCCGCCAGCGCGATCCCCATGCCACCCGACGCCGAGCCGGTGATGCCGGCCAGCACGGTGACGGTGATCGCCTCGTTGACCAGCGGGTTGGGAATGGCGCGCAAGGCGTCGGCGATGACCAGGAAGCCCGGCAAGGCGGCGATGACCGCGCCGAAGCCGTATTCTGAGGCAGTGTTCATGGTGGCGAGCAGGGCGCCGCCGATCGCCGTCTTGGTGCCCTCGGCGAATTTCTCCATGACGGTCCTGCCGGCAAAGACGAAGACCGTGGCGATGCCGACCAGCAAGGCACCCTCCACTGCCCAGATAGCGGCGATCGCCTTGGTCTGCTGGACCACCGGCGCCGCCTTGCCGATCACCGCCGGGATGAACGAAACCGATTCGCCATAGGCTTGCGGAATCATCACCGTGAACACCTTGTTCATGACGCCGACCATGACCAGCGGCAGGATGGCGATCAGCGGGTGCGCCAGCTTCTCGTGCTCGAACGGCTCCGGCTCGTTGAGCAGATTGGTGCCGTAGCCCTCGCCGGCGGCCGCCGCCTTGCGCCGCTGCCATTCAAGGTAGGCCATGCCGACGATGAAGATGAAGACGGCGCCGATGATCCCGAGCATGGGCGCCGCATAGATGTTGGTCTTGAAGAAGGTGGTCGGGATGATGTTCTGGATCTGCGGCGTGCCGGGCAGCGCATCCATCGTGAAGGTGAAGGCGCCCAGCGCGATGGTGCCCGGTATCAGGCGCTTGGGAATGCCGCCCGCGCGGAACATCTCGGCGGCGAACGGATAGACCGCGAAGACCACGACGAACAGCGAAACCCCGCCGTAGGTCAGGATCGCGCAGACCAACACGATCGACAGCATGGCGCGCTCGCGGCCGATCAGGTTGATGACCGAGGCGACGATCGCCTTGGAGAATCCCGAAAGCTCGATGACCTTGCCGAACACCGCGCCGAGCAGGAAGACCGGGAAGTAGTTCTTGACGAAGGCCACCATCTTGTCCATGAACAAGCCGGTGAACATCGGGGCGACCAGCGACGGGTCGGTGAACAGCACGGCACCGAGTGCCGCGACCGGTGCGAACAGGATGACGCTGTAACCCCGGTATGCAACGAACATCAGGAAGCACAAGGCTCCCAGTACGATCACGAAATCCATTTCCTAGCCTCCATATCCTTCTTATTGGCGGGGAGGCCGGCCATTCGCCGGACGGCGCACCGGACACCCCAGGTTGCTGACGGCTGCTGCTGAATCCAGATGTTTCTACAGCTTGCCCGTAGTGGCGGATCGGTCACGGGAGGCCACAGTGTGCGCCAATGAAATGACATAACGCAACTGCCCGGCCGCACATTTTTCACAATGCTCCCGGCACGGTGAAAAAAATGTTCCGCCCCCCCCAAGGTCGATCCTGCCGTGCGCCTGTAAGCACGGTCCGCGCCAGAATGATCAATTCGTTGAACGATCAGTAATTTCGGGCATTTTCCGGGGTCGACCGCAACCGGCGATTGTCCGCCGGCGCGGACACGGTGTCCGGAATGCCGGACAGGTCAGGCCGCGTGAACGTCGAGTCCGAGGACCGCGATCTTCTCGTACAGCGCGGCGCGCGAAATGCCGAGCAGCTTCGCGGCCTGCGACTTGTTGCCATGCGTCGAGCGCAGGGCGCCGCGAATCGCCTCCCGCTCGGCGTCGGCCACGGTTTCGGCGATCGCCGGCGACGCAGCGGCCGGCGGCACGGCCCGGCCGGCCGGCAATACCCGCTCGATGTCGGCCTCCTGCAGCACGATGGCATCGGACATCAGGACGGCGCGCTCGAGAACGTTGGACAACTCGCGCACGTTGCCCGGCCAGTCGTGGCGGCGCAGGCGCTCGAGCGCCGCCGGGCCGATCTCGCAGGGCGACATGCCGTGACGGCGGGCGATCTCCTCGAGGAGATACTCGGCCAGCGGCTGGATGTCCTCGAGGCGCTCGCGCAGTGGCGGCGTGCGCAAGGTGATCACGTTGAGCCGGTAATAGAGGTCGGCACGAAACTCGCCGGCCGCCACCATCGCCTCGAGATCCCGGCTGGTCGCCGCGATGACCCGCACGTCGACGCGCGTCAGCTGGTTGGAGCCGACCGGCTCGAACTCCTGTTCCTGTAGCGTGCGCAGCAGCTTGGCCTGGAGCGCCGGCGACATGTCGCCGACCTCGTCGAGGAAAAGGGTGCCGCCGTCGGCCAGCTTGAACTTGCCGTCGCGCCCCCGCCGGTCGGCGCCGGTGAAAGCCCCCGGTGCCACCCCGAAGAACTCGGCTTCGAGCAGCGTTTCCGGCACCGCGGCGAGGTTGACCGCGACGAACGGCGCCAGGGCGCGCGGACTCGCCGCGTGGATCGCCTGAGCCAGCAGTTCCTTGCCCGACCCGGTCTCGCCGAGGATCAGGACCGGCGACGCGAGGCGTGCGGCGCGCCGCGCGAGCTGCTTGAGCGCAACACAGGCCGGCCCGGCGCCGAGAAAGCTGGAAAAGGTGTAGCGCGTCCGGCGCGCCTCGATCAGCTGGCGCTCGGTTTCGGCCAGGTCGGCGCGCAGGCGCTGGTAGCGGCTCACCACCGGCGTCAGGTGGCGCGGATCGTCAAAGAGCATGATGCCCACCGCCCCCACCACGGCCCCGTTGTCGTCGCGCAACGGCAGGCGGGTTACGACGAAGGACTCGGCGCCGAAATCCATGATGTCGAGCAGGATCGGGCGGCCGCTCTCGACCACGAGGCGCATCTGGCTATTCGGGATCACCTCCTCGATCGGCCGGCCGATCGCCGCCGCCGGGTCGGCGATGCGCAAGCGCACCGGGTAGCGATCGTTCATCCAGACCAGGCGCGCCTGGGCGTCGACGATCAGGGCGCCTTCGCAGACATCCGCGAAATGCCTGAGCAGGGAGTGGTTGGCGAGTTCGCGCAGGTCCAGGTTAGCGGCCATGTCCGGGGTTTCAGCGGATCAATTCCCGGCTGACCTGGCGAAATATCTCCGTCCCCGCCTTGTGCAGCCACTCGAAAGCCACCATCTCGCGCGACACGATGCGGCAGCCCTCCTGGCGCAAACGCTGCAGCGCCAGTTCCTTGTCCTCCGGGCGCCGCGAGCCCACCGCCTCGGCCACCACGAAGACCTCCTTGCCCTGGGCCAGCAGGCCGAGCGCCGTCTGCAGCACGCAAACATGGGTTTCGGTGCCGGTCAGCACGACCTGGTGCCGTGCGAGCGCCGGCAGGGACGCCAGGCAGCCGTCGGCAGCCGCCGAAAAATGAATCTTCTCGACGACGTCGGCCACCGGAATGCGCGCCGTCAGTTCCGGCACCATCGGCCCCAGCCCGGCCGGATACTGGACGGTCGCCGCCACCGGCACGCCAAGGCGCTGCGCCACCTCGACCAGCCACAGGTTGTGGCGCAACACGGCGTCGATGTCGTGTATCGCCGGCGCCAGACGCGCCTGCAGATCGATCAGCAGCAGCACCGACTGGCTGGCCTGGATCAGCATGTCGGCCTCCGTTCCGGCGGAGATATCGCACTGCGATTCATCGCTCCCCCTAGTCGGCCAGCGCCGCTTCGATTTCGCCGAAGGTCCGCGCCAGGTCGAAGGTCTGCACCGGCACCCCGAGCAGACGGCCGATCTGCGTCGCCGAGAAGACGCCGCGCAGGCGCGGCGAACCGCTCGCCGGATCGACGTCCTCGACCAGGATGTGCTGGCGCCCGAGGCTGCGCAGGGCATCCAGGATATCGACGACACGGGCGTTGACCACATCGTTGAGGGTCACGGTGTCGATCTCGCCGACCGGGCACATCAGGTCCGCAACGGTCAGCTCGTGGTGTTTCGCCCCCTTCGCCTGGCTCACCTGCATCGGCTTTTCGCCCAGCGTGTCGCGAGCCGTGATCAGGCCCTGCAGCCGCCCGTCCTCGTCGACCACCAGGAGAAGGCGCACGCCGCGCGAGATCATCGTCGCGTTGGCGACCGTCACCGGCGCCCCGGCGCCGATCGTCGCCGCCGTCACCCGCGAGAAATCGGTCATCGCCTCGATGGCCGGCGACTCCGGCCCGATCAGGATGTAGCTTCCGGAAACACACAGTACCGCCTGCGGGGAAATCTTGCGTGTCCGCACTTTTGCCGCAATCGTCATGACTCTCTCCTTCATGCGATGGTTGACCAGCTGGAAATCGACAGGATGGCAGGGCGCACGCAAGCATCGGTGCGCCCCCTGCGCCGAAGTATTGGACGGCTACCGCGCGAATGCAATAACCCCGCGGGTAAACCCTAATCCGGAAAAAACAAAAGGGCCGTCTGCGGACAGACGGCCCCTTGAGCATTCGTGGTGGAGGTAGGCGGGATCGAACCGCCGGCCTTCTGATTGCGAACCAGACGCTCTCCCAACTGAGCTATACCCCCGACGTGGGCGCCATTCTATATCACGGCCCCCGGCTTCTCAAGGCGATATTGACGGCGGACGGAACCGAAGCGCCGCCCCCGCTCTCTGACCGATATCGGGAAGACACCCTGCCACGGGAGACGAACATGGATGCCCACTGCGATCTCGGCAACCGCAAATGCCAGCCCTGCGAAGGCGGCGTGGCGGCGCTCGACGCCGCCGCCAGCCGGGAATATCTCGCCGCGCTGGACGGCTGGCAACTGGCCGGCGCCTCCATCGAGAAGACCTGGCGTTTCCGCAACCATCACGAAACCATGGCCTTCGTGAATGCGCTGGCGTGGATCTCGCACCGGGAAAACCATCACCCGGAACTGACGGTCGGCTATGCCGACTGCCGAGTCCGTTACTGGACCCACGCGGCCGGCGGGCTGACGGAGAACGATTTCATCTGCGCCGCCAAGCTCGAGCGGCTGTTTGCGCTCTGATCAGGGCTGGCCGGAACCGGCGACCGCCCGCCGCAGACGGTCGGTGACCGCCGCCCAGGCCGGCGCTTCGGGCAGTGCTTCGACGGCGATCAGGCTGACGCCGGCATGGTCCATGTCGCGCAGGGCGGCATAGAGATCGTGCGCGTAGCCGACCGGATCGGCCGGCAGCATGCGCCAGAGATGCGGCATGCCGGCCTGCGGCGGCTGGCTGTGGCCAATGACGCCGCAACGGTCGCCCTTGTGGCGCTGGGCGTTGAGGAAATCGAGCAGGCGGTTGGCGGCGATCAGGCGCATCGGCGTCTGCGGCGCGTAGTGCGCCGCCAGCGACCCCGAGACGCGCGGCGCGCCGCTCGCGGTGACGATGGCCGGACAGCGGCCGAGCACCGCCTCCAGGTGCGTCGGGGCGATGTGGCCGGGACGCAGGACGACCGGCTCGCCGCGCGAGCAGTCGACGATGGTCGATTCGATGCCAACCGTGCACGGCCCGCCGTCGAGGATCAGCGAAATCCGGTCGCCAAGCTCCTCCCGGACGTGCGCTGCCTTTGTCGGGCTGATGCGCCCGAAGCGGTTGGCCGACGGCGCCGCGATGCCGGCGTGCTCGCCGGCGGCGATGGCGAAGCGGCGCAGCAGTTCGAGCGCCACGTGATGGCCGGGCACGCGCAGACCGACGGTATCCTGGCCGCCGGTTACGGTCGACGGCACCCAGGCCTGCTTTTTCAGGATCAATGTCAGCGGGCCGGGCCAGAAGGTTTCCATCAGTTCCCAGGCGACGTCCGGCACCTGCTCGGCCCAGTGGTCGACGGCATCGTGGCCGGCGAGGTGGACGATCAGCGGGTGGTCGGCCGGCCGCCCCTTGGCGGCGAAGATTTTCGCCACGGCCGCGGGGTTGGCCGCATCGGCACCTAGGCCATAGACCGTCTCGGTCGGGAAGGCAACCAGTTCGCCAGCGCGCAGCAGGTCGACGGCGCGGGCGTAGTCGGCGTCCGACGGTGTCATTCGTCCCGGATGCCGATGGCGGCGCGGGCGGCCAGCGCCGCCTGCTGCACGGCTTCGGGATCGTCGCCGATGAGCGTGAAGTGGCCCATCTTGCGCCCCGGGCGGGCGTGGTGCTTGCCGTAGAGGTGCAGCTTGAGGTTCGGGATGGCGTACAACCTGGCCCAGTCCGGCTCGCGGTAGGTGTCGCCGTCGTACCACAGGTCGCCCAGCAGGTTGACCATGACCGACGCCGAGTGGGCGCGCGCTTCGCCGAGCGGCAGCCCGCACAGGGCGCGCACCTGCTGCTCGAACTGGTCGGTGACGCAGGCGTCGAGCGTGTAGTGGCCGCTGTTGTGCGGGCGCGGCGCCATCTCGTTGACCATGAGCCGGCCATGGCTGACGAAGAACTCGACGCCCATGGTGCCGATGTAGCCGAGCTTCTCGGCGATGCGTGCGGCGACCTCCTCGGCGTCGCTCTTCAGGCAGGCCGAGGTACGCGCCGGCACGATGGAGACGTCGAGGATGCCGCGGGTGTGCCGGTTCTCGCCGGTCGGGAAGCAGGCGACCCGGCCGTTCCCGTCGCGCGCCAGCACCACCGAGACTTCGTAGTCGAGCGGCAGGCGCTGCTCCAGGACACAATGCTCGCCCTTGAAGTGGCCGAAGGCGATCAGCGCTTCCTCGACGTTGTGGACCGTCGCCTGGCCCTTGCCGTCGTAGCCGAAACGGGCGACCTTGAGGATGGCCGGGAACAGCTCGGCCGGCGCGGTTTTCAGGTCGTTTTCCGAGTGGACCGCAACGAACGGACCGTGCGGGAAGCCGTTGTCACGCAGGAAGGATTTCTCGGCGATGCGGTTCTGGCAGACGGCCACCGCGCCCGCCCCCGGGCGCACCGGGACGAACTTGGCGAGGTAGTCGAGGGTGTCGGCCGGTACGTTCTCGAATTCGGTGGTAATCGCCGCGCAACCGGCGGCGAATTCGTCGAGCACCGCGTAGTCGTCGTAGGCGACGCAGAAATGGCGTTCGGCGATCTGGCCGGCGGGGCTGTTCCTGTCGGGATCGAGGACCCAGACCTGGTAGCCCATCTCGTGCGCGGCGGTCACGAAGAAGCGGCCCAGCTGGCCGCCGCCGAGCATGCCCAGGGTGGCGGGCGGCAGGATCATGGCGTTCATACTTCCGGCAACTTCATCGCCAGCACCTTGTCGGTCTGCGCCTGGCGGAAAGCCTGCAGCCTGTCGTTCAGCGCCGCGTCTCCGTTGGCCAGCATGGCCACCGCGAAGAGCGCGGCGTTGGCGGCGCCGGCCTCGCCGATGGCGAAGGTGGCGACCGGGATGCCCTTGGGCATCTGGACGATAGAGTGAAGCGAATCGACGCCGGACAACGCCTTCGACTGCACCGGCACGCCGAGCACGGGGACGGTGGTCTTGGCGGCCAGCATGCCCGGCAGGTGGGCGGCGCCGCCGGCGCCGGCGATGATCGCCTGCAGGCCGCGCGGCCCGGCGGTTTCGGCGTACTCGAATAGGAGGTCCGGGGTGCGGTGGGCGGAAACGACGCGCGCCTCGAAGGCGACGCCGAAATCCTTGAGGATGACGGCAGCGGCCTGCATGGTCGGCCAGTCGGAGTCGGAGCCCATGACGATGCCGACGGAAATCTTCCGGGTTTGCGTGCTTTCGCTCATTTAACGGATCCCTGCCTTGCGTTCGGCGGCCTCGATGGTATTGGCCAGCAGCATGGTGATGGTCATCGGCCCGACGCCGCCCGGCACCGGGGTGATCTGGCCGGCGACTTCCCGGCAGCCGGCGAAATCGACGTCGCCGCACAGTTTGCCATCGGGCAGGCGGTTGATGCCGACGTCGATGACGACGGCGCCCGGCTTGACCATGTCGGCGGTAACGAACTTCGGCTTGCCGACGGCGGCGACCAGGATGTCGGCGCGCCGGGTGTGGCCGGCAAGGTCCTTGGTGCGCGAGTTGCAGACGGTGACGGTGGCCCCGGCGTTGATCAGCAGCAGCGCCATCGGCTTGCCGACGATGTTGGAACGGCCGATGACGACGGCTTCCTTGCCGCTCAGGTCGACCTTGCCCTGCTCGAACATCTTCATAACACCGTAGGGCGTGCAGGGGATGAAGCGCGGATTGCCCTGGGCCAGCGCACCGACGTTCTCGGCGTGGAAGCCATCGACGTCCTTGTCGGCGGCGATCGCCTCGAGCACGGCCTCTTCGTCGAAATGCTTCGGCAGCGGCAACTGGACAAGGATGCCGTGGATCGCCGGGTCGGCGTTGAGTTCGGCGATCTTTTTCAGCACCGTAGCCTGGTCGACCGCAGCATCGTAGGTAATCTTCTCGGAATGCATGCCGATGGCCAGGCAGCCATTGACCTTGTTCTTCACGTAAACCTGGGAGGCCGGGTCCTCGCCGACCAGAATGACCACCAGGCCGGGCCGCTGCCCCCTGGCGACCAGCGTTTCCACGCGGGCCTTGAAGCTCTGGCGCAGTTCGTCCGCCAACGCCTTGCCGTCGATAATTTGTGCCGTCATCGTCGCATCCAGCAAAAAGAAAACGGGAAAGGCGACTGCCTTTCCCCTTGATTTGGCGCGGATTTTAACAGAATCAGGCGACGGCTGCTTCGGCTGCACCAACGGCCGCCCGACCGGCCGCGAAAGCCAGGCGATTCATCTCCACCACCTTCTCGCCCTTTTTCTGGAAACGCCGGAGCACGCAGGCCAGCAGCGCGTCGGCCGAGAACGGCAGGTAATCGGCGATGGCGCCGAGCATCACGGTGTTGCCGAGGCGGATGTCACCCAGTCCTTGCGCGATGGTCGTCGCGTCGAAGGCGACGACCTTGGTGCCGGCCGCCTTCATCTCGGCCACCGGATCGGCCGGATAGTCGAACAAACCGAGCTCGACGACCGGTGGCACGAAGCGCGAGTCGTTGACCAGCGCAATGGCGCCCGGCCGCAGCATGTGCTGCCAGCGCAGGCCTTCCGCCGCCTCGAAGGCGAGCAGCACGTCGGCCGTGCCCGGCGCGATCTGCGGCGACAGCACCCTGGGGCCGAAACGCAGGTGTGACGACACCACGCCACCGCGCTGGGCCATGCCAGCCACCTCGGTCTTCTTGGCATCGTGGCCGAGCGCGATCGCGGCTTCGGCCAGGATTTCGGTGGCGGTCATCACGCCCTGACCACCGATACCGACGACGAGGATGTTGGTCACTGTAGTCATGCCGAACAGCCCTCCCTGGTCACCAGCTTGATCGGCGAGACCGGCGCGTAATGCTGGATGGCATCCGGCGCGCAGGGCTGGACGCACAGGCCGCAGCCGGTGCAAACGGACGACTCGATGCGCACGAAGGCGAGGTCGACCTCGCGCCCGCTCGGCTTGACCTCCTTGCCGCGCCGCGTGACGTGGATGGCCGGGCAGCCGACATCGAGGCAGTTGCCGCAACCCGTGCACTTGTCGTCGAGCACCTCGTAGGGCTTGAGCTTGTGGTAATCCTTGATCAACACGCAGGGCTGGTCGGTGATGATGACCGACACGTCGGGCACCTTGACCTCGTCGCGGATGGTCTTAAACAGGGTCGGCAATTCGTAGGGATTGACGACATGGATGCGCTCCTTCTTGACGCCCAGCGCCTCGACCAGCCTGGCGAAGTCGATGCGCGGCGCCTCGTCGCCATAGATGTCGCGGCCGTTGCCCGGGTTGTCCTGGCCGCCGGTCATGCCGACCGCGCGGTTGTCGAGCAGCATGACCGTGACGTTGGCCTTGTTGTAGACCATGTCGAGCAGGCCCTGCATGCCCATGTGCAGGAAGGTCGAATCGCCGATCACGGCGACGATGCGCTTGTCCTTGTCGGACTCGCCGCGCCCCTTGTCCATGCCCAGCGCGACACCCATCGAGGCGCCCATCGACACGCAGGTATCCATCGCCTGCCACGGATGGCCGGCGCCCAGCGTGTAGCAGCCGATGTCGCCGGAGATGTTCAGGTTGCGCACCTGCGACAGGGTGTAATAGACGCCGAGATGCGGGCAGGCCACGCACATGGTCGGTGGGCGGGGGAAGATCTGGGCCGGCTTGATGCGCAACGGCACTTCGTCGACCGGCTCGCCGAGCAGGCGGGCGATCACCGGCTTGATGACCGGCGGCGCCAGTTCGCCCTGCAGCGGCAGGATGTCCTTGCCGATGACCTTGATCCCTTGCGCCTTCAGTTCGGTTTCGACCAGCGGTTCGACTTCCTCGACGACCACGATCTGATCGGCCATGGTCGCCAGTTCGCGGCATTTGTCGAAAGGCACCGGCCACGAGAAACCGAGCTTGAGCACCGGCGCATCCGGGAAGGATTCGCGCACGTGCATGTAGGCCGGGCCGGAAGTGATGAAGCCGACGCGCCGGTCGCTGCCCGGCTCGATGACGTTCCACGCCGACTGCTCGGCCTCGGCGCGCAAGGTGTTGTCGCGCCGGAACATCAGCGGAATGCGCTTGCCGGCGTTGCCCGGCACCATCACGAAGCGCGACGGATCCTTCTTGAAACCGGCGCCGACGTATTGCTGGCGCTCGCCGACGGTGACCAGCGCCTTGACGTGGTTGATGCGGGTGGTCATGCGCAGGATGACCGGCACCTGATGCTTTTCGGACAGCTCGAAGGCGGCCAGCGTCATCGCATAGGCCTCCTGCGAATCGGCCGGCTCGAACACCGGCACGTGCGCGAAGCGGCCCCAGTAGCGCGAGTCCTGCTCGTTCTGCGACGACGACAGGCCGACGTCGTCGGCGATGGCGATCACCAGGCCGCCGATGACGCCGGTCAGGGTCAGTGTCATCAGCGCGTCGGAGGCGACGTTCATGCCGACGTGCTTCATGCAGCAGAAGGCGCGCGAGCCGGCGTAGGCGGCGCCGATGGCGACCTCCAGCGAAACCTTCTCGTTGACCGACCACTCGGCGTAGAGGTCCGGGTAGGTCGAGATGACTTCCAGCATCTCGGTGGACGGCGTGCCGGGGTAGGCCGCGGCGACCTTGACGCCGGCCTCCCAGACGGCGCGGGCCACCGCTTCGTTGCCGGACAAGAGAACCCGGCTCGCGGCCGGTGCGGGCATGACTGCCGCCATGACGACTCCTCGATCATTGTTACCAAAGCAGACCATTATAGGAAGCCGCCCGGCCCGGCATTTGATACAGCGCAAGCCGGATGCATTTAATTCTTGTAACACTTGTATGCCTCCGGCCGGCTGCCAATTTGCCCGACCTGGATCAAAGCCGCAGCCCCGCGTTCCGCGCAGAATGGCCTTTTACCCACCCGGCAGCAGCAGTCATGGTCGCAGCGGTACTCCAGCCGCCCCCCGAGCTTCCGCTCGACGAAACCCGGCGCATCCCCGGCAACAAGGGGATCTGGGTCGGCATCACCTGCGAGATCGTCGAGTTCGTCGTGCTCTTCGCGGTCTATTTCGTGGCCCGCGCCCATTTCCCGGATGCCTTCCACGCCGGCGCCCAGCGCCTGTCGGTGGTCGCCGGCACCGTCATCACGCTGCTGATGGTGACCAGCAGCTATTTCATCGCCTGTTCGGTCAACGCCATCCGCCGCGGGCGGCACCGCGCCTCGGTGTTCTGGCTGGTCGCCGGACTGCTCGTGGCACTCGGCTATCCGCTCGCCAAGTATCTCGAAATCAGCTGGAACCTGGCACACGACATCAACGGCAGTTCGGGCATCTTCTTCACCGTCTACTACTACCTGACCTTCAACCACCTGGTCCATGCCACCTGGGGCATCCTGGGCATCCTCTGGGTGCTCGCCCGCCTGCTCTTCCACGGCTACACGGCGGCGGACCACAGCGGGCTGGAGGCGCTGGCCAGCTACTGGCACGCCACCGACATCATCTGGCTGATCATCTTCCCGCTGTTCTACGTGCTGGCCTGAGCATGGAATCGAAAATCGACCGTTTCCGGGTGTTGACCGCAGCATGGCTGGCGCTGGTCGCCCTGACGCTGGTCGGCCTCGGCCTCGGCGAATGGTTCCGCGACGCGCGCTGGCTGCCCCTGCTGGTCGCCGCCATCATCTGGCTCAAGGGGGCGCTGGTGGCGCGCTGCTTCATCGAGTCACACGTCGCCCACCCCTTCATCGCCCGCCTGCTGCAGGGCTTCATCGCCGTCGCGCCGGGCGCCCTGCTCCTCACCGCCTTCTTCGGCGACACGCTGGCCCGCTGGGCCTCACTCTGAACCGCCCCACCCTCGCCAACGCCCGCCGGTGACCGGCCGGGCGCGACGAGACGCGTCCGGGTTCCGCTTCGCTTGCCGACTAAGGGAAATCCACTAGCGAATTTGCGCAAAAATCCCAGTTGATTATATTGCACGATACGAATTTAATTTTTACAATGCGAAACGTTGCCTAGGGGTAATTACGGGTTTGCGATCCATCCCCGAAGCGCCACAATTCGCGTTAAAGTCGTTTCGCTCAAAAGGCGAAACGGAGTGAAAACCAACTTAGGAGACAAAATCATGGCCGACCAGCCGAATGCCCTGCCAGACCCGACGGACGCAGACCCCCAGGAAACGCAAGAATGGACCGAGGCGCTGCAAGGCGTCATCGCCAACGAAGGGCCGACGCGGGCCCATTACCTGATCGAGAAGGTCATCGGCCAGGCGCGTGAAGCCGGGGTCGACATCCCCTACTCGGCCAACACCGAATACATCAACACCATTCCCGCCGACCAGCAGCCGAAATACCCCGGCAACGCGGACATGGAAATCAAGATCCACTCCTATATCCGCTGGAACGCCATGGCCATGGTCGTGCGCGCCAACAAGAACACCAACGTCGGCGGCCACATCGCCTCCTTCGCCTCCGCCGCCGCGCTCTACGACGTCGGCTTCTCGCATTTCTGGAAGGGCATCAACGACGAATCCGGCGGCGACCTGATCTTCTTCCAGGGCCACTCGGTGCCCGGCGTCTACTCCCGCGCCTTCATGCTCGGCCGCCTGACCGAGGAACAGATGGACAACTTCCGCCAGGAAACCGACGGCAAGGGCATCTCCTCCTATCCGCACCCCTGGCTGATGCCGGACTTCTGGCAGTTCCCCACCGTCTCGATGGGCCTCGGCCCGATCCAGGCCATCTACCAGGCCCGCTTCATGAAGTACCTTGCCTCGCGCGGCCTGATCGATGCCGCCAAGGCGGAAAAGCGCAAGGTCTGGGCCTTCCTCGGCGACGGCGAGACCGACGAGGTCGAATCGCTCGGCGCCATCGGCATGGCCGGCCGCGAGAAGCTGGACAACCTGATCTTCGTCATCAACTGCAACCTGCAGCGCCTCGACGGCCCGGTGCGCGGCAACGGCAAGATCATCCAGGAACTCGAATCCGAATTCCGCGGTTCCGGCTGGAACGTCATCAAGCTGATCTGGGGCACCCACTGGGATGCCCTGTTCCAGCGCGACAAGACCGGCATCCTCAAGAAGCGCATGATGGAACTGTGCGACGGCGAGTACCAGACCTTCAAG
>WBZM01000559.1_pt2 | contig 40320 bp, 28 predicted proteins | sample 5204271 | NCBI WGS metagenome assembly WBZM01 (sample SAMN12344346, study PRJNA552823) | activated sludge metagenome | biome: Activated sludge suspended growth; feature: Nitrification reactor; material: Wastewater; isolation source: activated sludge from nitrification reactor of wastewater... | reverse complement strand
CGCCATTTCATCAAAAGCGTGACCGATTACGGTAACATTCAACCCTATCCATGCAGCATCTCTCCACCGGTCACGATGACGCGAAACGACCGGTCACGTTCCGCGAAATACGCAGAGAAGCGCGACGCTTGCGGGCAACTGGGAAGAATGTGCCGGAGGAAATTTCCCAGCGAGAATGGCGGACCGAGAGCGCTGCCACGAATCTACAAACAGCGATCGGTCTTTGGGGGCCACTGCACGACGCAATTACTGCCGATGGTGGCGCAGCACGCGTCGTTCGTCTCATTCGCGAGCTGGACTTTCCCATTGTGCGCCCATCGTTGTTCCGCAACGAAGCAGAACTTGCGCCCCCCAACGCTACCGCCGAGCAGGCCAGCGGCAGATTTGGCATCGTTTTCCGGCAATTGGTCACTCCGCGCCCGACTCCCAAAGCTGGCGATGAGGATGGCAGTACACCGGGGCTATACGACATCTGGAGGCACACTCAGGTCCTGGTACGGCCACTACAGCGCGTGCAGTTGTTTCGAGACGGTCGACTGCGGGTAGAAAAAAGCTTTATTCGCAAAACCCGAACCCTGTGGCATGACATCGACGAACCCCATTGCTCTGACTGGATTGCGGGGTTTGAATTCGGTGACGCCGATCCCGGCGTCTGGCGCTATTTGCGCGTCGATGTCAACGAAGAATACCGCGCTGACCACCAGCGAAAAAGTCGAAAACGCAATCCCGCGGGAAGCCTTTTTGCCTTTTATACGGACATCGAATTGCCAACCGGCCCGGCCATTCTCAACGAGGTCCCGATCAAGCTGAAACGCGATGACACGGGCTTTGTGCGCGGCTCCTATTTGAACTACGATCTGGATAGGGACGGGATTCCCGATATTTCCGTATGGGAAGGGGAAGGAAATGGGCCAGGGCATCTCGTCGGACCAACCAAAACAGACGATCGCTGGTACCGTCTTGTACTCGCCAACATCAACGGCGCTTGGAAGGTGCTCGGTCACGATACGTTCAGCTATGGCTGTGGATGCTGAGAGTATCGGAACCCGCCTCCGGTCCTGTGCTCTGCCAGAGCTCCCTGCGCCAGCAGATTCCGCAAGGCGGCCAGCGGCTCGTGGCTTGCCGCATCGCTCCACCACATGCTTCGGGCGATGATGCCGTCGTGAATACCGCTCCAGCCGTCGGCGCTGGCCGGGAAGAGATCTGTTACGCCTGCCTCGCTCAGCGGCGACGACGGACAGTCGACGATGCGGAATCCTTGCTGAGGCACTGGTTCTGCCGGCCGACTACGGCGTTCGACTTCCCTTGCGTCACGGCGCAGAGTCGCTCGGGACGAAGAGTCCCTACGGGCGGCGGAGCGTAACCGCCACGCCATGAGCGACCCCAGCCGAGCGGCGCCCGGCAGTCGGCCTGCGCCGGCCCAAGCGAGATGCGCCTGACGCGGCTGATCGGCGTGATCGGAAACCCGCGCGAGGTTTTGGCTTGGCGTCGAGGCTTGCCGTCGCCGCCGCGCAGCGCCTTCGCCGGCGACGCGGCATATGTGCTTGCCCAATCGACGACAACGCCGTCTACAATGCGATTCATCCGTTCGCCTTTCGGTAGAAAGCGTGGCGCGTCGCCCGCGCGGCAGCGGGAGCGCGTGAATCGGGCGCCGCGCCACGCCACGCTGCAGGCGTTGCTCGAAGACGCGCGTCTGTGTGCGAACGGTCCGCTGGCCTGGGTGAACGACACGCGGGAGAGGCTGCCTACCTGGCGAACACCCGGCCGGACGAGCCCTGGTCGCACAGGACGCTGCCGCAGCCTGCGGCGCTCGCGCGGGGGCGCAAGCGCTGCGGTGTAGGTTTGCACAAGCAAGTCTGCATCATTTCTCCAAGCAGGAGACCCTTGAATCGATGACGACTGCCGAATCCCTTCCTCCACCCGGCGCCCGCGTCCTGGTGCGCGATGAGGAGTGGCTGGTGCGCAATACCGACCAGTGCACTGCGGGTGGCCATCAGGTGCGCTGCATCGGCGTATCGGAGCTGGTGCGCAATCGGGAGGCCGTTTTTCTGACTCTGCTCGATCGCATCGAGACCATCGACCCGCGCGAAACAGAGCTGGTGGCTGATCCATCGCCGGGTTTCACGGCTTCGCTGCTTTATCTGGAAGCGCGCTTACGGCAGACCGTGCCCGCCACCGACGAGCTGGTGCTCGGGCATCGGGCGGTGATGGACGCGCTGCCGTTTCAACTTGATCCGGCGCATCGCGTTCTCCAGCAGTTACGCCCGCGTCTGCTGATCGCCGACACCGTCGGCCTGGGCAAGACGCTGGAAGCCGGCATCCTGACTGCGGAGCTGATCCGGCGCGGCAAGGGACGGCGCATCCTGGTGGTGACCACGCGCGCGATGATGCGGCAGTTCCAGCAGGAGTTCTGGAGCCGTTTCGCCATCTCGCTGACGCGGCTGGATGCGGACGGCATCCAGCGTATCCGGCGGCGCATTCCTGCCAACCACAACCCCTTCCAGTATCTGGACCGAACGATCATTTCGGTCGACACGCTGAAGCGCGACGGAGAGTACCGGCACCATCTGGAAAACGCCTGGTGGGACATCATCATTATCGACGAAGCGCACAACGTGAGCTTCAAGGGCAATCGCACGCAGAGCAACCGTCTGGCCGACCTGCTCGCGCGACGATCGGACGCGCTGCTGCTGCTCACCGCGACGCCGCACAACGGCAAGCGCGAAAGCTTCGCCAGCCTGGTGCGCATGCTCGATCCAACGGTCTTGCCGGCGGGGGCTGACTACACCCGACACGATGTCGAGCATCTGTTCGTGCGTCGCTTCAAGCGCGATGTCCGCGAGCAGATTCGCCGCGAATTCCCCGAGCGTGAGGTCTGCAAGTTTGCCGCGCAGGCGACGCCGGCTGAGAACGCCGCCTTCGACGCGCTGCGCTTGCTCCGACTCAAGTCCGACGAAGGAGCACGTGAAGGCAGCATGCTGTTTCGCACCACCCTGGAGAAATCCCTCTTCTCGTCGCCGGCAGCGTGTCTCGATACCCTGGACGAGCGCTTGCGACGCACGCGCGGCAAGGACGCCGCGCACCCCGATCTGGCGCCACTGCAAGCGCTGCGCGCGGCGGTGGCCGCCATCGGTCCCGAGCAGTTTTCCAAGTTCAACGAGCTTGTTCGGCAACTGCGCGGCGCGACGGCAGCGGCTGAGCATCGCTGGCGATGGGATGGCAAGACCGCCGATGATCGCCTGGTGGTGTTCACCGAACGCCTTGAAACGCTGAACTTCCTGCATCAACACCTGCCCCGCGCACTCGGCCTGCCGGCGAGTGCGGTCGCCATCCTGCACGGCCAGTTGGCGGACGGCGACCTGCAGAAGATCGTCGAGGATTTTGGCAAGACCCTGTCACCGCTGCGCCTGCTGATCGCCTCGGATGTCGCCTCCGAAGGACTCAATCTGCATTACTGCGCGCATCGCCTGGTGCATTTCGACATTCCCTGGTCGCTGATGGTTTTCCAGCAGCGCAACGGCCGTGTCGACCGCTACGGGCAGACCCGGACGCCGCGCCTGGCCTACTGCATGACCGAAGCGGCGGACGAGAAGATCCGCGGCGACCTGCGCATCCTCGAGATCCTGATCGACAAGGACGCCGAGGCAGCGCGCAACATCGGCGACCCCTCCAGCTTCATGGGCCTTTACGACGAAGATCTCGAGGTCGAGAAGGTCGCCGAAACGATCGAGCAAGCGACGCGCCCGGAGGCTTTCTCGGCCTGGCTGGACGGCACCGGCAAGAACGGTTTCGCGTTGCTGGACGAACTTTTCGAGCAAGCGCCGCCGATGGACGCGACGACCGCCGAGCCTGCGCACGCCGCCGACCGGTCGGCGGCCCCGGTCGGCAGCCTGCCATCCCTGTTCGCCGATGACTTCGCCTACGCCCGCGCCGGCCTGGAGTGCTTGCACCGACTGAATCCGCGTGAACAGGCATTGCCCCGCTGCGACGAGGCGAAGCGTTCGCTCGCCCTGCAGCCGAATGCCGATCTGGCGATGCTGCTCGAGCGCGAGCTGGCGCCGGAGATGTGGCCGAGCGACAACGTCTTCGCCCTGTCGTCGGCCAAGGAAGAAATCGATCGTGCCCTCCGGCACGCGCGCGACACGCAGGAATGGCCGGCCATCCAGTATCTCTGGCCGATTCATCCGCTCCTGCAATGGCTCGACTACAAGATGCTCGCGCTCTTCGGGCGCCAGAAGGCGCCGGTGCTCAAAGTGGCGCGCGGATTGGCTGCCGGCGAAGCGATCGTCCTCGTCACCGGGCAGATTCCGAACCGGCGCGGCCAGTCGGTCCTCGCCGAATGGCTAGGCGTGCATCTCGATGCCGATGGCGCCGCCATCGCGACCTTGTCGCTGGACGACGTCCTGGCGCGCACCGGTCTCGGCCGCAGCGAGCTGATCAACGATGGCGTACCGATCGCCGTCCCCGAGTGGCAGCGCTGCCTTGCGCCGGCGCTGGACGAAGCGGCCAAGGTCCTGCGGGAAAAGAAACGCGCCTTCGATGCCGCGCACGGCGCAAGGCTGAGCAGCGAGCTGGACCGCCTGCGCACATTGCGCCAGCGCCATCTCGCCCAGATCGAGTTCGATTTTGCCCAGACGCCGGGTGGCCTGGCACAAAGCCACAGAATGAAACGCGCAGCCCATACCGACGACCTCTTCGCGCAGTATCAGGAATGGGCCGGGCAGACGCTGAAGCTTGATGAGCGCGCGCAGTTCACCGTGCTGGCACTGCTCGTCGCGGGAGGATCGGCGCCATGAGTTTCACCGCCCCGGGACTGGAAAACGTCAACGAGTTCTACAGCCAGCACTACCTCGACGAGATCGTCGAACGCGATCTGAAGGCGCTCTTCGAGCGCTGGCACGCGGAAGGCGCAGCCAGCCCGCCCGGGCGTTTGCGCGCGGCGATTGCCGGCTATTACCGGCAGCACGAGAAATTCCTGCGCGAGAAATCCCTGCCCGGTCGCGTCGCCCGTTTGAATGATCTGGTCGAGCCGATCCTGAGCGCGCTCGGCTACGCCCTCGCCCCCGAGACCCTGGCGCTCGACGAACTGGCGATACCCGCGCTGGCGATCGTGCGCAACGCGCGGAGCAGCCCGGAACTGGTCGTCCTGCCGGCGCTCGCCGCGCCTGGCGATGAAGAACACGCGGCCCTGAACCTTGCCCCCAGGCTGCTCGACGGTGCGTGTGAGCTCTTGCCCAAGGCGGGCCCAAGCTGGGAAGAGGCGCTGGTCAAGCAAGTGTTCGCCGACAGCCGGCCAGCGCGCTGGGTCCTCTTGGTGCACCACGAACAGTGGTTGCTGATCGACCGCGACAAGTGGGGCCGCAAGGCGCACCTGCGCTTCACGCTGCCGGAACTGTTCGCCACGCGCGACGACAAGCTCCTGCGCGCGTTTGCCGCGCTCGCCGGGCGCGCATCGGTGCTGCCCGCTGACGGGATCGCGCTGCTCGACAGCTTGACCGACCGTTCGCACCGCCACGCCTTCGAAGTCTCCGGCGACCTGAAGTACGCGCTGCGCGAAGCGATCGAGCTGATCGCCAACGAAGCCATCCGCCACAAGCGCGAGGTTGCCAAGGAAAAGGTGTTCGAGCGCAACGACATCGACCTCGCGCAGCAACTCTCGCGCGAGTGCCTGCGCTTCATGTATCGCCTGCTCTTCGTCTTCTATCTCGAAGCGCGTCCGGAGCTCGGCTACGCCCCGGTCGCTGCCGACGCCTACCGCCAGGGCTACAGCCTGGAGCACCTGCGCGATCTCGAGCAGGTTCCGCTCTCGACACCTGCAGCGCTCGACGGCAGCTACCTGCACGAAAGTCTCAAGCTGCTCTTCAAGCTGATCTGGGAAGGCTTCCCGGCGGCAAGCGAGGGCGGCCAGCGCCGGCTGCTCGGCGGCGTGCCTGACAGCACGGGTTTTCTGCTGCCGCCGCTGCAAGGTCACCTGTTCGATCCCGAGGCGACACCGATCCTGAACTCGGTACGCCTGCGCAACCGCGTGCTGCAACGGGTGATCAGGCTGATGTCGCTCTCGCGCGAGGGCGGCAAACGGCGCGGCAGGATCAGCTACGGCACCCTGGGAATCAACCAGTTGGGCGCCGTCTACGAGGCGCTGCTCTCCTTCCGCGGCTTCTTTGCCGAAACCGACCTGTACGAAGTCCGGCCCGATCCGGATCGCAGGCAGGACAAGAGCGAAGCGCAGGGCGACGACGAAGAGGACGACCGGGAAGCCGACGCGGCGCAGATCGACGACAGCGACGCGTTCGCCGACGAAGGCGACGACACCCCGCTCGTGCGCGACAAGGCGAAGAAGGAAGCCTGCAACCCGCTCGATCCGGCCTGGTTCGTTCCGGCTGCCGACATCGCGCAGTACACCCCGGCGGAAACACTGTTCGGCGGCGAGCCGCGCAAGTACGGCAAGGGCACTTTCCTCTATCGTCTGGCCGGGCGCGAACGCGAGAAAAGCGCCTCCTACTACACCCCGGAAGTGCTCACGCGCTGCCTGGTCGAGCATGCCGTGCACGCGCTGCTTGCACACTGCGCCAGCGCCGACGACATCCTGCGCCTGACCGTCTGTGAGCCGGCGATGGGCAGCGCTGCTTTCCTCAACGAAGCGATCGACCAGTTGGCCGAAGCCTACCTGCGGCGCAAGGAAAAGGAGGTCGGCGAGGCCATTGCGCACGACCGGCGCGCCGAGGAAAAGCAGCGCGTGAAGATGTACATCGCCGACAACAACGTCTTCGGCGTCGACCTCAACCCGGTGGCGGTCGAACTGGCCGAAGTGTCGCTGTGGCTCAACGCCATCTTCAAGGGCGCGCACGTTCCCTGGTTCGGCCTGCAGCTCTTCAACGGCAATTCGCTCGTCGGCTGCCGGCGCGAGGTGTTCACCACCGCCCAGCTTTCGCCGGGCAAGGGCGAAGGCGGCCGGCCCGAGCGCGACTGGCGCGCTGCCGTGCCCAGCCGTCTCGCCAGCGCCGACGCTCGCCGGGCTGGCCAGATCTGGCATTTCCTCTTGCCGGCCGACGGCATGGTCAGCGTCAGCGACAAGGTCGTCAGGGCGCTCGAGCCGCAACGCTTCGAGCGCATCCGCACCTGGCGCAAGGCATTCATCAGGCCGCTGGAACGTGCGGAAATCGTCCGCGCCGAAGCGCTGGCCGAGGGCGTCGAAGCGCTCTGGCAACTGCACGCGGCAGAACTGGCGCGCGTGCGCCGCGCCACCGCCGACGAACTGCACGTCTGGCCCGATCCGGCGGCCAACCGCGCGCCGACGTCGACCCGGGAGAAGGACGCCATCTACGCCCGCGAAATGCTCTCGGAGCGGGTACGCAACGCCTCGCCGTATCGCCGGCTGAAGCTGGTGATGGATTACTGGTGCGCGCTGTGGTTCTGGCCGGTGACCGGCGCGGAAGACCTGCCGACGCGCGAGGAATGGTGGTTCGACCTGGAAACGCTGGTGCTCGGCAACGCCCGCCTGCCGTGCACGAACCCGACCGATCTTTTTCCTGAAACCCTGCCGCAACTGACGCTCGACTTCACCGTCGAGCGCGACCGGCACGGCTACGTCAATCTCGATGTTCTGCTGGAAACCAACCCGCGCCTGAAGCGCGCCGCCACCATCGCCGGAACGCAGCGCTTCTTCCACTGGGAACTGGAGTTCGCCGACCTGTTCCAGGAGCGCGCCGGCTTCGACCTGATTCTCGGCAACCCGCCGTGGATCAAGGTCGAGTGGAACGAGAAAGCCTTGCTCGCCGAATATTCGCCCTTGTTCGCGCTGCGCAGACTCTCGGCCAAGGAAGCCGCCGACCGGCGCGAAGCGGTTTTTACCGCGGCAGCAGCGGCGCGGCAGAACTACATCGACGAATGCGCCGGGCAGGAGGGCATGCAGGCGTTCATGAACGCGACGCAGAATTACCCGCTGCTCAAAGGCTCGCAAACCAACCTGTTCAAGTGTTTCCTGCCGGTAGCCTGGCGGCTGGGCAATCCTGCGCACGGCATTCAGGCCCTGCTCCACCCCGAAGGCATCTACGACGCCCCCAAGGGCGCCGTCCTACGGGCACCGACTTTTGCCCGGCTACGCGCGCACTATCAGTTCGTCAATGAGTTGATGCTGTTTCCCGAGGTCGATCACCACACCAAGTTCAGCATCAACGTCTATGGACCGCCGCAGTCGCCGCAATTCCGGCACATGGCCAACCTGTTCGATCCGGCGACGATTCGCGCCAGCCTCGAACACCCGGGTGGAGGAACGACGCCGGGAATCAAGTCGGACGCCGGGCGCTGGCAGACTGCCGGCCACAGGAACCGCATCATCGAGGTCGACCGCGCGACGCTGGCGACTTTCGCCAGGCTCTACGACGAACCCGGCACGCCGCCCGAACAGGCGCGCCTGCCGGCGGTGCATTCGCGCGAACTGGTCTCGGTGCTGGAAAAGTTCGCCCGGGTGCCGCGTCGACTCGGCGACCTGGCCGGCGAGTACTTCACGCTGGAGATGTGGCACGAAACCGGCGCCCAGCGCGACGGAACGATCCGCCGCGAAACCGGCTTCGTCAGCGACCCCGGCGAACTGGTGCTGTCCGGCCCGCATTTCTTCGTCGGCAACCCGCTCAACAAGACGCCGCGCGCAGTGTGCACGCAGAACAGCCATTACGATGTACTCGATCTGCAAGCGTTGCCGGACGACTACCTGCCGCGCAGCAACTATCGCCGGGCGTGCGATACGGCGACGTACGCTGCGCGGATTCCGCGCGTTCCGTGGATAGATGAGGGAGCGATTGAAGGGAAGCCGGTGACGGCGTTTTACCGGCACGTAAATCGCGAAATGGTTGGTCCTGCGGCAGAAAGGACGTTGACAACAGCAATAGTCCCTCCTGGTTGCTCGCATATCCACACAGTCCTCGGAACGGCCTTCGGACGACCGAATTTGCTCCTTGACTACCACTCCGCAACTCTTGCCTTGCCGGTTGATTTCCTTGTTCGCAGCACAGGAATGGGCCATGCGAACCAGAACGTGATTGCCCGACTTCCGCTGATTCCGGACGAATCCTGGGCTCGCAAGAATACCATTCTGCGCACATTGACTCTCAACTGCCTCACCACCCACTACGCCGACCTCTGGCGCGAATGCTGGCAGGACGACTTCCGCGACGACCGTTTCGCCAGCAGCGATCCTCGCCTGCCGGCCGATTTCTTCGCCCGGCTCACCCCGGAATGGCAGCGCCACTGCGCTCTGCGCAGCGACTACGCGCGCCGGCAGGCGCTGGTGGAAATCGACGTGCTCGCCTCGCTGGCGCTCGGCCTGACGCTCGACGAGCTGCTGACGCTCTACCGCGTGCAGTTCCCGGTGATGCGTCAGTACGAGGCCGATACCTGGTACGACGCGCACGGGCGCATCGTGTTCACCGCCAGCAAGGGGCTGGTCGGCGTCGGCCTGCCGCGCAAGGCGGGCAAGCGCGACGCCCCCTGCGAGATCGTCTACCCGGACGGCAAGAGCCAATCGCGCGCGCTCGGCTGGGAAGATGCGCGCACGCTCCCGCTCGGCACCCGCATCCGCCGCCCGCTGCGCGACGACACGCTGCCCGGCGGCCCGGTGCAGCGTACGCTCGAGTACGTGGCGCCGTTTGCGCTGGCCGACCGCGAAGCGGACTACCGGCTGGCGTGGGCGCACTTTTCCGAAAGTTCATGAACGTATGCGCAAAACTTGCCGGAACATGCTGACCATCTATTAATCTATAGGTTAAGATTTGAGACTCGTCGCTCTCGGTGAAAAGCGTTTCAAGGTGGCTGCCGTCGTGGAGGGCGATGAAGTGCCGGTCTTGCGCTTCCTTCAGGATGCCCCGTCCGACATGCAGGGCAGCGCGCGCGGCATGCCGGCGCTGTTCGACCGGTATGCGACGGAGGGAAGGCGATTGTTGAGTACCGAGGTGTTCCACGAGGCAAACAAGGAACAGGGCATCTGGGAGTTCATCAAGGGACGCTTGCGGGTGTTCTGCTTCGTGGATACGGATGGCACTCTGCTGGTGCTGACCCATGGCGCAGTGAAGAAATTGAGAAAGGCGGACCCGATGGAGATCGCCCGGGCAGTACGGATCAAGGATGCCTTCCTTGTGGCAAGGCGGCAGGGAACGCTGCAATGGGAGCCGACGAAATGAGTGGCGTACAGGAACAACTGAACTGGCTGGCCGAAGTCGAGAGATCGCCGGAATACGCGGCGGAGCAGGCCAAGATGGATTTCGCCGTCGGGATCGAACGGCGCATGGAGCAACTGGGCATCAAACGCAGCGAACTTGCCCGCCGGCTTGGTACCAGCGCGGCCGCGGTAAGCGTGGCGTTGCGCGGGGATGCGAACCTGACGATCGAACGCATGGCGCGGATGGCGCACGCGCTGGATGCGCGGGTGAGCGTGCATGTCGCGGCCAGGTCGAGCAGTGTGCGCTGGCTGGAGATGCACGACGGCGTGCCCCGCGAGCAGATCAACAATGGCAAGACCTGGGCGCAGGCACAGAGAGGTGGAAAGCGTGGAAATGCCATTCCCATTGCGGCTTGAGGAGTTGTTTTTTCCGATCCAGGAAGTACGTGCCAATGCCGAGCACGACCCTCAGGGCGAGCGATCGGGCACCAACCTGAAGCAATCCTTCAACATTCAGGCAATCGATGGACCGCCGGGGACGTTTGGCGTCGACCTGGTTGTCGAGTGCGACCGCGAGGCGAGCGTCAATCCGCCCTATTTCTTTCAGTTGCAGGTCTACGCGATCATGCGCCTGGAGGCTGCGCTCGATCCGGCCGTCGCGCATGCCCTGGTGGCGTCTACCGGGTTTTCCGTGGTGGTCGGCGCCGCGCGCGAACGCCTGCTCGAGCTGACCTCGCGTGCGCCCTGGGGGCGCTTCATGATGGGAATTTCGCAACTGCTTGCGCAGCCCGTCGCCGAGGCGGGCGGCAGCACGCATTGACCGTACCTGATGCTACCGCTGACTGTCGCCAATGAGGTCCGCCGCAGCGTCGCCGATTTCCTGAGCAGCGCGTTCCCATCGACGACGCCGGGTTTTCAGACGCTGATCGAGCGCTTCCTCGAGCAACCCGGCAGCCTGTTTCGCGGGCCCTATCTGTCGCTCGCGCTGCCCTTTCGCAGCGGCGCGCCGGACCAATCTTTCTCCTGGTTGCCGGCCACGTTCACGCCGCATGCGCATCAGTCGCGCGCCTGGCAGCGACTGACCGGCGACGACGCACGCTCGACGCTGGTGGCCACCGGCACCGGCTCGGGCAAGACCGAGTGTTTTCTGTATCCGATCCTCGATCATTGTCGCGCGCAGGCCGCCCTCGGCCGCCGGGGGGTGAAGGCGATCCTCCTCTACCCGATGAACGCGCTCGCCAGCGACCAGGCCAGGCGCATCGCCAAGGAGATTCTTGGCCGTCCGGAGCTGGCGGGAATCCGCGCCGGGCTGTACGTCGGCGACGCGGCGGACGAGGAAGCCGACGCGGTGAAGCAACTGGCAGATGGGTCGTATTCAGTGATCACCCAGCGCGCGGAAATACGCAAGCGTCCGCCGGACATCCTGCTGACCAACTACAAGATGCTCGACTTCCTGCTCATTCGCGCCGATGACGCGCGACTGTGGGCCGACAACCGTCCCGACACGCTGCGCTATCTGGTGGTCGATGAACTGCATACCTTCGATGGCGCACAGGGCACCGATCTCGCCTGCCTGATCCGGCGCGTCAAGGCGCGTTTGGAAACGCCGCCCGGGCAACTCGTCTGTGTCGGCACGTCGGCCACGCTGGGTGATGATGGCGAGCGTTCGCTGCTCGACTTCGCCGGCGACGTGTTCGGCGAGAAGGTCGACGCCGAGGCGGTGATTGGTGAAGACCGTTTGTCGGTCGGCGAGTACCTGGCCGAATGCACGGTCGAACACATGCACTGGCCGCGCCCGGCCGACGTCGACCGACTCGACGGCAGTCGGGCAAGGTCGGTCGCCGCGTATCTGGCCGATCAGTATTCGCTCTGGTTCGACGAGACGGTGAGCCCCGACGAGGTTGAACGTCTCGACTGGCGAGTCGCGCTCGGCGAACGCCTGCAGTCGCACGTGGCGTTCCAGAACCTGTTGCGTGACATGGACAAGCTCGGCCGGCGCGCTGTGCCGCTCGATGACCTGCTGTCGCGCGTGGGTCGTCGCCTGCGCGCCGAGGAACAGACGGTTTATCTGGCGCGCTGGCTGGAGAGCCTGGTGGCGCTGATCGCCCACGCCCGCCGCAAGAAAGTACCCGGCAAGCCGGCGATCGAAGGCGAAGACGATCTGTTGCCGCTGCTCGCACTGCGCGTCGAACTCTGGTTGCGCGAACTGCGGCGCATGGTGGCCAAGGTGTCTGGCGAAGCCGTGCTGCGCCATCAGGCCGACCTCGGGCGTGCCGACCACGGCCTGCACCTGCCGGTGATCCATTGCCGCGATTGCCATGCGATGGGCTGGGGGGCGACGATCGCCCGGACCAGCCCGAATCAGTTGCACGCCGACCTGGCAAGCTTCTACACGGCGTTCTTCGCCGAAGACGTGTCGACGCGCTTCGTCTTCCCCGCCGGCGCGGCGCAGCTCGACCGGCGCGTTTTCGAGCCGAAGAAGCTGTGCGTCGCTTGCGGCAGCCTGCATGCGCTCGAGCACACCCGGTGCAGCCATTGCGGCGCCGGTGCGGACGCTACGCCGGGCTTGCTGCGCGTCGATCTGGCGGCCAATCGCAAGGTCGTGCGGCGCAACGGCAGCCCGCTCAGCGTTGCACATCACCATTGCCCGTTTTGCGGCGGGCACAAGACGCTGACCATTCTCGGCTCGCAGGCGGCCAGTCTGGCCAGCGTGTCGATCAGCCAGTTGTTCGGCAGCCGGTTCAATGCCGACAAGAAGCTGATTGCTTTCTCCGACTCGGTGCAGGACGCCGCGCACCGTGCCGGCTTCCTCGCCGCGCGCACCTGGCGCCTCAATCTGCGGCCCGCTCTGGCGCAGGTGATCGCCGCCGCCGACGCCGCGGGCAGGCCACTGACGCTGGCTGCGCTGTATCCCGCGTTTGCCCGGCACTGGCAGGAGCGCCTGGGGCTTGCCGGTTTCGTGGCGAACTTCCTGCCGCCGCAATTGAACTGGCTGCGCGATGCGGAAACGCTGTTCGCGACCGGCGAGCTGCCGGCGGACAGTGACGTGCCGCGCTTGATGGCCAACGTGCTGCCCTGGGTGGTGCTGGCCGAGTTTGGCCAGGATGCGCATGTCGGACGTGCGCTGCCGGCCACCTTGACCGCCAGCGTGCAGGTGGAGGACGACCTGTGCGAACAGGCGACGGCGGCACTTGCCGCCCGCCTGGGCGAGGAAATCGAGATCCTGGCCGATGTGCCCGTGCATCACGTGCGGCGATTCATCGTCGGCCTGCTCGCGCGCCTGCAGGAAATCGGCGCCTGGTGGGACAAGGGGCTGGTGTTCTACGCCAGGCAGGGCGCACGGCCGTTCGCCTATAAGAAGAACCCCGCCGAGTATCGCCTGCTCTCCGGGCCGCGACCGCCGCGCTTCCTGACCGTGCCGGAATACTTCAATTGCGACAGCGTGCTCGCCGATACGACGGGGGTCCATCGCGACTGGGCCTGCAAGAGTTTCCCGGCCCTGGCGTCGCTGGCGCTGGGCGCCGACGCCGTGACCGCGGAAGTCTATCGTCTGGCGCTGCAGGTCCTGCAGCAAGCGGGAATTGCCCGCGCCGAAGAGGGCGAGAAGGGGGTCGCCGTCTGGGGATTGGTCCCGGATGTCTTTCTTCTGCGCACAGGTGGCACGCGCTGGCAGTGCAACGCCTGTCGCCAGTCGCTGCAGGCGGCCAGCGCGCTCGATCTGGCCGGCGAGCCTTGTCGACGCCTGCGCTGCACGGGCCGGCTCGAAGCGACGGGCGATCCGGCAAGCGAAGACGCACCGCCAGCTTGCGTATCCGCCAGCGATGGCGGGCCGGACGCCGCGCAGCGCCGGGGCAGGCAGGGCGGCTTCCATCGGCGCCTGTACCTGTCGGCCGAGGTGCAGCGCATTTTCGCGCGCGAACATACGGGGATGCTCGAGCGCGCGACGCGCGAGGGAATCGAGCGGGTGTTCATGAGCCGGGAAGCCCGACCGGGGAAGGTCAATCTCTTGTCCGCGACGCCAACGCTCGAGATGGGGATAGACATCGGCGACCTGTCGGCAACGCTGCTCTGCTCGGTGCCGCCGGCGCAGGCGAACTACCTTCAGCGCGCGGGTCGCGCCGGACGGGCAACGGGCAACGCTTTCCTGCTGACCTTGGCGACGGCGCGCCCGCACGACCTCTATTTCTGGGCGTCGCCGCGCGAGATGGTGGCCGGCAACGTCGCCGCGCCCGGCGTCTTCCTGAACGCCTCGGCGGTCCTCGAAAGGCAACTGACCGCCTTCACGCTCGACGCCTGGGTGCGCGCCAGCGGCGCCAAGGCGCGCATCCCGGCGACCATCCGGCCTGTCCTGGGAGCCGTGCTGAAGTCGAATCTGGCGCATTTTCCCTATCCCTGGCTGGACTTTGTCGAGCACCACCGCGCTTCCCTGCTCGATCGCTTCCTGCGCATGTTCGCGCACGGCGCCAGCACGCTGACCGCCGCGACGCGTGCCTGGCTGACCCGGTTCGTCGAGGGCGACGCGGGCACCGAGGGAAGCTTCGCGTGGAAGATCGTCAGCCACCTGCGTTCCATCGGCGAAGATGTCGAGGAGTTGCGCCGGCGCCGCGAGCGGGTCGACGGCGAAGTCAAGAAGATCGACGGCAAGCCGCTGAAGGGCGAGAGCGACGAAGACGAAATGGCGGAACTGCGCCAGGAGAGCGCGGCGCTCGGCAAGCTGATTGCGGCGATTTACGAGCGGGCGACGCTCAACGTTCTCACCGACGAGGGGCTGTTGCCGAACTACGCGTTCCCGGAACAGGGCGTGCTGCTGCAGTCGGTGATCCTGCGCCAACGCAAGCCTGGGACGACGGTCACGGCGGCCGACCCGCGGCCCGCGCTGACGCTGGAATACGAGCGACCGGGTGCGGCGGCGATCGTCGAGCTGGCGCCGGGCAGCGTGTTCTACGCCGAGAACCGCAAGGTCAGCATCGAGCAGGTCGACGTTTCCAGGGACCGCCCGAGCAAGTGGCGTTTCTGCCGTCAGTGCTCGTATGCGGAAGCCGACGGTCGGGCAACGAAGCGCGACGCCTGCCCGCGTTGCGGCGACCCCGGATGGAGCGACATCGGACGCGTGCGCGACATGCTGCGGCTGACCAAGGTGTATGCGCGCACGGCGGAACATCTGGCGAGTATCGCCGACGATACGGATGAGCGTGAGCGCCGCTTCTTTGTTCGTCAGGCCCTGGTCGATAGCCCGCCGGACGCCGTACGCCAGGCGTTTGCCATCGCGCGCAGCGAGTTTCCTTTCGCCTTCGAGTTCCTCAACCGCGTGTCCTTCCGCGAGATCAACTTCGGCGAGCGCCAGCCCGATGGCGCGCCGATGACGATTGCCGGCAGCGAACAGCCGCGCCCGGGTTTTGCCGTCTGCCCCGATTGCGGCACCCTGCAGCGGCGCCGGCGGGCGGGCGAGGAGTTCCGCAATCATGCGCCTTACTGCCCGCGGCGCCGCGACGAACAGGCGATCACGCAGCGCTGCGTTTTCCTGTACCGCGAATTCGACAGCGAGGGCATTCGCCTCTTCCTTCCCGAAGCAAGCTTCGGCGGCGCCGACGAGCGCCTGCAGTCGTTCGTTGCCGCTTTGCGCCTCGGCCTGTCACGGCGCTTCCGCGGCGCGGTCGACCACCTGCGCATTGCGCTGGATATTCGTCTGGCCAGCGGAGAGGAATCGCCGCGCCAGTATCTGGTGATCTACGACAGCGTGCCGGGCGGCACCGGCTACCTCAAGGAACTGATGCGCGACGAGCATCCGCTGTTCGAGGTGTTCGCCGCCGCGCTCACGGCGATGGACGAGTGCGAGTGCAACCACGATCCGGAGAAGGATGGCTGCTACCGCTGCCTCTATGCGTACCGCAACAGCCACGATCGCGAGCGCATTTCGCGGCGCATGGCGCAGAAGCTGCTGCGCGAGATCCTGGATCATCGCGCTCAACTGGCACCGCTGGACAGCCTGGCGCAGCTCAAGCCAGCCAACCCGCTGTTCGATAGCGCGCTCGAGGCGCGTTTTCTCGAAGCGCTGCGCCGCCCGGGGGCCGACCCGCTCGATCGCTGGCGGGTGACCGATGTCCTGGTCAAGGGCAAACCGGGATACCAGGTATCGTGCGCGAGTTCCGGCGGAAGGCGCTGGCGGCTCGAACCGCAGGTCGAACTCGGGCCCGGCGATGGCGTGGTGATTCCTTCGCAACCGGATTTCGTCTTCTGGCCGGACGACGACCGCGGCGATTGCCCGGTGGCGGTCTTTCTCGACGGCTGGCAGTTTCATCGCGAGACGATCGAGCAGGATCTGGCGAAACGCATGGCGATCGCCAAGAGCGGGCGTTTCTCGGTGTGGACGCTGACCTGGGCGGATGTCGAACAGTGGCTGAAGCAGAGCAGCGAGCCGGCCGCTTCGCCCTGGCCCGCCTGTCTGTCGTCGACGCGGGATGTGGTCGGCGATCTGTACCGGAGGCTCGGCCTGGCGCACATGCTCGGGCTGCGCGCGCTGCCGACGATGGCGCAGTTGCGCACCCGCCTGTGCACGCTCGATCACGAAATGATGCGCCGGCACGCGTCGATTCTCGCTCTCGGCATTCTGCTGCCCGATGGCGATCCGGCGACGGCAGTCGCCCTCGAGGGCTCGGCGCTCGGCCGGCAGTTGCTCGAAGCCGGGCTGATCGCTCTGCCCGCCGATGCCGATCGGCGAATTGGCGGACGGCAACTGGCTGAGGGGATGATCCGGCTGGCGACCGGGATTGCAGCCTCGCAGGTCGCCGGCTTGCTCGCCGGCCAGTTCAGTCGCGACACCGAGCCGGGCGGACTGCTGGCCTGGCAACCATCCGAGAATACCCCGGAGAAGGAACTGCAGAAGGGATGGCACGCGCTATGGCAGGTCGTCAATCTGCTCTCCCCTCTGTCGCGCTTCTGGGCGGGCAGCGAAAACGCGGGGGCGTGGACTTCGTTGCGCGATGCGCCGCTGGTGCACAGCGCGGCTCGGGGCATGGACCCGGTCTGGATCGAGCTTGCCGATTACGCCGCACGCGAAGTTCAGGGATGGCTCGAAACGCTGGCCGCGCAAGGGCTTGAAGCGCCCGTCGCGGGCTACGAGTTGCTCGACGAAAAAGGCCGCGTCGTCGCCGAAGCTGAATTGGCGTGGGTCCGCCGAAAAGTCGCCGTGCTGCTCGGCGGCGAGTCGGAGTCGCTGGCATCGTTCAGCAAGCACGCTTGGCGATGCTTCGTAGCAACCGGCGGCGAGATTGATCCAGCGCTGTTGATGGTCTTACAGGCCGAGGAGAATTCTGATGCATCCGCCACCCAAGATTGCCTTGTCCGATGATTTCCTGAAGTCGTTTGCGGCGATTCCGCGCGACCGGCAACAGGCCGTCTTGAAGTTCGTTGCCCAGTTCCGCCAGAACCCGCGCGCGACCGGCATCAATTACGAAACCATCCGCGAGGCCACAGATCCCAACATGCGCTCGGTGCGCATCGATCAGGCCGTGCGCGGGATCGTCCTCAAGCCGCTTACCGGTGATGTCTACTGCCTGCTCTGGGTGGACCGGCATGACGACGCCTACCGCTGGGCGCGAACGCATCGTGTAGACATCCACCCCGACCTGGGCAGCATCCAGGTGTATGCGGTAGAAGAGCACGCTGCGCACTCCCCAGACGCCGCTGCGGCCTCGACCGACCGGGCAGAGACGGCACAGAGCGGACTGTTCGCGCGCCTCGGAGAGCGCGAAATCCGCCGTATGGGCGTTCCCGAAGGTGCGCTGGCGCGCGTGCGCCAGATCGTCAGCGACGAGCAACTCGAAGAGCTGCAGCCGCACCTGCCGGACGACGCGTTTGAGGCTCTCTACCTCTACGCCGCCGGCGAAAGCTACGAGAAGATCATTGCCGAGCGCGAAGTTTCGCCGGCAAGCGTCGATACCTCGGACTTCGCCACGGCGCTGGAGCAAGATGCCAGCCGCCGGCACTTTCTCGTCCTCACCGACGACAGCGACGTGGACGCCTTGCTCGCCGCCCCGCTCGAACGCTGGCGCGTCTTTCTCCACCCCAGTCAGCGCCGCCTGGTGGCGCGCGCGTGGAGCGGTCCGGTGCGTGTATTGGGCGGAGCCGGAACGGGCAAGACCGTCGTGGCGATGCACCGGGCCGCCTGGCTCGCGCGCAGGTTTGCCGACGTTCCCGGCAAGCCGGTACTCTTCACCACCTTCACGCGTACCTTGGCAGATGACATTCGCTCGCATCTGGCCGTGCTGTGCACCCCGGCGGAAATGGAGCGCATTGCCGTCACCAACATCGATCAATGGGCGCTCGGCCTGCTGCGCCGCTTCGGCTATCAGCATGAGTTGCTCTACGACGAAGCGCGTCGCCGAGAGTACTGGCGCCTGGCGCTGACACGCGCACCGGCAGGAAATACTTTCCCGCTTGCCTTTTTCCGCGCCGAGTACGAGCGCGTCGTTCTTCCGCAAGCATGCGAAATCGCTGACGACTATCTGCGCGCCAGTCGGCTGGGGCGCGGCGGGCAGCTCGGCCGCGTGCACCGCAAGGCGCTCTGGCCCGTCTTCGCCGAGTATCGCGCGCAACTGCACGGTGCCAACCTGCGCGAACCCGAGGAAGCTTTCCGGGACGCGCGCGCCCTCCTGCTCAGCCAGAAGGAATCGCTCGGCCTGCGCGCGATCATCGTCGATGAAGCGCAGGACATGAGTGCGGCAGCGCTTGCTCTGCTGCGTGCCGCGGTCGCCAGCGGTGACAACGACCTCTTCCTGGTCGGCGACGCGCATCAACGGATCTATCGTCACCGCGTGGTCCTCAGCCGGCTGGGGATCGACATCCGCGGGCGCAGCCACCGCTTGCGGGTGAACTACCGGACGACGGACGAAATCCGACGTTGGGCTGTCGCCCAGTTGGCGGGTTGCGCCGTGGATGACCTGGACGGCGAGCTGGATACGCTCAAGGGCTACCGCTCGCTGACGCACGGCACGCAGCCGGACGAGGTTGCGCTGCCCGACGCCAGGTCCGAAGCCACTCGTCTGGTGGCACTGATTCGCGAATTCCAGGCGGATGCCGTGCAGCCGAGCGACATCTGCCTGGTCTGCCGGACGAACGAGGAGGTCGATCATTACCAGGCTGTCTTGCACGCTGCCGGCATCGCAACGCTGAGACTCGAGCGCAACACAGCGGACGATCGACGCCTCGCCGGCGTCCGCCTGGCAACGATGCACCGCGTCAAGGGGCTCGAGTTCGAGGTGGTGATTGTCGCTGGCTACCGAACGCCGGCGTACTACGCCGAAGAGTTCGCGCGCGAAGAAGACGCCGGAGTGATCGAGGACACGCTGCTCAGCGAACGTTGTCTGCTCCATGTTTCGGCGACGCGTGCCAAGCGCCATTTGGTGATCCTGCGCCGGACACAATGAGCGCGGCAGACCCGGGCTGCGCGTGAGCGGCGAGCCGCCGCAACATCGGTCGTCAGCGCGGCAGGGTCGTGTCTGCCGTACCGCCAGCGCTTCGCCGGTCGGCGAGCGCCAAGCGTCCATCGCAGCCAGCGCGCTGCTGCGATGCGCTCGACCGCTTCGCTTGCGTTTCGACCAGGCGAGCAGGGCGCGCCACCAGGCCAGGCGGGTCGGCAGCATTCTCCGGTTGGAGCAGCGCCCCTTTCCCGCTTGCTGCCGCCGGGTCTACATCAAGAGCGCGACGACGCTCCCGCAGGACAAGGTGGCCAGCGTTCCCGAGATCAGCGTTCGCGGCCCGAGTTCGAGGATTTCGGCGCGCCGCTGCGGCGCAATCGAGCACATGCCGCCGAGCAGGATGCCCAGACTGCCGAAGTTGGCAAAGCCGCACAAGGCATAGGTCATGATGATCCGGCTGCGCGCAGTGAGTTCGCTCGCCGGCAGGCGCGCCAAGTCGAGATAGGCAACCAGTTCGTTGAGTACGGTCTTGGTGCCGAGCAGCGACCCGGCAGTTGCTGCTTCACTCCAGGGAACGCCGGCCATCCAGGCAAGTGGCGCCATCAACCAGCCGAGCATGCGCTGCAGCGACAGAGCGCTGCCCGCCACCGGCGGCAGCATGCCGAGAAGCTGATTGACCAGGCTGACCAGCGCGACGAGGACGATCAGCATGGCGATGATGTTGATCAGCAGGTTGACGCCCTCGCTGGTGCCGCGCGTGATCGCTTCCATGGTGCTCTTTTCGGTGCTCGGCAACTGCCGGCTGCCGCCGGTCGGAGCCGCTTCCGGCGGGACCAGGATGACCGCGAAGACGATGGCTGCCGGCGCGCTGATGAATGATGCGGCGAGGATATGCCCCAGCGCGTCCGGAACGACCGGCGCCAGAATGCTGGCGTAGAGCGCCATCACGGTACCCGCGACGCCAGCCATGCCGCCCGTCATGATGATGAACAGTTCGCCGCGACTGACGCTGCCCAGGTAGGGGCGGATCAGCAGCGGCGCTTCGATCATGCCGACGAGAACGTTTGCCGCGGTCGACATCCCGACCGCCCCGCCAACGGCGAGTGTACGTTCGAGCAGCGCGGAAAAGCCGCGCACGAGCAGCGGCAGCACGCGCCAGTAGTAGAGCACCGCCGACAACGCGCTCATCACGAGGACGACGGGGAAGGCCTGGAAGGCGAGAACAAAGCTTGCCCCCGGGGCAGTCTCGGCATAAGGCAGAGCCGCTCCGCCGAGGAAACCGAAGACGAGCCGCGTCCCCTCGCCGGTCGCAGCAACGACGGCGAGCAGCAGGTCGTTGCAGGCGGCGAAGACTTCGCGCGCGCCAGGCACGCGCAGGATGGTGACGGCGAGGACGAACTGGAGCAGCGCGCCACCGATGACCGTTCGCCAGGGAACCGCCGCCCGCCGAGCAGAGAGCAACCAGGCGACCAACAGGAGCAGGAGGTAGCCGACGGCGGCCTGCAAGACGGCGTTCATGCGGCCCGTCGCGGGCGCCTAGCGTGCCTTGCGCCCCGGCGCACGCGCAGCGGCGGCGACCTGTGCCGAACCGCGCGCAGCGACTACCGGTCGATCAACGGCTTTGCCGCGCGCTGTACTTGCCGGCGCGGCGCGCGTGACTGCCTTCGCCACCGGGCGTTCGCCGCTACTGCCCAGGCCGCCACCCGCCGGTATGGCCGCGGGAGCTCGGTTGCCCTTCGCGCGCGCCGGTGCCGGTGGCGGAGCGGCGAGCGGTTCGCCCACATGGGCAAACTCCGGGCGCACCTGGCTCGCCTCGCGATAGGCCGGTTGAATCTGTGCCGCTGGCGTCGGCGCCACCTCGCGCCGTGCCGGCGGAGCAGTCGGTGGGCGCTCGCCGGCCAGGCGCTGGCCGTAGTTGCGCTCATACCGTTCGAGCAGGCGCTTCAGTTGCTCGCGGTCCGGGCAGTGCGGTGCAGACAGACAACGGCCGACGGCGTCGTAGACGATCGCCGGCGGCGGCATGCCGTCCGGCGCCAGCCACGCGCCGAGCGGCGGGCTGCCGGCGCTGCCGCCCGCCTGCGCTGCGCCACTGCGGAAGAGGAGCAGGACGACGATGAGAACGACCAGAGCAAGCGCAGCGCGTCGGGATCGGTGCAGGGTCATGATCGCGGGCGCGCTGATCAGTTCTGCAACTCGGGCCGCGCGCGATAGCCTTCGAGCGCTTCCGGGTTGGCCAGCGCCTCGACGTTCTTGACCGGCCGTCCTTGCACGACGTTGCGCACGGCGAGTTCGACGATCTTGCCGCTCTTTGTCCGTGGAATGTCGAGCACCTGCAGGATTCTCGCCGGCACGTGGCGCGGCGTCGTGTTGTCGCGGATCTGCTGCCGGATGCGCTCGCGCAATGCATCGTCGAGCGTCACTCCTTCGCGCAGCTTGACGAAAAGCACGACGCGCACATCGTTCTGCCAGTCCTGGCCGATGACCAGCGACTCGACGACCTCGGGCAACTGTTCGACCTGGCGGTAGATCTCGGCCGTGCCGATGCGCACACCGCCCGGGTTGAGAACGGCATCCGATCGCCCGTAGATGATCATTCCTTCGCTCGCGGTCAATTCGACGAAGTCGCCGTGACACCAGACGCCGGGGAAGCGGGCAAAGTACGCGGCATGGTATTTGGCGCCGTCCGGATCGTTCCAGAAACCGATCGGCATGGCGGGAAACGGCCTGGTGCAGACGAGTTCGCCGCGCTCGCCGCGCCCGGCGGCGATCGGCTGTCCCTCGTCGTCGAAAACGGCCACCGCCATGCCGAGTCCGCGACATTGCAGTTCGCCACGGTTGACCGGGAGCAGCGGACTGCCCAGGGCAAAACAGGAAAGGATGTCGGTGCCGCCGGAGATCGACGCGAGCTGCAGATCGGCCTTGATCTCGCGATAGACGTAGTCGAAACCCTCGGGCGCCAGCGGGCTGCCGGTCGAGAAGATCGTGCGCAGCGCTTCCAGCCGGTGCGTGCGGCGCGGCTGCAGCCCGCTCTTGGCGAGCGCGTCGATGAACTTGGCCGAGGTTCCGAAGTGCGTCATGCCCTCGCTGTCGGCGTAGTCGAAGAGGATCGTTCCCGCTCGGCCGGAAGCCCCCGCAATGAATGGCGAACCGTCGTAGAGGAGCAGCGTTGCCTGCGAGGCCAGGCCCGTGACGAGCCAGTTCCACATCATCCAGCCACAGGTGGTGAAATAGAACAGGCGATCGCCGGGAACGACATCGCCGTGCAACTGGTGTTCCTTGAGGTGCTGCAGCAAAGCGCCGCCGTGCCCATGCACGATGCACTTGGGAACGCCGGTGGTGCCCGAGGAGAACATGATGAACAGCGGATGGGCAAAGGGCAGCGGCTGACAGTCAAGCTCGTCGCCGGCGAACGGTGCCAGAAAATCGGTCCAGCGCTGCTGGTTGCCAGCCGCTGCGCCGGCTTCGTCCGCCTCGTCGAGATAGCCGACGACGACGCTGCGCATCAGCGACGGCAGGCGTTCGGCGATCTTCGCGTTCTTCTCGCGGCAATCGATCGCCTTGCCGTTGTACCAGTAGCCATCGACGCAAAACAGCACTTTCGGTTCGATCTGACCGAAGCGGTCGAGTACGCCCTGCACGCCGAAGTCGGGCGAGGCCGACGACCAGATGGCACCCAGCGCGGCGCTCGCCAGCATGGCGATCACCGCCTCGGGCATGTTCGGCAGGAAGCCCGCGACACGGTCGCCCTGCCCGACTCCGGCGGCGCGCAGCGCCTGCGCACAGCGCGCGACTTCACTGTAGAGCTGCCGGCGCGACAGGCGGCGCTTGACCTTGTCCTCGCCCCAGAAGACCAGCGCGTCTCTGTCGTCGCGCTGGCGCAGGAGGTTCTCGGCGTAGTTGACCGTGGCCTGCGGAAACCAGCGCGCGCCGGGCATTCGCTCGCCGTCCTCGAGCGCGATCGGCCCGCGCTCGCCGAGCATTCCGCAATGATCCCAGACCGTCGTCCAGAACGCCTCTGGCTGGGCAACCGACCAGCGCCACAAGCTGGCGTAGTCGCTGCACGCCGCCTGCCAACGCCGGTTGACCTCGGCCATGAAGGCGGTCAGGCGCGCCGCCGCCACGCGTTCAGCGCTCGGACGCCAGAGTTCGCTCGACTGCATCATTGTCTCCTCCCGTCTCGTCTGTCCTGGTCGTCGAATCAACCGGTCAACTGGGCGCGCAGCGCATCCGGTATCGGCACCGACTTGCCGCTCTCCACGTCCATCCAGACGATCTTGGCGTCGCCGGTGGCGTAGATCGTCTCGTCGCCGGTCAGGCCGATCTCGTAATACGTCGGTACGCTGCTGCGTCCGGGCTGGCCGCAGTACATGCGCACTTCAATGGTGCCTGGGTAGTTGAGCGGAACGAAAAAGGTGCACGCGGCGTTAATGATCACCGGCGCCGTACCGCGCGGCATGATCGTGTAGCCCAATCCCTCCAGATACTCGACCCGGCACTGCTCCATGTAGCGAAAGTAGATCGTGTTGTTGACGTGTCCGTAGGCGTCCATGTCGCCCCAACGAATGGGTATCACGCTGGTGTGGACGAGTTTGTGGTCGCTTTGCATCGGCTTTCCTGTGCGTGCCGGGTTTGGCCGCCGGCGGCCGCGCGGTGGGAAATCCACCGGCGGCGCCGGGCGGCGAATGACGAACTTAGAACATGTCTTCCGGCAGGGCCATCACCCCCTCGGCACCATCGGTGACGGTGCTCGCCAGGCCGGGCGCCTGCGACAGGATGTGATCGGCGTAGAAGCGGGCGGTGCCGATCTTCGCCGCGAAGAACGGATCGCTGTCGCCGGCCGCGATCCTCGCCTGCGCGGCGAGCGCCGCGCGCGCCATCAACCAGCCGCCAGCGACCGTCCCCAACAGCTTGAGGAAGGGTACGGCACCGGCCGCCGCCGCGCGTACATCCGATCCGTAAGTGGCGACCAGCCAGCCACCGGCAGCCGCCAAGGCATCGACGCCGGTGCGCAGGCGGTTGCGGATGGCGACGAAATGCCCACCCGCTTGCTGCGCCAGATCGGCGTCGAGCGCGCGCATGGCCTCGATCACCACCTTCAGCGTCGACCCGCTTTCGCGCGCAATCTTGCGTCCGATCAGGTCGTTCGCCTGGATGCCGGTCGTCCCCTCGTAGATCGTCGAAATCTGCGCGTCGCGCAGGTGCTGCGCGGCACCGGTTTCCTCGACGTAGCCCATGCCACCGTGTACCTGCACGCCGAGCGAGGCCACCATGACGCCGGTTTCCGTACTCCAGCCCTTGACCACCGGGATCATCAGGTCGACGAAAGCCTGATTCGCCTTGCGTTCGCCCTCGTCCGGATGGCGCATGGCCGCGTCGTGCGCAGCGGCGACGACGTAGGCCAGCGCGCGCGTCGCTTCGGCGTACGCCTTCATCGTCATCAGCATGCGGCGAACGTCCGGGTGCGCGATGATCGGCACTTTCGGGCCGCCGCGCACACCGATGTCGGTGCACTGGATGCGCTCGCGGGCATAGTCGCGCGCCCGCTGGTAGGCGCGTTCGCACACCGCGACGCCTTCCAGACCGACGCCGAAACGGGCCGCATTCATCATGATGAACATGTATTCCAGGCCACGGTTCTCTTCCCCGACCAGATGGCCGATCGCCCCGCTATGGTCGCCGAAAGCCATGATCGCGGTCGGGCTGGCGTGGATGCCGAGCTTGTGTTCGATCGACACGCACCAGGCGTCGTTGCGTGCGCCCAGGCTGCCGTCGGCGTTGACCAGGAACTTCGGCACGACGAAAAGCGAGATCCCCTTGACACCCTCCGGCGCATTCGGCGTGCGCGCCAGAACCAGGTGGACGATGTTCTCGACCATGTCGTGATCACCATAGGTGATGAAGATCTTCTGTCCGTAAATCTTGTAGCTGCCATCCGGCTGCGGCTCGGCACGCGTGCGCACGGCGGCCAGATCGGAACCCGCGTTGGGCTCGGTGAGGTTCATCGTCCCTGTCCACTCACCGCTCACCATCTTTTCGAGATAGGTCTTCTTCAATTCTTCGCTACCGGACAGAACGAGCGCCTCGATGGCTCCGGTGGTCAACAACGGACAGAGCGAGAACGCATGATTGGCCGATTTCCACATTTCGCCGACCGCCGCGGCAACCACCTTGGGCAGACCCTGACCGCCCCACTCCGGCTCGCTCGCCAGAGCCGCCCAACCGCTTTCGACGAACAGCTTGTACGCCTCCTTGAACCCGGCCGGCATGGTCACCGCCTTGTCGTGCCAGGTGGCACCCTCCTGGTCGCCCGGATAGTTCAGCGGCGAGAGCACCTCGAGGGCAAAGCGGGCGGCTTCCTCGAGAACGGCATCGACCAGGTCCGGCGTCGCTTCCTCGCATCCCGGCAACTGGGCAACTGCATCGAGGCCGGCAAGTTCCTTCAGCACGAACTGCATGTCGCGCAACGGGGCATAGTATTCACTCATTCGATTCTCCTTCTCGATTGGGGCAAGTCATCTCGCTACACCCGGCCGCTCGTCCGCCATGGCCTTAGCCTTGGCCGAGGTAGCGCTGGTCTTCCAAGCTGGTCAGCAGATCCGGCCGGTACACCACCAGCAGCGTGGTCAGCATGCCGGAGAGCCACGCCTCGGAAAAACCCAGCAGCAGAAAGTACGGCAGGTATTCCTCACCCAGGTACTCGCCGCGATACGCTCCGGCAAGGGCGAGAACCAGGCAGGATACGGCGCCAACGGCGAGCACCGCCAGCGCCGCAGCAAAAAAGCCATTACAAAAAATATAAACGAAGACGTGCTGCGGCAGCAGCCGCTCGACCAGCCGATGCAGCAGGGCACTGGCGGCAACGCCGACACCGGCCATCAGCAAGGCATTGACGGCAAACACCTGCCAACCGGCGAAACCGTTCAGCGTCACGCCGAAAAGGACGAGCGACAGGCCGACGAAAGCCAGGCGCCAGCCAAAGCACAGGGTCAGCACCGTCGCGCCGAGCAGATGCAGCGTCAGGCCGGGCTTGACTCCGGCCTGCAGGTGCCAGAGCACGAGCAGCGCGACGAGCAGGCCAAGAAAGGCGTTCAGGCGCGCGCTGTCGGCCAGCACGCGCCACGGTGCCCGACGCAAGGCGCGCGCGGCGATCAAGACAAAGACAAACCACGCCGGAAGCGTCCAACTCGTGTCGAGCAGGCCATCCGGCAGATTCATCGCGCCCGCGCCGTCGGCCGATCAGCCGAGTTCTGCCAGCAAGGCCGGCAGCACTTCGAAGAGATCGCCGACCAGACCGTAATCGGCGACCTGAAAGATCGGCGCTTCGGCGTCCTTGTTGATCGCGACGATCACCTTGCTGTCCTTCATTCCGGCCAGGTGCTGGATCGCCCCGGAAATGCCCACCGCAATGTAGAGCTGCGGCGCAACGATCTTGCCGGTCTGCCCGACCTGATAATCGTTCGGGACGAAGCCGGCATCGACGGCCGCGCGCGAAGCGCCGATCGCCGCACCAAGCTTGTCGGCCAAGGGCTCGATCAGCTTGTGGAAATTCTCGCCGTTACCGAGACCGCGGCCGCCGGAAATGACGACGCGCGCGGCGGTCAGATCCGGACGCTCGGACTTGGTCAATTCGCGTCCGACGAGTCGAGCAAGCGCCAGGTCCGGCCCGGCCGGCAGGCTTTCCACGGCGGCGCTGCCGCCCTCGCCGGCCGCTTCAAAAGCCGTCGCACGCACCGTCACGACCTTGATCGGATCGCTCGACTGTACGGTGGCGACGACGTTCCCGGCGTAGATCGGGCGAACGAAGGTATCCGGCGCAACGACGCCAATGATTTCGGAGACTTGCGCCACGTCGAGCAGCGCGGCGACGCGCGGCATGAAATTCTTCCCGCTGGTCGTCGCAGCGGCCAGGATGTGGCTGTAGGCCGCGGCTTGCGCGACGACCAGCGCGCTCAGGTTCTCCGGCAACTGGTCGCCATAATGCGCGGCGTCGGCGACGAGCACCTTGCTCACCCCGGCGATCTTTGCTGCCGCCTGTGCCGCCTCGGCACAAGCGCTACCGGCGACGAGCAGGTGGAGTTCGCCGCCGATCTTCGCCGCGGCGCTCACCGCGTTCAGCGTCGCGGCCTTGATCGAGGTATTGTCGTGTTCAGCAATAACGAGAATGGCCATGGTCAGATCACCTTCGCTTCAGTCTTCAGTTTCAACACCAGATCGGCGGCATCGGCCACCTTGATCCCCGCCGTCCGCTTCGCCGGCTCAGCCACCTTGAGCGTCTTCAGGCGCGGCGTCACGTCCACGCCAAGCGCCGCCGGAGTCAGCGTCTCGAGCGGCTTCTTCTTCGCCTTCATGATATTGGGCAGCGTCGCGTAGCGCGGCTCGTTGAGCCGCAGGTCCGCCGTCAGAACCGCCGGCAGCCGCACTTCGACGTTCTCCAGCCCGCTGTCGATCTCGCGCGTCACCGTTGCCTGTTCGCCGGCGACGGCCACCTTCGAGACGAAGGTCGCTTGTGGCCAGTTGAGCAGACCCGCCAGCATCTGGCCGGTCTGGTTGGCGTCGTCGTCGATCGCCTGCTTGCCGCAGAAGACGATCTGCGGCTGCTCCTTCTCGCAGACCGCCTTGAGCAGCTTGGCCACCGCCAGAGGCTGCAGTTCGCCGTCGGTTTGAATCAGAATCCCGCGGTCGGCGCCGGTCGCCATCGCCGTGCGCAGCGTCTCCTGGCAATTGGCGACGCCGGCCGAGACGACGACGACCTCGCTCGCCACCCCGGCTTCCTTCAGACGGACGGCCTGTTCGACGGCGATTTCATCGAATGGGTTCATCGACATCTTGACGTTCGCCAGATCGACGTCGCTGCCATCCGGCTTGACCCGCACCTTGACGTTGTAGTCGACCACCCGCTTGACTGGAACGAGGATTTTCAAGTTTCTCTCCTTTTATCACTTACTGATGAAATCGTTGGGCGCGCCGCGCGCCACGCACTGAAAACGACGCCAAGCCGGCGATCTGCGCCGCACGTTTGACATCGCCGAAATCTCACCGGACAATAGGCCATACTTTCTGGTATGGACGGCGTACGTTACCGTATGGAAAGTCTCCTGTCAACACCGTCGCAACGATGGTGTCACGCGAAACTGTGATATTGCCTCAGGCGAGGAAATCAGGAAAGGACCAGATCGGAATGAAGTCTTCGGGCGGCAGACCACGCACTCCTCTCGACCGCAGCGAGTGGATCGAAGCGGCGATCAACATCCTTGCCGAACAAGGTGTCCAGGGCATGCGGGTGGAGGTGCTGGCGAAGAATTTCGGTGTTACCAAGGGCAGCTTCTACTGGCACTTCAAGGACCGGCAGGATCTTTTCAGTGCCGTTCTGCAGACCTGGCGCGACGGACGTATACGCGACATCAACAAACAGACGATCGCCACCCCGGGCAACGAACGCGAGCAACTGCTGCACCTGATCGAGGTCTATGGCGCCACGCGCAACCGCAAAGGCATCTCGATCGAACTCGCCGTACGCGAATGGGCGCGCCGCGACGAGCAGGCGGCCGCCATCGTCGCCGAAGTCGACGCCTGGCGCCTCGAGTGCACGCGCAAGCTCTACCTGGCGCGCGGGCTGAGCGACGACGAAGCGAAGAGTCGCAGCGTCCTGCTCTACGCCTACGTCTTTGGCCAGAGTCTGATGGTCTGCGAGGGCTTCGATTCCCGACTGGCCGATTTCAAACGCTGGATCGCCGACCTCATCGTACACGCCTGAGCGCCGCCGGTCGGCTCGGCGCTCGTTCATCCCATGCCGCGGGAGCGCTCACATGTCACAGGCCCATCATCAACAGTTCATCCTCGCGCTCGATCAGGGGACGACCAGCTCGCGCGCCATCCTCTTTGCACGCGATGGCAGCCTGCGCGCGCTCGCGCAGCAGGAATACGCGCAGCACTATCCCCAGCCCGGATGGGTCGAACACGACGCCGACGAAATCTGGCAGACGCAACTGGCGGTCGCCCGCAGCGTCCTGCGCGAGAACGGCATCAGCGCCGGCCAGATCGCCGCCGTCGGCATCGCCAATCAGCGCGAAACGACCGTCCTTTGGGAGCGCGCCAGCGGCCGCCCGCTACACCGCGCCATCGTCTGGCAAGACCGGCGGACGGCCGACCGCTGTGCCGCCCTGCTCGCCGCCGGGCACGGCGAACTCATTCGCCAGCGCACCGGCCTGCAGCTCGACGCGTATTTTTCGGGCAGCAAGATTCAGTGGCTGCTCGACCACATCCCGGGCGCGCGGGCGCGCGCCGAACGCGGCGAACTGGCCTGCGGCACGATCGATACCTGGCTCGCCTGGCAGCTCTCGGGCGGCCGGGCCCATGTGACCGATGCGTCGAATGCTTCGCGCACGCTGCTTTTCGACCTCGAACGCGGCACCTGGGACGACGAACTGCTGCACCTCTTCGACATCCCGCGCGCGATTCTGCCCGAGGTCGTCGACAGCAGCGGCGAAATCACGCGGCTTGGCGCGGAATGGCTCGGCGCATCGCTGCCGCTCAGCGCGATCGCCGGCGACCAGCAGGCGGCGACGTTCGGCCAGGTGTGCCTGACGCATGGCATGGCCAAGAACACCTACGGCACCGGCTGCTTCCTGCTGATGAACACCGGCCGCCAGGCGATGCCCTCCGCGCACCGCATGCTGACCACGATCGGCTGGCGGCGCCAGGGGACGACGACGTACCTGCTCGAAGGCAGCGTCTTCATGGGTGGCGCCACCGTGCAATGGCTGCGCGACGAACTCGGAGTGATCGCGCACGCGAACGAAATCGAGCCCTTGGCCAGGTCGGTCGCGGACAGCGGCGGCGTCTTTCTCATTCCCGCGCACAGCGGGCTCGGCGCGCCGTACTGGGACCCCTACGCGCGCGGCGCACTGCTCGGCCTCACACGCGGCAGCACACGCGCCCACCTCGCGCGCGCCGCGCTCGAAGCGATCGCTTTCCAGAGCGCCGAAGTGCTCGCCGCGATGGAAATGGACGCCGGCCAGAGTCTGCGCGAACTGCGCGTCGACGGCGGCGCAGCACGCAACAACCTGCTGCTGCAATTTCAGGCCGACCTGCTCGGCGTACCGGTCGTTCGTCCGTCGATCACCGAAACCACCGCACTCGGCGCCGCCTATCTCGCCGGTCTGGCCGTCGGCTTCTGGCACGATGAAGACGAGCTGGCGGCGATGTGGCACAGCGACCGGCGCTTCGAACCGGCGATGTCGGCCGACCAGCGCGCCACGCTGCTCGCCGGCTGGCGGCGCGCCGTCGAACGCTGCCGCGACTGGGCGAGGAATCACGCCGCATAGATCGTCGCTTCGCACGACCCAGGCTTACTCGATAGAGCGGAAACCCTCCTCAGCAGACAAGACCGCCTTGCCCTTGGCCAGCCGGTGATCGCCGACCACGGTCAGCTCGGCATTACCGAGTTTCCCCTGCCGGATCGGCGACAGGCTCACGGCCGGCGATCCGCCAAAGCCGCTGCCGCCCACTGAACACCTCCGCACCCGGCCGGCCGCTCCCGCTGCTCACCTTCGGCACGCGCAGCGCCAAGGACCATCCCCGCTGGTCCGCGCCGGCGCGCGGTTCGCGGCTCCAGCGACCGGGGAGATCACGGGACAAGCCCTTGTCGTCAGCGAAGACGAAGGTCTGCTGATTGGCCGCGCTCCGGCTTTTCCTCGGCTTCGGAATCGGGGGGATGAACTGCGCTCGGCGACAAACGTCGAGGATTCTCCCGCTTGGCGGCCCGTCGTCACCCGGTTCCCAGCGCTTCGATGGCCGTTCGTCGGGGGAGTCGAGCAGCGCGGGGTCGAAGAAGCGGCTGGACATCGTCGCGATCGGTCGCTTTGCCTTTCTTGCCCCCGGCGTGTGTTGTTGCGCCGATACCTGATCACGGTTGGCGCTGTGCGGAGAGTCTCCCCACACCCCGTTCATGGCCGTCGAATCCCGCAGGTAGACCACAGGTGTGCCGCAGGTAGACCGCAGTTACAAATGCTGACGATCTCGTCCAGGCGGATCGCGCGGAATCGGCGTGTGCCGCTGTCGTTGGACCGGTCGGTCGTCACGACCAGCGGTGAACAGGATGGAACGGGGCCAGGCTTGACTTCCGCACAGCGCGGTCTGCTGAACATCATGAGCATCGTCCCGCTGCAACTGCTCGCCGGGGGGTGACGCCGCAGGAAGGATTCGGGGAGGGAAAACCTCATCGAAGCCGTCGTCCGTCGCCATATCACTGGGCCTTAATCCCCTTCAGGAATTCGGGGAGGGAAAACTGCGCGGCGATGGAGACCGGGGACCGGTCAATGTCTTAATCCCCTTCAGGAATTCGGGGAGGGAAAACTCTAACGCTGGGAAGGCGCTTGTGGCAAGGGTTTGCGGGGGGGAAATCTGCGCCCTTGTGGGGAATAGGACAGAGGCATTCCCCGGATCGCCTGAAAATGGGGTTTTTTCCTTTTCTATCCGCTTGCTGCGCGCTTTGCGGCGAAGCCGCTCAGGAGAGGGCGTGGCGAAAGTCGTCGACGGGCAGGCCGCGACCGAGCGAGACGACGTCGGCGTGGTCGGTTGGCGCCAAGGCGTAGAGCGCGATGCGATCCTCGCTGGCGTCGATGCATGCCGCCAGCAGAGAAAGCAGGCGGCGGCGGGCGCGGGCATCGAGCCAGGCTTCGAAGACGCTTTCCTGGGCGCGCCAGGCGAAGGCTTCGAGTACGCGCACAACGCGTCGACGACGGCGATCATCGGCGATGTCGAAACAGACGATCGTGAATTCGACTGCCCCGCCGCGGCTGCGGTCGCCGCCGCTCGGCGCTGCGCCGCCTGCCCGCATCAGACGATCCAGAAACCGGTCGGACGCGGCGCACCCGCCGCCTCGCCGAGCGTCCGCCGGCGCGACGAGATGTTCCCCGCCAGCGGATAGGCGCGCAGCGCATCGACGGTCGGCTCGATCAATGCCGCCGCCTCGGCCAACAGGGCGCGGAGCTCGAACGCGTTGAGCCAGCCTTCGAAGACGCTCTCCTGCACGCGCACCGCGCGCCGGCCGAGCGCCGAAGCCAGGCGGCGACGGCGAACGTCGTCGGCGATGTCGTAAGTGATCACCCACAGACGCATGGTCAGCGGGCCGCGAACGGCCGATACGCCGGCGCGGCGCCCTGCAGGACATCGATCCAGTGCGCCACCTGGGCGCGCATCGCGCGCCGGAAATCCCGCGCCGGCGCCGCTGCCGCCTCGGGGGAAGGTGCCGGTTCCGCTGCCCGCGCCGCTGCCCGTGCCGCTGCCGCTGCCGCTGCCGGTTCCGCTCCCGGTATCGCTGCCGCTGCCGGCGCCAGCGTATCCAAGCGCGTGTCCATCGTGGGCGCCTCCTCCGGATGCTCGGCGATCGGCGCCAACCGATGCCCGTCCACCGGCTCCAGCGGCTCCAGCGGCTGCGCCGTCGCCGCGATCGCCGAGCCGTCCCCTGCCCTCTGCGTCACCGTACCCTGGAAGCGGCCTTCGAGCGCTGCCAGATACACCTTGCGCAGGCTGAGCCCGATGCGGCAGGTCTCGCCCTCGCCGGCCGACGAAAAGTCGTCGTCGCGGACATCGCCGTGGCACAACAGATTGAGCACCACCGCATCGACGGTGAGCGCGCGGAACTCCTCCATCAGATCGGAGACGAGCGCCGGATGCCCGTCGCGCAGCGCGTGCAGGCAGCCGAAAAAGGGATCGAGGCCGCGCTCGACGACGAGCGTCAGCAGATTCTGGAAGAGAACCGCGTAGCCATAGGAGAGCAGCGCATTCACCGGATCGCTCGCCGGCTGCCGACGGCGGCCGGGAAACGGCCAACGGCTGGGCAGCAGGCCGGCGAAGGAGGCGAAATACGCCCGCGCCGCGGCGCCTTCGACCCCACGCAGCACATTCAGATCGTCCGCCCGCAGCGCACTGCGCTGCAGCTCGCGCAAGTCGGCGTCGGCCGGGCAGCGGCCGCCGGGGCGGAAGCGGTAATGTCGGCGCAGCAGCAAGCGGCCGTTGGCGATCTTGCCGGCGACGATGGCACGCGCCGCCGCCAGGCAGAAGGCGGGGTCCTCACCGCGCCGATACTGCCAACGGCGCAGTTCGGCCCGGCTGTCGGCGGTGCTGAGCAACATCCCCGGCGGCTCGCCGGCCGTCCCGTTGAGCACGAAAGTCGCCCCGCGCGCGAGCAGCGTGCGCAAGACGGCAAAGCTCACCGCCCCTTCGTCGGCGGCGAACACCTGGTCCACCTTCTCCAGCGGAACGCCGAGCAACTCCTCGCTGTTCTTGACGACCACGATGCGCCCGCCGTCGAGGCGCAGATAGGCGCCCGGTTCGGCCAGATAGAGCGTGCGCAGCAAAGGCGGCGGCGCCTCGTCGTAGCGCACGCCGCGCGGCGAGCGGGACGAGCGCAAAGCACGCGCCGGCAGGCGTGCCGACGAGGCCGACGACGCTGCGGACACCGCGGATGCAGTAGACGCCGACGGTCGCCGGGCCGGCGATAGCGGGCGATCAGCGGGCGGCGCCGCAGGGCGAAGCCCCGGCGAGACCGCAGGCAAGGCCGGCAAGGTGGCGCCACCATTCACCGGCGACGCCGCGCCGCCGTTGGCGCTGGTCGCGCCTTGGCCAGGCCCGGCACCGACCTGTGCTTCGGCGTCGGCGTCGATGTCCGCCCCGGCGTCGGCATCGGCGTCAAAGTCGGCCTCGGCTGCGCTCGCCCGGCCGCCAGCGACCGGCTTTTCACCCACCGCCGCGTCCGCCGCCCCACCCAATGCCGGAGCGCCGGCGAGCGTCACCGGCGCCGCTTTGCCTGGCCGACGCAGATGCGGCATCAGCAGCCAGGCTTCGGCGGCCGGATCGACGGCCTGCTGGTCGCACGCGGTGAAATGCACGCCGAGGAAGTTCACCCCCTGGCCGAAAAGCGCGATGCGCGTCTTGGCGAAATTCAGTTCCAGCCCGGCGCCGGTCAACCAGTTCGCCGCCGCTTCCAGCGCCCGCTCGGCGCTATCGCTGTCGGCGCAGAGGATGACGAAATCGTCGGCATAGCGCACCAGATGCCAGTCTGCGTGCGCTGCGATGGCCTCGTCGAAACCGTCGAGATAGAGATTGGCGAGCAGCGGCGAAAGCGGCGAGCCCTGGCTGATGCCCTGCAGGCGGCGAAAGCAGAGGTCGCCCGTCTGCACCGGCGCCGCCAGCCACTGGCGGACGAGCGGCAGCAGACTGCGGTCGGGTACCAGCGCGGCCAGCCGGGCGACCAGTTCAAGGTGCGGAATGTGGTCGAAAAAGTCGCTGATGTCGGCGTCGACGACATAGGCCAGGCCCGTGTCGCGCAGTTGCGCCACGCGCGCGACGGCATCGCGCACCGAACGGCCGGGCCGATAGGCGAAGCTTTCGTCTTCGAAGGTCGGATCGAGGAGCGGCCCGAGAACGAGCGCTGCCGCCGTCTGCAGGACGCGGTCGCGGATCGTCGGCACGGCCAGCCGGCGCGGCGCGCGGCCCGCCCGCGGCAACTCGACGCGCCGCAGCGGCGCCGGCGCATAGCGCCCATCGCGCACCTGATCGCGCAGACGACCGATGTGGATCAGCGCATTGCGACCGAATTCGTCGATATCCATCCCATCGACGCCGGGCGCGCCGCCATTGTGCCGGACACGCGTCCACGCGCGCGTCAGCGTATCGTCGGAAAGCAGTTCGTCGAGCAGGGCCATGACCGGAATCTCCTCGTCACATGAAAGGAACGCCCGACCGCCTAGCCGGGCCACGCTGGCCAGCAAGGGCCGCCTGATCGCAGCGCCCGCTGGCTCCTTGTTAATCCCCTTCAGGAAATCGGGGAGGGAGAACGCCCGGCGCCCGCAGATCGTCGTCGAGTTCGCGTCTCAATCCCCTTCAGGAAATCGGGGAGAGAGAACGAGCGTCAGGGACAATGGCGTTGCGGCGTTACGGTCTTAATCCCCTTCAGGAAATCGGGGAGGGAGAACTCACGAGCTTCGACGGCGCCTTCCGCGTCGTGTCTTAATCCCCTTCAGGAAATCGGGGAGGGAGAACGCCAGGTGCGCCAGAGGTAGGGCTGACGAAAAAGGTCTTAATCCCCTTCAGGAAATCGGGGAGGGAGAACTGAAGTCGCCTTCTTGACCGACGGAGTTGTGTGTCTTAATCCCCTTCAGGAAATCGGGGAGGGAGAACTAAACGGCGTTTCGCAATGGTCTTCGGCCTTTAGTCTTAATCCCCTTCAGGAAATCGGGGAGGGAGAACATGTGGGTTTGTGCCGTCGAATGATTTTACCTGTCTTAATCCCCTTCAGGAAATCGGGGAGGGAGAACGAAAGCCAACGCCTTCGCGATCATCTGGCACGTCTTAATCCCCTTCAGGAAATCGGGGAGGGAGAACTGTAGCGCTGGAAAGCCTCTGCTGGCAAGGGTTTCAGGGGGCAAGATCGGCGCCCTGGGCGGGAATATTGCTCTGGCATGCTCGGCGAAGCTCCGAAACGTCATTTTCTCGTTTGTCTTCAGTCGGCTGCGTCGATCATATCGAGCGCTTTCGCGATTCGGCCGGAACGGGCAGGCAGCGGAGGTTCCGCCGGAGCACAGGAAGCCGGCTCTTGCCTTCGGCCGACTGGCTTTCGCAGCGCGTGGACCGCCCGACGAGGCACCGGGAGGGGGATGGAACCGACGAAGGCATGGCTTGATCGACACTCCCAAGCCGCCACCGGCAACGGCGATCCGATCAAGGGCCAGCATCGATCGATCAACCTCCGACATCGATCGATCGACCTCCAGCATTGATCGATCGACCTCCAGCATCGATCGATCAACCTCCGACATTGATCTTTCCTTCCCGCAACGGGATTGCCCTACCGCCGCCGGGCGGCCGCGACGGGCGGCGAAGCGCCGGCCGGCAGACCGCCGGGCGGCGCGGGGGGGTCATTGGCCTTCGCCGCTCTTGCGATTGCGCCGCGAGAAGCGCCGGCCGAGGTCGTCGAGGCTTTCTTCCAGCGCGCCGGTGGCGACGTTGTGCGTTTTGGCGTACTGGTAAACGAGCAGCGCGCTGACGTAGGCTTCGCTGCCGGCGGCGAAGTAGGTGTTGTCGATGCGGCCCAACAGGGCTTCGACGGCGTTGCGCAGCGGGTAGAGGCTTTCGACGAGTTCGACGTCGGCGCGCAATTCTTCCAGGTCGAGGCTGCGCGGCAGGATTTCGGGGTGGTTCTCGGCGATGGCCAGTGCCTTGACGACGAAGCTGCGGTTCTTGTCACCGAACTTGGCCATCGAGTTGCGTTCGTCGGCGCTGAGGTCGATCAGGAAGGGCAGTGCATCGTTCAGGCTGGCCAGTGCGGCGAGGGCCTGGCGGCGCTGTTCGTCGCTCAGCGTGGCGTTGATGCGGTTGACGGGCATGGCTTTTCTCCTTTTCGCAGAGAGTGAATGAGTTTGCGCAAATGGCCTTGAATTATTGTGGCATTTGCCGCCCGTCGTCAATCTGGCGGGGGCCGCCGGCGCCCGCTTCAGGCTGCGGCCGGCGGTTCGGCGGCGGAGACGATGTTGAAGCTGCGCACCTCTTTTTCGCCTTCGGTATCGACGTACTGGAACTCGATCTCCGGGTGCTCGACGGTGACGATGGCGGCGACGATGCTGACGACTTTCGTGCCGCCGGTGACATCGAGCATGATTTCGCTTTTGCGCGCCGCTTCGCCGGCGATGATTTTGTCGCGGTAGAGGCGGAGGAGATCGTCGAGCGCGTCGAAGCGCACCTCCTGTTCGTCGATGGCGATCGCGTCCAGGCTCGGGAAGTAGTGGCGGATCATCTGCCGGCAACGCGGCAGCGTGGCGAAGCTGCCGCCCTTGCCGGGCGAGCCGATGAGAACGATCCGTTGCAGGCGATCGGCATGCGGCGCTATGGCGCGCAGCAACTGCTCCCAGGCGAAACTGGGCAGCGTCTTGCCGTCGCCGGGTGCGGCGAGCCTGGCCATTTCGGCGAGCGCGGCCGGCAGCGTCGGCGGCAGCGGCCAGGTCTTGCCGCCGGGGCCGCCGTCCAGGCCGCTGGGCGACCATTGCCAGCGCGGCGTCGACACCGGGAGGACGAGGACGGCGCGCGGCCGGACATGGCCGGGGCGGTCGATGCGGCGCACTTCGACCGGCAGCAGGCGCCGCCCTTGCCGGTAGAGGAAGCCGATGCCGAGCGCGGCGAGGCCGGTCATGCCGCCGACGACGCAGAAAAAGTCGGTGTCGCCATACTTGAGCTTGCCGCCCGGCCACCAGGGGAAGAGTTCGTCGCCCTTGAGGCCGTCGGCGATCCAGCTTTCGAGCAGGATGACGGCGAAGGCAACGCCGGCCAGGGCGATTTTGAGGGCAAGCGAGGCGGGCCGCGCGGCGGGCGGGGGTGGGGAGGCGTTCATGCTCGGTCTGTCGGGGGGGAGGGGTTGAGGAGAAAGTGGCCGTAGCCGGAACTGCGCTTGCCGCCGATGCCGCGCTGCTGCAGGCCGCCGGCGAGCAGGCGGCAGGCCAGGCGCGTCCACGCCGGATCGCCTTCGATGGCGAAACGGAAGCGGCCGCTGACGGCGATCTGCGGCGCCGGCACCGGCGAGTCGAAGTCGGTGGCGTCCTGCTTGCCTGCGCTGCCGTAGTAGCCGGCGTGATGGCCGGTGACGACTTCGGCAACGAGCGGCGGCGCCTTGCCGGCCGGGTTCCACCAGGCGTCGTGAAAGATGACGCCGCCGATTTCGCTGTCGATTCCGGCGTCGGCCGGGTCGGCGTCGGCGGCGTCGGCGGCGCGCGCGTCGCTTGCCGCGCGCGGCCGGCGGTCGTCGCCGAAGAGGTAGCGGCGTGCTTCGCGCTGCGCCAGCCATTCGCCGGCGGCGGCGCGGCACAGTCCCTTGACCGCCGAGCCGGGAATGAACGGCATGCCGTAGGTGTGCGACAGGCTGACGCCGGTTTCCAGCGCGTTGTCGCGCGCGACGCCGATGTAGAGCCGGCCGGCGAGCGGCGCGTCGAGGACGGCGAAGCGCCGGTCGTCGGCGGTCAGGCGGCACCAGCGGTCGTAGGCGGCAGCGTAGAGCGCGCCGCCGCGCGCCGCGTTCGCGGCGGCGACGACGGCGGCGATGTGCCGGGCTTTGCATTCGCCGGCGGCGGGCTGGCCGCTTCCGCCGTTGCTGCCGTTGCTGCCGTTGCTGCCGTTGCTGCCGTTGCTGCCGTTGCTGCCGTTGCTGCCGCCGCTCCCGTCGCTCCCGTCGCTCCCGTCGCTCCCGGCCGCGCTCGTTTGCGTAGTCGGCAGTGCGACCAGCCCGCGCGCGAGGAGCAGGCCGCTGTGCGGCTGGAGTTTGCTCAACGCGGCGGAATTGCCGCCGGCCAGCAGTGGCTGCAAGGCAGCGCGGCAGAGCGGGATCATGGCGTCCATGGCGCCTCCTGCGCGGTCGGCGCGCCGTTCCCGGCGTCGGCGCTCGCGCCGAGATAGGCTTGCCCGAAGCGCTTGAGCCAGCCGGCGGCGTCCAGTACCTCGCGGGTGAGTTGCCGGTAGGCGGGCAGTGGGGCGGCGATCGCCTGTTGCTGCAGCGCCTCGCCGTCGCTCGCGCCGACGACGACGGCGAGATCGTTCAGATAGCGGCGGTAGGCGTTGTCGCCGCCGCCGGCGTCGCCCGCCTTGGCGCGCAGAAAGCCGAGCGCCTGCGCCAATCCGGCCTGCATGACGAGGACCGGGAACTGGTCGGCGCGCGCTTTGTATTGGGCGCGTGAAAAGCCGGCCGAGGAGCCGGCCGACGGGCGGCTCTGGCCGTCCGCCGGCCAATCGGCGGCGACGGCGCGGATTCGGGTCAGCGCCGCTTCGGCCAGGCGCTGCGCGCGCGTGCGCGGGGCGGGGCTCATCGTTTGTCCCCCCTGCCGCCGCCGGCAGCCTTGTCCGCCGCGGGCGGCAGGACGAAGCGGACGAGGCCGCGCCCGATCGTCGCCTTGCCGCCGATCTGCAGCGTCGTTGCGCCGGCGCCGTTGCCGGCGAGGCCGGTGCGGAAGGCGGCGAGCGTCTGCGCGGCGGCGAGCGGCTGGCCGTCGCGCGCCGGGCCGGCGGCGATCTGGCCCCACAGGACGGTCTCCGCCGGCAGATTTTCTTCGTACCACAGCGCGCCGCTGTTGTCGACGACGCCACGCGAGTCGTCGATGCGGATGCGCGCGCGTACCTCGGTCGCCGTGTCGGCGAGGAATGAAAAGTCGGCGTCGGAAATGATGGCGAAGCGTTCGCCGAGCAGCTCTTGCCATTTCGTGTCGCCGGGATGGACGCGGGCGGCGATCCGTGCGGCCCAGGCGTCGGCCCCCGGCGCGGCGCCGTGCGGGCCGGCGTTCTGGCCGCTCGCCCGCAGGTCGAGGTCTTCGAGCACGACGAGGGCGTCGGGTTTGTGCTGGGCGATGATCTTCGTGCTTTGGCAGACGAGCGCCTGCTGCTCGGCTACCGGCGGGACCTCGGGGGCTTCGCGGACGGCCGGCGCTGCGCGGACGACGCCGACTGCGCCGCCGGCAGCGTTCGCCGTCGGCACGGCGAGGGTTTCGCGGCGCAGGTCTTCGGCGTAGCGCGCGAGGACGAAGGGGCAGGTGACGAAAGCGACGATGCCGGCCAGCGAGCGCACCGGCAGGAGCAGGAGCTGCGCATCGCCGAAAGCCAGCGCGCCGGCGTAGGCGGCGTCGCTGGAGTCGATCCTCGGCGGTCCGAAGAGCGTCTTCTGCTGCCGCTCGTCGGCGCTACGCCCGAAAAAGCGCGCGTCGTGCGCGACGGCAATGT
>WBZM01000742.1_pt1 | contig 40353 bp, 40 predicted proteins | sample 5204271 | NCBI WGS metagenome assembly WBZM01 (sample SAMN12344346, study PRJNA552823) | activated sludge metagenome | biome: Activated sludge suspended growth; feature: Nitrification reactor; material: Wastewater; isolation source: activated sludge from nitrification reactor of wastewater... | reverse complement strand
CCTGTACGCCTACGAGGTGGCGGAGTCCATCCTCGCGCAGCAGGGCACGGCGGCGCAGAAGAAGGAGCGCAGCGCGCTGCTGCAGCGGCTGGTGACGGCGCGGCTCGATTGACCGCCGTCAACCGGGCGCTCGGCTCGGCGCCGTAGCGTGAGGCCTTCGCTTCCCGGAGCCGGGCCATGAGCACGCTGAAATCCCTTCTCGTCCACGTCGACGGCACGCCGCAATCCGCGATTCGCCTGCAGCTTGCCGAACGCCTCGCGCTGGCTCACGGTGCCCAGGCGACGGCGATGTACGCCGTGGTGTCGGCGCTGCTGCGCTACCCGCTGGCGATGGCCGCGGCCGCCGACATGGCGCCGATGCTGGCCGAGGTCGACGAGCAGCGTCTCGCGGCGGCGCGCAAGCTCTACGCCGCGACCGTGACGCCGTCGAAGGTCGCGTGGCTCGAGAGCAGCGGCCAGCCGATCGCCGAGGTGTCGCGGCAGGCGCTGTACGCCGACCTGCTGGTGCTGGGCCAGCGCAGTGCCGACGAGAACCGCGACATCGACGTGCCGGCCGATTTCGTCTCGTCGGTGCTGATCGCCAGCGGCCGGCCGGCGATCGTGGTGCCGCACATCGCCAGGTCACCAGAGCGGCTCGCGCGCGTGCTGATCGCCTGGAAGCCCACACGCGAGGCCGCGCGGGCCGTGACCGCCGCACTGCCGATCCTGCAGCAGGCGCAGCAGGTCACGGTGGCGAGCTTCGACGAGGGGGAGGCCCCCGCCGCCGAGGCCGGGTTGCTCGGCTACCTGCGCCAGCACGGCGTGCAGGCGACGTTCAAGCGCGAGGTGGCCAGCGCTGCCAGCGTGGGCGACCAGCTGCTCTCGCTGGCAGCCGACGAACAGTCCGAACTGCTGGTGATGGGCTGCTACGGCCACGGCCGCGCCCGCGAATGGGTGCTGGGCGGCGCGTCGCGCACCGTGATCGCGTCGATGACGATCCCGGTGCTGATGAGTCACTGAGCACTTCTGACCACGGTCACCGGCAGGTTCGCGTCGTGCACCAGCGCGTGCGCGACCGAGCCGAGGCGGCGGCCTTCGCTCTCGCCCTGCCCATGCGCTCCGGCGACGATCAGCGTACAGCCTTCGTCCTCGGCGATGTCGAGCAGGGTGTGCGCGGGCTCGCCGCGCGCCACCTCGATCTCGTGGTCGACGCCGGCCGCCTGGCACAGCGCCACGCCCTCGGCCAGCAGGTGCTCGCCGGCCTCTCGTGCGATCGCCTCGATCGCCTCGGCGTCGTGCACGCGCAGCATCTCGTAGAGGCTGGCCGGCTCCTGCACGTTGACCAGCAGCAGGCTGGCGCGCAGCCCTCCGGCCACCAGCGACAGCGCGTGGCGCACGGCCACCAGCGATTCGGCCGAGCCGTCGACGGGAACGAGGATCTTCATGGTCGGGTCTCCTGCAGGCATCCGACCCAGTATCCCCCACGCGGATGAAGGGATCGCGCAAGCCCGCACCGGGCGCTGACTTCTGTCAAACCCCGATGGCCCGAGGCCGGCACGTCGATAGCATCGCCGCCAGACCCACTCCGGAGCCCGCCATGCACACCCTCTCCCGCCTCGCCCTCGCCGTCGCCAGCACCCTGGCGCTGTCCGGCGTCGCCCAGGCCCAGGGCAGCGCGCCGCTCAAGGTCGGCCTGATGCTTCCAGCCACCGGCACCTTCGCCGCGCTCGGCGACATGATCGAGAAGGGCTTCAAGCTGTACGTGCAAGAGCAAGGCGGCAAGCTCTCCGGCCGCGAAATCCAGTACTTCCGGGTCGACGACGAGAGCGACCCGTCCAAGGCGACCGACAACGTCAACAAGCTGATCAAGCGCGACCAGGTCGACGTGATCGTCGGCACGGTGCACTCCGGCGTGGCGCTGGCCATGGCCAAGGCCGCCAAGGAGAGCAACACGCTGCTGATCGTGCCGAACGCCGGCGCGGATGCGATCACCGGCCCGATGTGCGCGCCGAACATCGTGCGCTCGAGCTTCTCGAACTGGCAGCCGGGTTATTCCACCGGCGTGGTGGCCGCGCAGAAGGGCTACAAGCGCGCGATGACCATCACCTGGAACTACGCCGCCGGCGCCGAGACGGTGAAGGGCTTTCGCGAAGCCTTCGAGAAGGGTGGCGGCCAGGTCATCAAGGACCTCAACCTGCCGTTCCCCAACGTCGAGTTCCAGGCGCTGCTGACCGAGATCGCGGCGCAGAAGCCCGACGTGGTGTTCGCCTTCTTCGCCGGCGGCGGCGCGGTCAAGTTCGTCAAGGACTACGACGCGGCCGGCCTGAAGAACAGCGTGCCGCTGTTCGGTTCCGGCTTCCTGACCGACGGCACGCTGCAGGCGCAGGGCCCCTCGGCGCAGGGGCTGTTCACCACGCTGCACTATGCGGACAGCCTGGACATCCCGAAGAACAACAGCTTCCGCAAGAGCTTCGCGCTGACCTACAAGCAGAACGCCGACGTCTACGCGGTGCAGGGCTACGACGCGGCGCAGCTGCTCGGTGCCGGCCTCGCAGCGGTGAAGGGCGACTTCGCCAAGCGCGACGCACTGCAGGCCGCGATGCGCAAGGCCACGGTGGACAGCCCGCGCGGCAAGTTCACGCTCTCGCCGGCCGGCAACCCGGTGCAGGACATGTACCTGCGCGAGGCCAAGGGCGAGAACAACGAGTACCGCGCGGTCGCCGTCAAGGCGCTGGCGGACCCGGCGCGGGGCTGTAAGCTCTGAACTGACCCACCCCCGAAGCGCTTCGCGCTCCCCCTCGAGGGGGCATCGCCAGCGGACCGGCGGAGCCGGATCCGCGGCGATTGCTCGATTCGATGAGGTGTAATCGGCTCCGTGGATCTCGCCACCTTCCTCGTCCAGTGCCTCAACGCCGTCCAGTACGGCCTGCTGCTGTTCCTCGTCGCCAGCGGACTGACGCTGATCTTCGGGATCATGGGCGTGATCAACCTCGCCCACGGCAGCTTCTACATGATCGGTGCCTACCTGGCCTTCGTGCTGGCGCCGTGGTTCGGTGACTGGTACCTCACGAAGCTCGCGGCCGGCGTGATCCTCGCGGCGGTGTTCGGCTACCTGCTCGAGTGGGCCTTCTTCAGCTTCCTCTACCAGCGTGACCACCTGCAGCAGGTGCTGATGACCTACGCGCTGATCCTCGTCTTCGAGGAGCTGCGCTCGCTCACGGTGGGCAACGACGTGCACGGCGTGCAGGCGCCGAGCTGGCTGGCCGGCGGCTTCCCGCTCGGCGAGCTGATGAGCTACCCGTGGTACCGCGTGTTCGCCTCGGTGGCCTGCGTGCTGCTGGCCGCGGCGCTGTACTGGGTGGTCAACCGCACCAAGCTCGGCATGATGATCCGCGCCGGCGCGAGCAACCGCGACATGGTGCGCGGCCTGGGCATCGACATCCAGCGCCTCTATCGCATCGTGTTCGCCGGCGGCGTGGCGCTGGCCGCGCTGGCCGGCATGATCGCCGCGCCGCTGTCGTCGGTGTACCCGAACATGGGCGGCAGCGTGCTGATCATCTGCTTCGTGGTGGTGGTGATCGGCGGCATCGGCTCGATCACCGGCGCACTGATCGCCTCGCTGCTGGTCGGCTTCGTCGACACCTTCGGCAAGGTGTTCTTCGCCGAGTACAGCGGCATCGGCGTGTACCTGCTGATGGCGGTGATTCTGGTCTGGCGCCCCGAGGGGCTGATGAAGCGGGGCCACTGAGATGCGGATGCCCGACTGGCTGCTGCCGCTCGCCGCGCTCGTGGTGCTCGCTGCGCTGCCGGCGGTGCTGACGCCCTACACGCAGGACCTGGTGCTGAAGATCGCCGTCTACGCGATCTTCGCGCTGAGCCTCGAGCTGCTGGTCGGCACCACCGGCCTCGTGAGCCTGGGCCACGCGGCCTTCTTCGGCATCGGCGCCTACGCGGCCGTGCTGGGCACCGGCGACGCCGGCCCGGCCTCGCTGATCGTGCTGCTGCCGCTGTCGATCGGCAGCGCGGCGCTCTACGCCCTCTTCGTCGGCGCGCTCAGCCTGCGCACCACCGGCGTCTACTTCATCATGGTAACGCTGGCCTTCGCGCAGATGGCCTACTTCGTGTTTCACGACACCAAGCTCGGCGGCGGCAGCGATGGCATCTTCCTCTACAGCAAGCCGGTGCTCGAACTCTTCGGCGCGACGCTCCTCGACCTCGACAAGAAGCCCCACTTCTACTACGCCGTGGTGGCGGCCCTCGCCTTCACCTACGCGCTGCTGGCGCTGATCAACCGTTCGCGCCTCGGCCACGCGCTGGCGGGCATCCGCGTCAACGAGCAGCGCATGCGCGCCGCGGGCTTCCGCACCACCGGCTACAAGCTCGCCGCTTTCGTGATCGCCGGCGCGCTGGCCGGCCTGGCCGGCTTCCTCCTCGCGGTGAAGGACGGCGCCGTGAACCCCGAGCTGCTGTCGTGGCACGAATCGGGCGCGGTGCTGCTGATGATCATCCTCGGCGGCATCGGCAGCCTGCGCGGTGCGGTGCTCGGCGCGGTGGCCTTCACGCTGCTCAAGGAGCTCTACCAGAGCGAGGCGCTGCTCGGGCGCCTGGCCGAGCACTGGCAGCTGACGCTGGGCGTGACGATCATCGCCTTCGTGGCGCTGCTGCCCAAGGGGCTGATCGGGCTGCGGCAGCGCCTCGGCCTCGGCCGGGAGGCGGCGCATGGCTGAAGCCCTGCTGCGCTCCAACCTGCTGACGCGCCGCTTCGGCGGGCTCACGGCGGTCAACGGCGTGTCGCTGGAGTTCCAGCTCGGCGAGGTGCACGCGGTGATCGGCACCAACGGCGCCGGCAAGTCGACGCTGATCAACATGCTCTCGGGCGAGATCCCGGCCTCGGGTGGCAGCATCCACTTCGACGGCCAGGACATCACCGACTGGCCGCAACCGAAGCGCGCGCGCGCCGGCATCGGCCGCAGCTACCAGCGCACGACGATCTTTCCCGAGTTCACGGTGGTGGAGAACTGCCGCCTGTGCGCGCAGGCCGCATTGCCGCGCGCCTGGGCGGTGTGGGAAGCGGCGCAGCGCTGCGAGGCCAGCCTCGCGGTGGCGCGCGACGCGCTGGCCGCGGCCGGGCTCGCGGAGGTCGCGCAGCGCGGCGCCGGCACGCTCAGCCACGGCGGCAAGCGGCAACTCGAGATCGCGATGTGCCTCGCCACGAAGCCGCGCGTGCTGTTGCTCGACGAACCGCTGGCCGGCATGGGCGCAGAGGAAACCGACCGCATGCTCGCGCTGCTCGCCTCGCTGAAGGCCACGCACGCGGTGCTGCTGGTGGAGCACGACATGGACGCGGTGTTCCGCATCGCCGACCGCATCACGGTGATGGTCAACGGCGAGGTGATCGCCAGCGACGCGCCGGCGGCGATCCGCGTGAACCGCGACGTGCAGACGGCGTATCTGGGCGAGGGGCATTGAGATGGCTTCTTTGCGCACGCCTTGCAGCCAGAACCATTGGCGCGCGTCGCGCGCCGGGCAGGCCGGGCTGCGCGCGGCCCGATATCCGTGCTTGCCCGGCCTGCCCGGCCCGCGCCGTGGCAACGGTGGTGGTTCGCGCCTTCTTGGTTCTCATGGGGTGGTGGCTCGGCGAGGCCGGGGCCTGCCGGTCGAGCACCGATATCGGGCGGCGCGCAGACCGGCAGGCCCCGGTCTCGCCGCGCTCGGTGGTGGTGGAGAGAAGTGAACATGCTCTCGATCGCCGACCTGAACACCTATTACGGCGAAGCGCACATCCTGCGCGGCGCGAGCCTCGAGCTGCCGGCCGGCACGGCGCTCGGACTGCTCGGCCGAAACGGCATGGGCAAGACCACGCTGATCCGCACGCTGATGGGCTACGTGCGGCCGGCCTCGGGGCGCATCACCTGGGACGGGACCGATGTCACCGGCTGGCCGCCCGAGCGCATGGCGCGGCTGGGCATTGGCTACGTGCCCGAGGGCCGCGGCATCTTCCCCAACCTCAGCGTGCGCGAGAACCTCGTGATGAGCGCGCGCGCCGGCGTCGACGGGCGGCGCGACTGGACCGAGCAACGCGTGCTTGCCACCTTCCCGCGCCTGGCCGAGCGCCTCGCGCATGGCGGCGGCCAGCTCTCCGGCGGCGAGCAGCAGATGCTCTCGATCGGCCGCGCGCTGATGACCAACCCGAAGCTGATGATCCTCGACGAGGCCACCGAAGGCCTCGCGCCGCTGATCGTGGCCGAGATCTGGCGCGTGATCGGCCAGATCCGCGAGACCGGCATCAGCACCCTGATCGTCGACCGCGACTACCGACGCGTGCTCTCCCACACCGACCGCGCGGCCGTGATGGAGAAGGGCCGCATCGTGCTCGCCGGCGCGAGCGATACGCTGGCGGCCGACACCGGCGCGCTGGCGCAGACCCTCGGCGTGTGAGCGCCACTTCCCTGGAACGACCCATGATCCTCGAACTCGCCGACATCCGCATCCCACCGGGCCAGCAGGCCGCCTTCGACGAAGCCATCGTGCGCGGCGTCACCACCGTGATCAGCCAGGCCAAGGGCTTCCGCGGCTGGAAGGTCAACAAGGGCGTCGAGTCGCCCGAGCGCTACATCCTGCAGATCTTCTGGGACACGCTCGAAGACCACACCGTGCACTTCCGCGGCGGCCCGCTGTTCCCGCAGTGGCGCGCCATCGTCGGGCCGTTCTTCGCGCAGCCGCCGGTAGTGGAGCACTTCGTGCTGGTCGGCAAGTCGGACTGAGCCCGTCGGAACACAGGGAGAACACGTGAGAAGAGTCATCCAGGCCTTCCGGATGCGCCTGCAACGCACGCTGACGCTGTGCGCCTTGATGGCGCTGGCCCTCGGCGCTCCGGTCCGGGCGCAAGCCCCGGCTGCCTCCTCGGACCCGGGCCTGAAGGAGGTGCGCGTCGATGCCGCGGCCTTCGCGCGCGGCGTGCCGGTGCCGGCATGGTCGCTGCCGATGGTCGAGATCCCGGCCACGACGCGTCGGTCGCCGGTCGTGATGCGGCTGGCCGAAACGCAGTTCACCGCCGCGCCCGAGAAGGCCTACCTGGTGAACCGGGCCATCCAGGTCAACGACGCCAGCTCGCTCGCCCAGATCGGCCAGTACACGATTCAGTTCGTGCCGCAGTACCAGCGCGTGGCGGTGCATCGCCTGGAGATCCTGCGCGGCGGCGAAGTGCTCGAGCGCACCGAGCAGGCACAGGTACGCTTCCTCGAACGCGAGACCGGGCTCGAGAGCGGCGTCTACAGCGGCGCAGTGACCGCGGTGATGCTGATTCCCGACGTGCGCGTCGGCGACACCCTGCACATCGTCTACAGCGTGACCGGCGACAACCCGGTGTTCGCCGCCCGGTTCGCCGACTCCGCCAGCTGGGACCAGACCGAGCCGACGGAGCATCGGCGCGTCGTCCTGCTCGCGCCGGCCAGCCGCAAGATCGCCTGGCGCATGCACGGCGACTACCGCGCCGCGCGCGTGCGGCCCGACGAGACGCGCCGGGGCGACCTGCGCGTCCTGACCTTCGAGGAGCGCGGGCTCGAAGGCCTGGACCCCGAGTCCCAGATCCCGGCCGACTACATTCCGGCCCGCTTCATCCAGTTCACCGAGTACGAATCCTGGTCCGACGTGGCCCGCTGGGCGACCGGTCTGTTCCCGAAGGACAGCCCGCTGCCGGCGGAGCTCGACCCGGTGATCGCACGCCTGCGCCAGCTGCCCGACCCGGGCCGCCGTGCTGCGGAGGCGCTGCGCTGGGTGCAGGAGGAGGTGCGCTACTTCAGCGTCTCGCTCGGCGAGAGCTCGCACCGCCCGCATCCGCCGGGCACGGTGGTGCAGCGCCGCTACGGCGACTGCAAGGACAAGACCCTTCTGCTGATCGCGATGCTGCGCGAGCTCGGCATCGACGCCACGCCGATGCTGGTGTCCTTGCGCAACCCGCGCCTGCCGGCCCGTCTGCTGCCCAGCCCGGACGTGTTCGACCATGTCTTCGCGCGCGTCGAGATCGGCGGCAGGACCTTCCATCTCGACCCCACGCGGCTCGGCCAGCGCGGCGAGCTCGAGACGATGGGGCCGGTGCTCGAAGGCGCCTCGGCGCTGCCGGTGCTGGCGCAATCCAACGAGCTGGTGCTGCTCACGACGCCGAACGCGCGCGAACTGGCCACCAACGAGCTGCGCGAGGAGTTCACCCTCGGCAGCCTGGACGGCGACGCGCAGCTGGCCGTGCGGCGCGTGTGGCGCGGTGGCGCGGCCGAGGTGCTGCGCGTGGTGTTCGGGCGCATGACGCCCGAGCAGCTGCGCACGCAGTCCACGGTCGACTACGAACGGCGCTACCCCGGCATCAGCGCGGAAGGCGATCCGCGCATCAGCGACGACGAGGCGCGCAACACGCTGGTGCTGGAGGCGCGCTACAAGGTGCCCAAGCCTGCGCGCGAAGCCGGCGGCGACTGGGTGCTGCGCTTCTTCCCGTCCAACCTGCAAGGGGCCATCAGCCTGCCGCAGAAGATCAACCGCAACTTCCCGGCGGTGGTCTCCTACGTGCCCTATGCGGCGCGCTACACGCTGGTCGTGAACTGGCCCGACAGCGTCGGCATGTTCGCCGACCCGTCGACCCAGCGCGTCGATGGTGCAGCGTTCCGCACGCAGGTCCAGCGCAGCTTCCGCGGCAACGTCGCGACGATCGAGCTCGAGTACACCGCGCTGGCCGACACGCTGCCGGCCAAGCAGTTGCCACAGCTCGTGCAGGACCTGCAGAAGCTCGATCGCGTCGTCGGCGGCGCCGTGGTGGTGGAGCGCTCGGCCATCAAGTCGGGCGGTTTCTTCGGTCTCGGCAAGCCTTCGGTGCAGCAGAGCATGCGCGCCCGCCTCGAGGAGCAGCTCCGCAAGCTGCAGGGCACGATTGCCGAGGGACGGCTGAAGGGCGACGACCTCGCCGAGGCGCTGTGCCACCGCGGCGAGACGCTGGCCGACCTCGGGCGGCCGGCCGACGGCATGGCCGACGCGCAGGAGGCGGTCCGGGTGGCGCCGGCGCTGCCGCGGGCGTGGCAGTGCCGCGGCAACCTGCTGTTCGCCAATGGCGAGTTCGCGCGCGCGGTGCCGGACTACACCAAGGCGTTGGGTCTGGGCGGCGATCCCTTCGAGGCCTACCACCGCCGCGGGCATGCGCGCTTCTACGCGGGGCAGTTCCCGGCAGCCGCCAGCGACTTCGCCCAGGCCGCCGAGTCACGGCGCGGCGGCGATGATTCCGACGGGCTCTACGCCCGGCTGTGGCAGGCCTGGTCGCTGATGCGGACGGGCGCGCCGCTGCCGGCCGAGCTCCAGGCCCAGGCGCGCGCCGACGCGAACGGCGCCTGGCCCCGGCCGGCCCTGGCCATGGCGGCGGGCATGCTCGGACCCCAGGAGCTGATCTCGCAGGTGGAGCGCAGACGCGGCGACGACCGCGAGCTCACGCTGTCCGAGGCCTGGTTCTATGTCGGCCAGTGGCACCGTGCCCGCGGCGAGACCCAAGAAGCCCGCAAGGCCTTCGAGGCCTGCCGGGCCCAGGGCATCACCATGTACATCGAGCATGTCGCGGCCGGCCTCGAGCTGGCCGCCCTGAAGTGAGACCTCTGCCATGGACCCCATCTTCCACATGATCCCCGGCGCGCCGAACCCGGTCGCGCCCTTCAGCCACGCCACCGAAGCCGACGGCTGGGTGTTCGTCACCGGCCAGATGCCGTTCAAGGGCACCTCGATCGACGAGCCCTACCCGGAGGGCATCGAGGCCCAGACGCACCAGGTGATGAAGAACCTCGAGACCGTGCTGCGGGGCTGCGGGCTCTCGTTCGCGAACGTGCTGCAGACGCGCGTGTACCTCACGCGCTTCGAGCAGGACTACCCGGCGATGAACGCCGCCTACGCGAGCTACTTTCCCGAGGGCAAGCGGCCGGCGCGCACCTGCATCGGCGTCACCGGCCTGGCCAAGGGCGCGCTGGTCGAGATCGACATGGTGGCGCGGCGCTGATCAGGCGCCCCAGGCCACCGCATCGAAGTCGCGCTGCAGCGCCCGCCAGACGGTGGGCGCGGTCAGCGGCATCTGCACCTTCTCCGCGTCGCGGCCGAGCCCGGCGCTGGCCAGCGCATCGACCACCGCATTGACCACCGCCGGCGTGGCGCCGATGGTGCCGAGCTCGCCCACGCCCTTCACGCCCAGCAGGTTGGTCGTGCACGGCACCGAGGTGTCGAACACCGTGCGGAAGCCGATGAAGGTGTCGGCATGCGGTAGCGCGTAGTCCATGAAGCTGGCGCTGACGAGCTGGCCGCTCTCGGCGTCGTAGCGGATCGCCTCGCACAGCGCCTGGCCGATGCCCTGCACCGCGCCGCCCTCGATCTGGCCGCGCACGATGGTCGGGCTCACGACCCGGCCGATGTCGTTGACCGACGCATAGGCCGCGATCTCCACCGCGCCGGTGTCGGGATCGACCTCGACCTCGCAGATGTGGCAGGCATTCGGCCAGCTCGGCGCCCCGGCGGTGGCGCCGCCTTCGGCGACGATGCGCGCCTGCGGCTGCTTCGCGGCCAGCTCGAACAGCCCGATGCCGCGGTCGGTGCCGGCGATGGTGAAGCGGCCGGCGCGGTACTCGATGTCGCGCGGCGCGGCTTCGAGCGCCTCGCCGGCCAGGTCCTTCGCGTGGGCGATGGTTTTCTCGGAAGCCACCTGCACCGCCGAGCCGCCGGTGAACAGCGAGCGCGAGCCGGCGCTGCCGAAGCCGTTGGCACGGTCGGTGTCGCCGTGGCGGATGCGGATCTGCGCGAGCGGCACGTCGAACACGTCGACGGCCAGCTGCGCGAGGCTGGTGTTGATGCCCTGCCCCATCGGCATGGTGGCCACCGTCAGCTCGATGACGCCCTCGGGCAGCACCGCCACCGCCACCTGCTCCGACAGCGCGTTGCCGCCGGTCCACTCGAGAAAGGTGGCGATGCCGCGGCCGCGCAGCTTGCCGCGGGCCTTGGCCTGCGCGCGCCGCGCCTCGAAGCCGCTCCAGTCGGAAAGCGCCAGGCCCTGGTCGAGCATCTTCTCGAACTGCCCCACGTCGTAGGTCTGCCCCATCGGGTTCTTGTAGGGCATCTGCTCGGGGCGGATCATGTTGCGGCGGCGCAGCTCGGCACCGTCGAGCTTCATCTCGCGCGCGGCCGCGTCCATCAGCCGCTCGATCACGTAGATCGCCTCGGGCCGGCCCGCGCCACGGTAGGCGCCGGTCGGCGTGGCGTTGGTCATCACCGCGGTGAGCTGCAGCGAGATCGTCGGGATGTCGTAGATGCTGGTCGATACCCACGGGCCGATCAGCAGCTGGATCGCCACGCCCACCGTCATCGCGTAGCCGCCGACGTTGGCCACCGAGCGCGTGCGCAGCGCGAGCACCTTGCCGTTCGCATCGAGCGCGAGCTCGGCGCGCGTGATCACGTCGCGGCCATGCACCGAGGCCGTGAACTCCTCGAGGCGCTGCGCGCACCATTTCACCGGCCGGCCGAGCGTGCGCGCGGCATGCGCCACGACGATGTCCTCGGGGTACAGGCCGGTCTTCATGCCGAAGCCGCCGCCGACGTCACCCACCGTCACGTGCACCTGTTCCTTGTCGAGGCCGAGCGCACCGGCCACGCCGTCACGCACCGCCGTCGGCATCTGGCTCGACAGCGTGATGGCGAGCCGCTCGCCGGCCGGCTCGGCCAGCACCACGCGCGGCTCCATCGACGCCGGCGCGAGGCGCTGGTTGACGAGGTCGAGCGAGACGCGGTGCGCGGCGCGCGCGAACGCCGCCTCGGCGGCGGCCGCGTCGCCGTGGCGCATCTCGGCGGCGATGTTGTCGGGCGCGGCGTCGCACAGTACCGGCGCGCCGGGCCGCATCGCGGCGAGCGGGTCGGTGACGGCCGGCAGCTCCTCGTAGTCGACGAACACCGCTTCGGCGCCGTTCATCGCCGCCTCGCGCGACTCGGCCACCACCGCCGCCACCGCCTCGCCGACGTAGCGCACGCGGTCGAGCGCGAGCGGGTGGCGCGGCGCCGAGGCGCCGGGCTGCCCGTCGGGCCGCGGGAAGGGCACGGCCGGGCCGATCGGCTTGACGCCGGCGGCGTACAGGTCGGCGCCGCTGAACACCCCGAGCACGCCGGGCACCGCCTTCGCGGCCGAGACGTCGACGCTCAGGAGGCGCGCATGGGCGTAGGGCGAGCGCAGGAACACCAGGTGCGTCTGCCCGGCGCGGGCCAGGTCGTCGGTGAAGCGGCCCTGGCCGCGCAGCAGCGCCGGATCCTCGATGCGGCGCACGTCCTTGCCGCTGCCGAAGCGCGCGGCGCCCACGGTCTCCTTCAGGTCGGTACTCATGCGCGCTCTCCCTTCGCGGCCAGCGCCTGCGCGGCCTGTTCGACCGACGCGACGATGTTCACGTAGCCGGTGCAGCGGCACAGGTTGCCTTCGAGCGCGTCGACGATCTGCTCGCGGCTCGGGTTCGGCTCGCGCTTGAGCAGCGCACAGGCCGACATCAGCATGCCCGGCGTGCAGAAGCCGCACTGCAGGCCGTGGCAGGCCATGAAGGCCTCCTGCAGCGGGTGCAGCGCGTCGCCGCGCGCCAGGCCTTCGACGGTGGTGACCGCCCGGCCCTGCACCTGCAGCGCCAGCACGCTGCAGCTCTTCACCGCCTCGCCGTCGACCAGCACGGTGCAGGCGCCGCACTGTGCCGTGTCGCAGCCCTGGTGGGTGCCGGTCAGCGCGAGCGGGCCGCGGATCAGGTCGACCAGCAGGGTCTGGGGCGGCACGTCGGCCTCGACGGCCCGGCCGTTCACCGTGATGCGCACTGTCGTCATGGACTCACCTTTCTCGGGGCGATCGCGATGCTAGTGCGGAACGCGGCGGCGCGCAGAGTGCACGCAATCGTGAGGTCTGAGGAGGGGCAAACCCGCGAGGCCTGCAACCCGGGGGATGCGCTGCCGGATGCCGGGGCAGATACTGGCTCGCACCACTCCAGGAGATTGGCGATGGCATTGCAGACGACGGACCTCTCCCCGCGCGGCGCGCCCGCGGCGCTGATCGCCCCGGGCGCCGACGCCGAGCCGGTGCGCATGGCCTGCCGCTGCGAAGGCTGCGGTGGCACGGTCACCTTCGATGCGCTGATCGTCTCCTGCGCCTGCGCCGACGACGCGCAGCGCGGCGACTCAACCCTGCACTGAAGCCACCCGCGCCCGCAGCGCCGCGGCCCCCGGCCAGGCGCTTCGGGCGATCGCCGTCTTGCGCGCGCAGCCGCTCCAGGAACGGCCCTCCGCGAGCGCGGCCTTGAACCCCGCGGCGTCGACGATCCAGCTGCCGCCCAGCAGCGTGACGCCGCGATCGAACAGCGGGTCGGGCAGGCAGCCCGCCCCCGGGCCGATGAGTGACACCCGCTCGGCCGCGCCGCAGTGCGCGAGCAGCGCGTCGAGCGTGTCGTTGAGCAGCACGGTGCTGGTCGAGAGCACCTTGTTGCAGCCGCGCAGCGCTGCCGGATCCAGCGTCACGTGCCAGCCGTCGCGCGCACCGGCCAGGTCGGCGCGCAATTCCAGCACCGTGAGGCTCGCCCCGGTCTCGAGCACACGACTGACCAGCGGCGGGAACAGGCCCACCATGCCGACGCGATCGCCAGGTTCGAGATCGAGATCGCCGATGGAACCCTGCGCGGGCGGAGGCGCGTAGCCGGCGCGGTCGTAGAGGTGGCGTGTGAGGGCATTGACGGCGGCGAAGCCGAGCGTGCGCTGCACGCCGGTGCCCTCGGCATAGCGGCGCGCGAGCTGCAGCGCCGGCAGGCCCGCCACGGCACCTGCAGCGCCGCCGCGCAGCTGCGCCAGCGTGTCGCCCAGCAGCACGAAGCTCAGACCGAGCGAGCCGTCTTCCAGCTCGATCGCGCAGAACTCGCCGTCGCGCGTGCCGTCGGCGGCGGGCGGCGGCAGCAGCAGCTGCTTCACGGGCGGCAGGGGCCCGAGCGCCGCGAGCGGCTCGAGGGCAGCGATGAGGTCGGCGGCGACGGTTCCCATGCGCGGATCATGCCGCGCCACGACGGGCCTCCGCCTTGAACTGTTTCAGGTCTGGCGCGGTCCGCGCCGGCTCAAGGCTGCGCGGCCACCATCACCGAGTAGGCCTTGAACACCGCGGTGGCCGGCACGCCGACCTTGAGGTCGAGCGCCTCCACGCCTTCGTTGGTGACGCTCGCGGTCATCGTCGAGCCGCCGGGCAGCGTCAGCACCACCAGCGACGACACCGCGCCGCGTTCGATGCGCGAGACGGTGCCGGCCAGCTGGTTGCGCGCCGAGAGCTGCCAGCCGGCGAAATCGGTCACCAGCACCACGGCCGAGGCCTTGATCAGCGCGATCGCCTCCTTGCCCTTCTTCAGCTTCAGGCGGCTCGCGGCGGACGCGGTCATCGTCGCGGTGATCTCCTCGCCGCTCTTCAGCGCGATCGTCACGCTGGCCGAGACAGGGCCGAGCTCGACCGCCTTGACGGTGCCGGCGAACTGGTTGCGGGCGGTGGTCTTCATCGACATCCTCCGGAGCAGGCCGCTCAGGGCCGGCAGTTGGGCGAGGCGCGCCTCCTGGGTGCGCAGGAACTCGCGTTGTTCGGTTTGCAGCGTTCGCCAGGCGTCGAGCAAGCCGCGTGCGGCTTCGGTGAGGCGCGTGCCGCCGCCGCCCGCGCCGCCGGTGGCGGTCTCGAGCAGGGGCTCGTTGGAGAGGTTGCAGGCCGACTCCAGCATCAGCCAGGCACCCTTGTAGCTGAGGCCCGCGGTGCGCGCGGCCTTGTTGATCGAGCCGGTGGCCTCCAGCGCCTCGAGCAGCGCGAAGAAGCGCGCGTCCAGCCGCCCGGCGAGCTTGAGTTCCGCGCTGATCAGGTTGCCGCTCATGCGCCGATCATTCCATCAACGCGACGGTCTTCACCTGCGCCCACACCGGCAGGCCGACGGCCAGCTCCAGCGCGTGCGCCGAGCGCCGCGTCAGGCGCGCCACCACCGGGGCGCCCCCGACGCGCACGCGCACCAGCGCGAGCGCCGGGTGCGCATCGTCGGCGATCGCTTCGATGGTGCCGCGCAACTGGTTGCCGATGCTGGTGCCGGTCTGCGGCGCGCGCGTCAGGCTCACGTCCCGCGCCAGCACGCGCAGGCGCACGCGGCGGCCGAGCGGCAGGCCGGGGTCGCGCGCCCACAGGCGGCAGGCGCCGTCGCTGCCGGCATCCTGCACGTCCAGGCGCGCCAGCTGCCAGCGCTCGTCGCGCTCGCCGATCACCGCATCGAGCACCACGCCGGCGTCGTCGCCGAGGACCACCGGCAGGTCGAGCCGCGCGAGCATGTCGGGCAGCGGCCCGTCGGCCAGCACGCGGCCGGCGTCCATCAGCACGAGGTGGTCGGCCAGACGCGCCACCTCGTCGATCGCGTGGCTCACGTAGACGATCGGGATGCCGAGCTCCTCGTGCAGCCGGTCGAGGTAGGGCAATACCTCGGCCTTGCGCCTCGCGTCGAGCGCGGCGAGCGGCTCGTCCATCAGCAGCAACTGCGGGCTGGTGGCCAGCGCGCGCGCGATCGCCACGCGCTGGCGCTCGCCGCCCGAGAGCGTGTCGGGGCGACGCGCGAGCAGGTGCGCGATGCCGAGCAGCTCGACCACCTGGTCGAGCGCGATGCGGCGCGCCGCCGCGTCGACGCGCTTCAGGCCGTACGCGAGGTTGCCCTGCACGTCGAGGTGCGGGAACAGCGCCGCCTCCTGGATCACGTAGCCGATCGGGCGCTGGTGCGTGGGCACGAAGCGCCGGGCGGCATCGTCCTGCCAGACCGACTCGCCGAGCGCCACGCGGCCGGTGGCGCGCTCCAGCCCGGCGAGCGCGCGCAGCAGCGTGGTCTTGCCGCAGCCCGAGGGGCCGAACAACGCGGTGACGCCGCGCTCCGGCAGGGCCAGCGAAACGTCGAGCGCAAAGCCACGGCGCGGCAGCGACAGGCGCGCCTCGATCATGCCGGCCGCTCCTCGCGCGGTGGCCGGTTGACCACGTACAGCGTGACCAGCACCACCAGCGCGAACACCACCATGCCGGCGGCCAGCCGGTGCGCCTGCGCGAATTCGGTGGCCTCGACATGGTCGTAGATCGCCACCGAGAGCACGCGCGTTCGGTCGGGAATGTTGCCGCCGATCATCAGCACCACGCCGAACTCGCCCACGGTGTGCGCGAAGCCGAGCACGCTGGCGGTGACGAAGCCCGGGCGCGCCAGCGGCACCGCCACGCTGAAGAAGCGATCCCAGGGGCTGGCGCGCAGCGTGGCGGCGGCTTCCAGCGTGCGCTCGGGCACGGCCTCGAAGGCCTGCTGCAGCGGCTGCACGACGAAGGGCAGCGAGTAGATCACCGAGGCCACCACGAGGCCGGCGAAGGTGAAGGGCAGCCGGCCCAGGCCGAGCGCCTGCGTGAGCTGGCCCACCGGGCCGGCCGGCCCCATCAGCAGCAGCAGGTAGAAGCCGATCACCGTGGGCGGCAGCACCAGCGGCATGGCCACCAGCGCCGCCCACAGCGGCTTGGTGCGCGAGCGCGTGCGTGCCAGCCACCACGCCATCGGCGTGCCGACGATCAGCAGCAGCACCGTGGTCACGGCCGCGAGTTGGGCCGTGATGCGAATGGCACTCCAGTCGGCGGGTGTCATCGCGCTGGGAGCCCGTAGCCGAACTCGCGGATGACCTTCTTCGCCGGCTCGCTCTTCAGGTAGTCGAGCAGCGCGCGCGCCGCCGGGTTGTCGGCGCCGGTCTTGAGCAGCACCGCGTCCTGGCGGATCTCGCCGTACAGGTTCGCCGGCACCACCCAGTACGAGCCCGTGACGGGCTTGCCCGGCACGGCCACCTGCGAGAGCGCGACGAAGCCGATCTCGGCGTTGCCGGTGGCCACGAACTGGTAGGCCTGCGCGATGCTCTCGCCGGTGACGAGCTTGGGCGTGACGAGCTCGGTGAGCCCGCGCGCCTTCAGCACCTCCAGGCCGGCGGCGCCGTAGGGCGCGACCTTCGGGTTGGCGATGGCGAGGTGCTTCACCTTGTCGGAGCCGAGCACCGCGCCCTGGTCGTCGACGAAGCCCGGCTGCACGCTCCACAGCACCAGCTTGCCCAGTGCATAAGTGAAGTTGCTGCCGGCCACGGCGTGGCCCTCGGCGATCAGTTTCTTCGGCGTCTCGTCGTCGGCCGCGACCAGCACCTCGAAGGGCGCTCCGCTGACGATCTGCGTGTAGAACTTGCCGGTGGCGCCGGTGGAGACTTTCAGCGTGTGGCCGGTGGCGGCGGTGAAGGCCTCGCCGATGCGGGCGATCGGCCCGGCGAAGTTGGCGGCCACGGCCACCTGCACTTCGCCGGCGCGGGCGAGCGCGGCGAGCGCAAGAGCGAGGATGAAGATCAGCGGGCGGTGCATGCGGCAGGCTCCTGGAGGATCCGCCGGCCTGTCGGGAACCCGACAAACCGGCGGAAATCGTTGTGAATACTACTTCACAACGATTTCCCGCAAGAACCGGGCCGCGCCGGTGGCCCGCCGCCTGCTCGCCGCTCAGGCGATCTTCACGTACTCGTACTCGCCGGGCTGGCCGTTGATGCCCATGCGCGGCGGCGCGATCCAGCTGGCGTACTGGCCGGGCGCGGTGCAGGGCTTCATCAGCGACTGGATGAACGCGCCGTCGGCCTCGTTGGGCAGCCACTCGCCCTTCTTCGCCTCCCACTGCGCCTCGCTCAGGATCTCACCGGCCGGGCTGATGCGCGTCTTGGCGAACTCGCCGATGCGGCGGTTGAAGCCCTTGTGCGGCTGGGTCATCCTGAAATCGATGCCGGCCTTCTCGATCGCCTTGTTCCAGCGGTCGATGCCGCCCTGGCAGTCGGCGATGTAGTCGTCGAGCAGGCGGCAGTTGATCGCGCGCAGCGCCGGCACGGCCTCGTCGACCAGCTTGCCGTCGACCACGCGCGTCACGGTGTAGGTGGCGTCGTGCAGCTGGTGGTCGTCGCCGGTCAGCGCGGCCTCGTTGAAGCGGCCCTTCAGGCCCGAGTTGAAGGCGTCGGCGGCATTGCTCGAGATCTCGCTGCCGAACAGGTCGCGCGTCACGCTCATGTGGAAGTTGGCCTTGCGCTGCAGCAGCGGCAGGTCGACCACGCCGAGCGCGCGGATGCGTTCCACGTCGTACGGATCGGTGATGCCGGCCTTGTTCATCGCCGCGCAGGTGGCCTCGATGGTGCGGCCCACGCCCGTCTCGCCGACGAACAGGTGATGCGCCTCCTCGGTGAGCATGAAGCGGCACGAGCGCGACAGCGGGTCGAAGCCGCTCTCGGCCAGCGCGGCCAGCTGCATCTTGCCGTCGCGGTCGGTGAAGTAGGTGAACATGAAGAAGCTCAGCCAGTCGGGCGTGCGCTCGTTGAAGGCACCAAGGATGCGCGGGTTGTCCTGCTGGCCGCTGCGGCGCTCGAGCAGCGCCTGCGCTTCCTCGCGGCCGTCCTTGCCGAAGTGCTTCACGAGCAGGTAGACCATCGCCCACAGGTGGCGGCCTTCCTCGACGTTCACCTGGAACAGGTTGCGCATGTCGTAGAGGCTGGGCGCCGTCTTGCCGAGGTAGCGCTGCTGCTCCACCGAGGCCGGCTCGGTGTCGCCCTGCACGACGATCAGCCGCTTGAGCAGCGAGCGGTACTCGCCCGGCACTTCCTGCCAGGCCGGCTCGCCCTTGTGCTTGCCGCAGGGAATCGTGCGGCCCTCGACCTTGGGCGCCAGCAGGATGCCCCAGCGGTACTGCGGCATCTTCACGTAGCCGAACTTGGCCCAGCCCTTGGGGTCCACGCCGACCGCCGTGCGCAGGTAGACCTCGGCGTCCTGGAAGCCGTCCGGGCCCATGTCCTGCCACCAGTCGAGGTAGCCGGGGTGCCAGCTTTCCAGCGCGCGCTGCAACTGCTTGTCGGACGACAGGTCGACGTTGTTGGGTATCGAATCCTCGTACTTCACTTCGACGAAGTTTTCGCCGTGCACTTGTTCCGGTACTTCGGTCAGGGTCTCGATCGTCTCGCTCATGGGCTCGCTCCTGGATGGTGGATCGTCTAATGCACTTTTATGCATTTACTCTTCGACGAGGCACGCAGAATGATGCATGTCTTGGGGCGAGTTTCTGATCTGGATCAGACTCGGGTGGATTCGTGGCGGCCAAGAAAAAGGGGCCGCAGCGCGGCCCCAGTCGGCGTGGTGGGCGGGCGCTCAGGCGGTCGGCGCCATCACCATCAGGCCCGAAGCCGTGTTCGAGATGGGGATGTGGTAGTTCTGGTGGACCGCGGTCGCCCGCTCGCCCAGCGCCGCGCGCGCGGCCAGCCACATCAGCAGCTCCACGCCCTGCGTGCCGGCCTTCTCCACCAGCTGGGCCGAGTCGAACTGCGTGGCCCAGCGCGGGTCGTGCAGCAGGCTCTCCATGAAGGCGAGGTCGAAGTCCTTGTTGATGAAGCCGGCGCGCTCGCCGTCGAGCTGGTGCGAGAGCCCGCCGGTGCCGAGCACCACGACGCGCGCATCGCTCTTCCAGGCGCGCACGGCGCGGCCCACCGATTCGCCGAGCGCGTAGCAGCGCTTCGCCGAAGGCAGCGGGAACTGCACGGTGTTGATGCACACCGGCACCACCTTCACCGGCCAGGCCTGCGACGGGTACATGAGCGCCATCGGCAACGTGAAGGCGTGGTCGACCACCATCTCCTGGCAGGTCGTCACGTCGAACTCGTCCTTCACCAGCGAGTCGATCAGGTGCCAGGCGAGGTCCTGCTCGCCCTGGAAGGCCGGCACCTGCGGGATGCCCCAGCCCTCGTCGGCGTTGCGGTACTCGGGCGCGGCGCCCACCGCGAAGGTCGGCATCTTGTCGAGGAAGAAGTTCAGGCCATGGTCGTTGTAGAAGACCACGGCCACGTCCGGCTTCACGCTGTCGAGCCAGCGGTGCACCGGCGGCCAGCCGTCGAAGAACGGCTTCCAGTACGGATCGGCCTGCAGGTTCTTGGAGATTGCGCGGCCGATGGCCGGCACGTGCGAGGTGGTGACGGCGCCGACGATGGTGGCCATGGTGTGTCTCCCTCGTGTGGTCAGTTCTGCGCGTACGCGGCCAGCTTGGCCTTGAACGCGTCCTTGGTCATGCCGGTCTGCTGCGCGCCGATGTCCTGCACGTCCAGCCCGAAGATGCCGGCGAACTTGGCGAGGTAGTAGACGTTGCCGCCGGCGGCGATCAGCTTGAGCACGTGGCGCTCGCGGATGGCCTCGCGCTGCGCGTCGTCGAGGCCGTACTTCGTGCAGTAGCCCTCCTCGTCGGCGAGGAAGGCGTCGCGGTTGGCCTTGTCGTTGAACGAGTAGCACATCTTGTTGAGCGCGTAGCCCTTGCGTGCCTGCGCGCCGTCGAAGAGCGTGGTGCCGGGAATGTCGTAGCTCATGCCTGTCTCCTGGGCCGGTGTTGACTCAGGTCAGTATTCAGAAGTCCATGCATGCGATAAAGCGATGGATCTTCATGTGACTCATGAGCCAGCTCGATCATTTGGACCTCGACGGCCACGGCCTGCAGCTGCTGCTGGCCGTGCACGAGGAGGCGTCGGTCACCCGCGCCGCGCAGCGGCTCGGGCTGACGCAGTCTGCGGTCAGCCATGGGCTCGACCGTTTGCGCGCGATCACGGGCGATGCACTCTTCGTGCGCTCCGGCCGCGGCATCGTCGCCACCGCGCAGGCCGAGGCGCTGGCGCAGCGCGCACGCGTGCTGCTGGAGGATCTGCGCGCGTTCCGCCACGCCGCCGGCTTCGACCCGGCGCGCTGGGAAGGCACGATCACGCTGGCCGCCAACGACCTGCAGCGCGACCTGCTCGTGCCGCCGCTGCTCGAGCGCCTGCAGCGCGAGAGCCCTGGCGCGCGGCTGCGCATCTGGCCCTCGGGCGCGCCGCAGCCGCCGCTGCTGCGCGAGCAGGGTTGCGACCTGGTGATCACGCCGCGCCCGCCGGAAGCGGCCGACCTGATCCAGAAGCGCCTGTTCGAGGACCGCTACGTGGTGTTCTTCGACGCCGCCGCGCGCGCGGCGCCGGTCACGCGCGCCGACTACCTCGCGGCACGCCACGTCAGCGTGCGCTACGAAGACGGTCGCAGCCTCGACATCGACGCCTGGCTGGCCGAGCGCGGCGTGGCGCGCGAGGTGGTGGCCACCGTGCCGGGCTACGCCGGCATCGCGGCACTGCTGCGCGGCAGCGCGCGGCTCGCCACCGGGCCGGCGCTGCTCGCGCGCGGCGTGCTGCGCGACCTCGCCTGCGCGCCGGTGCCGCTGGCCACGCCGCGCATGCCGATGTACATGGTCTGGCACCTGCGCCGCCAGCAGGATCCGGCGCACCGCTGGCTGCGCGCGGCACTGGAGTCGATCGCGAAGGAGGCGCTCGCCGGCTGAGGCGCTAGCCCGCTGCGGCGCGCTCGCGCGAGCGCGCCCGGTAGTCGCGCGGGCCGGTGCCCACGTGTCGCTTGAAGAAGCGGCAGAAGTAGGCCGGATCCTCGAAGCCCAGTTCGAAGGCGATGTTCGACACCGGCGCTGCCACGTGCACCAGGCGGCGGCAGGCCTCGCGCACCAGGCGCTCGTGCAGCAGCGCCTGCGCATTGCGCCCGGTCTCGGCGCGCACCATGCGGTTGAGGCGCTCGGCGCTGAGGCCGAGGCGCTCGGCGTAGCGCGTCACCGGCCAATGCTCGCGGTAGTGCGCTTCGGCCAGCGCCACCCAGCGCGTGTAGAGCGGTTGCGCGCCGCGGGCGCCGCGGCGCTCGCGCTGCTCGTCGCGCGCGGCCAGCGCCGCCAGGCGCCACACCACCGCGCGCGCCAGCCACAGCGGCAGCGGGCCGTGGTCGGCGGACTCGTGCTCGGCCAGCAGCGGCGCGAACAGCGCCTGCAGCCGGGCCGCTTCGTGCGGCGGCACCGGTAGCACGCGCGGCGCGGCGAACAGCCGCTCGAGCGCGTCACCAAGTTGGCGCGCGCTGTCGCCCTCGCTGAGCGCGCGCGCGTCGAAGGTCAGCACGTGGCCGTCGCTCGCCTGCGTGAAGCGGAAGGCGTGCGCCGTGCCGGGCGGGATCGCGATGGCCAGCGGCCCTTCCGATTCGGTGCGGGTTTCGTCCAACATCGCGCGCACCGGCCCGGCGTGCAGCCAGACGATCTGGTGCAGGCCGTGGTGCACGTGGGTGTCGATCTCCCAGCGATACAGTCGGCTTCTTGCCTGGATGGGCTCGACGTGCAGCAAGGCCTCGCCCGGCGCACCGCGCTCGCCGTAGAGCGCGAAGGTGGGCAGCGTGCGGCGGCGGGGCATGCGCGCATCGTACGAGATAAGTGCAACTTTGCACCGCAGCAAATCCATGCGCCTGCGCCGCCGGTGTTCACACAATCGCGTCGCACCGCCCATCCCGCTGCGAGGAGACACCCATGGCCTTCACCTTCGACCCCTATTCGCCGGTCGTCGACGCCGACCCCTTTCCCTACTACAAGATCCTGCGCGACGAGCACCCCTGCTTCTGGAGCCCCGAGGCGCAGATGTGGATCCTCTCGCGCTATGCCGACATCGTCGGCGCCGGGCAGGACTGGCAGACCTACTCGTCGGCCAAGGGCAACCTGATGACCGAACTGCCCGGCCGTGCCGGCGCCACGCTCGGCACCACCGATCCCCCGCGGCACGACCGCCTGCGCGGCCTGGTCCAGCACGCCTTCATGAAGCGCAACCTGGAGAGCCTCGCCGGCCCGATCCGCGAGATCGCGCAGGAAACCGCCGAGCCGCTGCGCGGGCTGCCGCGCTTCGACTTCATCGAGGAGTTCTCGTCGAAGTTCACGGTGCGCGTGCTGTTCGCTGCGCTCGGCCTGCCGCTGGGCGACGAGGCCACCGTGCGCGACAAGGCCGTGCTGATGGTGCAGAGCGACCCCGTCACGCGCGCCAAGGCGCCGCAGCACATCGCCGCCTACCAGTGGATGCAGGACTACGCCGCCAAGGTGATCGCCGAGCGCCGCGCCAACCCGAAGAACGACCTGATCTCCCACTTCTCGATGGCCGAGATCGACGGCGACCGGCTCGACGAGCGCGAGGTGCTGCTCACCACCACCACGCTGATCATGGCCGGCATCGAGAGCCTGGGCGGCTTCATGAGCATGTTCGCGCTCAACCTCGCCGACCATGCCGAGGCGCGTCGCGCCGTCGCGGCCGATCTCGCGCTGCTGCAGGAGGCGGTGGAGGAATCGCTGCGCTTCAACACCTCGGCGCAGCGCTTCCGCCGCTGCCTGCAGAAAGACGTGGAGCTGCACGGCCAGGTGATGCGCGCCGGCGACTTCGTCTGCCTCGCCTATGGCTCGGGGAACCGCGACGAGCGCCAGTACCCCAACCCCGACGTCTACGACATCCGCCGCAAGCCGCGCGGCCACCTCGGCTTCGGGGGCGGCGTGCACGCCTGCCTCGGCACCTCGATCGCGCGCCTCGCGGTGAAGATCGCCTTCGAGGAGCTGCACAAGGTCGTGCCGGACTACCGGCGCGTGCACGAGCACCTCGCGTGGATGCCCTCGTCGACCTTCCGCAGCCCGATCCGGCTCGAACTCGCCCCGCAGTAAGCTGGAGACCCCCGATGACGCACCTCACCTTCCGCGCCCACGACGGCCAGACCACCTCGCTCGACGTGCCCGAGGGCTGGAGCCTGATGCAGGCGGCCACCGCCAACGGTGTCGACGGCATCGTCGGCGAGTGCGGCGGCTCCTGCGCCTGCGCCACCTGCCACTGCTACGTCAGCGAGGCGCTGGCCGCCCGGCTGCCGCCGCCGGCCGCGGGCGAGATCGACATGCTCGCCAACGTGGTGGCCGAGCGCCGGCCCACCAGCCGGCTCGCCTGCCAGATCAAGGTGAGCGCGGCGCTCGAGGGCGCGACCATCGAGCTGCCGGAGTACCAGGAGTGAGTGCATGAGCGACGCGCAGATCGTGATCGTCGGCGCCGGCCAGGCCGGCGTGCAGGCCGCCGAGGCGCTGCGCAGCGGCGGCTTCGGCGGCGCGATCACGCTGCTCGGCGACGAGCCGCACGCGCCCTACCACCGCCCGCCGCTTTCGAAGGCCTGGCTGGCCGGCGAGATGGAAGTGGCGCAGCTCGTGATGCGCGCGCCCGAGGCGCTGGCGCGCAAGCAGATCACGCTGCGCACCGGCGTGAGCGTGCAGCGCATCGACCGCGCGGCGCGCGTCGTCGAGCTCGAGGGCGGCGAGCGCCTGCCCTACACCGGCCTGGTGCTGGCCACCGGTGCGATCGCACGGCGGCTGCCGCTCGCCCACGCCGACGCGCCCAACGTGCACGTGCTGCGCACGCGCGACCACGCCAGCGCACTCGCGACAGCGTTGAAGGACTGCGCCAACCGGGGCGCGCCGCTGGTGGTGATCGGCGGTGGCTTCATCGGCCTCGAAGTGGCCGCCACCGCGCGCAAGCAGGGCGTGGCCGTCACCGTGCTGGAGGCGCAGCCGCGCCTGCTGGCGCGCGTGCTGCCGCCGCTGCTGTCGGACTGGTTCGCGGCGTTGCACGCCGGCCACGGCGTGACCTTGCGCACTGGCGTGCAGATCGACTCGCTGGTGGCCGACGACACCGGCCGCGTCACCGGTGTGCGTCTTGCCGGCGGCGAGGTGGTGCCCTGCGGCGCGCTGCTGCTCGGCGTAGGCGCGCAGCCCAACGAAGCGCTCGCGCGCATCGCCGGGCTCGAGTGCGAGCGCGGCATCGTCGTCGATGAGTGCGGCCGCACGGCCGACCCGGCCATCGTCGCCGCCGGCGACTGCACCGTGCGGCGTAGGCCCGACGGCACGCTGCTGCGGCTCGAATCGGTGCAGGGCGCGAGCGAAGGCGCGAAGGCCGCCGCCGCCGCGCTGCTCGGGTTGGAGAAGCCCTTCACGGCCACACCGTGGTTCTGGTCCGACCAGTTCGGCCGCAAGCTGCAGATGGCCGGCCTCGCCCAAGGCGCGACGCGGTCGGTGCTGCGCGGCAGCCTCGACGCGCCCTCGTTCTCGGTGTGGCACTTCGCGGGCGAGCGCCTGATCGCGGTCGACAGCGTCGATGCCGCGAAGGAGCACCTGCTGGCGCGCAAGCTGCTCGATGCCGGCGCGTCGCCCACGCCCGCGCAGGCCGCCGACACCGCGTTCGACCCCGCCACGCTGCTCGCCCGCTGAGGCGGCGCAGCCTTCACCTGCGCCTCACCCGGGCGCCGGCGCCCGCTGGCATCATCCACGCCATGCGCGTGCTGCTGGTGGAAGACGACACGATGATCGGCGAGAGCCTGCGCGAGGCGCTGCGCCGCCAGGGCATGGCCTGCGACTGGGTGCGCGACGGCCGTGCCGCCGAGGCCGTGCTCGGCAGCGAGCGCTTCGATGCCGTGCTGCTCGACCTCGGCCTGCCGCAGCGCGACGGCCTCGAGGTGCTGAAAGGCCTGCGCGGCCGCGGCGATGCGACGCCGGTGATCGTGCTGACCGCGCGCGACACGCTGCCCGACAAGGTCAAGGGCCTGGACACCGGCGCCGACGACTACCTCGTGAAGCCCTTCGAGCTCGACGAGCTGCTCGCGCGGTTGCGCGCCGTGCGGCGCCGCCAGGACGGCCGCGGCAGCCCGCTGCTGCAGGTGGCCGACCTGACGCTCGATCCGGCCACGCGCGAGGTGAAGCGCGGCGGCCGGCCGGTGCTGCTCTCCGCGCGCGAGTTCGCGGTGCTGCAGGCGCTGCTGGAGCGGCCCGGCGCGATCCTCTCGCGCGCGCAGCTGGAAGACCGGCTGTATGGCTGGGGCGAGGAGCTGGAGAGCAACGCCATCAGCGTCTACATGCACCAGCTGCGCAAGAAGCTCGGCGACGACCTGCTGCACACCGTGCGCGGACTGGGCTACTACGCCGGCCCGGCCAAGGACGCCACGGCTTGAAGCCCGAGGCGCTGCTGCACTCGCTGCGCGGGCGGCTGTTCGCCTTCCTGCTCGCGCTGGCCGGCATCACCGCGCTGGCGGTGGGCGGCGCCACCTACGTGAGCGTGCGCGGCGAAGCCGACGAGCTGTTCGACTACCACCTGCGCCAGATGGCACTCTCGCTGCGCGACCAGGGCCGCATCGGCGACGAGGAGCGCGACGCGCTCGCCAACCCCGAGTTCGACTACGTGGTGCAGGTGTGGTCGGTCGACGGGCTCACGCTCTACAGCAGCCGCCCGCAGGGCCTGGCGCAGGCGCTGCCGCCGCGCGCGGTGCTCGGCTACAGCGAGACGCGCCTGGGCAACGAGGACTGGCGCGTGTTCGCCGCCGCCACGCCATTGCGCGTGGTGCAGGTGGCGCAGCCGCTGGCGGTGCGACGCGGCCTGGCCACCACCGCCGCGCTGCGCAGCGTGCTGCCGATCGCGATCGCCGCGCCGCTGGTGGCCCTCGGCCTGTGGTGGATCATCGGCCTCTCGCTCGCGCCGCTGCAGCGCGTCACGCAGGCCGCCCGCGCACGCGGCGCCGACAGCCTGGAGGCGCTGCCCGATGCCGGCCTGCCGCAGGAGCTGCAGCCGCTGGTGGGCGCCTTCAACGGCCTGCTCGCGCGGCTCGCCTCGGCCTTCGAGGCGCAGCGGCATTTCGTCGCCGATGCGGCGCACGAACTGCGCACGCCGCTCACCGCGCTGAAGCTGCAGATCGGCCTGCTGCAGGGCACGCCCGCCGGCCCCGAGCAGGATGCGGCGATCGCCAAGCTGCGTGCCGGCGTCGACCGCGCCACCCACCTCGTCGAGCAGCTGCTGGCACTGGCGCGCGCCGAGCCCGGCGCCGCCGCGCCGCTGGGCGACGTCGACCTCGCCGAGGTGGCGCGCCAGGCGCTCGCCGACGCCGAGCCGCTGGCCGCGCGCCAGGGCGCGCAGCTGGTGCTCGACGCGCCTGCGGCGGTGCCGATGCGCGGCGATGCGCAGGCGCTGCGCAGCGCGATGCGCAACCTGCTCGACAACGCGGTGAAATACGGCGGCCGGCACATCGTGCTCGACGTCCAGGCGGGCGTTGGCGGCGGCTGGCGGGTGCGCGTCGACGACGACGGCCCCGGCATTCCGCCCGAGCAGCGCGAGCGCGTGTTCGATCGCTTCCAGCGCGGCGAGGCGCGCGAGGTGGAGGGCAGCGGGCTCGGGCTGGCCATCGTGCAGGCGGTGGCGCGGCGCCATGGTGCGCGCATCGCGCTGGCCGATGCGCCGCGCGGCGGCCTGCGCGTGGAGCTCAGGGCTGCGCCGCCGGCGCCGGCCCCAGGTACCTGACGCTGGCCGAGCCCGAGGTGGCCTGCGTGGGCCGCGCCGCGCCGTAGTAGCCGACGCCGGCCGAGCCGGCGAGCGCGAGGGTCAGCGCCTCGGACACCCACACGCGCGCCTGCGACGAGCCGCCGCCGTTGATGGTGGCCGATTTCGCCTGCAGCTGGTCCGCCTGCACGACGGACGAGCCGCCGAGATCGAGCGTGAGATCGCCCGCCGTGCCGCTCGCCTTGAGCGCGCTCGATCCGCCCAGCGCCGCCTGCAGGCTGCCGAGCGATGCGCCGCGCAGGGCCAGCGTGCTCGAGCCGCCGAGCGCGAGCGAGAGCGTGCGCGTCTTGAGGCCCTCGGCCACCACCGCGGTCGAGCCCGAGGCGGCGATGGCCGCGAGCCGCCGCACCGTCACCACCACTTCGGCCGTCGATGAATTGAAGCGGCGCGCGTCTTCCACCACCAGCGCGCCGTTCTCGATGCGCAGCTCGATCAGCGGCACGACGTTCGCCTCGCCGCGCACCTCCACCGCATGCCGATCGCCCTGGCGCACCACGACGCGTGCGCCGGTGCTGGCGCGCAGCGCCTCGACGCGGCCGAGTTCGTGCATCTCGGTGACGACCGGACCGGTGCCGTCGACGGCCGGCTTCAGCACGCTCAGGTCCAGCGCGAGCGCCGGCTGCGGCGCAGCGAGCACGAGCAGCGACAGCAGCAGCACCGCGAGCCAGAGCTGCACGCCCGTCAGGCGGCGGGTGAAGGGTGCGAACGCGTTCATCGGCGGGCTCCTCGAAGCGGATGGCGCATCGTGCCGGCGGACACCGACGCGCGCCAGCGCCGTGCGACGAGATGCAGCCTCGGCCGACGGGTCGTGCGCCGCTCAGCGCGGGGGCGCATCCGCCGGCGCCGCGCCCTCCGGCAGCACCGCGAGGCCGATCGCGCGCCCCGTGCGCTGGCGCAGGAACTGCTCCATCGTCGCGGGCGCCTCGCCGCCGAGGCACCAGCGGCCGTCGTCGCGCAGGTAGTCGGTGCGCGTGGCCACCACCTCGCGCCGCTCGTTCATCAGCGTGGCACGCATGCCCTGACGCACGCGCTCGGGCGCGCCGGCCACGGGCTCGTTCAGGCGCACGATCTCCACCAGCGCCGCCCCGGCCGGCAGCGGCGACGGCCACTGTCGCACGATCTCGACACCGCTCTGGCCGCCGACGGGAGTCAGCAGCGGGCGCAGGCCCTGCCGGTCACCCGGGCTCAGCAGTTCGTCGACGCGCACGATCAGCTGCGCCGGCACGGCCGGCAGGGCGCCACCCGTCTCGCCGGCCGCCTCGGCGCAGGCCCGGCGCTGGTCGGCCTGCACGGCCGCGAGCGCCTGGCGGCGCGAGCGGTTCTCGTACACCCCGTAGCCCGCCGCGGCGGCCAGCAGCACGACGAAGGCGACCACGCCGCGGCGACCGGCAAGCTTCGCGAACACGAAGACGCCCAGCAGCAACAGCGCCACCAGGCCGAGCGCGAGCGGCGCGCCGAGGTCGAACATCGCGATGGGGGCGGCACAGGCCGGCATGGCCAGGCCGAGCCCCGCGAGGAGCAGGAGCGGGCGACGGAAACGGGTCATGCCGCGATTCTCCCTGCTGACGCCGCGCCTTCCCGACAGCGATCGGACTGGCCCTGCCGCCCCCGAGCGCCGAAACTGTTCGGGGGCCGGCAGTGCGCCGGCAGGAGACGCCGCATGAAGCCGAACGATACCGACCGCAGCTTCGCGGGCTCGATCCCGCAACTCTACGAACAGCTGATGGTGCCGCTGATCTTCGAGCCCTATGCGGCCGACCTCGCGGCGCGCGCCGTCGCGCTGAAGCCGCGTGCGCTGCTCGAGGTGGCGGCCGGCACCGGCGTCGTCACGCGGCAGCTGGCGCGCGCGCTGCCGGCGGACTGCGACATGCTGGTCACCGACCTGAACGCGCCGATGCTCGAGCACGCGCGCAGCCTCGGCACCGCGCGGCCGGTGCGCTGGCAGCAGGCCGATGCGATGTCGCTGCCCTTCGACGACGCGTCGTTCGACCTCGTGGTCTGCCAGTTCGGCGCGATGTTCTTCCCCGACAAGCCGCAGGCCTACGCGCACGCGCGCCGCGTGCTCAAGCCGGGCGGCACCTTTCTCTTCAACGTGTGGGACCGCATCGAGACCAACGAACTGGCCGACGTGGTGACGCGCTCGCTCGCCGAGCTGTTCCCCGACGACCCGCCGCGCTTCCTCGAGCGCACGCCGCACGGCCACTTCGACCACGAGCGCCTGCGCGGCGACCTCGCACAGGCCGGCTTCGAGCGCGAGGCGCGCATCGACGTGGTGAGCGCGCGCAGCATCGCCGACGCGGCCTGGAAGCCGGCACTGGCCTACTGCCAGGGCACGCCGCTGCGCAACGAGATCGAGGCGCGCGATGCCTCGGGGCTCGAACGCGCCACGCGACATGCCGCCGCGGCGATCGAGCGGCGCTTCGGCAGCGGCCGCATCGACGCGGGCATCCGCGCGCACGTGGTGACGGTGATGCGCTGACCCCGCCGCCGATCCTCACGGCCTTCAGCGTCGCCTTCACCTTCGTCTAACCCGCCCCTCACCTTCCCCTCACGCGGCGTTCCTAGAGTGCTCCCATCCGCTGCCACTTTCCGGCAGCGCCGACGACAAGGAGCCTCCATGAACCGCAAGCTCACCGCCACCGCCGCGGCCTCGGCACTGCTGGTGCTCTCGCTGGCCACCACCGCCGCCGACGCCTGGACGCTGCCCTCGTGGCTGCACCGCGGCGAAGCGACGGCCGCCTCCGCCGCCCCAGTCACCGCCGCGGCGCCCGTCACCACCGCGCCGGTCAACGTCGCGCCGCTGAGCGGCACGCAGCTGCCCAACTACCGCGCCATCGTGCAGACGCAGGGCCCGGCGGTGGTGGGCGTCACGGTGGCCGGCCTGCGCACCGCGGCCGACACATCCGACGACGAGGACAGCCCCGCGCTCGACGCCGACCCCTTCTTCCGCTTCTTCCGCGGCATTCCCGGCCTGCGCCTGCAGCCGCGCGGCGCGCAGCCGTTTCGCGGCCAGGGCTCGGGCTTCGTGGTCAGCAGCGACGGCCTGATCCTCACCAACGCGCACGTGGTGCGCGACGCCAAGCAGGTGACGGTGAAGCTCTCCGATCGCCGCGAGTACGCCGCCAAGGTGCTGGGCAGCGACACCGCCACCGACATCGCGGTGCTGAAGGTCGATGCCAAGGGCCTGCCCACCGTCACGCTCGGCGACCCGCGCGCCGTGCAGGTGGGCGACTGGGTGCTCGCGATCGGCGCGCCCTACGGCTTCGAGCAGACCGCCACGCAGGGCATCGTCAGCGCCAAGGGCCGCTCGCTGCCGGGCGACAGCTACGTGCCCTTCATCCAGACCGATGCGGCGGTGAACCCCGGCAACTCCGGCGGCCCGCTGTTCGACGCGGCCGGCCGCGTGGTGGGCATCAACGCGCAGATCTACTCGCAGAGCGGCGGCTTCCAGGGCCTCGCGTTCGCGATTCCGCTCGACGTGGCGCTGCACGTGAAGGAGCAGATCGTCGCGCACGGCAAGGTCGATCACGCGCGCCTGGGCATCACGGTGCAGGATCTCTCGGCGCCGCTGGCCAGCTCGTTCGGCCTCGCCGCGCCGGACGGCGCGCTGGTGTCGTCGGTCGCACCCGACAGCGCCGCCGCGAAGGCGGGCCTGAAGGCCGGCGACGTGATCACCGCGGTGGGCGGCGAGCCGGTGCTGGTGGCCGGCGACGTGTCGCAGCGCGTCGGCCTCGCGAAGCCCGGCGAGCGCATGAACCTCACGGTGTGGCGCGACAAGACACGCAGCGAGATCCCGGTGACGCTGGGCCGCGCCGAACCCGAGGGCAAGCAGGCCGCGGCCGAGGCGCGCGGCGGTTCGCTGGGCCTCGCGGTGCGTCCGCTGGAGCGCGACGAGCTGCGCAGCGCCGGCCTCGACCACGGCCTGCTGATCGAGCAGGTGACGGGCCCGGCCCAGCTCGCCGGCGTGCAGCCCGGCGACGTGCTGCTCGCGCTGAACGGCAAGCCGGTGCGCGGCATCGAGCAGGTGCGCGAGGTGCTGCGCGCGCACCCGAAGTCGGTGGCGCTGCTCGTCGTGCGCGACGGCCAGCAGATCTTCGTGCCGGTCAGCCTCGGCTGACGGCTCTCTCCGCGAACCTCCGAAAGGAACACATCATGAAGAAGACCGCTCTCGTTCTCTCCACCCTCGTGCTCGGCCTCGCGACACTGGGCAGCGCCCAGGCGGCCACGCGGCTGCACGACCACGTCGTGGAGGCGCGCGCCGCCCAGCAGCGGCACTGGATCGCCACCGAGCTGCACCAGCATCGCCTCGATGCCGCGCAGGCGGCCTCGCTGCGCGAGGCGGTGGCCGCGATCGAGCACGACCAGCATGCGATCGATGCACGGGGCCGCGAAGGCGTGAGCCAGGCGCTGGCGATGAGCCACCGCCAGGACGTGCTCGACTGGGCGATCCGCGCCGGCCGCATCGACTTCGAGCCGCAGCAGATCGCGGCGCTCGACGCAACGGCCTGAGCGGCCGCCGCGGCACGGCGCTCCGGCCTCAGGCCAGCGTCGTGCCGAAGAAGCGCATCGTGCGGTCCCAGGCCATCTGGGCCCACACCGGGTCGTACTGCGTGATCGCGATGCGGCCCGGTCCCTGCGCGGTCTCGTTGGCGAAGGCGTGCTGGGCGAGGTAGCGGAAGCCCTCGTAGCAGACCTTGGCCTCCTTGAACTTCGCCTCCAGCCCATCGACGCTCTCGATCGCGAAGGCCTTGTCCTGCGTGGCCCAGTGGGCCTGCAGCGGGATCTTGATCTTGCTCGCGTCGACGAACTCCAGCGGCGGCAGGCCGTACCAGACCACCGCCGCATCGGCCTCGGGCACCATGGTCGAGGCGAGCACGGTGAGCGCGCCGCCCATGCAGTAGCCGGTGACGCCGACCTTGCCGCGGCCGAGCTGGCGCGACTTGAGGTACTGCACCGCGCCGCGGATGTCCTGCTGCGCGGCCTCGCCGAAGTTCAGCCCGCTCATCAGGTGGTGCGCCTCCTCGGCCTCCACCGTGCTCTTGCCGCGGTAGAGATCGGGCACCAGCGCCGTGAAGCCGGCCTCGGCGAAGCGCCGCGCCACGCCGCGGATCTGGTCGTTCAGGCCCCACCACTCCTGGATCACCACCACCGCGCCGAGCGGCTGGGCAGCCTCGACGAACTCGCCCCTGGCAGTCTGCCCGTCGGGGCGCCGAAACTCGATCGTCTGCATGAACCCTCTCCGCGTCAGAAGATCTTGTACGAGCCGTTCTTCAGGTTGAGGATGGTCCACTCGAAGTCGCCCGCGAGGTCGGGAGGCACGGGGGTCGAGGGCGTGGAGCTCTTGTACCTGTCGTCCTTGTCGTCGTCTTTCGACTTGCTCGACTTCGGATAGGCCACGCGCTTGGCGATGCAGGGAATGCCGTCGGTGCGCGGCGTGGTGGGGCTGGCGCAGTCGCCGATGATCAGGCCCTCGTAGCTGATCAGCACGCTGCCGATCTTGCGGCCCTTGGGGATGTCGGCGGCGTCGACGCGCAGGATCACCGTGAGGTACGGGCTGAACGTGCCGGGCACCGTGATGGTGGAGCGATAGCAGGTGGCCAGCGCGCTGCAGCCCACCGGATCGACGGCCTCGTCGATCGCCGCGGTGGCGAAGCTGCCGGCCGGCGGCACGTAGCTCGGCGGCACGACGATCTCGGTGGTGAAGCGATCGGTGGCGGTGCTGAAGCCGGCGTCGCCGGTGGCCAGCGTGAGACCGCCCGGCGGCACCGCGGAGCGCACCTTGTCGCTGCTCGCCACGGCCAGCGCCACCGGCGCGGCCGACCAGGCCTGCAGCTCGTACGAGGGCGAGCGGTAGCTCCAGCGATCCTCGGTGTACGACACCTTGCCCGCGAAGCCCACGCAGTCGGTGGTGACGCAGTCGGCCGGGTTGCCGGCCGGCAGCACGGTGCTGCGCACCGGCGCGGCGAAGAACAGCGTGAAGGTCGGGAAGCTCTGGCCGCGCGTCAGCGCGCCGAGGCTGCACTCGACCGTGATGCCGTCGGCCGCGGCCACGCAGCTGGCGCCCTGCGCCGAGACGAACGTGGCCTTCTCGGTGGGCTCGGTGACGCTGGTGGTGCCGCGGAAGACGACGTTCTTCAGCGTGTCGTCGTCGAGGTTGGTGACCGTGACGGCGTAGGCGAGGAAGGTCGACACCGCCGGGCGCGTGGCCGTGGCGGCGCGGCTGTAGGCCACCTCGGGCTGAAGCGGCGTGACCACTACCTTGACGTCGTCGCCATGGGCGAAGGCCGGCGCCGCCAGCACGGCAAGCGCGGCGCACAACGCGCCGCGCAGGCTCTTGATGTTCATCGGTCGACTCTCCCTGGTACCGTCATGTGGTGATGCCGCAGAATCTCGCACGGACCTCGGCCTCGGCGCAATCGGAGTTTTCTGCGCCGCCGGCGCAGGCCCCCCGCAAACAGGGGTAACCATGTTCGGCGCGATCACCGGCGACGTCATCGGCTCGGTCTACGAGCACCGCAACGTGAAGCACAAGGCGTTCCCGCTCTTCGACGCGGCCAGCCGCTTCACCGACGACACCGTGCTCACGCTCGCCGTGGCGCAGGCATTGCTCGAGGGCGAGGCGCCCGGCGCGGCGATGCGTGCGCTGCACGCGCGCTACCCGGAGGCCGGCTTCGGCCCCACCTTCCGCGCCTGGATCGAGGGTGGCGACGAGGCTTCGCCGCCGAAGAGCGCGAGCAACGGCGCAGCCATGCGCATCAGCCCGGTGGCCTGGGCCTGCGACACGCTCGATGCGGTGTGCGCCGCCGCCGAGCGCATCACCGTGGTGACGCACGACCACCCCGAGGCCGTGAAGGGCGCGCAGGCCACCGCCGCGGCGGTGTTCCTCGCGCGGCGCGGCGCGGGCAAGGCGGCGATCCGCGCGCAGATCGAGGCGCGCTTCGGCTACGACCTCTCGGTGCCGCTCGACGCGCTGCGCCCCGGCTACGCCTTCGACCTTTCCTGTGCCGGCACCGTGCCGCCGGCGATCCGCGCGTTTCTCGAGGCCGACGACTTCGAGGACGCGGTGCGCAACGCCGTCTCGCTCGGCGGCGATTCCGACACGCTCGCCTGCATCGCCGGCGCCATCGCCGAGGCGCACTGGGGCGGCGTGCCGCCGGCGATCGCGCAAGCGGTGTGGGCGCGGCTCGATGCGCCGCTGGCGGCGCTGGCGCGGCGCTTCTGCGCCGCCTACGCGGTGCCGCTCACAGCGAGCGCACCATCTGCACCAGCTTGAAGCCGAGCTTGGCCTTGCCCGCCGTGTAGGGCGGGAACAGCAGCTTCAGCGCCGAGAACGGCCCGCCCGCGAGCACCGCGCGCTCGTGCGAGAACGCCTTGAAGCCGAAGAAGCCGTGCGCGTTGCCCAGCCCCGAGTTGTTGACGCCACCGAAGGGCAGGTTGCTGTGCGCGAACTGCTGCAGGCAGAGGTTCACGCAGAAGCTGCCCGAGCTCGTTTCGGTGCGCAGCTTCTCCACCGCCGCGTCGTCGCGGCTCCACAGGTAGAGCGCGAGCGGCTTGGGCGCGGCATTGATGCGCGCGATCACCTCGTCGAGCGCATCGAAGGGCGCGATCGGCAGCACCGGGCCGAAGATCTCCTCGCGCGCGATGCGCGCGCCCTCGGGCACGTCGGCCAGCAGCGTGGGCGCCACGTAGCGCTGCGCCTCGTCGTGCGCGCCGCCGGCGAGCACGCGGGCGCCCTGCGCCACCGCCTCGTCGACCAGCGCGCCGACGCGCTGCGCATGGCGTGCATGGATCATGCGGCCGAGATCGGGGCTGGCGGCCACGGCCGCATCGTCACGCCCGAAACGCTCGGCCAGCACCGCGCGGCACTGCGCGACGAAGGGCTCCATCACCGAGCGGTGCACGTAGAGATGGTCGGGCGCCACGCAGGTCTGCCCGGCGTTGACGAGCTTGCCCCACATCACGTGCTCGGCAGCGTGGCGCAGATCGGCGCTCGCATCCACCACCACCGGCGACTTGCCGCCCAGCTCCAGCGTCACCGAGGCGAGGTGCTTGGCGGCCGCCGCCATCACTACCTTGCCCACCGCAGGCGAGCCGGTGAAGAACACGTGATCGAACGGCAGCGAGAGCAGGTGCGTGGAGGTCTCGACCGCGCCTTCCACGAGCGCCACCTCGGCGGGCTCGAACACCTCGGCCACGATGCGCGCAATCACCGCGTTGACGTTCGGCGTGAACTCCGAGGGCTTGAGGATCACCGTGTTGCCCGCCGCCACGGCCGAGACCAGCGGCCCCACCAGCGTGGAGAGCGGGTAGTTCCACGGCCCGATGATCAGGCAGCGCCCGCGCGGCTGGTAGACGATGCGCGCCTTGGTGCCCAGCGTGGTGAGCGTGGGCGCCGCGCGGTGCGGCCGCGTCCAGCGGCCGAGGTGCTTCTGCGCGTGGCGGATGTCGTCGACCACCGGCAGCAGCTCGGTGAGATCGACCTCCACCGCGGGCTTGCCCAGATCGTTCGCGAAGGCGGCCTGGAAGGCTTCGCGCTGCGCCAGCAGCGCCTCGAGCAGCCGCCCGAGCTTGGCGCCGCGCTCGCCGGCACTGCTGCGCCGCAGCGCCAGCGCCCGCGCGGCCTGGCCGGCGAAGAGGGCATCGATGACCTGCGGCGAGGTCTCGCGGTCGAGGGAGTTGCACATGGCGGCCTCCTGCGGGTTCAGAGGGGCGCCATCTTGCCGCAGATCGGGTGGGTGGGGCTCTCTACAAATCCCGCCTGTCAGGGTGAGGGCGCCAGCGGCTTCGGCCAGCTGATCGAGCACACGGAGGCCCGCCAGCGTGATCAAGATCTATCGCTCAGATTTTCGGCCCAGCGGGCTGATCGGTAGTGAAATCTAGGCACGTGCGAATCCCGCGAGTGGTTGCGCGACCTCCTTATTCAAGAGAGTAGTGACCGGCGTTGTACAAAGCCCATAGTCTCGGACCTTGTGCTATAGCTTGGCCACTAGTCCGGCGATCGCCGAGCATGCGTTTGCCAGGTAGTCAGCCTTAACGTCGACGCGCTGCCCGTTCACGCTTTGGCGCCCAGCGGTAAGACGAGAAAAGGGCAACCCCTTGGCGAAGGCGACCACCCCGGTAGTCTGGAAATCGCGGACTTCTACGAAGCCATCTGCAAGGTTCGTGAAGTCAAAGATGTGTGGGTGTGACCCCAGAAGATTGGTCACGTCGCCATCAATGGCCGCAAGCACAGCCGAGTATGCCGATGCCGCACCCATGTATTGGGTGAGCCGGTTCTTCGCAATCAAATGTACCTTCGGGAGGGAGCGGCCTTCGGTCGTCAGCTTGGTACCGAAGGCGTAAGCTGCATAGATTGCAGACGGCAATTGAAGTCCATACACCAGCGAGAAGGCGTTCTGCAGCGCACGGCGTGATGAGTCGTCGGCCATGACAGGCAACACCAAGCGGTCGGCGGACGACAGCGCGATCTGCGTGTACATGCTGAAGCTCGGGTTGCAGTCAATGAAGACTGTGTCGTAGTCATTCGCGACCAAGCCAAGAAACTCGGTCAGCCAGTCGATAACCTTGATCCAAGCATTCGTACCCGGAATCTGATTGTTCGCCAAGGTGTTGACCGCATTGGACTGAAGTTCCAGTAGTGGGTCGCCGCAGACCAGGTCGATGTTCGAAGGAATGCCGCTATTCAGCTGAGACGGGTGGGAAATGAAGTCAGCCGGGTTGATCGAAGGCATTGAGTACGGCGAGGGCAATCGAGCCTGAAAGTACCCTCCCACAGTGCAACGTGGTGACTTGTGCTGCAGCGCCAGAAGTCGGGCGCTGCCTCCATTGTTGAGGCCACCAAGCATTAGCTCTGACAGGTTGGCCTGCGGGCACATATCGACCGCCAAGATTCGACGGTCCGGGTGAGCCTCCGCGTAACCAGCGATCGCCTGGAAGGCGAGACTAGTCTTGCCGGTGCCGCCCTTGTTGTTCCAGAAGGCGTAGCGAATGTCCATTGAATTGCCCCTTGAGCTGGCGTCTATGCCAGCTAGAAGCCACATTATCTGCCATTTCAGCCACTCAATGCAATCATTCTGTGTAAAAAAAGCCAGCACTGGGCTGGCCGGGCTGGCTGGATCATCCGATCTGAAGGTGGTCCGAGGATGCACAGGAAGATTTGTGAGGGAGGCTCCGCCCGCCAGCGGCAGGTGCCGTGCTTCTAGAGGGTGAGCAGCCGACTCCCGCCGAACGCCCCGCACAACGGGTCGAGCACTCGCTCACCCCTTCACACACACCACCTGCTTCAACGTGTGCACCACGTCGACCAGGTCGCGCTGTGCCTCCATCACCGCGTCGATGTCCTTGTAGGCCGCGGGCGTTTCGTCGATCACGTCCTTGTCCTTGCGGCATTCGACGCCTTCGGTGGCGGCGCGGTGGTCGGCCAGCGTGAAGCGGCGCTTGGCCTCTCCGCGGCTCATCACGCGGCCGGCGCCGTGCGAGCAGCTCTCGAAGCTGTCCGCATGGCCTTTGCCGCGCACGATGTAGCTGCGCGCGCCCATGCTGCCGGGAATGATGCCCAGCTGCCCGGCCTTCGCGCTCACCGCGCCCTTGCGGGTGACGTACACGTCTTCGCCGAAGTGGTGTTCCTTGCTCACGTAGTTGTGGTGGCAGTTCACCGCCTCGATGTGGCTCTGGAAGTTCTTGTGGATCACCGTCTTCGCGGCTTCGATCACGCGCTTCATCATCACCTCGCGGTTGAGGGCGGCGAACTTCTGCGCCCAGCCCACGGCGCGCACGTAGTCGCCGAAGTAGCGGCTGCCTTCCTCGAAGTAGGCCAGGTCACGGTCCGGCAGGTTCGCCTGCTGGCGCATCGCATCCTGCTTCGCCAGCTCGATGAACATCGTGCCGATGAAGTTGCCCACGCCGCGCGAGCCCGAGTGCAGCATGAACCACACGAAGCCCGCTTCGTCCAGGCACACCTCGATGAAGTGGTTGCCCGTGCCCAGCGTGCCCAGGTGCTGGATGTGATTGGTCTTCTCCAGCTTGGGGTAGTCGCGGCACAGCTCGGTGAACTCGGGCTCCAGCTGCGCCCACGCGGTGTTCACACTGCCGGGCGGCTTCTGCCAGGCGCCCGGGTCACGGCTGCCGGGCTGGCGGCCGTGCGGCACCGCGCGCTCGATGGCCGAGCGCAGCGGGCCCAGGTTGTCGGGCAGGTCTTGCGCCGTCAGCGTGGTCTTGCAGGCAATCATGCCGCAGCCGATGTCCACGCCCACCGCGGCCGGGATGATGGCCTTGATGGTCGGGATCACCGAGCCCACGGTGGCGCCGATGCCGAAGTGCACGTCGGGCATGGCCGCGATGTGCTTGAAGACGATGGGCAGGCGCGCGGCGTTGGTCAGCTGGCGCTTGGCCTCGTCCTCGACGGGCACGCCGCGCGTCCACATCTTCAGCGGTACGCCACCGGGCACGTCTTCGTGGATGTGGTTGGTTTCCATGTTGATTCCTTCTCGCGTCACTGCACGCAGCCTCGGCGCGCAGCGTCCGCATAGTTCTTGAGTTCACGATCGTCGTTGCCGATCGTGTGGATGAACGCTTCGACGGTCTTGTCGATGACGTCTTGTTGGACGAGATCGCCACCGCAGTGGCCGATGCCATGCAGCGCCGCCACCTGTACCTCGCGGCACGGCACATCGAGCATCTCGCGCAGCACTTGCCACACCGCATCTCGCCAGCGGGGCTCGTGTCGCACGTTCCAGAATGTGGGCCAGACGTCGAACCACATGTAGCAGACAAACGCCAACCGCCCCGCCGAGGCGCCGATGGGCACCTGCAGCGATGCCAAGCGCGGCCCGATGCACTGCCGCCACAGCGCAGGCATCGCCTGCATCATGCGCATGGCCTCGTCGAGCGGCACGCTCGCATCGATGGCCGCGAACGGCACATCACTGACGGCGTTGCTCATAACGTAGTTCAACCCCATGCCGACCTGTTCGTCGCTGTACGCGGCAAGGTCATTTCCGGCCCGGGCGAACAGCACGGTCTGGATTCGCGTCCACTCGAGCGGGGTGGCCTCGAAGTCCGGCTCCTCGATGTTCCAGTACCACTCTTGTTCCTGCGCGAGCGGGACCGAGCGGTCGAACAGGTAGCGCAATGCCGCCGCATACATCTCTGGCGGGAGGCCCACGCCTTGCGGGCTCCAGTCCGGAGTCTGCGCGAGACGGCGCCGCTTCGCGGGCGTGAGTCTCTTGGTGTTCATGGTCTTGCTCGATTGTGGGTTGTGTTGGTGGACGCGACGGGATTCGAACCCGCATCAATGCAGCAACCACGGTTTCGACTCCAGTGGCCTCGTCGGCGATTGGAAACGCGCGCCAGTGACAGACCCGTCATCGGAGCCAGCACCTGCATCCTCAACCGTGTTCGCCGACCAACTTTCCTGCTGCACCTGGTGTTACCCAGGCTGCCGGCATGTCAATCATTTGTGGCAGTGGCGCTCCCTTCTGTGCCAGCGCGCCCGTTGTTCAAGAAGGCCCCACCGGGCAAGCCCGGCGGGGCGGGCACTCAGCGGAGCTTTACGAGGCCGTTGAGCACCTGGTCCAGACCTCCGAACACGGAGATCTTGTCGATGCGCTCGGCCACGCGTTCCAGCGTCTCGAGCTCCTTCAGCCGCAGGGCGACGGGGTTGTCTTCCATCACCTTGGCGGTGTTCAGCAGCGAGCGGGTCGCTGCCGTCTCTTCACGCCGACGGATCACGTTGGCCTCGGCCGACTTCCCGGCCTCGACCACCTGGGCGAGGATGGTCTTCATCTCGCCCGGCAGCACGATGTCCTTCACGCCCACGCCGTCGAGCTGCAGACCGTAGTCCGCGAGCTTCGACTTGACCTGAGCGGTGACGACCTCGTCGATCACCGTCTTGTTCTCGAGCAGCTCGTCGAGCGAGCGGGTGCCCACCGCAGCGCGCAGGCCGAACTGCAGCTCGCGGTACAGGTGGTCCGCGGGCTTGGCCAGTTCCTTGTAGGCCTTCAGCACATCGGTGAAGCGCCACGTGGCCGAGAGGTTCAGCCGCAGGGCCACCTTGTCGCGGGTCAGGAT
>WBZM01000118.1_pt1 | contig 40368 bp, 39 predicted proteins | sample 5204271 | NCBI WGS metagenome assembly WBZM01 (sample SAMN12344346, study PRJNA552823) | activated sludge metagenome | biome: Activated sludge suspended growth; feature: Nitrification reactor; material: Wastewater; isolation source: activated sludge from nitrification reactor of wastewater... | reverse complement strand
CGCCCTGATCGCCATGGCTGCCCTCGGCGTGGTCGGCGTCTGGGGCTGGATCGGCGTCGTGCCCCTGCTCACCGGCCTGTTCGGAACCTGCCCGGCGTACTCGCTGCTTGGCGTCAACACCTGCCCGATGCAGAAAAGCGAGTGAAGTGGTTCACCCTGCCTCGCCGTCGGCGAGGCAGGTCAAGCGCCCTCGCTATTACGGCAAACTGTTAGCCAGGCGAACGTAGTCGGCGACCGTCAGTTCCTCGGCCCGCGCGAGCGGTGAAATGCCGGCGGCAGCGAGTTGATCCACGCTTACCAGACGTTCGAGACTGTTGCGCAGCATTTTGCGTCGCTGACCAAAGGCAAGCGCCACGACGCGTGCCAGCAGGTCCTCGTCACGCGCTGTCAAGCTGCTCGCCGGGCGCGGCAGCAGCCGGATGACGGCCGAGTGCACCTGCGGTGGCGGATCGAAAGCAGCCGGCGGCACTTCGAACAGAGACTCGACGGCAAAGCGATATTGCAGCATCACGGATAGCCGACCGAAGCTGCGGCTGCCCGGCGCCGCAACGATGCGCTCGACGACTTCTTTCTGCAGCATGAAATGCATATCGCGCAGACGGTGCGCCGCGCCCGCCAGGTGGAAGAGCAAAGGTGTCGAAATGTTGTACGGCAGGTTGCCGACGAGACGTAAAGGGCCACCGAGCGTTTCCGCCAGGCGGGAAAAATCGAAGATCAGCGCGTCACCCAGGTGTATCGTCAGGCGCTCGGCGGGACACGCGCGCTGCAGGTGGGCAAGCAGATCGCGGTCGAGTTCGATGGCGTGCAGATGATCGATGCGCGCACACAGAGGTACGGTCAGAGCGCCCAGCCCGGGGCCGATCTCGACCAGAAGCTCGTCGCGCGCCACAGCCAGGTGTTCGATGATTTGCGCAATGATCTGGCGATCGACCAGAAAATGCTGGCCGAAGCGCTTGCGCGCGCGGTGCTGCCGCATCGGCACCGGCTTCGTCAGTCGCCGGCGTGGGCGCGGGCGACCATCTCGATCGCCTGTTCGACGGCTGCGAACAAGCTCCCCGGGTCGGCTCGACCGCTGCCGGCCAACTCGAGCGCCGTCCCGTGATCGACCGAGGTACGGATGATCGGCAGACCCAGCGTGACGTTTATCCCGTGCCCGAAACTGGCGTATTTGAGCGCCGTCAGCCCCTGGTCGTGATACATGGCGAGCACGCAGTCGCCCTGCGCCAGTACCGGCGCCGAAAACATCGTGTCGGCCGGTAGCGGTCCGATCAGCTTCATCCCTTCGGCGGCGCGCAGTTTGTCCAGCACCGGGGCAATCACCTCGATTTCTTCGCACCCCAGGTAACCGCCTTCACCGGCATGCGGGTTGAGGCCGGCGACCAGGATGCGCGGTCGCGCGAGGCCGTACTTGCGCTTCATCTCGGCGTGCAGGATGCGCAAACTCTCCTCGACGGCAAGCGCAGTGACCGCCGCGGGAACGTCCTTCAGCGGCAGATGCGTGGTCACCAGCGCGACGCGTAGTCCGCCGCCAGCCAGCATCATGACGACTCGCTTCGTTCCGGTGCGCTCGGCAAGATACTCGGTATGCCCGGAGAAGGCGATGCCGGCGTCGTTGATCACCGCCTTATGGACCGGCGCGGTAACCATCGCCGCGAACTCTCCGGTCAGGCAGCCGCTCAGCGCACGCTCGAGCAGCGCCAGAACATGTGGTGAATTGGCCGGATCGAGGCGTCCGGCGACGGCCGGTGCGAACAACGGGAGATGGACGACATCAAGCGTGTCGGCTGTTGGCGGCAAGGCTGGCTGCCAGTCGCGCACGCGGACGTCGATCGCCAAGGCCGCGGCACGCTCGACGAGCAGGCGACGATCGCCGACTACGACCAGGCGCGCCGACAGGTCGCCGGCGCGCAGCCGTTCGGGCAGGCGGAGGACGATATCCGGGCCGACTCCGGCCGGCTCGCCGACGGTAATCGCGATGACCGGCCACGAAGCAGCGTTCGCCACGCTCAACGCTCGACCAGGCGGAGTTCGACGTAGGCGCGGTCGCGCGCCTGCCGCAGCCAGTCCTGATACGCTTCGTCGCGCTTGCGCTCGCGCAGCACCTGGCGCGCAGCGGCGCGCCGGCGGTCGCTCGACACGTCCTGCAGGCGGCGTTCGATCACTTCGATCAGATGAAATCCGAACGGCGACTGGATCGGTGCGCTGACCTGACCGGGGGCCAGCGCGTTCATCGCACGTTCGAACTCGGGAACGGTGTCACCCGGATAGATCCAGCCCAGATCACCACCCTTGGCCGCTGAACCGTCCTGCGAGAACAGTTTGGCAAGTTGGGCAAAGCTCTCGCCATGGCGGACGCGCTCGGCCAGCGCTTCAAGCTTGTGACGGGCTTCGCTTTCCGAAACGACCTCGTTGACCTTGATCAGGATGTGCCGGGCGTGCGTCTGCTGGACCGCCGGCAGCGCGCCGCCACCGCGCTTGGCGAGGAGCTTGATCAGATGAAAGCCGTTCGAGCTACGGAGTACCGGCGTGACCTCGCCGACGTTGAGCTTGGCGCTGGCCTCGGCAAACATCGAGGGCAGGCGTTCGCTCGGCCGCCAGCCGAGATTGCCGCCCTGCAGACCGTCCGGAGCGTCCGAGTAGGCCGCCGCCAGTTGCGCGAAGTCTTCGCCCTTGTGCAGGCGGTCGAGAATCTGCTCGGCCTTTGTGCGCAGTTTCTGGATCTGCTCGGGACTCGCCGACTCCGGCGCGCGCAGCAGAATGTGCGCCAACTGGTACTCCTCGCTCGCACCGCCGGCCGCCGCATTCACCAGATAGTGGTCGATTTCACTATCGGAAACAAAAATCCTCGCCTCAACCTCGCGTTCGCGCAGCCGGGCGATCATCATTTCGCCGCGGATGTCTTCGCGGAAGCTCGCGTAAGCGATGCCATCCTTCTCCAGCGCCGCGCGAAACTGCGCCAGCGAAAGCTTGTTGTTCGCGGCGATCCGCTGCAGCGCCTGTTCGAGCTGCGCGTCGTCCACCCGCAGCCCCATTTCACGCGCGAGTTGCAACTGCACCCGATCGATCACCATGCGCTCGAGCATCTGGGTTTCGAGCACATCGCGCGCGGGTAGCGCCACCCCTTGTTTCTGCAATTGCGCGGTAGCCGCCTCGAGCCGACCGTGCAACTCATTCAGTGTGATCACTTCATCGTTGACCACCGCAACGATGCGATCGACCGCAACCGGTTCGCGGCCCGGCCGGGCCGCCACCTGCGCCATCGTCACACCCGCCAGGCAAAGCGACAGCAGCGTGCTGCGCATCAGGAGCCAGATCATCAATTCACCTGCTTGCTGTTCTTGCTATTCATTCCACGCGCGCTCGTCGAGCGACTGGTTGGCGATTCCATAGCCAGGGATGCGCCGCTGCAGCAGCACCAGCGGATTCGCCCCCAGGCGCGAGAAATCGCTCAGTTCGAGTTGCAGATACGCGCGCGTCGAGACATGCGACTCGCTGGTTACGACGCGCTGACCAACCGCGCGCAGCACCCAGCAGCCGGCGTTGTATTCGACACCGCCGATGATCTCGATCGGCTGATTCTGCAGAAACGAGTAGTTGTAGCGACCAACCACCTGCCAGCGACTGGTCAGCGGCCACTGACCGGAAATGTCGATCTGCCTGATCGGCGTCGCTGCATTGCGGTTATAACTGTAGGCCGCATTGAACACCTTGCCCGCCTCGGGCAGGTAGCGCGCGCCGAAGGAATAGCGCTGGAACTGCTGATCGCCGGTGTCGTACTGCAGCGTGGCATCGGTGTAGACGTGCGGTAGAACCTGACCGGTGAACGCCGCAAGCAGATCCGACTTCTTCCACTTGCGGGTCGCCGTACCGGGCTGCAAAGCGACCTTGTCGTCGGCGAAATACAGGCGCTGGCCAAGCATCGCGCGCATGATCTCGGCGCCACTTGCCGGATCGATCAGACGCGAGGTGGTTGCCGCGGTCAACTGATTGGCGTTGTTGATCCGATCCCAACCCGAGAACTGGTTGTCGGCGAAGATCTGGGCGAAATTGAAGTCCGCCAGCGCCGTGTCGAAGATCGGGATATCGTCCTGTTTCCGGTACGGAATGTTCAGGTAGAAGAGGCGTGGTTCAAGCGTCTGGGTGTACTCGCGTCCGAACCAGCGGCTTGCGCGCTCGAAAGTCATCCCGGAATCGACGCTGAAGATCGGCAGGTTGCGACTGATCGACGAGGGGGCGGTGACCGCGGTCGCCGGTTGCGACAGCGAATAGTGCGTAATGTTTACCCCCAGACGCGGCGTGACGTACCAGCCGGGCGTGACGTAGGGCAGCGAAACCTGCGGCTGGAGGACGATGCGTTGCCCGGTCACCCGGTTGGCTTCCGGGCTGGTGAAGTTGCTGTACTGCCCGAAGAAGGCGCTGTCGGTCAAGTAGAGGTCGGGCTGACGTGCGTTGACGACGATTTGCGGCAGCAGTCGATACGGCTGGCCGACCGGGTTGCGCGGATCAGGCTGCAGCGTCTGGAAGGTTTGCAGCATGCCGCTGATGTTCCACCAACCGCCACCACCGTAGGTGATCTGCCCCTGCTGCAGGAGCTGCGTGTTCGCCGTGCTGGAGATCTGGCTCGACAGGTCGGTGTAGTAGTAGTCGTCGGAAACCCGGTTGAAACTGAGCGATCCGGTGAACCCGCTGGCCGTCGTCTGCGTGTGCGTCAGCGCCACGCCCCAACGGTCGAGATCACGCACGCGATCGTTCGGCAGCATCTCGACGCGCGCCTTGCTGAAATACGCGCCGCCATAAGCAGCGTTCATGTAGCGCACGTCGGTGGCAAGCTGGACGCCGCGCTTGGTGAGAATGCGTGGCTCGAACGTCGCGTCCATGTTCGGCGCGATGTTCCAGTAATACGGCAAGGTGAACTCGACGCCGCTCTCGGTGCTCGACCCGTAGGTCGGCGTCAGGAAACCCGACTTGCGCTCGTTGTTCAGCGAAAACGAAACCCAGGGCGAGTAGAGAATCGGCACGTCCATGAAACGGATCGTCGCGTCACGGCCGGTCGCCACATCCTGGTCGTAATCGAGCTGCAGTTCGCGCGCGCTGACCATCCAGTCGTCGTTGCCCGGCTTGCACGTGGTGTAGGTAGCGCCACTCAGGCGCACCTGGTTCTCACCCTCAAGGTCGATCCGCTGCGCCTCGCCGCGTCCCTCGGTGAGCTCCTTGACCGGCTTCTTGGGTCCCTTCACCTTGGTCTGACCGGGTTTCAGGTCAACCAGGCGCGGCGCGGCAAAACCGCTGGAGAAATCGCCCGGCGCCGGTCCGGCCGGCAGCTTGTCGGCAGCCGCGCCACCGGCGGCTGACTTATCGGGGTTCGCCTGGCGGCGCAGGAAGTACGACGCGTTATCGGCAAAGCCTACTTGGTCCTCGACCTTCAGGCGCATCTTCGGCGCTGAAATCACATCCTCGTCGATCTGCAAACGGGCATTGCCGAGCGCTTCGACTTCGTCTTCGACCGGCCAGTAGGTCAGGCGATCGGCGGTCAGCACAGTGCCCAGTTTGCGCAGCTCGGCGTCGTCCTCGGCCAGCAGCTCGCGGTCAGTCACGCCGCTGATACGCTGTGCGCTGAGAAACGCCGGCCGCGGTTCGCTGCTCTCTTTCGGCGGGGCGACCATCGACTTCGCCAAGCGCAACTGGAGCGGCGTCGTCGCGGTCTCCGGCGCCTCGGCGCTTGCCGCTGGCAAACCCTCGCCAGCCGACCGCGCCGCCGCCGACTGAGCGCTCGACGGAACCTGCGGCGCCTGGACGGCCGGCGCCAACGCCGCCCTCGCCGGCCCGGCACGACCCGGCGCTTCGCCGGCGCGCTCAGCCGTTCGCTCGCCCGTTGCCGGCAGCGGGCGCGCATCGGTCGTCGACAGGTCGACGGCTTGCGTCTGCGCCGCCGCGCCCGCCGTCGGCCGTACCGTCGGTGCCGCCGACACGGGCGGCAAACCGAGCAATGCGGGATCGACGCGGAAAGGCGGCGGCGTGCCCTGCGCGTCGGCCGACGCAGGAATTCCGGCGGCGAGACCGCCGGCCAGGCCGCAGCAGAGGAGCACGGGCAAAGGTCCGGGCCGAGAAGGAAGCGTCATACCAGAGTCAGTAGCGAATGGGAATGCGACGTTTGCCGACGCCGCGCCTGCCAGCGGGCCGGATGATAAAATCGGGCCATTCTAGCATCATCACCCGAGGAGGAGCGGCATGCCGCGCAAAGCCCTGCTGCAGAACTGGGTCAATCAGCTTTTCGCGAAAGACTTTCCGGCCGGCTCGCTGCAGCTCGAAACAGCCTCGGCCGACGCCAGTTTCCGGCGCTACTTTCGCCTCGTGCTGCCCGACGGAACCAGCCGCATCGTGATGGACGCTCCGCCCGACAAGGAAGACTGCCAGCCCTTCCTGGCGGTCGCCCGGACGTTTCGAGAAGCCGGCGTGCATGTACCGGAAGTCCTCGCGCACGACCTCGAACAGGGCTTTCTCCTCCTTTCCGACCTCGGTCGGGTCACCTATCTGCAGGCGCTCGGCGACCGGCGAGCGGCGAGCGGGCTCTATGGCGACGCCAACCGGGCGCTGGTCGCCATTCAGCTCGCCAGCCGTGCCGGCGTTCTACCGACCTACGATCACAGCCTGCTGGCGCGCGAGCTGGCGCTCTTTCCTGACTGGTACCTGGCGCGCCATCTCGGTTTCAGGCTCGACGAGCGGGAGACGCGCACGCTGCAGAGCGTCTTCGCCGCGCTGCTCGACAACAACCTGCGCCAGCCGCAGGTCCACGTGCATCGCGACTATCATTCACGCAACCTGATGGTCGTCGGCGACGCGCCGCGCAGCTTTCCCGCCAACCCGGGAATCCTCGATTTTCAGGACGCCGTGTACGGCCCCTTGACCTACGACCTCGTCTCGCTCTATCGCGACGCCTACATCGACTGGCCGGAAGACCTCGAACTCGATTTCGTCATCCGCTACTGGGAAGCCGCGCGCCACGCCGGGCTGCCGGTGTACGACGACTTCCAGGCGTTCTATCGCGACTACGAATGGATGGGCGCGCAGCGGCAACTGAAGGTCCTCGGCATCTTCGCCCGTCTCTGGCACCGCGACGGCAAGGACGACTACCTGAAGGACATGCCGCGCGTGATGCACTACTTGCGCCGAACCTGTCAGCGCTACCGCGAGTTGGCGCCACTCGCCAAACTCCTCGACGCGCTCGACGCGCAGCCCGACAAAGTCGCTTACACCTTCTGATGAAAGCGATGATCCTCGCCGCCGGCCGCGGCGAACGCCTGCGGCCGCTCACCGACCACACACCCAAGCCACTCCTGCAGGTCGGCGGCAAGGCGCTGATCGTCTGGCACCTGGAACGTCTGGCCGCTGCCGGCTGGCGCGAAGTGGTGATCAATCACGCCCACCTCGGGCGGCAGATCGAGACGGCACTCGGCAATGGCAGCGCCTTCGGTCTGCGCATCGCCTATTCGCGCGAACCGGCAGGCGCGCTGGAAACCGCCGGCGGCATTGCGACCGCGCTGCCGCTGCTCGCCGACCAGCCCTTTCTGGTCGTCAACGGCGACGTCTGGTGTGATTGGGATGTCGCCCAGGCAGCGCCTCGCGCCGCCGCCCTGGGCGAGCGTCTCGCACACCTGGTTCTGGTCGATAACCCAGGGCACCACGCCGGCGGCGACTTCACCCTGCGCGGCGATCGCGTCTATGCGGCGGACGACCACCACCCGGCAACGCTCACCTACGCCGGAATCGCCGTCTTCCGACCCGAGTTCTTCGCTGCGCTGTCGCGCGGCACGTACATGAAGCTGCGCCCGCTGCTCGACGACGGCATCCGCCGCGGACTGATCGCCGGCGAACGCTACGGCGGCCGCTGGGTCGACGTTGGAACGATCGAGCGCCTGCAGCAACTCGATCACAACTTGACACTCCCGGTATGAAACACGCGCCCTATTCCGATCGGCGCCGGCGCGTCTGCGAGCGTCTGGGCGACGGCGTGGCGATCATCCCGACCGCGCCCGAGCGCCTGCGCAACCGCGACGCCCATTATCCCTACCGCTTCGACAGCTACTTCTGGTACCTGAGCGGCTTTCCCGAACCGGAAGCCGTGCTCGTCCTGATTGGCGGCAGCGAGGCGAGATCGATCCTCTTCTGTCGCGAAAAGAGCGAGGAACGCGAGATCTGGGACGGCTTCCGCTACGGCCCGACAAGCGCGGCGCAGGCTTTCGGCTTTTCGGAGGCTTGGCCGATCAGCGAGCTCGCCAGCCGACTGCCACAGTTGCTCGCCAAGCGCAACACGCTCTGGCATTCGCTCGGGCACGATGCCGAGTGGGACAGACGACTCGGCGAAGCACTCGCCGCCTTGCGCGCCGACAACCGCAACGGCCAGCAGGCGCCAGGAGAGATCCGCGACCTGCACGGTCTGCTCGACGAAATGCGGCTGTGCAAGGACAGCCACGAACTCGACTGCATGCAGCGCGCCGCCGACATCGCCGCCGCTGGGCACGCGCGCGCCATGCGCGCCTGCCGGCCGGGGATGGCCGAGTACGAACTGGAAGCCGAACTGAGTTATGAATTTCGTCGGCGCGGCGCCAGCGGTCATGCCTACACGCCGATCGTCGCCGGCGGCGTCAACGCCTGCATCCTGCATTACGTCGCGAACGACAAGCTGCTCTCGGGGCATGCGCTGGTCCTGATCGACGCCGGCTGCGAAATCGAAGGCTACGCGTCCGACATCACCCGCACGTTTCCGGTCGCCGGCCGCTTCAGCGCCGAGCAGCGTGCAGTCTACGAAATCGTCCTGGCCGCGCAGGCGGCGGCGATCGCGGCGATCCGACCCGGCGCACGCTTCGTCGATTACCATCATGCCGCCGTGCGCGTCCTCTGCCAGGGGCTGATCGATCTTGGACTGCTCACCGGCACGCTAGACGCGGCGATCGAGAGCGAAGCCTACAAGCCCTACTACATGCATCGCACCGGCCACTGGCTCGGGCTCGACGTGCATGACGCCGGCGCCTATCGGACGGGCAGCGGCGACGACGACTGGGTGATTCTCACCCCCGGCATGACGCTGACCGTCGAACCGGGCCTCTATCTGCGACCCAGCGACAAAGTGCCCGAACACCTGCACGGCATCGGCGTACGTATCGAAGACGATGTTCTGGTCACCAGCGCGGGTAGCCTGGTGTACACGCATGCGCCGCGTACAGTCGGCGAGATCGAGGAAGTCATGCACCATGAATGAAGCGATCGAGATTGCCGACATCGCCGTGATTGGCGCCGGCCCGGTCGGTATGACGCTCGCCCTCGCCCTGGCGGGCAGCCCCTGGCGCGTGCGCCTGATCGACAGCCGGTCGCCGACGGCGTGGGCCAGCGATCCGCGCGCGCTCGCCCTGTCGCACGGCACACGACAGGTGCTCACCGGCCTGGACGCCTGGAATGACGCGGCGGCAACGCCGATCACGACGATCCACGTCTCGCAGCGCGGCGGTTTCGGGCGAACGCTGATCGAAGCCAGCGACTATGACATCCCGGCGCTCGGCTACGTCATGCGCTACCGCGATCTCGCCAGCCGCCTGGCCTCGCGCCTCGACGCGCAAAGCCTGCTGCACGACACATTGGTCGTTGGCCTCGCGGTCGACGCGCAGACCGTGACGCTCAGACTTGGCGGTGCGAACGGCGACCGCATGCTGTGTGCCCGCCTGGTCGTCCATGCCGAAGGCACGCCCGGCGCGGCCAGCGACGTACGCGTCTTCGATTACCGGCAGCACGCCGTCGTTGCCGAAGTGCGGCCCAACGCGCCACCCGGCGGACGCGCCTGGGAGCGCTTCACGCCGGACGGACCGCTGGCCCTGCTACCGCTTGGCAACGACTATTCGATCGTCTTCACCGTCCCGCCCGGGCGCGCCGAGCACTTGCAGACGCTTTCCGACGAAGACTTTATCGCCGCGCTGCGCGAACAGTTCGGTGGCCGTGTCGACTTCCTCGCCAGCGGGCGGCGCGCCGCTTTTCCGCTCGCACTGCGTGTCCGCCGACGACTGGCCGGCGCGCGCCAGGTCTGGATCGGCAACGCCGCGCAAAGCCTGCACCCGGTCTCCGGTCAGGGTTTCAATCTCGGCCTGCGCGATGCCTGCGAACTTGCCGCAGCGCTCGGCGACTACCGCGACGATCCCGGTTCAGCGCAGATCCTCGATCGTTACGCGCGCCGGCGCTGGCTCGACCGCAGCGGTAGCATGGCCTTCACCGACGGCATCGTGCGCGTCTTCTCCAACGACATCGCGCCGCTGCGCGCCGCGCGCGGCCTCGGCCTGCTGGCGCTCGACACGCTGCCCGCACTGCGCCACTTCGTCGCCAAACGAATGATCTGGGGTGCGCGCGCCTGGCCGTAGGCGCGCTGCATCAGCGCGGCAGCCCCGCACGGCAAGACGGCAAGACGGGCGGTTCGTTTTTCCCGGCACTTTCCGCTAGACTGGCGGGCTTCAGACCAGCGGCCGCGCAGACCGGTGACAAGAAGAACATGCAGACCAGAAAAACAAATCAGTTGATCGAATTCAAGGGTACAACGCTAGCCGTCGTCGTCGTCACCTTGCGCTCGCTTGTCGTCGAGGATGTGGCCGTGGCCGCCCGGGATCTGTTCGGCGACGATCCGTTCTTCGACGGCGATCCCGCCTTGCTCGAACTCTCGGCGCTCGTCGATCAGACCCCGCCCGACTGGCCAGCACTCGCGCAAACGCTGCGAACGCACGGGCTCAACCTGATCGGCGTGTGCGGCGGCAGCGAGGCGCTGCGCGCAAGTGCCGCGGCATCCGCCTTGCCGACGTACGCGACGAGCGCACGCGCCGCGCGCGCGCCAGCCGCGGCCGACGAAGCCGAGGCGTGTGCGGCGGCGAGCGCCACTTCACCCGCAGCACCGCCGGCACAAGCAGCGCCGACCACCTCGGAAGCACCGGCGACCCTGGAAGCACCAGAGGCTTCGGCGACCGCGCCAGCGGCCGCCAAGCCGCCGCTCAGCCCCCTTCCGACGCTGTTCATCGACCGCCCGCTGCGCTCTGGCCAGCAGGTTTACGCACGCGCTAGCAATCTGGTCGTCCTCGGCGCGGTAAACGCCGGCGCCGAAGTGATTGCCGACGGCAGCATCCATATCTACGCACCGCTGCGCGGGCGCGCGCTCGCCGGCGCCGCTGGTGACAATGGCGCACGTATCCTGTGCACGCGCTTCGATGCCGAACTGGTGTCCATCGCCGGCCTCTACCGCACCTTTGATGGCGGCGTTCCCACCGAACTCGCCGGCCATGCGGTCCAGGTCAGACTGGCCGGCGGAAGCGGCGATGCGGCCGGCAAGCTGCTGGTCGAGCCGATGAAGACCGATTGACCGGCGCGCGCCAGGCAGGTCGCAACGACGCACGCCGCCGCTTGCGGCAGAAGACGCTTTCTGCGAGTAGAATCTCGCCTTTATTTTGCGGAGGATGACCGGTGACCCGTATCGTCGTCGTAACGTCCGGCAAGGGCGGGGTCGGCAAGACCACCACCAGCGCCAGCTTCTCTTCGGGCCTCGCCCTGCGCGGCTACAAGACGGCGGTGATCGACTTCGACGTCGGTCTGCGCAATCTCGACCTGATCATGGGTTGCGAACGCCGTGTCGTCTACGACCTGGTCAACGTACTTAACCACGAAGCGACACTCACCCAGGCGCTGATCAAGGACAAGCATTGCAGCAACGGCCAATTGTTCGTGCTGCCCGCTTCGCAGACGCGCGACAAGGACGCGCTCACCGAAGAGGGCGTCGAAGGCGTGCTCAAGGAACTCGAACACATGGGTTTCGACTATGTCGTCTGCGATTCGCCGGCCGGCATCGAACGCGGTGCGGTCATGGCGCTTACCTTCGCCGACGAGGCGCTGATCGTCACCAACCCCGAGGTCTCGTCGGTGCGCGACTCCGACCGCATCCTCGGCATCATCCAGGCGAAGTCACGCCGCGCACTGCTTGGCGGCGAACCGGTCAAGGAACATCTGCTGATCAGCCGCTACTCACCGAAGCGGGTGAATGAAGGCGAAATGCTCTCGTACAAGGACGTGCAAGAAATCCTGCGCATCCCGGTGATCGGCGTCATTCCGGAATCCGAGGCGGTCCTGCAGTCGTCGAACGCTGGCACGCCGGCGGTGCATCTCGCCGGAACCGATGTTGCTGGAGCGTATCTCGACGTCGTCGGACGCTTCCTCGGCGAGACGATCCCGCTGCGTTACGTCGACTACGAAAAGCCCGGTCTGTTCAAGCGACTGTTCGGGGGTAAGTAGGATGTCGCTGTTTTCGCTGATATTCGGCAACAAGCCCAAGACGGCGGCGATCGCCAAGGAACGTCTGCAACTGATCATTGCCCATGAAAGAGGGGCAAGCAACGGAACGCCGGATTTCCTGCCGGCCTTGCAGAAGGAGTTGATCGCGGTCATTTCGAAGTACGTGTCGGTCAGCGAGGACGACATCAAGGTGTCGCTCGAAAAACAGGGGAACTGCGAGGTCCTGGAAGTCAATATCGTCATGCCGGACAAAGCCGGCAAGCTGTAAAATTCTTCCTTTTTCTTCCTTTTTCTTCCTTTTCCCGCTCGCTACCGGCACCTCTCGGCCATGCAATTCCTCGGTTTTTCGCTGCCCAGCAACCTCTTCGTCGCGCCCATGGCGGGGGTCACCGACCGCCCCTTCCGCCAGCTTTGCAAGACCATGGGTGCGGGCCTGGCGGTCTCCGAGATGGTGACTTCGAACTCTCTGCTCTACGGCAGCGTGAAGACGCGGCGGCGCGCCAACCATGATGGTGAAGTGGCCCCGATCGCCGTCCAGATTGCCGGCGCAGATCCGGCGATGATGGCCGACGCAGCGCGTTACAACGTCGACCGCGGAGCGCAGATCATCGACATCAACATGGGCTGCCCAGCCAAGAAAATCTGCAACGTGATGGCCGGCTCCGCGCTGCTGCGCGACGAGCCGCTCGTCGGCCGGATTCTTGAGGCCGTCGTCAACGCAGTCCCGACGACGCCGGTGACGCTGAAGATCCGCACCGGTTGGGACAAGAACAGCCGCAACGCCGGCCGCATCCTGAGCATCGCCGAAGCCGCCGGAGTCAGAGCGCTTGCCCTGCATGGCCGGACGCGCGCCTGTGGCTACAGCGGACAGGCCGAATACGAGACGATCCGTGCGGTGAAGGCGGCGGCGGGCATCCCGATCATCGCCAACGGCGACATCGATTCCCCGGAAAAGGCGCGCTTCGTTCTCGCCACGACCGGCGCTGACGCGCTGATGATCGGGCGCGCGGCGCAAGGCCGGCCGTGGCTGTTTCGCGAGATTGCCCATTTCCTGCGCAGCGGCCGGCACGCGCCAGCCTTGCGCATCGCCGAGATCCACCAAATCCTGCTCACCCACCTGGAAGACCTGTATTCGTTCTATGGCTGCGCGACCGGCGTCCTGATGGCGCGCAAGCACATCTCGTGGTATACGCGCGGGCTGCCGGGTTCGGCCGCTTTCCGCCAGGCGATGAATCTCGTGCCGACCGCCAGCGGGCAACGCCAGGCGGTGAATGACTTCTTCTTCCTCCTCGCCGGTGAAACGGAGTATCTGCCGGCGTCGCCGCAACCGTCGGCCTCTCTCGCGGCTGCCGACGATCGCCAGGAACTCGCCGCATGATCCCGACGCCTCGTGACAATGACATCGCCGCCTGCGTGCGCGCCGCCTTGCAGACCTATTTTCAGCAGCTCGACGGGGAAAAACCGGCCGCCGTCTATGCCATGGTGATCCGCAGCGTCGAGCGTCCGATGCTCGAGGTCGTGCTTGAAATGACCGGCGGCAACCAGACGCTGGCGGCAGAGATTCTCGGCATCAACCGCAATACGCTGCGCAAGAAGCTGCTCGATCATCAGATCGTTGCTTGACGCGCACCCGACACTTTCCTCGTCCCTCATCGATTCCTTCCCGCCCACCATGAAAATCCGCCAAGCCCTGATCAGCCTTTCCAACAAAACCGGAGCGCGCGAGTTCGCCCTCGGTCTCGTCGCGCAGGGAGTCACCCTGTTGTCCACCGGCGGCACGGCCAAGATGCTGCGCGAGGCCGGCTTGCCGGTCACCGAGGTGGGTGATTACACCGGTTTCCCGGAAATGCTCGACGGACGCGTGAAGACGCTGCATCCGAAAGTTCATGCCGGCATTCTGGCCCGCCGCGATCTGCCCGAGCATGTGCAGACCATCGCGCAGCACGCCATCCCGACGATCGACCTGGTCTGCGTCAACCTCTACCCCTTCCGCGAGACGGTCGCCCGGCCCGGGGTGACGCTCGACGAAGCGATCGAGAACATCGACATCGGCGGGCCGGCGATGGTCCGCTCGGCGGCTAAGAACTACGGCGGCGTGGCCGTCGTCACCGACCCCGACGACTATCCGGCGCTACTCGCCGAACTCGCCGCCAACGCCGGCAGCCTCAGCCTGGAAACCCGCTTTGCGCTGGCCAAGAAGGCTTTTGTGCATACCGCGCGCTACGATGCGGCGATCGCCAACTGGCTGACCGCACTCGATGAAGGCGGGCAGCCGCAACAGTTTCCCGAGCACCTGCAGCTTGCTTTCGACCGCGTCGAGACGCTACGCTACGGGGAAAACCCACACCAGCAAGCATCTTTCTATCGTGATCAGTGGCACACCGCGGGCGCGATTGCCGACTATCGCCAACTGCAGGGCAAGGAGCTGTCCTACAACAACATTGCCGACGCCGATGCGGCCTGGGAGTGCGTCAAGACTTTCGACGCGCCGGCCTGCGTCATCGTCAAGCACGCCAATCCCTGCGGCGTGGCGATCGATGATCGCCTGCTGAGCGCCTATGAAAAGGCTTTCCAAACTGACTCGACATCGGCGTTCGGCGGCATCATCGCCTTCAACGGCACGGTCGACGTCGACGTCGTCGCGGCCATGAACGCGCGCAAGCATTTCGTCGAAGTCCTCCTCGCGCCCGGCTTCACGCCCGCCGCGCGCGAACTGCTCGCTGCCAAACAGAATCTGCGCGTTCTCGAACTGCCGCTGGCACGTGCTCATCACGCTTGCGAAATGAAACGTGTCGGCGGCGGACTGCTCGTACAGACGCCCGACCGCTTCAATGTGCAGGCCGCCAACCTGCGGGTGGTCACCCAATTGGCGCCCACGGCCGAGCAGATCGCCGACCTGCTTTTCGCCTATCGGGTGGCCAAGTTCGTCAAGTCGAACGCCATCGTCTTCTGCGCCCGCGGCATGACGCTGGGCGTCGGCGCTGGTCAGATGAGCCGCGTCGATTCGACGCGCATCGCGGCCAGCAAGGCGGCGAGCGCCGGACTCGAGGTGCGCGGATCGTGCGTCGCCTCGGATGCCTTCTTCCCGTTCCGTGACGGGATCGACGTTCTTGCCGAGGCGGGAGCGACAGCGGTCATCCAGCCCGGCGGTTCGCTGCGCGATGAGGAAGTGATCGCGGCGGCCAACGAACACGGCCTGACGATGGTGTTCACCGGCACCCGCCACTTCCGGCACTGAGTCTCTTGCCGGCACCGTGCGCGAACTCATCCGGCTGCCGGTGGGCACCACGCCGACCAGCGCTGGCCAACGGCCAAGCGCCGTGAAAGGAGAGCAATGAACGTATTGATCGTCGGCTCCGGCGGCCGTGAGCACGCGCTCGCCTGGCGCCTGGCAAGGTCGCCCAGCCGGCCGAAGGTTTTCGTCGCCCCCGGCAACGCCGGCACGGCGCGCGAGCACGAACTGGAAAACGTCGCACTCAGCGATCCCGCGACGCTCGCCGACTTTGCCGAAGATAAGCGCGTCCAGCTCACTGTCGTCGGGCCCGAAGCACCGCTGGCCGGGGGCATCGTCAACCTGTTTCGCGCCCGCGGTCTGCGCATTTTTGGTCCAACGCGCGAGGCAGCGCAACTCGAGAGTTCGAAGGACTTTGCCAAGCGCTTCATGGCCAGGCACCAGATCCCGACGGCGCGTTTCGCGACCTTTGCCGATCGCGCCGCGGCGCACGCACACGTGGACGAACACGGTGCGCCGATCGTGATCAAGGCCGACGGACTGGCCGCCGGCAAAGGCGTCGTCGTCGCCATGGACCTGGCGACTGCGCACGCAGCGCTCGACCGCATCCTGCCGCCGACACCCGACGCGCCAGAAGCCGGCGCGCCGGCACGCGTGGTGATCGAGGAGTACCTTGAAGGCGAGGAAGCCAGTTTCATCGTCATGGTGGATGGAAAGAATGTTCTGGCGCTCGCTTCCAGTCAGGACCACAAGCGGATTGGCGACGGCGACCGCGGTCCGAACACCGGCGGCATGGGCGCCTATTCGCCGGCCCCGGTCGTGACGCCCGAGGTGCACGCGAGAACGATGCGCGAAATCATCCTCCCGACGGTGCGCGGGATGGCCGCCGAAGGAATTCCCTACACGGGCTTCCTCTACGCCGGGCTGATGATCGCGCCTGACGGATCAGTGAAGACCGTCGAGTTCAACTGCCGCCTGGGCGACCCGGAAACGCAGCCGATCATGATGCGCCTGAAATCCGACCTGCTCGAACTGCTCGAACACGCGGTCAACGGCCGGCTTGACCGGATCGAGGCGAACTGGGACCGACGCGTCGCGCTGGGCGTCGTCCTCGCTGCCGCAAACTACCCGGACGCGCCGCGCCTGGGTGACGAGATCAGCGGTTTGCCGAAAAGCAGCGAGGACAGTCACGTCTTCCACGCGGGAACGCGCGAAAGCGAGGGTCGGATAGTCACCGCCGGCGGTCGCGTGCTCTGCGTCACGACGCTCGGCGACAACATCAAGCTGGCGCAGAAGCGCGCCTACAGCCTGATCGACGAGATCCGTTTCGCCGGCATGCAGTATCGCCGCGACATCGGCCATCGCGCGCTCGGCCGGTGAACCGGCGACCAGCGCGCCGACGCGCGGACGGAACGGCGCGATGATCGACCCGCTCGCGCTGCGCGGCTTTTTCACCGATCTGCAAACGCGCCTGGTCGCGGCCGCTGAAGCATTGGCTGACGATGACGGCGCGCGCTTTCGCAGCGATCCCTGGCAAAAAGCCGCGACGCAGGCGCTGAGCGGCGACGGGCGCACGTGCATCGTCGAGGGCGGTGCCGTTTTCGAGCGTGCCGGCGTCGCCTTCTCGCATGTGCGTGGTGATGCGCTACCCCCCTCAGCGAGCGCCCGACGCCCCGAGCTGGCCGGCCGCGCCTTCGAAGCGATGGGCGTTTCGGCGGTCTTTCACCCGGCCAATCCCTACTGCCCGACGGCGCACATGAACGTGCGCGCGCTGCTCGCCACGAGCGATGGCGAAGCGCCTGCCTGGTGGTTCGGTGGCGGCATGGACCTGACGCCGTATTACCCCTTCGTCGAAGACATCCGCCACTTTCATGGCGTCTGCCGCGACGCGCTCGAAGCCTTTGGCGGCGAACTCTACCCGCGCTTCAAGCAATCCTGCGACGAGTATTTCTTCCTCAAGCACCGCGCGGAAGCGCGCGGCGTCGGCGGCATCTTTTTCGACGACCTGAGCGAGGGCGGATTCGAGCGCTGTTTCGCGCTCACCCGCGCGGTCGGTAACGCCTTCGCCGACGCCTATCTGCCGATCGTCGAACGTCGCCGGGAGACCCCGTTTGGCGAACGCGAGCGCGACTTCCAGGCGTACCGGCGCGGCCGCTACGTCGAGTTCAATCTGGTCTGCGACCGTGGCACCCTGTTCGGGCTGCAGTCGGGCGGGCGTACCGAATCGATCCTGATGTCGCTCCCGCCGATCGTCAAGTGGCGCTACGACTGGCACCCGCAACCGGGTTCGCCCGAGGCGCAACTCGCCGAGGTGCTGACCCCGCGCAATTGGGTCTAGCCGCGCCGGACGCGTTTCAGCTTGCTTGCTCGGCCGCCGCCCGGTAATGAGGTAGCGCCAGCGGCGCGCGCTCGGTCTGCTCGAACAGGCGTGCCAGATCGAGGCGGACTTCGCGCCTATCGGCCAAAGCCAGCGAGGCCTCCAGGTAGCTCTGCGCCTTCCCCCACAGGCGCTGCTGCAGACAGAGACGACCCAGGCTGCGCAGCAGTTCAGCGTCGTCCGGATGCTCGGGCAGCCAGCTTTCGGCACGCGCGATGCAGGCGGTCGGATCGCTCGGCGACAACTGGCCGTAAAGCCTGACCAGTGCGCTCTCCCACTCGACAGCGAGCCGCCCTTCGATCAGGCTCTGCGCCTCGTCGTGCGCACCGTCGGCGAGCAGCGCTTCGGCAAAGAGGCTGGCCAGACGCCCGCTGCCCTCGGCCTCCGGCAAGCGGCGCAACATCTTGAGCAGTTGGCCGAGGTCGCTGCGCTGGCGAATCAGTTCGCGGTACGCGCGCAGCTTGATCTGCTCGCCGATCTCGGGTGCCAGCGCGGCGCGCTTCTCGAGCAGGCGCGTCAGACGGATGACCTCCGACCAGTTGCCGCAGCCTTCGTTCGCGCGCAGTTCCAGACGCAGCGCGGCAATGTGCCGGCCGGAAATCTCCTGCAACCGCTGCAGGGTCTCGGCTGCTTCGGTAAAGCAGCGCGACTCGAGATGGATCTCGGCCTCGACCATCAGGCGCGCCGGCGTCATCCGCCGATCGTCACGATCAACCTGCTCCAGCCAGTACTGCGCCTTGCCAACCTCGCGCAGATGCTGCGCCGCGCGCGCCGCGAGCAGCGCCGCCAGCCCGGGCGACTCCCCCGCCGCGCTGGCCTCGCCGGCCAGGCGCATGGCCTGCGAATAACGACCCTCGAAAAGCAATCGCCAGCTTTCGCGCAGGCTTTCGGCAGCTTTCTCGCGCTGCCGGCGCCGACGAAAGCCGCCGACCCGCGCGGGCAAGGCGAGCGCCAGACCAATGCCGCGCACGACGCCGTAGAAAAGCAGAAAGGCAAGGACGAGAACAAAGAGCGCCAGGGCAAGCGATACCTCCACCCGGTAAGGTGGCACGACGAGCAGCAGATAGCTTTCGTTGAAGCGCACCGCAACAGCAATACCGACTGCCAGCGCAAACAGGGCAAGCAGCCGGAACAGGCGTCTCAACGGCGTTCCTTGCCCAGCCGGAAGGTCTTGATCGCGGCCAAGCTTTCACCGAGCGTTGGCAACTCGATGCTGATCTCGGTCGAGGCGAGTTGCCTGATCGCCGCTTGCGCCGTCGGCAGCGCCGCGCTATGCGGGTCGAAATAGCGTTCCAGCCACGCCTGGGCATGTCTCAACTCGTTGCGGAAGGTCCACTGGTCGCGCGCAAGCAAGGCGAGGCGTGCATTCAGCAGGCGCAGCTTGAGGTTCTCGCGCAGAAAGAAATCCTGCCCCGGCGCCAGCAAAGCCGGTTCGGCGCGATCGAAACGCTGAATGCGCACCAGGCTCCTGAGCTCGCTCCAGAACTCGCCCGCCAAGCGGCGCCAGAAGGCGAGGCTGACCGCAGAAGCAGGCTCGTCGGTTGACTCGGCCGCGGGGGTGACCGGCTCTTCCTTTACACGCGGGCGCCCATCGACCGCCAAGGGCAAGCCATCGATCGCGTTGATCACGTTCTCCAGGCGCAGGTTCATCCCTGCCACATCGACCTGCGGCAAAGCGCGCAGACGTTCGAGATCGCGCGTAAAGACCTTGCGCAAAGCGATGAACTGCGGTCGGCTACTCGCTGCCAGCCGGGCGTCGGCCGTTTGCAGCGCGAGCACCGCGCCCTGCACGTTGCCGGCAAGCTGCAACTGCTGCGCGGCCAGCGTGACGCCCTGTTCGACCTCGGCCAGCACCCATTCCTCGCGGCTGCGCGCGAGATCCTGATAGAGGCTCTCCAGCAATGCCTGCTGACTCTGCGAATCGGCGATGCGGCCTTCCAGCGCCCCCAGCCGGCCGAGCACGCCGGCAAGCTGTTCCTGCGCCTGTTTCGCCAAGGCGCGGCTCTCGGCGCCCAGCGCTTCGCTCTCGGCCAGGCGGCGGGCCAGTTCCTGTTGCGTGTCGCTCAGCTTCAGACGCGTTTCAAACCACTGCCAGGCGGCCAGGCCGAGCGCGAAAACAGCGATCAGCAGCCAGGGGTCAGCCCGCCAACTGGCTGTCGGGGCAACCACCGGCGCTACTGGCAGCGGCGCTGCCGGTCCCGAGGGAGCCGCTGGCGGCGCCGCCGGAGCCGCCTCGACCGGAGCGGCGCGCGGCGTCTCGCGCTCGCCGTCGTTCATCGCGCTGGCCAGTCGTAGGCACCCAGAGCAGCGACGATTCCGCTGTCCGCCGCAGCGCCGAGAACGACCTCGCGCAAGCCGAGCTGGCGCGCCACCTCGGCAATCCGCGCGTGCGGAACGAACACCGGTGTGCTGCACAGGCGCTCGCGCTGCGCATCGTCGAGCAGTTCGTAAAGATTGCGCAGGCCCTCGCTGGACGAAATCGTCCACGCGTCGATCGTGCCGCCCGCGTGCAGCGCGTGCCAGGCTGCCACATCGGCCGGCGCCGAACGGCGATAGCAGGCAACTGCGTCAAGCTCGGCGCCGCGCGCGCGCAGCGTCGCCGCGAGCAGTTCGCGCCCACCGTTGCCACGCCAGAGGACGATGCGCCGGCCCGCCACCTGCTCCGCCTGAAGCTCGGGCAGTTCGAGCAGCGCCTCCGAATCGAAGCGGTCGACGGGTAGCAGCGTCTGCCTGACGCCATAGGCGTGCAGGCGCTCGACGGTGCTCGGGCCGATTGCCGCCGCCGACAGAGCGCCGGGCCAAGCGCGTCGAGCAAGAATGTGCGGCAGGCTGTAGTCGACCGCATTCGGGCTGATGAAAATCGCCAGCGAGTATTCGTCGAGGCGCGCAATGGCCGCCTGCAGTGGCGCCGGGTCTTCGTCGGGCGCGATTTCCAGCAGCGGAAAAAGCAAGGGGGAAGCACCGCGTTCGGCGATCAGACTGGCCAGGCGCGCCGCCTGCGCGCGCGGCCGCGTGACGACGATGCGCCGGCCAGCCAAGGCGCTGCTCATCGACTGCCGGCGAGCGCCGCGAGTATCGTGTCGGCGCCGCGCTCGCGCAGCATCTGCGCCAGTTGCTGGCCGATCGCTTCGCCCGCATCCGCCTCGCCGCGCAGTTCGCCGCGGATCATCCGGCTGCCGTCGGGCAGCGCGACAAAGCCGCGCAGCCAGAGCATTCCCTGATCGAGCACCGCGTGCGCCGCCAGCGGAACCTGACAACTGCCGCCGAGCGCGCGCGAAAAAGCCCGCTCGGCACGCACGCAGCGTGCGCTGTCGGCGTCGTCGAGCGCGGCGACCAGCGCGCAGACATCGCCACGCGCAGCGCGTACCTCGATCCCGAGGACACCCTGCCCGGGCGCCGGCAACGACTGTTCGGGCGTGAGCAGCGACCTGATCCGATGCGCCAGACCGAGGCGCAGCAAACCGGCGGCGGCGAGAATGATCGCGTCGTACTCACCGGCGTCCAGTTTACGCAGACGGGTATCCAGATTGCCGCGCAGGCTTCTGACCACGAGTCGCGGATGGTTCGCGCGCAGGACCGCCTCGCGGCGCAGGCTGGAGGTGCCAACGACGGCCCCCGTCGGAAGTTCGTCGAGCGTCGCGAAGCGATTGGCCACGAAGGCGTCGCACGGGTTTTCGCGCGGCGAGATCGCCGCCAGGAGAAAGCCCTCGGGCATCTCCATCGGCATGTCCTTCATCGAATGGACCGCCAGGTCGGCCGAGCCTTCCACCATCGCCAGCTCAAGTTCCTTGATGAACAGACCCTTGCCACCGATCGCAGCGAGCGGACGGTCGAGAATCCGGTCGCCCCGCGTCGTCATGCCGAGGATGTCGATGGTCAGTTGCGGGTGCGCCTCGCGCAGCCGCTGCCGGACGTGTTCGGCCTGCCACAGGGCAAGGCGTGACTCGCGCGAAGCGATGACCAGACGGGCAGCGGTGGACGGTTCAGAGGGCACGGGACGATTCCATTCGAAGCGCCATCAGGCGCGCAGCGCCGACGCTGGCGCGAGCGAAGGCGCGATTCTAACATGCCCGGGTCAGGCGACCTGCCCTGCCCGCCGGCGCGCGTTCAGCGATCGGCTTCGTGAACTTCCTGGATCGCGGTCAGATAAGCGAGCACGTCCTGGATGTCCTTCGCCGACAGCGTGTACAGCACGCCTTCGCGTGCGCCCTCCTCGTCGTGCGGCCGATCAGCCTTCAGGTAGGCGTCGATCTGCTTCTTCAGGTAGTTCGTGTATTGCCCGACGAGCATCGGAAACATTCCCCGCCCTCGGCCGTTCCGCCCGTGGCAGGCGGCGCAGTGCTTCTGGTAGACGACGCGACCGTTCTCGATGTCGCCTTCGGCACGCGCGATGATCATCACCTTTTCCATCGCCAGCAGACGCGTCAGCGCGTCGTCGCCGGCCTTGAACTCGGGCGGTCGGGTGGGAAGCTCGATCTGCGCCAGATAGGCCGCAACCAGCTTCATGTCGTCGTCGGGCAGCTCGCGCTCGTTGGCGTAAGGGTACATCGGCAGGTTGACCCGCTGCTGTTTCTGAAACGCCTTCAGTTGCTGTTCGAGGTATTTCGGCAACTGCCCGGCGACACGCGGATACTCGCCCTTTTTGCCGCCCGCGCCGAATTCGCCATGGCAGGCGGCACACGGGCCGTAGATGTCCTTCGCGCGTTCAAGGTCGAGCGCCACGACCGGCGAGGCAAGCGCGACGGCGAACAGCGCGCCAGAAAAGCGAAGAGTCGGGCGCATGAAGACCGGGTCCAAAAAACGGCCCATTCTAGGCAAGCCGCCGCGCCTTGCCTTGATGAGAATCAAGGCGCCGAGGAGCTGCACCAGCGGCGGTCACGCGCGCGCTGCGCGCAGCAGCGACCTGACCACCGGCCACTGCCGGCGGCTGATTGGCAGCCGCTCCGGAATATCGCGCAGGATCGCCTGCCACTGTGCATCGCTATCGTCCAGGGCGTTGCGCTGAAAACCGCAGATCGCCTCCTTTGCCGCCAGCACACTACGGTGCAGGCGAATGAAGCGCTCGCGAAACTCGTCCTCGAGATGATTGAGCGACTCGTCGAGCAGGTACTCACGCTCGCGCGTGCGCGCTGCAACGTATTTCAGGTCAGCCCGGAAGTAGATGATATCGCCCAACGGGATCAGCAGCAGGCGCCCGCGTTCATGGCAGGCAAGGTGGCGGCGCGCGCCCAGCGACAGGCTGGCGAGCACGTCTGGAGCCGGCGGACGGCGGCCACCCACTTTGTGCAGGGCAGCGAGCAGGCGCGGCGCACGCACCGGCTTGAGCAGGTAATCGATCGCGTTGAGTTCGAAGGCCTGAATTGCATAGGCGTCGAAAGCAGTGACGAAGATGATCGCCGGTGGATCGGCGAGTTGCGACGAATGGCGGGCAAACTCGATCCCGTCCATCGTCGGCATGCGAATGTCGACCAGCGCCACATCGACCCGCTGCTGGCTGAGCGCGGCGAGCGCGGCCAGGCCGTCGGCCGCCTCGGCGAGTACCTGGTTGGGCAACTCGCCGGCCAGATCGGCGAGCAGCTCGCGTAGACGCAGGCGGGCAGGCGCTTCGTCGTCGACGATCAGCAGCGTGAGGAGCGGCGACGCGTCGTTCATGTGCGCTCGCCTCGGCACGGCAGGACGATGTGCACCCGGTATTCGCGCGCACCGTCGGCCAACACGACTTCACCGGTCTCCAGGCGCGCCTCCAGATCGTAGTACAGCGACAGGCGTTCGCCGATGTTTTCCAACGCCATGCGGTTGCCGCGCTGGTGATCGCCGTCGGCGTGGCAGGGATTGACCAGTTCGATGTGCAGCTCGTCGGACTGACGGGCAAGCCGGATGCGGATCGTCCCCGGTGTGCTGCCCGGTTCGATGCCGTGGTAAACCGCGTTCTCGATCAAGGGTTGCATCATCAGTGGGGGTACATTGAGTCTTTCCGGGATGTCGTGCAGCTCCCATTCGACGCGCAGCCGCTCGCCCAGGCGCAAGGTTTCGAGATCGAGGTATTGCCGGCAGAGGGCGATTTCGTCGGCCAGCGGAACCATTTCGCGGTGGTCGCGCATCAGCGCACGAAAGAGTTCGGCCAGTTCCTCCAGCGCCGTCTCGGCGCGCTGGTGATCGACGCGAATCAGCGCCAACACGGCATTCAAGCTGTTGAACAGAAAATGCGGCCGGATGCGCGCGCTCAGCGCTTGCAGGCGCGCTTCGACCAACGCCGGCGAAAGTACGCTCGACCGCTGCGCGAAGTACCAGAGGAGAGCCGCGGCTGCGCTGCCGGCGAGCAAGCCGGCGCGCAACAGGCGCTGCGCGCCGCCGGCGTCGAAACCCGCCGTCGCCCACAGTTCGACGAAGCCGACGGCCGAGACTGCCGCCAGGAGAACGACCAGCAGGCGTCCCGGCCACACCGCCAGGCGACGGAGGGCACCGTCGAGCCAGGCGAGGCAGGCCACGTTGGCGAGCAGCAGAGGCTGCACCCAGACGGCCATTTCCATGTAGCGCTGCACGCATTCGTCGACGCCCTGACCTTGTACGAGTGCCGCGGCCAGCGCAAGGAGGTTGACCCCGAGCAGAATGCGCAGGATGACGCCGGCGTTGCGAAAATCGGGCAAGGGCTGAGCGGCCAGGTTTTGCTTTATACTTCTCATTGCTCGCCGTCGCGCCTGTCCAAGGTTCCACGAGTGATTTTAGCCCAGGAAACCTTTCCTCAATGAGCCGATCAGATTTGCCCCAGTACACCTGGGCGGGCCGCTTCTCCGAGCCAACCTCCGAACTCGTCGCCCGCTACACCGCATCGGTCGCCTTCGATTGCCGCATGTGGCGGCAGGACATTCGCGCTTCGCTCGCACACGCCACGATGCTTGCGCGGCAGGGCATCATCAGCCAGGACGACCTCGCCGACATCGAACGGGGAATGGCGCAGATCACCCGGGAAATCGAAGCCGGCGAATTCGTCTGGTCGGTAGACCTGGAAGACGTGCATTTCAACATCGAAAAGCGCCTGACCGCGCTGGTCGGCGACGCCGGCAAGCGACTGCACACTGGCCGCTCGCGCAACGACCAGGTGGCCACCGACATCCGACTCTACCTGCGCGAGGCGATCGACGCGATCCTTGCCCTCCTCGCCCGCTTTCAGGCCGCTCTGCTCGAGCTCGCCGAGCAGGAAGCGGCAACCGCGATGCCCGGCTTCACGCACTTGCAGGTGGCGCAGCCGGTCACTTTCGGTCACCACCTGCTCGCCTACTTCGAGATGACCCGGCGCGACAGCGAACGCTTCGCCGAGTGCCGCGCGCGCACCAATCGCTTGCCACTCGGCGCGGCCGCGCTGGCCGGCACGAGCTACCCGATCGACCGCTACCTGGTCGCCGAACTCCTCGGCTTCGACGAAATCTGCGCCAACTCGCTCGACGCGGTCGCCGACCGCGACTTCGCGATCGAATTCTGTGCCGCCGGCTCGCTGCTGATGATGCACCTGTCGCGCCTGGCGGAAGAACTCGTCCTCTGGATGAACCCGCGTTTCGGCTTCATCCGGATCGCCGATCGTTTCTGCACCGGCAGTTCGATCATGCCGCAAAAGAAGAACCCGGACGTGCCCGAACTGGCACGCGGCAAGAGCGGGCGAGTCTTTGGCCATCTGCTCGCCTTGCTCACCCTGATGAAAGGCCAGCCACTCGCCTATAACAAGGACAATCAGGAAGACAAAGAGCCGTTGTTCGACACCGTCGACACACTGACCGACACCCTGCGCGTCTTTGTCGAACTGATTCCGGGAATCACCACTGAGCCCGCCAACATGCGCGCGGCCTTGCGCCAGGGATATGCGACGGCAACCGATCTGGCTGATTACCTGACCCGCCGGGGTCTGCCTTTCCGTGACGCGCACGCGGTAGTCGGCCGGGCCGTGCGGCGCGCGGAAGAGCTGGGGGTCGATCTGGCGCAACTCCCGCTCGCCGAACTGCAGGGCTTTTCGCCGCTGATCGAGGATGATGTCGATCGCCTGCTGAGCATCGACGGCTCGCTGGCCGCGCGCCAGCACCCGGGCGGCACGGCGCCCACCCAGGTGCTGGCGGCGATCGACCGCGCGCGTCGCACGCTGGCTGGCGCACTCGGCCCGGCTGATGGATAGAATGGAGAAGATCGGCAAGTACGAGTTGCTCTGCGAGATCGGGCGCGGCGCGACCTCGACGGTACACCTGGCGCACGATCCCTTCACGCAACGTCGCGTCGCGATCAAGCTGGCTTTTCCGGGCGTCCTCAAAGACCCCGTGCGCGGCAGGCTGTATTCGCACCAATTCCTCAACGAAGCAGCACTGGTCGGCAAACTGCAGCACCCGCACATCGTGCAGACCTACGACGCGGTGGTCGACGACAATATCTGCTATATCGTCATGGAGTACGTTCCGGGCGGAACGCTGGAGGCCGTCTGTACGCCGGATCGCCTGCTGCCGATCGAACGTGTCGTCGAGATCATCTTCAAGTGCACGCGCGCGCTCGACTTTGCCGTGCACGCCGGGATCATTCATCGCGACATCAAGCCGGCGAACATCCTCTTTGCCAGCACCGATCCTATGCTCGGCGACATCAAGGTTTCCGACTTCGGCGCCGCGATCACCGGCGCGCCCGACCGTACGCTGGTCCTCGGTATCGGTTCGCCAGCCTACATGTCGCCGCAGCAGGTGAAGGAGCAAACGCTCGACCAGCAGACCGACATCTATTCGCTGGGCGTCGTCATGTACCAGTTGCTCACCGGGCGGCTACCGTTTCAGGCGCGCAACAGCTACGACATGATCTACCAGATCATCAACGCCGAACCGGCCAGACCGTCGTCGCTGCGCAGCGGAATTCCGCCGGCGCTGGAAGCGATCGTCGCGCGCGCCATGCACAAGGATGTCGAGGCGCGCTACGCCAGTTGGCCAGAGTTCTCGCACGATCTGGCGCGCACTTTCCGCGAGCGCCAATTGACCATGGCGCGCGACCAGGTCGCCGACTCCGAGAAATTCGACACGCTGCGTTCGTTTCCCTTCTTCGCTGCATTTTCCGATGTCGAGATCTGGGAAGCGCTGCGTTTCGCGCGCTGGAGCAAGGTCGCCCCGGGCACCGCGGTGATTCAGGACGGCGAAGCGGGCGACTGCTTCTTCTTCGTTGCCGAGGGCGAATTGAAGGTGCTCAAGAATGGCGTGATTCTCGACGTGCTGTCGAGCGGCGACTGCTTCGGCGAAATGGCGGTGCTCGGTAACGCCGCCTCGCGGCGCGGGGCCGACATCGTCACACTGACCAACGTCAAGCTGGTGACGATCACCGGAGAAGCGCTGCGCAAATCGTCCGATGCCTGCCGCATGCACTTCTACCAATCGTTCCTGACCGTCCTCAGCCAGCGCCTGACCTCGGCCAACATTCGCCTGGTCTCCTTCTGACCAAACATTGCCGAGCCCGCCTGGCGGGCTCGCCGGTGCCTCTCGCGAGCGCGCGCATCGTCCGCGGCAACGCCCCGGCTAATGCCCGCAGAAAGGCGCCACACCGTCGAGGCCGGCCAGTTCCTGGTGCTGCTGGGTGGTCCGGACAATACCTGTCGTGGCGTCGAAGAGCACCGCGAAGCGCGCCACCTGGTTCCAGCTATCGCAGAAGCGCCATTCCCAGACCAATTCGTTGCGCGCCGGAAAATACGCCGTCCAGTGCGCCACCGGCGGACCAATCAGGCGCAGCACCGCGTCCTGGCTGCTGCGGCCTGCTTCGATGCGCGCGAAGTGCTCGGTGTCGAGCACGCCTTTCCGGGCGCGCAAGCGCCCATCCGGCGCGATGAAGACCATGAACGTCTGCGTCCCGGCGGGGCCGCGGGGAAACGCCAGTTGCTCGCTCCCGTCGGCATCGCGCCAGGCGAGCGCCGGACTGCCCATCAGCGCCAGAACGTCGGCCAGCGTCGCCACCCCCGGTTGCAGCCCGCTGCCGCTGTAGCCAGCGCAGCCGACGAGCACCAGCACAGCGGCAAGCGGCAACGCGCGGCCCACGCGGGCGACGATTGCCGACACGCAACGGCTGAGGTACATTAGCGTTTTCTTATTCACAGGAATCCTCCGACGATGAGCAAGTCCTTTTCCACCATCACGCACGATGTCTCGAAGGCACTGGGCACGCTGCGCCACGACATTCCGGAAACGATCCAGGGTTTCAACGCTCTGTCCAAAGCGGCACTGTCTCCCGGCGTGCTGTCTGCCCTCGACAAGGAGCTGATCGCGCTGGCGATCGGCGTCACCAGCCGCTGCGACGCGTGCGTCGGTTTTCACGTCAAAGCGCTGATCCGCCTCGGCGTCAGCCGCGAACAACTGATGGAAACCTTGGCCGTGTGCACCTACATGGGCGGCGGACCGGCACTGATGTACGCCGCTGAAGCGGTGCGCGCCTACGAGGAATTCACCGCCGGCAAAGCGGCGGCTGGCGGTGCCTGAGTAGACCTGCGCCGCGCGCCACGCCGCCGGCCGCAACGCGCGAGGCGCGCGCGCCCAGCCCGGCTCAGCGCGCGGCTTCGCCGATGAAGATTTCCACCCGGCGGTTCATCGCCCGTCCGCCCGCCGTCGCGTTGTCGGCGACCGGCTGGCGCGCTCCGCGGCCGTCGATCGCGATGCGACTGCCGCCGACCCCGCGCGCCACCAGATAGTCGCGCGTCGCCGCCGCACGGTTGACCGAAAGCGGTTCGTTGATCGAGTCGCTGCCGGTGCTGTCGGTGTGGCCGATGATCTTGACCGTCGTCACCGGATGCTGCGTCAGGCTGGCGGCGAGACGATCGAGCACCGGCGCCATGTTCCGCTTGATGTCGGCGCGGCCCACGTCGAAGGAAACATCGCTCGGAATATCGAGTTTGAGCTGATTGTCGGCGGTCTGCGAGACGCCGACGCCGGTTCCGCGTGTCGCCTGCTCCATCGCTGCCTTCTGCTGCTGCATGTGCTGCGACCACAGATAGCCGCCGCCAGCGCCAATGGCCGCGCCGACGGCCGCGCCGGTGGCAGCGCTGCGACCCGAATGGCCGCCGGCGGTGGCCATCCCGATGACCGCTCCGGCAACCGCGCCGATCGCCGCGCCCGTACCCGTATCGCGCTGCGTCTCGCTCATGTTGGCGCAACCGGTGAGCCCGCCGGCAGCCAGCGCCGCGGCGCTCAGGGTGATGATCAGCTTCTTCATTCTTTTCGAACCTCCGTTGATTGGAGTCGCAGACGATGAACGTCGCACGTCGGCAAGCAAAAACGGCGCTTCTCGTGTATCTTCGCGCATCATTCCGGTCTCGCCGGACGATACGCCGAAAAAGCGGCCGGCGCGCCACGCCACCGCAAGCAACCTGGGGAAAGAAATGAGGATTCTGCACACGATGCTGCGCGTTGGCAACCTCGAACGCTCGCTCGCCTTTTACACCGAGGTTCTCGGCATGCGCCTGTTGCGCCGCCAGGACTATCCGGGCGGGCGCTTCACGCTGGCTTTCGTCGGCTACGACGCCGAAACGCAAGCCGCCGTGCTCGAACTGACGCACAACTGGGATACCGCCGCCTACGAACTCGGCAACGCCTTTGGCCACGTCGCGATCGAAGTCGATGATGCCTACGCCGCCTGCGCCGAGATCAAGGCGCGCGCCGGCAAAGTGGTCCGCGAAGCCGGTCCGATGCAGCACGGAAGCACCGTCATCGCCTTCGTCGAAGACCCCGACGGGTATAAAATCGAACTGATCCAGAAAAAGACCTGAAGCGACGATGACTTTCCCGCACCTGCTCCGCCGGCCGGCCTGGCTCGCCGCCCTGCTTGCCGGCCTGAACTTTCCCGTGTATGCCGGACTGGCGATCGCACTCAATTCGGGTGACGGCACGATCAGCCTGATCGACACCGAAACCTACCAGACGACCGGCACGGCAACGGTGTGCAAGGAGCCGCACCACCTGCTGCCGACGCCGGATGACAAGTCGCTGATCGTCGCTTGCGCGGCGGCCAACCAGTTGGTCTTTTTCGACCCGGCCAGCGGTCGCGAACAGAAGCCCATACGCGATGTTTCCGACCCCTACCACCTGGGTTATTCGCCGGATCGCAAATGGTTCGTCGTCAACTCGCTGCGCCTCGACCGCGTCGACCTCTACGATCCGGTCGATTTCCGTCTGAAGGCGCGCCTGCCGGCGCCGCGCACGCCGTCGCACATGGCTTTCGACAACGCCAGCGAGTTCGTCTTCATCACGCTGCAGGATTCGAACGAAGTGATGGCGATTCACCTGGGAACGCAGAAGGTCGCCTGGGTGATGCCGGTCGGCAAGACGCCTGCCGGCATCGTCATGGCGCCCGACAACCGGCACCTGCTCGTCGCCTGCATGGGCGATGGCGTCGTCGAGGTCATCGAATGGCGCTTCCAGAAGAGTGTCAAGAAGGTTCCCACCGATACCGCTGCGCATAACCTGCAACCGAAAGGCGACGGGCGCCATTTCTACGTCTCCAACCGCTCGATCAACGGCAGCATCTCGCTCTTCGACAGCAAGACGATGAGCGTCGTCGAGAAGTACGAGGTTCCCGGCGGGCCCGACGACATGATCGTCCGCGCCGACGGCAAGGAAATCTGGGCCACCGCCCGCTTCGCGCGCAAGGTGCAAGTGATCGATCTGGTCAGCAAGAAACTGAAGCAATCGATTCCGGTCGGCAGTTCGCCGCACGGCGTTTTCTTCCTCAACCACGCCGGCCTCAGATGAGCCGAGCGCAGTTTCTCCGTACGCTCGGCGGGCTGGCTCTGCTCACTGCAGTGGGCAGCGCGTCGGCGACTGCCGCGAGCAGCGCCGACTGCAAGGGAACGCTCTACCTGACCTTCGACACGGGCAACATGCGACACGCCGAACTGATCGCGCAGACGCTGGCGCGGCACGGCGCCAAGGCGACTTTCTTCGTCGCGCAGGAAAAGACGATGCGTGGCGATCACTCGCTCGACGCGAGCTGGGCGTCCTACTGGCAGGCGCGCGTTGCCGAAGGCCACGCATTCGGCACGCACACCTGGCGGCACGGCAGCTTTCGGCAGGATGTCGGCGAGCGCGTGCAGTATTTCGTCGATGGGCGCCACGAAGCGCTCGACGCGCAGGGCGTCTGCGACGAGCTCAAGCGCAGCGACGCGCGCTTCCAGGACCTGACCGGACGCCGCCTCGATCGCCTGTGGCGCGCGCCCGGCGGGCGCACGACGCGCAACACGCTGGCTGCCGCGCGCCAATGCGGCTACGAGCACGTCGGCTGGGCCGGCGCCGGCTTCCTCGGCGATGAACTCCCGTCCGAGACGCATCCCAACGCGATGCTCGTCGAGCGCGCGCTGACGCGCCTGCGCGACGGCGACATCGTCATGGCGCACCTGGGGATCTGGTCACGCAAGGATCCTTTCGCGCCAATGCTCGATCCGTTGCTCGGCGCGCTGCGCGCCAAGGGTTTCTGCTTCGCGCCGCTGCGGGAACGCCCGTGATCGACCAACTGATCGAGATCTTCGTCCGCCTGCAAGGCTGGCTGCTCGAGCACCTCGTCCAGCCGCCGCTGCTCGCGCTGGGCTTCGGCAGCTACCTCGAACTGGCTTTCGACGGCATCGAGTTCTTTCTCTGCGGCGTGCTGCAGATCAGCGCCGCCTACCTGTTGCTGCGCCCGCTGGAGACCTGGAAACCCATCGAGGTCTGGCCCGATCGCAAGGCAGTACGCGTCGACGTGATCTATACGCTGCTTGACCGGCTCGGCGTCGTCCCGCTCGCCGTCTTTGCGCTGCTCGCACCGCTCTTCGTTGCGATCGATGGCTGGCTGCGCTTCCACGGCTACATTCCCTGGCAGATCGAAGACCTGATCCCGGCGCTGGAAAGCCGCCCGCTGCTCAGTTTTTTCGTCTATCTGGTGATTCTCGATTTTGCCGAGTACTGGCGTCACCGCCTTTCGCACACCTGGCGCTGGTGGTGGGCGCTGCACGCGATTCACCATAGCCAGCGCCAGATGACGCTGTGGACCGACAGCCGCAACCACTGGTTCGACGACCTCAGCAACGGCTTCTGGTTCGCCATCGTCGCCTTGCTCGTCGGCGTTCCGCCGGGCCAGTTCGTCGGCCTGCTGATGGTCGTGCGGACGATAGAAAACCTCTCGCACCTGAACGCCCGGCTGTCTTTCGGGCGCTTCGGCGAGCACGTCCTGGTCAGCCCGCGCTACCATCGCTGGCACCATGCGCTCGCCCTGCCAGCCGAGCGCAGGTTTCGCTACGGATGCAACTTCGCGGTTCTCTTCCCGATCTGGGATCGCATCTTCGGCACGCAGTACATGGCGCGCGCGCTGCCGCCAACCGGCATCGAGGAAGGCCCGGCGGCGCTGACGCACGCTGACAGCGGCTACTGGCGGCAGCAATGGGAAGGGATACGCGGCCTCGTGGCGGCGCTCCGCCCACAGCGAGTCGCTCTCGCCAGCGAGCCGGCAAGCATCAGCGCCGAGCGCTCGGCGAAGGCCGAGCGCAGCGAGCAGACCGAGGGCAGCCATGCTTGAGGAAGCGCGCGCCTTCGCTCTTGCCGCGCACGGCGACCAGCGCTACGGATCGCGTCCCTACGTCGTCCATCTCGACGCGGTCGCCGAGCTGCTCGCGCCGTACGGAAACGAAGCGCAAGTCATCGCCTACCTGCACGACATCGTCGAGGATACCGCAGTCACCGAGGGCGAGGTACGCGCTCGCTTCGGCGCGCCGATTGCCGACTGCGTCGCGCTGTTGACCGATGCGCCCGGCGCAACGCGTGCCGAGCGCAAAGCGGCCACCTACAGCCGGCTGGCCCGCGTCAACGGTGAGGGGGAACTGGCGCTGCTGGTCAAGGTCGCCGACCGGCTGGCCAACGTGCGCGCCTGCCAGCGCGACGACGGACAGCACGGACGTCGCCTGCGCGAGGTCTATCGCGACGAATACCCGGCTTTCCGTCAGGCGGCGTATCGCCCCGGCCTGTGCGAGCCTTTCTGGGCCGAACTCGACCGCCTGCTCGCCGGCGCCGGGTCGACGCCGGACGCGCCGGCGAGCCGCGCGCCGGCCTAGCGCTGGCCGAGCACGAGCGGAAAATCGGGCACGCCGCTGGGAACGATCGTCACCGGCGACTGGGCGCCTTCGGTCAGCGCCTTGACGCGCTCGGAAACGTAGAGGTCGAGCATCTTGTGCGTCACCCGACCCGAACGGTTGTAGTCGGCCTTGCCGCGCAGACCCTCGAGGATCGCCTTGGTGAAAGCGCCGTTGCCCCATTCGGGTGATTCCTGCGCATACTGGCGTCCGGTCGCCGCGGCAAAGACGATGACCCCGTTGTCGGCACTCGACAGCTCGTTGATCACCGCGGTCGTGTCGAGACGCAAGGAGCGCAGCCCGGTGCCGAGCACGTTGCCCGAATGACAGGTATCGATGAAGAACATCGCCTTGCCGGGCAGGGCGACGAGCGTATTGCGGATCTCGGTGAAAATCACCGCCGAGCGTTTCAGATGCTTGACATTGACGTCCTGCGGCAGGAAGTAGTACGTGCCGTCGGCGTCGTTCACCCCGTGCCCGGCAATAAAGACCATCGCCACGTCGCGAGCGGTCAGTTCGCGGCGTATCCATTCGAGGCCGTCGAGTACGTCGTCGCGCTTGGCACCGGCGTCGGTAAGCAGGCGGACGGCCACCTTGCGATACAGCCCGCCCTCCTGCGCCTTGAAGAAATTCGCCAGATCGGTCGAATCCTTGGCGGCGAATTCGAGCTGGATCGACGGGTCCTGGTACTTGCTGATGCCGATTGCCAGAACATAAAGCGCCGGCCGCAGATCAACGCCGGGAGCCGCCGGCAAGGTGCCAGCGGCGGCCGCTGAATCGGCGGTCGCCGCGGCCGGCTCGGCGGGCGGCCGTTTGACGATCAGCATCGCCTCCGGTGAAACCCCGTAACGATTCTCGGCGAAAAGCATGATCTGCGCGTCGATCCCGGGCAGCGGCAAGGCGACTTCGAACACCGTCTCGTCCGCCTGCTCCGAGCGCGTCGCGGGCAGCGCTGCGATCTGCGGCAGAGCGACCAGTTGGCCATTGACGCGCGCGCGCAAGCGCGTCACCGGCGCCTCGGCCGACGAACGCACAGCGAGCTTGACCTTCACTTCGCTGCTGCGCTGCGTGCTCAGCGCGTCGGGCGAAACGATGCGCAGCGCCGGCGGCAGACGTTGCCGGATCGCCTGCCCGGCATTTGCCGGCGCCGCCGGCGCAGCGCTCTTGCCGAACATCTCGCCGATCAGCTCAGGCCGATAGTAGTCGGTGCGGAAGCGCGACACCGGGTAGAAATCGGCCGCCTGCGCCGGCCCGTGCCCGACCTGCCAACCGACCAGATCCTCGCCGCCCGGACTGGCGGCGAAATTCCCGGCTGCCGTCCACGCCACCCAGCGCCGGCCGTCGGCGTGCTGGAAAAGCCCCAGTTGCTCGCTGCCGTCTTCCTGCCGGTACCAGCGCAGGCTGCCGTCGCTGAAACCGACGACCAGCCAGCGGCCGTCGTCGCTCGTATTGATCTGCCAGGGCGTCGCTGGCACCGGCGTCTTCCAGCGCTCGTTGCCGTTGCGGTCGAAGGAACGCAGATACTGGCTGGTCGCCAGCGCGACGCGATTGCCGTCGCGCGAGACGCTGGCCGAAAGCGACCACTCGTTGGCCGCCAGCGTTGGCGCCTTGCCGTTGATCAGCGGCCGTTGGCGCTCGAACCAGTCATCCACCGTCGTTCGCCCGGCCGCGTGGCGTGGCGCTGACCACTCCTTGCCCGAACGGCCCCAGGCGAGTTGTCGCAGGTCGAACGCGTCGTCGCCCGCCGCCGAACGCTCGCGCAGGCTGATCGCGCTGCCGTCGGGCGCCAGGCGAAAGCGGCTGCGCTGGTGGCGAAAGTCGAGCAAGCCGGCGCTACTGACAAACGCCACGCGCTCGTCGGCACCCAGCGCTCCCCACGCCGGATCGGCGGCGGCAAACAGCAGCCGGCCGTCGGCCAGCGCGTGCAGCGCGGTGATCGTATTGCGCGCCAGCGGAATCAGGCGCGCCGCGCCGTCGCCGCGCGCGGGCCAGAGGCAAGCGACGAAGCGTCCGCGCTCGTCGGTCCAGCTTCCCGCCGCGAAGACGTGGCGGCCGTCCGCCGCCCAGGCGACGACGCTCAGACTCCGTCCCGGCCGCTCGCTCGGTGGCGGCAGGACGCGTCGCAGCTTCAGCGTGCGCGCTTCGAAGAGGTCGATGCTCCCCTGATCGGCGGTGCCGACGGCAATCGTCGCTCCGTCGGGCGAAAACGCCAGGCCAAAGGGAACGCCGGCGCCGGAGAGCGCAGCGCTGGCCAGTCGGCGCAGTCCCTGACCGGTCGCCTCGTAAGCGCGGACGTAGCCGTCGGCGCTGCTGACGACGAGCGTCTTGCCGTCGGGCGCCCAGGCGGTTGCGTTGACCTCGCCGGCAAGCTGTGCGTCGCCCGCCAGTTCGCGCGCGCCGGTCCACGCATCGACCCCCTGAAAGACGCGCACGCCGTTGCGCCCGGCGAGGCCGACTGCGAGCATCCGGCCGTCCGGCGAAAACGACAGATGCGTGACGACCTCGGGCAAGCCGGGCAAGCGGTGCACGATGCGCCCGTCGTTGCGCCGGACCAGATACACCTCGTTGCCGGCCGACCAACCGCCGGTGGCAAACAGCGAAGCGTCCGGCAGCATGGCGACGGCGTACAGCTTGCCGTCGTTGCCGGGACCCGACGGCGGGCGGAAAACCGAAAGCAGCGCACCCGTCGCCGCGTCCCAGATACGCGCCGTCTTGTCCTCGGCAGCGGTAACCACATGCACACCGCTGCGGTCGGCGACCAACGAGCGGATCGGCGCCAGGTGGGTACCGATCTCGATGCGCAGACTCGGCGCGCCAGCGCCCTCCTTCGCCCCCGCTCCGGCTTCCTGATCCGCCTTTGCTGGCGCGCTGCTCCCGACCAGCAGCGCGAGCAGCACGAAGCCGGCCGCCAGCGCGCGCGCCCAGACCGACCCGGCCCGCGCGCCGGACCCGCATGCCAGGACCTGCATCACGCGCACCCCGCGGTGTCAGCCCCCCGCACGATCAGCACGAGACCTTCTTGAATTCGATCCGCTGATCGAGCGCATCGGATTCGTTCGCCTTGCCGGTGCCGACGATCGCCCGCTGCGAACCGTAGCCACGCGCCGACGTGCGCTTGGCGAGCGACGGATTGATCGCAACCAGCTTCTGACGCACGAATTCGGCGCGCTGCAAGGAGAGCCGGTCGTCGATCTGTTCCGACGGCCCGCGCCGGGTATGTCCGGCGACCTCCAGACAGGCGTCCTGGCGCGCCGACTGGCGAGCGATCTCGCCCAGCCACTGCGCGTACGGCTGCTGCTCCTGGGTGAACGCCGTCGCGCCCGGCTTGAAGTCGAAGCGGACGGCCAGGCGATCGGTCGCCAGCCCCATCTCGACCAGCCGGCCAAAAGCCTGCAGCGCCGGCTGCTTGCGCCCAAGCTTCTGGTTGTTCAGGTAGATGCCGGCGTGCACGCGCGCCTGCTTGCCGGCCGGATTGGTCAGCACCGACTGGTAGATCGCCAGCGAATCCTTGTAGCGCTTTGCCTGGTAAGCACGCAGCGCCTCGTTGATCGTCGCCGCCGCCAGCACGCTGTCGACGTACGCCGGATTGATCGGGTCGCCCGCTTTCGTCCCCTGGCACGTCCGGATGTAACCGTCGACGGCGCTGTCCTTCGACCAGACCGGCAGTTCGCGGAAGAAGGCGAGCGGCGTCGGATCGAAACCCTCGGGCAGCGAGCGCGCCAGCCCCTTGCTGATGATCTTGCCCGTCTTCAGGTCGGCCAGCGCGAAGCAGATGCGGTAGGCGTCGCGCTCGCCGTCCGCCTTGCCCTGCAGATTGATCGGCGTGAATGTGCCGACCATCAGCAAGGGCAGACCCGACACCGTCTCGCTGGTGAACGGCTTGACCTCGATCTGCTGATAATTCTCCCGGATCACCTGCACGACCGACTGCTCCATCGCCGCCGTCGCCTCGCTCTGCACGCCGCTGTTCCCGTCGACCAGCGGATCGACGACTACGCTGTACTTCTGGTCGCGCGCCAGATTGGCGTTCGCCAGCAGATCCTGTGCCGCCTTGCGCACCGCCTGCTCGTAAGGCAGCGCGACGATCGGCGCCGGCGCCGGCGCTGCGGCGGATTTCGGCTTTTCCTCGGTGGTGCTGCAGCCAGCGGCTGCAATGACAATGGCCAGACCAACGCTGGCCAGAAGACTCGACTTGCTCGACATTGGACGACTCCCCCCTGTTGGTTGTTCGGTATGCCGCCGGCCTTCCGCCCGCCGGTGGCGGTTAGACACGGCGCTCGCCGTCGCGTTCGCGCGCGGCGCAGTCAAGGTGCTTTCGCCAGTTCCGGCAAAGACGGCTTCGCCGATACCCGCCAACGCGGCTCGGACGGCCGGCTTGACACGCGCATACGTCCGCGCGACAGTGCGCGGGTGGTCTGCCGTTTCGCACGTAGACGCCAGCATTCGTGTTGACAGGAGGGCAACATGACTCAGATACCCGCTTGCTTGCACCCGCCGACGCGGCGCGCCGGCCGACCAAACTTCGCCCGCCTCCCAGCCGGCGTGCGCTTTGGCCTGCTGGCGCTACTCCTCGGCGGTCTGCTCGGTTGCGCCGGCGAACCGGTGAGCGAGCCGAAGCACCTGCGCTTCGCCGAACAGGTCCTGGGCACGGCGGAAGAAGAACTCGCCTGGAACTTCCATGCCTTGCTCGAGTACAAAAGCACCGACAACGACCTGCCGGCCGCGCCTGCGGATACCCGGCCGACGCCGGGCGGCGCAGCGCCGGACGGCGGGCAGCGCGCGAGGCGCCCGCCCGACTTCTGCCGGCTGGCCCCCCGACAGCCCGGAGAGATCGCGGTACGTGGCCTGGGTCTGCACTTCCCGGGCTATCTGCTCGGCGTCGAGAAGACTTCGCGCCAGACGCTCGGCCTGCTCGGCGGGCCTTTTGGCGCCTGCTCCGACAGCGACAGCGAAGACATCTTCCGGCAGGCGTTTCTGCGTGTTCCGCTGCGCACCGGCGGCGGCTTCGACGATCCCACCTGCCTGCTCAAACGCCGCCTGGACGATCGCCGGCGGATGTTCCTCTCGCACGTCGTTGCCTTCCGCACGCTGAACGCCAACGCCACGACGCGCATCGGCGGCGCCGTCCTCTACGATGTCTATGCGCGCAACGACCTGCTGTGCACGATCCAGCAGGCAGCCGCCACCGGGCAGCCGCCGGCATGGGAGAAGGGCGTCTTCTTTGCCGGTCGCGCGCAGGGGCTCGCCGAACTCGAAAACGCATTGCGCGCTGACCTGCTCAGCGCGCAGCAGAGCGGCAAGCCGTACTCGCACGTTTTCGTTTACGTGATGGGCTGGAACACGGGCGAAGCGGCGTCGATCGAAAATTTCAATGCCTTGTTCGGCTACCTGCTCGACGCCGCTGCGGTCGACGCGAGCGCCGGCAGCCACTTCCGCCCGCTCTTCATCGGCCTCACCTGGCCTTCCACCTGGTCGTTCGGGACCAGCGCCTGGGACCAGTTCGTCCGCGGGGTCAGCTTCTGGAACAAGAAGAACGACGCCGACGAACTCGGCACGACCTGGGCAAACTATCTGGTCAACGAGGTGCTGACCCGAATCAAGCAAGAGCACGAGCGGCTGCGCGTCGTACTCGTCGGGCACAGCTTCGGCGCGCGCGCCGTCTCGCGCGCCTTGTACAGTTGCCCCTGGCTGGCCACGCCGGGCGACTGCCAGAACACCGTCGACCTCGTCGTCGGGCTGCAGTCGGCCTTCGGTCGTAGCCGCTTCCGGCATGGGCTTTCTCCCGCCTGGCAGGAAGCGATCGCCGTTCACCCCATGCATCACGAAGGCATCCCCTACACCGATTACTCGCAGTTTGCCGCGTATCGCGCCAAACAGGCGTACCTCTGGTCGCGTTACGACAGCGCCACCTCGCTGTCGGCGATGATCGGCGGCAACAACGAAGTCGAACGTACGCGCGCGCCGGGCAATCAGGACCTCTTCCAGCATCTCGACGACCCGGCAGCCGGCGACGACCGCAGCCCGCTTCCCCCGTCGAGCGAAGTCATTTCACGCGTTCGTCAGCTCGCGGCGCACGACCGGCGAGTCCTGCTGATCGACGGCGCCGGATTTGTCCGCTACGACACGCCGTATCACGGTGGCGACGCGCACAGCGACATCTACACGCGCGAAACCGGCCAGCTCACCTGGGAACTGGTCAAGAAATATGCGCCGAGCGCTCCGCCCTCGAGCCGGGCAAAGTGAACCCTCGTCGCCACCGCCAGCGGTCAGCCCCGACCGGCCCGGCCAGCGCCCTCCCCCAGTCAGGAAAGTAGCGCATGAAACGTCTTCTGCTCGCCGCAGCCGCGGCCCTGGTCCTTTCCTTCACCCTTTTCAGCCTGCGCCACCAGACCAGCCTGAGCGACGCCTACACGCAGTATCGCGCGAGCCCGCCGCGCCCACCGAGCGCGCCGCAATGAGCGTCGCCCGCAGCGCTTCGGCCTTGCTTCCGGTCGTTTGCAGCTCGTGCCTGTATGTTGTCGAGCGACTTCCGTACGCGCGCTAGCGCAGCGTGCAGATGTATCTCGCCACGTGGCTCGAATTCTCCTGCGATAGCCGCCAGGGCGTATCCGGCGCAGAAGCCGACGCCTCGGGAGCAGCGGCCTTTTCCGCCCGCCGTGCCGCCGAACGGAACCTCATCGCGCATCAACATATTGCGACGCAAGCTTGCAGGTGCCGAACGTCATGTCGACCATCGGCATCATTGCCGGTCGCGCCGACTCAAGCTGCTGGAATGCGGCTTGAAGAGCCGAAAAACCGAAAAATTCTCCGATGCCAGACTGGCGAGCGCTGATCGTACCGAGTGGACGCGCCCGCTTTGCCGTAGCCGCGACGCCCCTTGGCACGGCTGAAGCTGAGCAGGCCAAGACCCGCCGCCAACAGCGACCAGGCGGCCGGTTCGGGGACGTCATGACCACCGATGATCAGATTGTCGAAGCCGACGCTGCTATCCGGTGTGTCCAGACGCAGCACGGCGATGTTGAAATCCGGCCTCGCATGCGTCCCCGATTGACTGAACGGCCCTTGTCCGATCGAGTACTCGAAAACGCCGTCCATAGGGCCGACGCCACCGACGCCGTTGGCATAATCGATCATCGTCAAAATGAAAAAGGAAATCGGCGATTCGAACTGGATCGCAAAATACCTGGGCACAGCGGCGCCGCTCGGCGTGTCGCTGGTCAGGAAGGAGTGGTCGGCAACCGTCGTCTGCGGTACGCTGGTCGCAGCGACGACGGCTGCCAGCATCCCCGCGCTCGAAGCGCGCACCGGAGCACCCGGCTCAGCGCAGGTGCGCCGAGGTCGGTCGTCGCTTCGCCAGTCTGGCAT